>JAAUXT010099096.1_pt1 | contig 24576 bp, 30 predicted proteins | sample 7278171 | NCBI WGS metagenome assembly JAAUXT01 (sample SAMN14350112, study PRJNA611818) | marine sediment metagenome | isolation source: surface marine sediment (1.8m) | place: French Polynesia: Moorea | collected 2018-08
TATTTCTCTTGAAATACTTAAAATGTACAAAAATTACTATTTTTATCATTATTTCCCCAAAATCAGGAAAAAAAAGCACTTCAAGGCCAAAAAAAAGCACAAAAAAGCACATAAAAAAGCAGCTGGTCAAAAAAAGCACAAAAAAGCACATGTGCTTTTTAAAAGCACTCTGTACGAGCACTGCTGTGTTCAACAGTGGACACAACAAACATAGAAAACCTCTGATCTCCAAAAGCCGCTTCACGTGGCGTTGTCCACACGGAAGCGATTCCCACGACCCCTTTATTGCTTTTCTTCCTTTGCTTCATTTGACATCTGAATGACGCAAACGTGCGTCGTGACTCCCAAACAAGTGTCGCGCACCTTGCACGTCGGCCGGGTGGCTGACGACGGCGGCGCCGGGGCGGGACAGGTCGGCGGCGAGCACGGCCACCGCGCCGCTGCGCACGCTGTAGGTCGCGACGCGACGCAGCCCCCAGTCGCTGTACGTCACCATCACGTCGTCCCACACCGACAGACCGTAGAACGGACCCTCGCCCGGAACCCGCGTCCACTCCACACACGACGCTTCTGCAACAGCTGTTTTCCCATCAACAATGAAAGGCGGACTCATGCACGAGCTCCTCTTTGCGACTGTCAATCAACCAATCCCTTACAGTGGGAAAGTTGCCGCGGTGACTTCAACTGACGTTTGTTACACTCAAGTAGCTGGAAGGAAACTCAAAATTTCGTTGTTACCTTCTGGGATCTGCACGTCGCAATTGTGCACGACTCCCGTCACCGAGTCCAGCACATACAGACTAGTTCCCTCCAGGTACAAGGAACCAGGCAGTGTTGCGTTCACAGGTACCCGCACAGAGGGAACCCTGGCAACGTACAGCTGGTCCGGGGCGTCTGGAGGAGAGAAGGGAACAGGCACCTCTTCAAACGTGGTGACCATGACCCGAGAAGTTTCTCCAACTTCACTCCAGTACAAATACCTGCAAGAAAGGAGTCGAAAACACGGAAATGGTGGGATGGACTTGATTTTACACTGCAAGCACCATCTTCCAGTGAAATGTGCTGTTTCAAAACAAACACCGAGACCAAAACGAAGTTGGCATCTGAAATGTGTGGAATTCAGGCAAGAAGCTAAGGCCCAATGTTTGTCTCACCCTCTAGACTCGTCCACTGCCAATGTCCTCGGCTGCCCCTGTAATTGTTGGGGGCCGTGGCGCAGGACCGGCGCGGGCACGCAGCGTCCCGGCGCCGGGGCGTCGGTGGCGCAGCGCCGCAGGTCCAGCGCAGCGACGGTGCCGTTCTCCGGCAGCGTGAAGTAGAGCGTGTCCCCGCTCAGCAGGAGCGACTCGACCGGGGAGCCGAGCTCAGCGAGCAGCCGCGGACCGGCGTCGTCCTCCAGCCGCAGCATGTAGATCTGACCCCTGCACAGCCGACACGAAGACGTACAGCTCGATGGAAGACAACATGACGAAAGCAACCGAAAATGGGCGAGTCCCACTCAGCTGTGGCTGTGACTGTCACGAAATCAGCTGAACTTCAAAGCGCGTGCGTTCATTCGTGAGAAGTCCAACAATTCGACAGTAAAATTCCTGGTGGAACTCAGCAGCTCCACAAAGTACAACTTAGAGAATAACTGCAGGCTGCTGCGACAATATATACAGGGACTGACCTGTAGGCGTTGCTGTAGAAGACGGTCCTGTTGGCGGCGCTGTAGACGAGCGCGGTGTAGCTGGTCGTGTAGAGGCTCCCGCTGAGCGCCGTGTAGCTGTGCGGGTCGGACACGCCCAGCCCGCGCAGCACGATCCGGTTCATGTCGGCCACCAGCAGCACGTTCTCAGGCACTGCACGGAAACAGCAGTTGCGAGCAAATGTCATGTGTGAGAGGTGAACACATCGGGCTCGAACCGGAAGGCAACGTTCTGCGAAACTAAGCGTCGCCCGTTTTGCACCAAAGCCTGTGCGCCACTTCACTTGACCTTTTGAGCTTGCCTTTCTCGCCTCTTTGTTCCCAGATCGTATCCAAATTCATTGCCCAAGCTGCTTTGTGCGCAAGTGGTTCGGACACAAAGTTCAACGTGCGCAAAACGGGCCTGTCCGACGCTTTTGTTTCTGAAGTTGACGCTGCCAGTGGACAACAATGGCGCTTGTGCACAACTCACTCTCGCAGCTGGTTCCGTCTTCGCTGAGCGTGCGCGTGCCGAACGAGCGGCAGCCGCAGACGGGCTGCACGGCGGCGTCGAGCGCGCACGTCTCCTCGCACTGCGCCGTCACGCACGGGTCGTCTTCTGCAGGAGGACACCACGCTCAATTCGTACCAAAGCGAGTTCACGTGGAAACGTCTGTCGGCGCATGTTCACAGTGTGCTGGGTATTTCGCCCTCGCTTGACTGTATTGATCAAGCTCTGAAGCCACTTTCTGACTGCAACGTCTCGCACAAGATCGCACATCCGACCGAGGTGCTCACCGATCGGTGGGAAGTTGGCGACTGTGACGGTGAAGAGCAGCCCGAGCGGTTCGCTGAGGCGCGACAGCAGCGCCGTCTGCGCCCCGGAGGCGGCGTCCACCCGGAACACGACGCCGAGCGCCCAGTCCGACACGAAGAGCGCGTCCGCCGAGGACGTCAGGCCGAACGGAGTCTGGAGCAGAAATGCACCCTCGGGTAAACTCGGCGCTCAGCTGAAATGCGCTTGCAGCTTTCGGTTTTTTGCAAGTGGTGTATCTGTTTTTCCTGTTGCTGCAGCACGCACCTTGAGGCCCGCGGTCTGCACGGCGCTCCAGGTGGCGCCGTCGTCGGCGCTGCGGTACAGTGCTCCGTCCCGCGGCGCCGCGCCGCCCGCCTCCCGCGTCGCTGCGTGCGAGTCGACGGCGTACACCTGCACCAATTTGGGAAGAATGTTCTCTCAGCAAAACAGAAAGATATGTGGGTGTGGCTGTTCTAAGAAACAATTCACGACTTGGGCTGAAGCTATTTCGTGGCGTCCTCGATCTGTGCGTCGCCGTGGAAATTGGTGCTAACATACGCACCACGCCGTTGAGCACGGTGACGCCGTTCGGGTTGTCCATGCCGCGGTTGAGGACGCGCGCATCGGAGCCGTCGAGCGCAGTGCGCACCACCGTACCCGCCGTGCCCCAGTCCGTGTAGTACAGCACACTACAAGCAGACGCGACGTCCGCGTCATGTGTAATGCGGCACACACACACACACACACACACACACACACACACACACACACACACACACACGCGCGCACCGCATCTGGCTGCAGCACCACGTTCTGCTCTAATCACGAAGCCACAAGAACACGCATGATGACGTACTTGTCGCTGACGTGCACGGCCCGCGGCTGCTGCACGTTGGTGACGACGACGCGGCGCGCGGCGCGGTCGAGCCCGATCGACTCGATGCGGTGCCACGTGAACACCGTCCCGTCCACCGTCACCATGTCCATGTTGCTGAAGTAGAGCTTCCGCCGAACCCAGTCCACCGACATGCCTGCAGCGACAAAAGAAGATCTGAACAGACAGAAAGTGCGTCGGTTTCAAGATGTGCAAGTTTCTTCCACGTTCAATCCCAAGTTCGTCCTCGGTCAGGTTTCGGCACACGCTCTACTGTGAAGCCGACAGTTGTCAGGAGATGTCAGCTGAGCGAGTACTCACCGTCGACGCTGCCGAGTCCCGACGACACGTTGAGGAACACCTCGCGCTCCGTGCTGAACAGGAAGGTTCGGTAGATGGCGCGATCCCTCGCGTCGCTCCAGTACACGAACTGAAACACACGGCAACGCGTCAGTGCGCAAGTCTTTGCGCATTGGGTCCGCCGACTGCTTTATACTTTTCCACGGCTGTTTGCATTTTCAGATGGAATTTTGACATTCAGACCGACGTGTTCCGCAATATACCTGGTCAATCGGGTCGTACGCAACGGCGACGGGGCGCGAGCTGCTGCCCACTATGTATCTGTCATTGGTCGAGCCGGCCACGAATCCAACAAATCCCGTGCCGGCCTCAGCGAAGAGCAGAATTTCATCAGGAGCTGTAGAGTAAGATGTTGTCTGTGGAATTACAATCGCTTGTTGTTCTCGCCCTGGAAATGACTCAACGAGCGTGTGCACAACACGCATGCACACCAACACACACACACACACACACACACACACACACACACACACACAACGACAGACAGACGGATACTGACTGACGCAGGTCTGCTCGTCCGGCGCCAGCACTTTCCCTCCGTACGACGGGCAGGCGCAGCGGAACTGGAGACTGGACGTCGGGAGACAGAGCGACTCGCAGCCGCCGCGAGCCAGGTCCCCGCACGGGTTCGAGCCTGAAGGGAACACGAGAGTCAGGGTGCTGAGAAATTCCGACAAACACCTAGGACGCAACGTGACCGCGGTGCCAGCAGTGCAACACCATTCCTCACAGACTATTTTTGACTGACAGTATGCACATTTTCCTTTGTCAGCCAGTTCATTTTCCTTCTCATCAAGACTGCCAGAGATACACAAAGCAGCCGACAACTCGACATTAGGTCACGCGCACCTGGAGGTTGGCCTCTGTAGTTGGTGGATGCCATGCTGAAGAGGACCTCCTTTGCAAGTTTGTCGACCACGAGCTGCGGGGTGGGGTCCGACTCCAATGTATTCAGGGACCAAACCTGAAATACGGCAAATGAGGTAACTCCGAGACTCGTGCATTCAAGAAAAGTCATTTCCGTTACGTGTTTTCCTGAACCCCAGGAACGCGACACGAACGCAACTGCTGTGAAACAACGCTCGTTGTGCACACGGATCAATAAATCACACATAGACAACGGTCGCCAAACCTCTGGAGAAAGAAGTTCCTTCGAACAAACTGCGCACTCACTTGGCCGGTTCCCCAGACCCCGATCAGCGCGGTGCCCTCGATCATGACGAGCCCAAAGGTCGGGTTGTCGGCCACTTGCTGGGCGAGGCTCGCCTCCTCGCGCACGTCCCACGTGGCGCCGCCGCCGCCGCCCCGGTCTCCGTGCACCGACGCCGAGAAGAGCTTCTTGGTCCACGCGTCCACCCAAAACACACGCCTGCGAACAATCACGTGTGCATGGTGACACGGACGTGCGTGCGTGCGTGTGTGTGCGTGTGTGCGTGCGTGTGCATATGTGCGTGTGTAATGACTTACTGAGTCCTGTAGTCCACAGCAATCTGGTTGGGCCAGTAAACATCTTCACTGGCGATCACAACTCGGTTGCTGCCGTCCAGGTTGGTCCTCTCCACGCACCGCCGCCCCTGGTCCGTGAAGAACAGGTACCTGGGGGAGGCACAAGAATATCAATGATCAGAACACCACGTGTCAGTAAGACTTATCCCGTATACCCTGCGTTGTTCTTGGTGTTGTGAGTGAGGGTTGTCAGTGTACAAAATGTCCGTTATGCAAATGAACTCGTCACCAATGTAACACCGTTAAAAGCGTGCAGAAAGCTCTCTCCCAAAAGTTTGTCTCAAGTTTCTCAGATAGTCACGTCCCTGCTGCAGATTGTTGGGAGCAAATGGTTGACGTTGAGACACGAACCCGTTGATGGGGTCTGCTGCGACGCCGCGCGGCTGCGCCAGGTCCCCGCTCACCACGACGCGGCGGTTCTGCCCGTCGTAGTCGGCGACCTCGATGACGCGGCGCTGAGCGTCCGTCCAGTAGATGTGCCTCGAGACCCAGTCCGCCGACATCCCGTTCGCCTCCAACACGTCTGAAGTCCAGCAAAAACAACGCACATCAAGTGATGAACCATGGCTGATTCGCACTTTCAGCGATGTACTCTGGCTTTTTTCCCCGTCTTACTGCCCAATCCAGAACCATATGACGCTGTTGTTCCCTTCGGGAAGATGCCTTCGTGGCGCAAGGCTCGATTCACAATGATGTTGGAATCCCCGCAGTGATCCACATCTGCGGTGCTCACCCGTGTCTATAATCCTCGTGGCCTGCAGCCCGTCCAGGTCGGAGCGGTGGATGCCGCGGCTCGTCGGCCCGAGGTCCGTCCAGAACATGTAGTGCTCCTCCAGGTCCACCGTCAAGCCGACAATGCTCTCCCCCGTTGCCTGCAAGCAACAGTGCACGTGTAGAAAATTCTGATTCTGCAGGACTTTGCAACAAAGCCTCACGTCTCGAGGCGACACGTTGTCGCGCCAAACGCCTTGTTCCCAGCTCCACACTCTCACGACGGGTTTTCCAATTCACAATGTGCAGTGTGCACGTACGGTTTGAAATGTTGCCGCTGTGGACGAAATTCGCAACAAATGTCCTGGCACAGGTGGCATTGCAAATTTGGACAAGAGAGCAGAGGCATGAACGCTGCAGAGATCTTGGAAAACATTCAGAAGGAACTCCCTCGAATGTTCAAAGCCATTGACACAGACGGAGGGCCCATCAAGGAGTTTCAAAATCGGAACATAACCCAAAGCAAGAGAATGAAAAACGTTCACCTGCCAAAACAAAAAGTTTAGATTCTTTCAGACATTGTCAAAGTGCAGACACATTCAGATATGTACATGTGCACACCAACACACGAACATGCTGTGATGTGCACTCCAATCAACACAAGTTGTTATGTACAAGAGACGATTCAGACATAAAAACAAATACGGGAAGCATCTGACACTCAGATGAAAGAAAAGCTCCTCATTTGCAACTGAGCATTTCGTTTGTCAACGTGTTTCAGACCAACACGAGCAAACCACTTGCACCCGCAGGCATGCATGCACCTTGCAAGTGTAGTGAAAACTGTACCTTTGTCTCAAACGGCTAAAACAGAAGAGATACATCAATCAAAAAGGAGACACAACAGGAGAACAAATGTGTCACAGGGGGTGGGGCTGGGGATGGCTCACTTGCCTCTCCACGGGGAGGAAGAGGGGGCAGAAAAGGCAAAGTGCATCCACGAGCGAGGGGGTGGGGAGAACTGCTGACGAGGAGTGGGTTTCACATAAAGTACTTGACATCACAGAAATGACACGGAGGTGCGGCAAACATATCCCGAAACCATGTGAGAAGACGACGAAGAAGACTTGCATGAACAACACAATTTTACACATTGTTTGAGCAGCTGACTTGAGGTGAATTTTTTCCGTGTCAAAAGTTTGCTGCACAATTGAAGTTTTGCCAAAATGCATTATTCACCAGCTTCGTGCACAACAAACTTTTGAACTGGTCAGACAAGGTTAAAAAACACTACCCCTGGCACTGTTTCCAAATGTACACCATCCGTAAATTGTTGCAACGTCGGAACAAATTCAGTAAAATTCGTTGAGCTGTCCCTGAAGTTTTGCGCAACGAGAAAGACCTCTCACTGATGAGACTGTTCACAAGCAGCACTGATAAAACAGCACAATGCCACTGAAAGCGCAAATCACTGAAGTGTGCAGAACCGAAGGTGCGGAACTCACCACGACGTACTGTTGGTTGGTGTCCTCAGTGACGAGAAGAATGTGCGTCTCATTCGAAACGAAGAAACCTGCAACGTGAAGGACACAGTGGACGGACGTTCTCACAAAATTTCCGGCACCAGACAGCCGGGTGATGGCGGACCGTGGAGGCGATGGTTGTGCGCGACAGTGTAGTTCCAGCAAACACCATTCTTGGGTGAAAATAAGCCTTTGTACCCGTTCGCAGATCTTTACACTCAATTGTGGTTCCAGATCGAGCAAAAACAAAGAGTTGACAAGAAGCACAAGTAACAAACACTAAACAGGTTAGAAAATTGCACAAAATAAGCCACTGCTGGGAAATGAGTAACTAACGGAAGTAAGTCGACACTGGTGAAAATCAAACCATCATTCACTCGCTTACCTTTTTGAATTAAGGTTACAGAAATCGGTCAAAATCAAGCTTTGCAGGTGGTGGCTTTCATTTTGGACTGGACGTTGTGTCATCTTCCGAATTTCATGACACTGACCAGTCCAAAATGCGGAGCCTTCGCGCATGGCTCACCAGCAAGAAGAGAGCACAGCGCAGAGCTATTCCTCTTATACAGACCACTCCAGGGACACGGGTCCTCCAGCCAGCTGTATACTCAGGCCTTTCATACGTGCGATGTGTGCCCACACGATCAGTACATTTCTGTGGAAACACGCAGTCCATGACTGCCCACCGAAGATTGAGACCGTGTGTGCTCAGATCGATCCTGCATGCGCGACACAAGCGCGCGCATGCACCCAACACCTCAGTGCGGTGGTCAGAACACCTGCATGCAACACCTCGAGTCACCGCACATGCACGTTTGCTCCCCACATGGACGTGCGTGTGCGGTTATACAGCGCAGATCCATCCCCTCAAATCCGATGTGAGTGTGTTCACACATCGTCAGGTGGGCACCGGGATGGGCAGCGTCTTACCATTCCGATAACAGGAGAGGCAGGCACGGCTGCAGAAGGGCAGCATCCACGCGGAGTTGGTGACGCACTCGCCGAGACTCGCCCAGTACTCACACTCCTCATCATTGTAATGCAAGTTAGTGCAATCTGCACGAGGATTTGTGAGAGTCGACCAACGAACACGATGGAAAAAGAGAAAAAACGCATTCTACACTGTAGAGAAAACAGTCAGACACACAAGTGTAATTCATCAAAAAGTGTCGATAAATCACTGCTTTTGGTTTTCTTGCAGCGAGCAAAATGACTGTTTGGTTGTTCTGCAAAGAAACCACTGCACAAAACCCCGAAACTGTCAGAACAACGAATGAAAAAGTCAAGAGGTCATGCACACAAACATTCACACTCACACGATTGGAGCAGCAAGCCAGCGATTTAGAGAAAGAAAGCTGAAGGAGAAAAATCGTCCGACCATGGGGGGTTGGGGGAACTTGATCCGAGTTACTAAAGTTTGGCGCATCTGGAGCCATGACCCACGTCAGCTAAGTTTTTGGTTTTGAGTCGGGCGAGGAAGTCACTGAAGAATTTGCTTTGAAAGGTCTCTGGTTGCTCAATGTTATATGAATTGAAATGCAACTGGGGGACCATTTCCCCTGAAGGGTCAAGTCTATCAGGGTGGACAGGAATCTTGGTGATCAGTAAAAGCCACGCGATGCCGCGAGGCAAGCGTGCGTCTGAAAATTTTGAAAGTGCAGAGACAACACAGGACAACGGCAATACTCTTTGTACTAAATCTGGTTGTTGTTTTTTTGTCATCGACAACTGCAGCTGTTGCGTGCTTGTGTGAGGGTCAACTTGAATTAGTCTATGAGCTGCATTGCATTCTGCCAAACCGAACATTTCAGTCACCCCAGCCTGGTCAACTGCAAGTAATGACGCTTTTGCATGTGCTGTTGGTAATCTACAGTGCTATCTTTAGAACACACGAAAAGATTTGGTGTCACAAATCGGCAAGCTGCCTCAACAAAAGCATCGTAAAAAACCCGGTGTGGAAGTCACCCTCGAAAAACATCGCCTCATTAACGTGAACTGAGTTTGCGTTTTGGGTGTTGTGTTTGTTCTGGGGCGCTCAAATTCGAAGTCGTGCAAATTGTTCAGAGGTCTCATGGTCTTAACTTTTCCGCTGCTTGGAGAACAATGGAAATTAGTTTCAACAGAGAAGAACAACGATTTCTGGAGACAACACAAGAGACAAGTGAGAACAGTGAAAGTGCAGCGAAAGACAGAAGAGCTTCAACTGGAGCAGCATCTCTATACAGAAAACTCACCCAAGTCCAATGGGACGGCTGTGGTTGTGGTTGTGGGTTGCGCGGTGGTGGTTGTACTTTGCGTGGTTGCAGTTGTTCTCTGAGCAGTTGTTGTTGGTTGGGTGGATGTAGTTGGTTGGGTAGTAGTGGTTGCACTTTGAGTTGTGGTCGTCCTTCTCTGGGTCATTGGTTGGGTAGTTGTAGTGGTTGGTTGGGTTGTTGTGCTTTGGGTTGTTGTGGTTGGTTGGGTTGTACTTTGGGTGGTAGTAGTTGGTTGGGTTGTTGTACTTTGGGTTGTTGTGGTTGGTTGGGTTGTACTTTGGGTGGTAGTAGTTTGTTGGGTTGTAGTAGTTTCACTTTGGGTTGCAGTGGAAGTTTCAAGTTGGGTAGTTCTGGTGGTGGGTTGGGTTGTGGTTGCACTTGTTGCAGGTCGCCCTGTTGTTGTAGTGCTTTGGGCCTGTGTTGTCGTGGTGGTGGTTGGCAACGCTGTCGTCAATGTTGTCGTCGTTTGGGGCACTGTAGTCACTGTAGCTGTTTGAACTGGCGTGGTGAGGACTACAAAGACACACAACGGCTGCATGCTCAACTACGTCCTGCTTCATGCAACTCTCTGCATGCTCTTCCTGCTATGCACGTTCATGCCTTACGTCATGTCAAACAAGTCATGCATCAAGCCCAACGGGCAAGTTAGTTCGTTGATGCTTTGGCGGAAGACAAGAAATTCTCAAAGACGAGCTTCAGGAGTGTCAACTCACTTTGTTCGGCGGTGGTCGTGGCTCTGTCGACTCCTTGCGTCGCAGTGGACATTTCGTCCTCAACCTGAACGAGAAAAGTGAATGCTTTCAATCTCTACCTGACAGTCTCAGCGTCAAATTGGAGAAAAACAAGAACACAATGCAACACAATGCAAAAATTGGTGACAAGTGAGCAGTTCTGAACAGTACATCTAATTGTGTCTGGACTCATGTGAGTATCTTCGTTACAACTACACAAACATGCATCTATGTACATTGTGCTGCTTGCGCTGCCAATTTTCTTCTGTCCGACGACGGCACCAACTTCAACTGTCAAACGCAAAGTTGCGCGGCACTGCATTGTGCCTGACGTTTCCAATACCACTGTGAACTGTGGTCTCATGTGCCTCGTTGGTGGCGGAATCGAATCTGCGGTCTGTCCGACGACGATGACAGGTCAATCACCGACGCACCGAACACATTTTTGTGCCCATTTGAAAGCGCCACCTCTGCACGGTACCGACAGTGAGCGTTACCTGACACGCGTTGCATGACAATCTGCAGAAGTCGAGCATGTAGACCGGGTTGATCTCGCACTCCCCGTCGTTGCTCCAGAAGGCGCAGTTTTCGTTGGCGTCCCTGCAGGGCTCCTGCACAGGGACACGGCGACTAGGCTACCAAGCGCTACTACACGTACGCTGACAACATGCACACAACGTGAACACCAACAGATGGACGCTGGTTCAGTGAAGAAAGTTATCGTTCTGATCGAGTTGCGCTGCTGGGATGGTGACGTTGAGGTGTCGCAATACGAATGTCCAGAATGATCAGAGGCAGAAAAACATGCATTTCAAATCTTTTTGTCGAACAGGTGGAATGTCACACCATTAAACGGACCTGAGGCAAAGAATTTTTGACCAGATTCGTTGGTTTCACCACCACAAGTGTCCATCTGTTGCGCCAACAAAATATTTATGAAATGTGAATGTGATTGCACAAGCTAGACAAATCTGGGTAAATTTCGCGCGCACAACGCACTTGTTCGCAGCCGCACTGTTTGTGGTTAACATTTCAGTGCAGGACTTGCAACAAGACCAAAACGTTCTGAATGGTGTTTTTCTTTTCTGGTGCGCGTGCTTTGTGTCAATAAGTGGCGTCAGCACAGTGAAAATGTCTCGTGTGCAAAGAAGTTAAAACTGCGCTACAATTAAATTCTACCAGTTTGGATAATTTGAAAATAGTTAAAAGCTACACGAGGTTGATACTTCGAAAATACAGACAGAGTACAAGTTCTCAACTGCTGAACATGCATGACGCAGGCGTGGCATTGACATCGGATCTGGACTGGAATGGGGGGAACGAGCGTTGTTGTGAGACAATCATTCTCAACAGAAAGACACTCACGGGTTGTGTGGTGGAGACGCGCGGACTCACGTCCCCGGACCCCTCCTCGTCCGGCGCCTCGGTGCGCCGCTCCCTGTCCACCGCAGGCTCCGTCACCAGCTGGACCGTCGCCTCCTCCACCGCAGTGGTGGTGGTGGTGGAGGGAGGGGCCGTGGTGGTTGTTGTCGTAGTAGTTGTTGTCGTGGTGGTGGTGGTTTGTTGGGCGGTTGTACTTGCAGTGGTGGGTGGCGAAGTCGTTGAGGTCGCGGTGGTTGTGACGGTGACCTCCGGTTGGGTGGCTGGAGGCCCCGTCGTCAGCCTCACATCCACTGCTGCAGTTGTCTGCTGGTCGCATAGATTGCACGATTCGGGGCAGTTCTGAAAGTATTTCAGTTCAAAGAGGTGTTCAAAGAGGCATGTATTCGGAAGCTCGTCCTGTGCAGACATCAAGCCGACTCCATGGCCGTGCTAAAGAAATCACTGCTTGACATCCTGTCAAACCGCATTCATAAATTGCCGTTCCATTAGACGCTTTGGCCAGACATACAATTTGCAAAACTGAAACACGCCGCGTGAAAGACACGCACCTGCGGCATCCACTCGAGATTCCGCGTGCATTCCCCAATGCTGGCCCAGTATTCACAAAAAGCGTCCAGATCCCGACAGCCCGGAGTCGTCACTGAACTCGTCTCTGACACTGAGGTCGTGGCTGGAGCAGTGGTTGTCGTGGCGTCAGTGGTCGTCGTTGTGGTTTGTTGAGACGTTGTAGTTGGCGCTGGCGTCGCTCGGTCAGATGGCGCCTCCGTGCGCGCCTCACAGAAGCCACAAGAACGCCGGCAGTTGAAGATCATCCAGTTGCGGTTGTTGATGCACTCGCCTTCCGCCGCCAGAATCGCGCACAGACCGTCGGTGTCGAAGCAATTCTCGTCGACGAGCGGCGCCTCCGTTGTTGTGGTCGGGGCGGGAGATGGAGGAGCTGTGGACGGAGGTTCCACCCCGGTGCCGTCAACGCCAGTGTCCACATCTGCCAAAGGGCCCTCAATTGTCAAAGCTCGGAACTTTCCGTGACTACTGGTTAACATGACAACAGAAATCCTTCCTATTGCAGCGTAAGAAGTGTAGCTCGCTTGTCGCTCGTTCCTGATACACAGCAGAAGGCTGTCCACATCCAAAACACCAAATCGAGGCACGACTTGAAGAGCGCGCATTGATCCGTCCCACGTAGGTCGCACATACAGCCTCCGCCAGACAGGCTCCTGATTCTCATTCGACTTACCAGTGTCGTTGCAGGTGCTGCACGCCTCCCGACAGACGACGCGCATGTAGACGCGGTTCGTCTCGCAGTAGCCGTTCGCCGCCCAGTAACCGCAGTTCCGGTTCAGATCGCGACACTGCGACGACAGCTGAGGAAATGGAACAAATGCACCTCGTCAACGTTCAGGGCCAACGAGTTCTTCACAAGTTTGTTTCTCTCGAGAACTGCACACAAACTGACCTGGTCAATGTCCCCAGAACCGTCCACTTCTCCGCTGCCAACTTCGAGAGGTACTCGAGTGCTCACCTCCAACAACTCCTCACCCTGAAAAGTACTTTTTCATGGTTTCTGCCCTCTTGGGCAACAATCTTCAGCAGAATACTGGCTCCACATACGCACCGAGAAGAGCTCCTTGCAGAAGCCGCACGACCAGCGGCAGCGCTCGCGCATGTCGGCGGGGCGGAAGTAGCAGTCGCCGCGCGCGACGGCCGCGCTGCACGTCACGTTGTTGGCGACGTCCACGCACAGCGCCGCTGCAACAGACAAACCGAGCGTCAAGGCGTGAACGAGTTGGGCGAACAGTTCTCTTGCCACTTTCACATTCACGAAGCTTGCACATCATTTCACGGACTGCGCGGCACTTTCTCCTTGTCAAACATGAGTGCAAAAGAACCCTCGTACATGATGGACAAACCGCGGCAAATTACTTCAGCCCCAGCTTTGAGGAGACCATGCAGTCACGTTTTCGTGTGGGAGGGAGGTGAAAGAAAGGCTGTACGCCCGCACAGAACCAACAGCATTCTCTAGTTTTTGGCATTCTTTCCAATTTGGGTGTCATCGTAGAGGACCATGGTCACCCCTTTGAAGGTGCCTCGCCAGGAGACGACGTGCAGATCTACACGCGAATAGTTTTTGCAAAAACCTGCAGTTGGCCCGAACAATGTGCTTCACCTGATACCTGTGAATCGCGTATGGTGTTGATACACACGGAGGGCTTCCAGCACGCACTCGAAATGCTGCTCCATATACGTACAGCGTTCCTTTGTGGGCACTTTTGAATGACTGCTGAGTTTTGATCATGTGAACAGATCTGCTGACACTTTGGATCCCGGCTGAGACCAAATTTGTCGTTGAAAATTGACGCGCAATTTGAGGGAGGAGTGCTCAAAGCTGCAAAATCGTATCTTCGCGAGATTATCTTGAACAAAAGTCACCCCATGCACACACTTATACACTATTGTTATGACCGAACACCTGTCCCATTTGCATGATCGCATCTTTACCACTCATGCAAATGGGAATCTGACGGGAATGAAGCTTCGGGGCGAACTCTATGAGAAGAACTGCCATTGGTGAAGCGAACAAATCACTGGAAGAAATGTTCACATTCGCAACAGATCATTCATCCTGACTCACTGCAACAGAAACTCTCATCCGTCAATCAACAATTCGCACCTGCAATTCAAGAAGTTTTTGGAGTCTTGTGTCTTGCAACATGTTTGTCATTTTCGATTTCACATTCATGGAGAGGGTGCTGGAATCCAAGACTTTGTTGGACTCTGTTTTGGCACGGGAAGAGGAAGGACATGTGCGTGGATGTTCCTGCTATTTTCTGCTCCCACCCAGGAGCAACCCCACCCCCCATCCACCCAAACAGATGAATGCTCAACAATACATGTGTGTGAAGCATTGTGCACGAGCATGCGCAACTCACTTTCTGCAAAACACAAACCTTAACATCTACAAACGCATTCTGGCATGTGCTAGTTGACAACACAAATGAGGTGCAAAAACAAAGTGTTTTAGGAAAACACATTTCCACTGCAACGAAAGATTCAGAAGCGTTAGTAAAACGCACAGTTCACACAGGTGCAACAATTCGATTGTGTTCAACACCACTCTGAAGAGAACCTCGGGGTTCTCACGAGAAGATTCAATCACACCTTGATACTCGTATCTGTGAAAGAAGCACAATTTGAGGTGCCTCACCAGCCGGTTGTAAAGAGTTTGCACGGTTAGCTGTGGAGTTTGCAAGCCAGGTAAGAGGTGGGTGTGAGGGTGTCCATTTCAGGCAGGTTCTGATCAACGACAGCTGGGAGGTCAACCAAGGATGATGACTCCATCCAGTAGCCAGCAGCATTAGATATCACCAGCAGACGCGGGGCGATGGTACTCCAGGGACTCAGATGCTTTGGCGTGACATTCACCCCAGTAGAGACCTTGTGTACAGTGGCCTTACCGTGCCAGCGGCACGCAAAACATGAACGCTGGCAGTTTCGCAGCATCCACTGCGGATTGGCCGAGCACTCGCCAATGTCCGACCAATACTGACACGCGAATTCGCTGGCGTGGCTATTCGTGCAATCTGTGAATCAGAAACGCTGGTTAGTGCATAAAAACTACAACTATTGGGTCTGTGAAATGTGCTGTCACAAATATGTCAAAAACTTCAAAAGAAAACCTCAAATATTGAGAGACTGTTCCAAAACCGTGTGTTATTTGGAGACTTTTTCTTTGAAAAACTCACTTTCAAACACGAAACCAAACAAGTGGAAAAAAAAAAAATGAATGAAATAAGTTCATAAAGAGGGAGGCTGTGAAAAGATCCGCCTCTAGCGGATCCAGGTTCATAGTCGGGGGGAGACCTTGGCTTCGGCCCATGACCAAACCCTCGGAGTGAAAAACTGCAGGGGAAATTACTTTGAGGAACAGAGCCCCCTGGATCCGCTGGAACGCTTTGTGAACAACTGTTAATTGTAAATCCATCTACGACGTGAACAGTTACCTCTGCAAGTTCAAAATGGGCCACACGGCAGAGAAAAAACTTTGAACTGCAGGAAATTTCCCGAAAGGTTAGATCTTTGAGGAGTTCTTGGGCCTGCAGTGATTCGTTACACAAACTAGACAGCGAAAAAGTACATTTCAACTACAGTTTGACAGATTAATTGACTACTACAGTCTGCGGCTGCTGTGGACTCTGGAGTGTGTGATGACGACACTGCAAAAATTAACCGGACGTGAAGCGAACCATTACGAGTGCTCGTATTTCAGTGTTTTACGCAGGGAAATGAGATGCGTTGATCGCCTTGCAGGTCAACAAACCCAGTTCAAACATTTGTCTAGCTGAAATTTTGAAACAATCCTTCAGCAAATTCAAACGCTGCCGCCGCCTGAAACAAGATCCAACTTTATTCGGTGAAGCTGTGAAGCACGACTGTAACGCGCACGTTTTTCTATTGATCCCCATTCGGTCTGAGTTACGGTCCCAAGCACGAATGATTTTCGTTTCCATGGTGACAAAGCAATCAATTGAAGTTTGTTGTGAGTTATTGTCTGCACGCACCTCGTTCGACCATGATAAATTTTGCTTGCATAATTTTTGCAAGCTCCGCCGTTCCTTCCTTTTGCTTTTTTGATTTCTAAACCTTGCAAAAATGCACATCATGTCTGATGCACATTTCGTCAATTTACCAAGGGACTTCATTTCCAAACGACGGAAGAATTCATGCCCTGAATAATACGTATTGCCTTCATTGACCCGCATGGTTCAGTTATTCCCTCAGACAGGATCGGATCCCGGACACCGTTTCACACGAACCAGTGTGTGCAGACAGACATACATTGTTGTCAGGGACACCTGAATCTGTACGAATCTGTTAAGGGAAGACGATGGCTATAACGAGCTGTCAACCTCGACATCCAGTTGTTCGCTTTCAAGCGTGAAAATTGTACTTTTCTGGAACAGGCCCCTGTTGCTGCCCCGCCCCAAAATCCCTCCACCGTTGGCGACGCACCAGATGTTGAATGATCTGTTGGGAGTCTCTCCTGCCCAAAGAAAGGCAACGCCCCTCCAGACAAACGAACTTCTGAATGTTGAACGAACTTCTGAATGTTGAAACTTATTACCTGCTCTTTCGGTGACATTCTGTGACGCTTCCTGAGTATGGCCCAAATCTAGCAAGCAACAAAATGCCAGTAAAACTCCGAAATACACTCCTGAAAAGGGCTGCATTTTGAGTTTCTTTTGCCCCAAACTTCCTGCAAGCCTGCAAATCTCACGCTTGACCACACATTCCCACTAAAAATCTTCTTAGTGACCTCCAAAATGAAGAAATTTCGCTCAAACGTTTCTTGCCAGGGTTAAGAAAGATGGAGGACGATCTTCAGCCCTAAAATCCTGTCATGCAAGAAACTGACACGCTCTGCTGCAGCTTGAATGGGACCGCGTGGTGTTTATTGACACTTGACGCGTCACGTGACACCGCAAGGTGCGCCAAATACTCTCCAACTCACCGGAGCACTGAGAAAAGCCGTCAAACGTCCGTCTTTGACACTTTGTGATGCCTTTCAAACATGATTCAAAATCACATGAACGGGAGTTGTTTGATTATGTTTTCAAATCACGATAGATATCCAGACTCCAACAGGAGATTTTGGAAAGAAAAAGAGCGGGAAAAATAAAAGGAAATCCACACATGTGTTGTCTTGTGCTGTCATCTGGGAATAATCATAGAATCTAGATCCAATGCCAGAGCTGCTTGTCAGTTTTTCAAAATTTTGTGAGGTTTCTCTGTCTCCTGCTCCGATAAATTTACAAGACATGTTTCTTGTGAGACTTTTGCCCGCATGTATTCGAAACAAAACGCAATCAATCGGGTTGTCCAAACGCGAAGATTCACAAAGGAAAACATTTTCCTCTGGGCATTTGTAAACAACCATGGAGCTTGCCGCAACATGTCAGGTCTGTCCTGATCCAAATTTAACATACCTCTTGACGTCACGCATCTCAAATGATCCAAACAGCATAAAAGCGGTCGGAGATCCCCAGATCAATTCAGAACAGCAACTGACAACGCAGCGAAAAGACAAATAGGGACCAGCCGAAAAGACCAAAGTTCCAAGGTACGAAACATAAGTGGGCGTGGCACTTTCCCATTCACGCAATGCAAAGCGCCCATGAACACACGTAAACCGTGCGGCTTCTTGTACGCATTCCCCCAAAATGCAGTTGAATCTCAAAAGTACAAAAAATGCTCTGTCAGCAATTTTCACTTGTTCACCCTGACAGATTCAACGAAGCGCGATGGCTGCAGCGGCGGTAGCACCACGATTGACCCGCAGCTCCAGCTCATTGAAACGCAAAGCGTCCGATGTAAGGCCCAAAAACAGTACTGCATTTCAGTAATGTTGGTTGATAATATTTCAATCAAATGTTGGTTGCATGTGTACTCACTCATCCAAGTATGTTGTGAAGCCCCCTTGTTGCTCTCTGCAGGCAACCGACGAAGGCACAAAAGCCAAAGTTGTGAAGACAAAGGAAGAAAGTGAAGATATTGAAGACCCTGGCAAGTCTGGTAAAGGCGACCGACCCAAGTGTCGGTACTGGGGCAAATGCTACAGGAAGAACCCGGATCACCTGAAGAACTTCAGGCACCCAACCGTCAGGCGTACAGGGTCCAAAGCGGGTAAAGCCGCGGCGTCGTCTGATGCAGAAGAGATGGACACCAGTGAAGCCAAGACAACTACGACTCGCACCGGACGCGTCTCCAAACCACCGGGAGAGTTCAAGTACACCAAGCCGCCCGCGCACAAGAACATCCCACAAGTGCTTCTCGCGCACAAGTGGACTGAAAGGTACGTTCCAGCAAGAAATACCTTGATCTGATTCCACCAGGATGACCCAATGAGATGAAACGCCTCAGCTCGTGAAGAAATCGTTGTTGAGTGGTAGTGTACATGTGTTGCGTTTTCCAGCACAAACCCTACCGGGTGGTGGATGAGTGAGAAGCTGGACGGGCTGCGCGCCTACTGGGACGGCCGCCACTTTTTCTCCCGCCTGGGAAACTCGTTCCACGCGCCCGAGTGGTTCATCCGAGACCTTCCCAATGACATGCCGCTCGACGGGGAGCTGTTCGGCGGACGGGGCAAGTTCCAGTCGACCGTCTCCATCGTCAAGGGCGGACCGTCTGACCGGTGGAAGACCATCAAGTTCCACGTAAGTCTCGGACTCTGTGTGTGTGTGTGTGTGTGTGTGTGTGTGTGTGTGTGTGTGTGTGTGTGTGTGTGTGTGTGCACGCGCACGTGTTTTTCAAGTTATGTGTGTCGGAACATCGACGATTTGGGGTTTGTTTTGATTGTGCATAATTGTTGCAGATTTTTGATGCACCGAGCTTCGCAACACTCGGCTTTGAAGATCGGATCAAACAGATCAAAGAACACTTCGACACCAACCCGTAAGTTTTTGTTTTCGAGTATCAGTGCGCACCCTGAAATTATCGTCAATCCTCTCGCAACCATGCGCGGTGGCGTGTAGATTCATACGAACATAGGACACGAAACGATAGCAGCGGTGCAACTCACCATAACATTGATTTGCAGAAGCGAATACGTGCACGTCTTGGAGCACGAAAAGTGCAAGGGCGCAGATCACATCAAGGAGGAACTGAAGAAAGTCGAGGCGAGAGGAGGAGAGGGCCTCATGATCAGGAAACCTAAGAGCAAGTACTTTAACGGGCGGTCGGACACACTGCTCAAAATCAAATCGTTTCACGACGCTGAGGCTGTCGTCATTGGGCACGTGGCGTCAACCTCCCAACCCGGACTCTGTGGATCGCTTCTGTGCCGCATGGAAAACGGCAAAACGTTCAAAGTCGGCTCGGGCATGACGAATGCCGACAGACGCAACCCACCAAAGAAGGGGAGCATCATCACCTACCGTTTCCAGGAGCTGACCAACTCCGGGTCACCCAGGTTCCCAACTTATGTGGGAGTCCGGATTGACATGGACAAGCCCAAGGACGCTGTGATGCCCAAGAAGTCCTCCGATCATGCGGAGGACTAAATCTTGTTTACACCGAGCAAAGGACAAGTTTGTTAGAACGCTTCGTGTGTTTGTTGTGTTCTTGTGCGAGATGTAATTTTGAAAGCCCAACCCAGTCTGGTTGTCAGGCGCGTTTTGTGAACCAGCGAGCAGATCATACGTTTTCAAAACAAATGTTTCTCGTGTGATACATGCAGCACAAGTCTGTGATACTCATCTGTTGATTCTTTACACTTCTACACTCGTTCTGGAACGCGATTCCCTAAAATTTGTATAAATGGTGTAAAAAAACCTTTTTAAAATAATTTTGCAATCTGTTAGAACACTGCGAAAGGATCGTATGTTATTTGTCCTTGTACTCGCACGTGTTGTATTGACCCTATTGGGACACTCTTCTTTCCTGAAGTGAATCTTGTTGACGCAAAACAAATGACTTCAGCGAATCATTGTGTTGTCCTCAGGTGTCAATCGGCGCCTTACTTTTGGAAAGACCAACCAACGACAAAATCGTCGTGTGTGACACACAAAGTGTATTTCCGCAAAATAATTACTTGTACAAGTCACTTCATTTTTCGTGTTGGCAAACCGCACATTTGGAATGATAATCGCCTCTAAACAGCAGACAACGGGACTTTGCATTGGATTCGCCGCTGCGCTGATGGGTCTCCCCAGATCTGGGTCAGACTGCGAACTTCGCGACGAACAGTTTTGTTTTTTTTTTCAAACCCGAATTCGGAACGAACAAGTTTGGAAATAGACAGCAGAAGAGAAGGAAAAGCGGTGATTTGTTTTTCGTGACAAACTTGAGAACTCACAAGAGACAAGCGAACACGTCAAATAAACCCGACATTCCACACCAAAGAAATGTTCGATGTCACACAACAAACACAACACACTCATGCAACAAAGGTTTTTGTAAGTTCTTCAGAAAAATTCATGATAGTTTGAAAATATGAGGGACATTCGTTTGCTCGAGTTTCAGATGTGATGAACAGGTGTCTCAAGGTCAGCGAATGAGAACTGAACCAAGGTTGCAAACTTAGAACTTCAGAAAGAACCAAGAAAGGCTGAAGTCAAACAACCAATTCAAACGCTCGACACACTCACGTGTGTGTGATGCATTGCAATTCCTCCAATTTCCGTGATCCAGCCACTGTGTAACATGCATATTCAACAATTGTAACAAGAAGGTGAAATCTGTATGGCATATTTTACAAATGGGCTTTGCAAAAAGGTGCTCGTGCTAAAATTCCTCAAAGTGTGCGCATGCTATTTACATTAGTCACAAACAAGTGCTCGTACCACAGCAAAAGTTATGCTTTCCCTCTCAAAATTACACTCCTCCACATTTCTGTACAAAATTTCCTGCCTGGAAAAACATTTACCCTGCGTGCAAAGATTCCAGTGATGCCACCTCCACGCCCTTGAATTGTTTCAGATATGTGTTGCCAAGTTTGCATGACTGCAGTGATCACAACAATCCCAAACGAAATCCGTTTTGACTCACAGCTCAGTGTTGGGGACAGTGGGCCCAGGATCAAGCCCGTCAACCCTTGAGATCTGTAAGTTTTCTCGATGCAAAATGAAACAGTACAGTCACTGCGCAATTCGCAAGCACACAATTCACCAGAATCGAAATCTCAGTAGTTTCTCGAGGTGTAAATTCCCACCAAAAACTACGAAAATAATTGCAAAAAATATCACAATTGTATTCTTTTGGGTAGCAAGCGAGTGGCACAATTTGAAAACATCGTGATTTTTTTTCAGTGAAGACCAAGGTGCCTTTTCCCCACGGAACCACAAAGAAACAACGAACAGCAAACAAAACGCAGAGTTTACGTGTGCACCAAAATCAGTCACTCATGCAGTTTGTCAAATTTGATTCTTCCTGTGAAAATTTACAGTCGGATGTCAAGCTGGCAAGCTTGTTTCAACACGAATGCTACGCATAAAAAGCGTGTGGTCCATACAACGTTCGCAGTTGATAAACACCTTCAAGTTCATCAATGTTCCTTTGAACAAACATTTGCAGTTCATAAACATAACCAGATTTGAAAATCTGGTCCTGACCGGGGGGGGGGCGGGGTTGGGACCAGATTTGAAAATCTGGTCCTAACCTTGGGGGTTGGGGGGTTGGGACCAGATTTGAAAATCTGAAAATCTGGTCCTGACCCCGGGGGTGGGTGGGACCAGATTTGGAAATCTGGTCCTGAGGTTGGGACCAGATTGCACACACACACACACACACACACACACACACACACACACACACACACACACACACATACAGACTGATGGTGATTACACTAAGCGTGTGGTCGAGACCCTTCGGGACCACACGCTTAAAAATGCTGATTCTCTTTGTTTTCAGAAACTTTACACATCATTTCGTGATCCGAGACGAGAAGCATGCAACTACTGACTGAGAGGTACGATGATGAGCATTTCAAGGTTTCTGTCTTCGTTGTTTTTGGGGGAAGATCGGACAAAGCAAGCGATTGCTCAGTGAATGAAACTGCAACCACAAACAAGTTCTTCGCGTGATGAGATCCTTCACGTCAAACACCAAGCACTTTTGCGGCCGACTCTGCGTTGGAGTCGAGCATTTTCTCGATGGCCGTCTCCTCGACTCCAAGAAGGTTGTGGAGCAGGTCCGAGGAGTCGGACCCGAGCCCGCCCAGGGAGCCGATGCGGCCCCGCAGCGAGAACAGCACCGCCTACAATTCGATGCAGCACTTCAGAACATTTGCTGCGATTTGCCAATTCAAGAGTTTTACCACCAACCAAAGCTCCACACAACGCAAGTTCACTGGAAATTAGCATTCCAAGCTTTTGTTGAAAACCATTTCATATAGACTCTACTTCATGCATGCTGTCTGTCTGTACACACAACAGAGGCGCACTGACCTGCGAACCGTCCCCAAGGCGACGGATCTTGGCGGACGGCGGGTCCGGGGCTCTAGCTGCGGGAGACTCCGGCGCGCCGGGGTCCGACTGGATACTCGGCTTCACTTCTGCAAAATGTCTTTCCCTTCAAGCCTTCCACTGGGAACGCAGTGGCGTACAGTTTTGCTGCACCGGTTTATCAATCGAAGTTTCGGCTGACAAACGCTCTTTCCAAAGGTTGAGGCCAAAGAAAGTGCTATTCCTCTGAAGTTGCGCCTTGCTTCGCCTCGACGGTTTGTTGACTGGTCACGCTGTGGCACTCACCATCCACAGTGTTCTCGTCATCGGACGCCGACATGGCAGCGGGCGTCCCGGGTCCGCCGCTCTCGACGCCGCCGCCGCCCGCGCCCCCGTGCGGAGACTCGTGTTTCCTTCGGTGTCGCACCATCGAGTGCTTCAGGGTGAACCGCTTCTGACAGATGTCACACTCAAACGGCTTTTCACCTGAAATCCAATTCACACAAATCCTGTTCGAAGACATTCAACAGTGTGACGAGGACGAATTGTTTCACAAACTGCGTGCTTATCTTCATCTGGTGACAACATGGTCAGTTGCTTGTGTTCATCTTGAGCGCGTAAAGGCGCCATCTCTGTAACACTGACCTGTGTGAGATCGCATGTGCCTCCGGAGATCCTGCAGGGACCAGAAGCGCTTCGGACAGAGCGAGCAGTACACCTTGCGCTGCATGTAATCCGACTCGGGCTTCATGTCCTCGCCCATGCTGACGCGGTACTTCATCAAGTCCTCTCCAGTCACCTGCCATATAACTTTTGTCCTTTAGCAAATTGTATTCTGAGGCTTTTGTGTACAACTGTACTCAGTTATGGTCACACCACATCCCACCCTCCCCAGCCGCACGCCAACTTGGACGCACTCACCCTGTACTGCTGGTCCGGCGCCGTCTCCCCGGGCGCCAGGTTCTGCACCACGATGGCGTCCATGACGATGACGAAGTGGCGCAGCTCGTCCACGTGGTTCTTCTCCCGCAGCACGCTCCAGTCAGACGCGTGCGCCTCCCGCTTGTGTTCCAGACACTCGATCCGAGAACTGAACGACGCGTCACATCTGAAACGAACATTCCCAAATGCACAAAGATTCCCCATTGTGTCCCGGAACTCAAAGAAAAGGGGCGCTGAGTTCACGCTCATGCTGATAATTTCATCGCTCTCGCAGATCCACTTTTCTATTTCTTGGTTGTCATCTTGATTTGTGGCAAAAGAGAGGCACGTTTCGAGAGTCACATCACACAATTTAGTTTCTGCTCGGGGCTCCACTCACAGGTAGCACTTGAAGGGCAGGTCGATGTTGTGTTCTTTCAGGTGTCTCAGCAGTGACTTGCGCGAGTCGAACCCGACGCCGCAGACCCAGCACTCGGTGATGCGGTCCACGTTGTAGTTGTCCCGCTCCGGGTTCACGACGCCGCCGCGGTCAGGCGGCGTTTGCGGCGGCGTGTGGTGCGGGGCGGCGCCGGGAGTGCCGGCACGCGCCGGGGTCGGAGGGTTGTGCAGCATGTGCTCGTAGATAATTCGCTTCACCTGTGACGGCAAACACACATTTGCACAGAACTTTTGAGTCTCCTCAGTTCAGATAAACAAAAAAGTTCCGAACTAGTCTCCCACGGCACTTCATTTTTTTTTTTTTTTTTTGGGGGGGGGGGGGGGAATTGGAATCGTTGTTGCGCACAAAGCGCATGTTGCTTATATTTTTCAGGCGAGTCAACAAAACTAACAAAGGAAGTCAGACCACCAGGCCTTGTTACTGAATGGGCGGATAAACCACGACAAGCCA
>JAAUXT010091973.1_pt1 | contig 24568 bp, 23 predicted proteins | sample 7278171 | NCBI WGS metagenome assembly JAAUXT01 (sample SAMN14350112, study PRJNA611818) | marine sediment metagenome | isolation source: surface marine sediment (1.8m) | place: French Polynesia: Moorea | collected 2018-08
AGCATCAGAACTTGGACAGAAGTACGCCACTAAAAATTATCCTAGTCAAGGCACCCCCAATTTGCAGGTTATTCACGGCCCCAGCAGAAAACCTTCGCATGATGCAGGCTCTTCCTGTGAGGAACTGGGGCGCACAATTTTCTTGAGTCGCTCTCGGGAGCTGCAGGTCGGGGACGCGTCATTGCGCTCGAAGATCTGATCAATCATGGTCATCTCACTCAGTGTCGAGGCTGGCAGGCAATTCGGGGGGGGGGGTCGGCGGGGGGGTGCCACCGGCTTCACGTTCGGAGGTCCGTGGCAAAAGAATATTGCAAAATAAATTAGCATCATGTCGCGGCGAAGAAACCACCAACAGGAGGAAGTGAGTGGAATATGGATAGGGACAAGATTAATATACTGAAAAGCTGTTGCAATCAGCGAAAACCTGTGGAGCGCGCCGCAGCAAAGAAGAAGTTTGGTGCTTTGAAAGGATTCTGCACTCAAAAAATAACATTCTGCTGCAGGCAACTCAATCTCAGAATTGGGTCAATTGAGAAGGTGAAATTGGGAAAGTGTGTGCAAGATCTTGAAAACGTGAGTCATGTCGTCATTCAGAATCGCTCCATGCAATTGAAGTTTTGTCATCTCAATATGAATTTCTTTGGGTTGATTAGGGACGTGGTGCGCAAGACGCTTTTCACTGCAAATTGGACCAAGTGTTCTCGGGAGTGTTTCCTCAGGCTCTCGTCAACAATGCAGCCTCGCGCGAGTTTTCTCCTCGGGAAGAAAGGATTGTGGATGTAATAGAATGTTGATTGCTTTGTAAATGCCTTTATTATCCGTTCTCTCGGTTCTCCCACTCGCACGGGGCATGAGGATTGCATATCCCTCTCCAAAACCAACGTAGCTCCTCATGGAGAAACAGATTTGTTGATCGACAGTTGTTTCAATTCTCGCACGAAATCAATCACTTGGTTTCCATCCCCTGATCTCGTGCAGAGACACGCAACAGGGTGGCTTGGGGCTTTTCTGCAGAGCGCTGGGGCTGTGGAGCCAATGGGACGAAGAAACGGAACACGAATCTCAGCACGCACAGCGCATTGTGGCCTAAACAACCCGAAATGATAAGTACGTACCTCTTCCCGGGTAGTGAGTGTACAAAAGCCAGAATAGACAAGTTATGGAGATAGTGGCTGCTCCAGTGGACACAGGATGTTTGAAATTGGCAATTAGACAAGCATGCAGGCAGGCATGGGAACCTGTTCCTTCTGTCGACTTGTCTGCTTGAACCACCAACTCGCTTCAAAACATGAGGCCTGACGTGCAGGTGTCCGCTTGGAATCCCGTTTCTGCGCGGACACTAAGGTGAGGCAGACGGTCGCGCACTGAACCTTTTTGTGACTCACTCGTTCAGAAAAGAGAACAATGCCAAACTTGGTTCGAAAGTTGAGTGAATTTCACGCACATGGCCGCCAGTTGTGGTCAAAAACACACAACTCCTTTCTCTTCTTGCACCACAAACAAACGGACATTTCTCAGATGAAGCACCGGCAAAAAGACGTTTATTTGACTGTCTCTTTGATCAAAGTGAGAATAACGTCTGACTCATTCTGCCATGGTTCACCTTTGTTTCAAAGTTTGTTGAGAAGAAATGTGGAAAGATCTGCAGCTGAGGTTTTGTACTCGCAGCGTGGACGAGAAGTGGCGTGCCCACAGCAAATGGAAAAGACAATGATAAAACCTCCATCACGGACCTCCCGTTTCCTTGTCTGGGCTGTTCGCAGCATATCGGCTCATCTGTCTGCCAGATTGAGCCAGTTATGCTCATTATCCCCGGAGCAGAATAATTGAGTTCTTCTCGCTGCAACTTGTCGCACGGGGTTTGTCACTACCACGTCAGATTGTTTCAGATCTGTCTCGTTGCGTGTCTCAAATCCTCACTGATAAAGTGTGAAAGAGCATCAGGAGCAACTGCTCAAGGACAACACAACAGGCGATTTGGGGTCCGTTTTCTTTTGTGTTTTTGCTGCAAAGTACGGGATCCTTGAGGGAGTTGGGGAAGGAAGCAGCGTCGCAGTTGGATGGTGGTGCCCCCCCCCCTTCTGCATATTGCGCCGCCCTGGGAAAGACGGATCCCACCCGCGGAGGTGAGCCGGAGCCCCCCGATTGAGCAAGATGGAATCCCCACCCCAGGATCGCGCATTCGCGGGGGAGGGAATGGAGCCCCACGGGCATCACACCGCCTGGGGGAAGACTGAGCCCCCCCCCCTATGGATCGCACCACCAGAGGCAGGAAGGAGCCCCACTCCCCGTGGAACAAGCCCCCCCCCCCGTAGCGCCGACAAGCCGCTTTACTCGCGCCTCCGTAATGCAGCAAGATTGCTTCTTTAATTCTAACTGTCCGCATCAATTTGTCACCCAAACAAGATTTGGAAAACAATTTCGGTACAGATGTTGGTTGGTAGCGAAGAGGCGGGATCTGTGGTGGATCAATGGTGGGGCGTGTCTTTGGTTCAGGTTCTACAAACTGGCTCCAAGATGTGAGAAAATGTGAAAGAATGCAGTGGCGCAGATTACCAATATTTCCAGGCACTGCTTTGGAACGCAATGGACAGAGGAGAAAGAGGAATGGTGATGGGTTCTTTGCTGCAAATGGGGGGAGGGACAAAGCTGAGGGCGAGTCCACCTCCTATTAATAAGACTTATGTAGAACAGAAGGTCTGCATAACAATCAGTTACAGGATATGAGTTTATCTGCCTTAAGACCAGCGGGCATACAAATGACAGGAGGGAGCAGTAATTTTGTATTTTGTTGACGGGCACTTGTATTCATCGGCCGACGTGGATGGGTTGTACCCTCCAGCTTCTTTCTTGCCTCGAATGGTATTGAACGCGGGCGCCTGCGCTGGTCTCTCTGAGGCTATTTTGTGATGGGTTCACAGAGTTATTGTGGTGGATAATGGCTGCTGGTAACGAATTGTTGTTCACAAGTGCTGCTTCAGGACGGTCGCGTGCGAAGCCTTTCTTGTCGCTGCGTCGATGTTCTTGTCCAAAAGACGCGCTTTGCGTTCCTTTGAGATTGAAATCAAAGGAACTGGAGGTTCCGTGCTGCGGTGGCGCCCTGTTCGGAACCGGTGGTTCTGACCCCGCATCATGCGTGCGACACGTGAGAAGGCGTGGACATCGTCAGAGCCGCTTTGCGCTTTCGTTCCGCTGTGTTCTGTCTCTCAGACACGCGGCTGGTGAACCTGGCCTTCTGTTCAGATTGAAGTGAAAAAGGGACCCGAGCCTCTATTCAGCCGTTCCAATCTGACAAGTACTCGCCAACTGACTCTGCTTCCAAAGGTTCACGAAACGTTTGCACCTCCTGCTCCGTGGCCGGGCAGCTGACATTCACTTGATGGATTGACGCTGTTGTCCGACTGAAAAAAAAGAACTCGCACACTTTCCTGATCTGCTCTCCATTTCCCGTGGACAGGGCAAGATGAATGAGTCGCGTTTCAGGAGGGCGAGACGAGGCGAGTAAGGGCTCACTGAACAGAGGTGAGGCACTCTGCTGGTGATCGGAGTGGACGAGAAAAGTCGTCTTGCCATCGAAAGAAGAATGTGGATTCGGGTTTGTGAAACAGAAGGAGCTGCACACGCCTCACCGCGACTGAGCAAAACGAACGCCCACCCTTTCAGCGCAGACATTAGGCGCGTTCGTTCTGCGCGGGTCAATTTTCACTGACCTCGCGTCACTCGGGATGAAATATCGGAGGAATGATTGGATAGTGACGGTCCCAATACGGGATCAAACTCAATTGGCCGAACATCATAACCAGATTTATCCATATTGGGACAAGCAGATAAAAGCTGTCGGTCACGCCGTGCCGCAGATGCAATTTGTAAGCGCGGGAATGCGAGGCGGGCGAGTGAAAGCTTTGCCTACAACACGAGGACGTCGCGCCCTTTATGGGATTTATGGGGTGCAGAGAGCATTGTGCTGTTGCGGATCCAGGGAGCCCCGGGGTCTTGGCTCGCAGACCAGGAAAAGAATTATTTTGCCCCTTGTATTTGTGCTGAAGGTGCAACTTTTTCCGTACTTGTTGAATTTTTAAGTTGAAGTTGGGTGCCTGACCCCCACAAATAGACTTTGCCCCCACCCCCAAATTTGATCATTGGCTGAAGTGCCCCCCCCCCAGTCCTGGATCCGTTGGAATCGACACTCGTCATGGGACGGGCACAAAGCAGCCAGTTGAGCCCCTCCCAATTGTCAAGGATGAAGAGGACTTGGGTTCACGCAACAACTCGGCGAGACCCGCAGCACTGAAATTGAGCCGTGGATTATCCTCAAAAGGACGACAGAGACACAAATTGCTTGAAATGCCGGAAATGCATCTGTATTGACGTTTGACATTTTCTATCGGCCCAGCAACATCGAATCAAGGTGCCAGCAGGAGAGGCAACAAGGCGTCAAGCGATCGTTATATTGACTGCGACGACCTTTGGGCCCCGCTCGCTTCCCCCACCTGTACGTTTGAAGCGCTCGCGCCCGCCCAGCCGCACGAGCGCTCGTATTGCAGTCACTGTGGTGTCTCACGTGCAGGTGTGTGTTTGTGTGTGTGTGTGTGTGTGTGTGTGTGTGTGTGTGTGTGTGTGTGTGTGTGTGTGTGTGTGTGTGTGTAAAACAGTTGGTGCGAAGCTCCACCAAGCTTTTCAAATGAAATTGCCGAAATGATTCTCCATTCATGTCTGGCCTTTGCTGAACAGGTTGGAAATCAAGAAAAGTTGGTTCAAAGGGGTCGGTTCCACAAAGATTTGGAAGTGTTCATAAATAGTACCCTGTTCATTTCTGATTCTCAGCACCTTCAAATAAAGTTGGTGGACACCTCTGCCCCAACGACCAAATTTGTTCAGAAACACAGACTCTGCTATTTTTTGCGAAAAGTGGTCTGAGATCGTTTTTGGTGCTGATGTGGAGGAGTATGAAGCGCCTCGCTCTGTCTGGCCGCAGCCTTCTGGTTCGGTTTCCGCTCCCCACGTGGGAACCGCCGTCACGGTGAGGTCTTGTTGCCTCCTGTGCGGTGTCTCCTCGCACCGTGACACCAACGATGTGGCGACACAAGAAATTGATTCGGATTCTCATGGTCATCAGTGTCTTGGTCCCGGTGTGTGTGTGTGTGTGTGTGTGTGTGTGTGCGTGCGTGCGTGTGCGTGTGTGTGTCTGTGTGTGTGGTCAGTCACTCTGGACCTTTTGATTCTTGCGTCTCACTTCCAGACCAAAGAAAGGCACCCACAAAGTGTATAAAGCTCCTGATCGTTGATATTGAACACTGGCACAGTTCAGTTCGCGGCCATGCGACTCTCTTTGGTTTGTCCTCCAGCTACGCTGTTTGTTTGTTTGGAGCCTCGACCTTGGAGGGACTTGGCCAGTTTTTGCTGAGCGCAGTGATTTGAATATGGTTGACACAGGTCAGGCGACTGATGAGCTCTCCGCAGGGGGCCGTATGGATTTCGGACGGTCTGGCTTCGATCTGAGACCCCACAGCTTGAGAACTTCAGTCTGGTGCTCTGGCCATGCCTCCTGGAAACATGTCAAAGGCTCTGCAAGGGTCCTCGAGCTCTGTCACTCACGCAATAAGCTTGATTAAGGAGGAGGGAAGGAGGCACGGAGTCACTTTGATAGACTCGTGATCTCTTTTCCATTTGCCGATGACTCGCAGGGTAGTCCCGTCATTTCAGCGCGTAGTGTTGGGTTGCTACACACGTTTGTGAAGATGTCGCTCGTCTTGGTGATGAGATGAGATTCTCTCCAAATGTGAAGACAGGGTCATCACACACTGCAGAAAGAGTTCCTGTGAAATGACACAGAAACTTTCCTGAGACCTTTGCATGGTAGAGGAGAGTTGTGTGATTAAACAGGAACCAAGGGGGAGACCCCATAACATTTCTTCGATGAGAGCATCTGCAGCAGGCTTTGTGACTCTTTTATCGTGTTGTACAGAGCCTTCATGACACTATTGCTGATGGTTTGTTTCGGGCGGGGTGAGGTCGCTTTCAAAACCGTTTCACACACATGAGGCGCATGCATGATTCCGATTCAGTGGGAAAATGATACCGAGATCACCAAGCCTTGGACTCCCAAGTGAGACGGTGATGCGCAACTGAATATTTCATATTTTCCGGCGCTACGTTCGCGCAGTCCCACCGTGGGATTCAACCAGGTTTTGTCTGAAAACCATTGCAAAAATAGAAAACAGACTCTTTTGTTCACCAATGAATCACACCGAAATGACAATTGAAAACTCTCTTGCGAATTGCAGATGAAACTGTTCTTTCTTGACGCTCAATTTTGTTTCTATTTTTCAGCCCGGAAGAAAGAAAAGTCCCAAGCAAAAGTGAGAACATTTTTCTCTCGTTTTGTTGTGATCTTGAAGTGAAAAACGCGAAGTGAAAATTTGACGCAGTGAAGATGAAACTTTAAGTCCACGGTTTGTTGGGTACAATCAAACTTTGCCGCGCAAAGGCACTTCTTACCAGGCCCATCCTTCAGTGTCGAGTGTTGATGTTTTCAGGGTGATCGACAAGGCCCCGTCCCCGACGAGACGAAGCGAGTACGCGCCCATCGTCATGCGGGGCTGGCTCCACAAACAGGTGCGTGTCGTCTTCTGCTGAGCAGTTTGGTCACGGATTCAGGATCGGGGTCGGGAGGGGTGGGGCACCACGGTCTCGACTGATGTCTGACCCTCTGAGGCTCAAAATGAATGTGATTTTTTTTGGGGGGGGGGCGGGTGACAAGGGAAGTGGAGTTTCCTGGCAGGTGACCCAACCTCAACTTGGAAATTTGAAAAACAGCGCAAAACGCAAAAACATTTTGTGCCTTTGCAAAACAAGAGGTGTTATGTTTTCGGGGTGAGGGGCCCAGACCCCCACCTCCCCCAAACCCGATCCTGGATCCGCCCCTCGCGCCCCCCTCCCGGCTGGTGCGTGTTGTGAAGTGGTGAGTAGCTCGGTCCCGAGTGAGCCTCATTGGCGTTCTCAGTCAGGAGTCCGCGCAGTTGTGCGGCAAAGCGAAGGACATGGGTGAGTGTCGCTGATGGGAAGGATCCTCACCACGATATCCGCTCCTTAACGCACGTTATTAGCTCCTCTTTGTTGTCCTTCGTTACACAAATTGCCAGCAGTGTCATTGAGTATGAAGAGAAATCCGATTTGGGAGAAGGAAAGCTGTCGTTTGTGTTCGTCAACGAGTGGGCTGCAGACTGAAGTCCCCGGGTGGGATCCGGAAGTGTTAAGTGGAAGCTCTGAGTGAACTACAGGAAATTACCTGAGACGAAACTTCCTGCTTTTTCTGCGAGCTGAATGAGACAGGAGCAGGTAACTCACAACAGCCTCTTTGCGCGGATAAACGCCGCTTGAAGCCTAGGGAAGTGGCAGTTTATGGGAGCGGTTTGCACGAACTTGTCGGGGGCTTGACTTGATCGTTTTGCCCGTTGTTTTTGCAGGATAGCGGAGGGCTCAAGAGCTGGAGACGACGCTGGTTCGTCCTGTCGGATTTTTGCCTCTTCTACCACAAAGGCGAGTGACCTCTTGGTGTCCTGAGCGACAGGCGAGATCCGAGTGATGCAACCCTGTCGGGCACATGGGAGCTCAATGTCAGCACCAGGGCTTTGCGTCTCGGGACACTCCGTGGGGCCACAGTGGCGAGTAGTTTGAATTGGAAATGAGCCCTTTCTCCACACAAACCCAACACATCCCACATCACCTGGGGGGAACTTCGTGTGGTCATTAACTTTTCATGAAACTCAGCTCTGCAGCGCGAGTTCCTTTCCCGTCACAGGAATTATTCGGTCACCACACAATTTTGTCTCCATTGGAATGAGCGGACGATCCCAGTTTGTGAAGATGTAAATTGTTGTGGCGGGACAAAGGGCTTCGCCTTGTCCCGCGCAGATGAAACCCTGATCCGTTTTACCGCGCCGCGCGCACTGAGAAAGGCTTCTTTACAACATCCACAGAACCTTCCACGGAACCATTGTCCGCCACTGATGTGATATAAAGGCTCCGGCCATGTTCATTGAATGTGCGGAGTCATTTGGATTTGGCTTAAAGCAGCCGGGCCCAACCTCACAGGAGAACCCTTCGTTTGATGTTGGGGGAGAGGCAGGAAATCTTTGCTTCCCCCCAGCCCCCCCCCACCCCGGCCCAACACCCGTGAGTTGTGAAGGCGGTGCTGGAGTTATTCACGCGTGTGATTCCCATTTGTTGCAGGGCCTGACGACTCGAACACGCTGGGGTCGATTCTGCTCCCCAGCTACAGGATTAGTCCCTGCTCGCGCGAAGACGGGATCAGCAGGAAGTTTGCCTTTAAGGTAAAAACACGCAGTGACTCTGCTGCAGTGACGTGTGGAAATGAATGGTTGTCGCGCCGTGAATTTGACAGCAGCTGCTCAGCTGTGCTCACAACATTTCGCTGCTTTTGCTGGGGTCTTTAAACCAAAGGAGACTCAGCACAGGGAATTGTTCTGGTAATTTTATGATTCATCCAGAAAAGCCAATCACTGTGGACATGGTTCCTAATCAAGGCTCCGAGCTTCGTTGCGCTCACTGTGACAGACTGACACAAAGCTGCTTCATCAACACGCAAGGGAAATAAACGCCTGGGAATGTCGAGTCCAACGCTTCTGCATCAACACACGCGTTTGTGACTCAAGGTCTTGATCGATTGTTTGTGTTCTTTGTGTTCAGTGCTCCTGAAACAGAACTCAAGTCATGCGCAGCTTTTGTCGCCAACTGTACAGTCCTCAATAGGTCAGACAAGATTTTCACCCTTCCGCTAACAGCTGCAAAAGAAGTTGCAGTGTCTTCCTCGGAGCTTGATTTGACTGTGTGTGTGTGAGGGGGGGACGTCCCCGCATGCCCCCCAAACCATTGGTTGCCAGGTCAAAGGATCGAAGCTGGAATCAGCACGTCGTGAACACGCACCTTGCCGGCCATTAGTGTCCGTTTCACTTGTGTAAACGCGGCGGTTGGATCAGAAAAGCGTTGAGCGGCTGTCGTGCAATTAGAGTGCGGGGCCGGGCGGGAGCCGGGAGCTCTGTCCCCTTTTATCTCGAGTGGCTTAATCTCGAGCCCAGATTTACTCTATCAAAGGCAGCGTCGCTGTGCCGCGAATAGGAACAGCGATTGATTTGGGCGCTCTTCTGGTGTGTGACCACAGTGGACGGCGTTGGGTCCTTCAGGGCTGTTGGGTGGACACGGGCGGGTCCAGAGACGGGGCCTCAGGGGCCTGGCCCGCTCATGCCTGGAAAATTAATCCCCCCCCCCCGAATTTTGCACTGCAGGTTGAAGTCTGACTCTGTCCACCAAGCAGCCCTCCAAGAAACTAACCCCTCCCACCTCGACCAATTCCTGGATCCGCCCCAGGCGAATGAAACGCACCAAAAAAGAAAATTTCAACGCCAAAACCCCGAAATCATCCCCGGAGCAGCACCAGGCGCCTGTCACACAGACTTACGCCTCAAGTTTATACGGTGGCGAAAATTCAAAATGAAAGCCAAATTTCCTGCTCAGTGCTTTGGAGGTTTCGATTATGTTGCAACGGCTCTCAAAACACTGAGAACTCGCAATGTTTTGAGCCCGCGGGACAAAGTGAAGCTGCGACGCACGTTCGCTGCAGAAGATACGGATGAATGAGACGTGGATCGAATTCATCGTGTTGCCAAACAATTGCTGAATGTTCCATCTCGCCTCTGCAGGTTCTGTCCGTTCTCTCTGTCCTGTCGTCAGGTTGTACTGTTCTCTCTTCAATCAATTGTTGAATGTTCTGTCGGCAGGTTTCATTCACTCCCTGCGTTCCAGGCTCTGTCTGTTCTCTGTGTTCTATTCGTACGTTGTACCCGTTCTCTATATTCTATCCGCAGGCGGAACACGAGAACATGAGGACTTACTTCTTTTCGGCGGACAGCAAGGAGGAGATGCAGGAGTGGATCCGGGCCCTGGACCTCGCCACGCTGCTGCAGAACGACCCCAGGTACGAGAAACGCTCACTACACACACACGCACACACACTGACGGTTTTACAAGAACAAATCGCGGTTTGAGACCCGCAACAGACCCAGGTATGAGCACCGCTCACTGTGTACACAGAGATGAGGATGATTGATCTGGTCTTGGGCGATCGCAGGTGCGAGCTCCAGATTACCTTGCAATCTTGAAACTCGACCAGCATAATGAAACACGCACAGCAGTGTTTCTGGTCCTGTGTGCGGCCGGTGCAAAGACATCAAAGATTTTCACTTCCCGAGTCCGTCTCCCTTGCGAAGGAAAAGTCACTTAGTTCGATTCATACAACAACGCTGCTGGTTTTTGTTGTCCATTCCTGTGTCCAGAACCTGGATCAAGGGCCCCCAACTACTGAATGCGCCTCTGCTCAGGTTTCTTGGTTGAGGACGGGCCCCGCCCCAGCTGGTATCATCCTTAACCAGACCCTGGCTCCGCCCCTGATGTGTGTCGTGATCCCTGGTCGGATGAAAGCAGCTTTGCCGGATTGCAGCGCCCACACTCCACGATAAGGCAGCCCGGCGTGCAACCCATGCGCTCTGTCCTTGTTGTCGAAAAGAGGAATTTGTTTTGGCCCTTGTGTTTTCTCTGCAAGATCCGCCAATAACATCCCAGACAGTGACGCTTCTTCTGAGGGAAAGGCTGAGAGGGAAGAAAACTTGTGAAGAAAAGAGGGTTGTTGGTGCTGTTGAAGATGAAACATCCGAGGACTTTGATCATGTTCTGATGATTGTTGCACTTGTTCCAACAGCAATATCCTTCGCGGCGGTGTCAAAGTCAATTGTGTCCAAATTACTCCCACGAATTTGTTTTTCGTATTTCTTGCGACGAAGTCACCAAGGCAACGAGGTTCGAGGCCGCGAAATCCACAAAGTTTCTGTCCAAAAGAGCTTCTTTCCGCAAGATCTTTTTTGGCGTCCAGAAGAAATGAGTCTCTGACTTTAAAGGTTGAATTCATGCAGTGAGAACCGGAGTCTCGCCATGTACGTGTGTTGGTGGGAATGCTCACCAATCATTGCTGCAGCCGAGAGTTCGACCTGAAGAAATTTGTTCATTTCACCCGAGAAACGGACCGTCTGGTCCCAAAATTTAGGATCCAAAAGTCGGTGCTTTTTGATGAAGCCGTTATTTCAACATTTGGGGCCTTGGGGTGCGTCTTGTACTCTTGTACAGTGTGTTTCCGGATGCACCCCAGCATTCGCCTTTATTTTGTGGCACTGAGGTCCGAGAGAAACTGATGTTCTCAGACGTATTTACTTCAGATTCACCGCCTTCTCTTGATGCTCTATATTTGAGGGGGGGGGCAAAAAATGCGTCATGTACTTCTGTGCACGGTGCTTGAGTGGGAGTTTTACACTGGAAAACTCGCGATTCTCTTGTGACTGCAGAGTGGAGGAGGAGTACCTGCGGCGGCTGAGGGAGGAGGAGGAGGCCGGCTTCACCCCGCAGCCCGGCGCGCCCCCTCCCGGCCTCTCCCAGCACTACAGCCCGCTGGACGGGTCGCTCGGGTCCGACCACCGCTCCAGCTCCTCCGGGGCCAGGGACGACCCCTACCGACATCAGCAGCTGCAGCAGCAGGATCCTTACAGACTGCAATGGAACCAACCACCCTACGCCCAACAACAGCCGTACCAATCCCAACAACAGCCGTACCCATATCGTAATGGATTGGTACCCAGGAACACGTTCGAGCCCCCGCGTGGAGGCTTCGATGAGCCCAGTCCCAGACAGTCCAGAGCGGGGGCGGGAGATGCCTGGAGCAACCGGAACTTGAGGCCGCCGTACCTGGTTCCGGATGATCACAGCAGACAGTCGTCCGATTCCGTGTTTGACAATCAGCTGAACAAGGCGCAGGAAAACATTGATTTCGACCAGGCGGACGCCAGTTTTGAAAAGACCCCGTTCTTCACCCCGAAGCACCAGCAGACGGAGAAACAAGGGATGAATCTGCGCCCGCTGAGCGACTTGTACTTGAACGATGATGTGGACAGCAAAGGTAGAGATGAAAACTTCAACATGAAGCCCGCTCAGTACAATACTCAGAACCTGGGCCCAAGGTGGGAAAACTCTCCACACAGTCGATATTCGTACAACCCCCCGTCACAAGGCCCCAACGCACAATGCAATAACTCGTACGGTGCTCACGAAGTCGATTTCGATGCCTACACAGGAGGAGATCCCAGATTGTACAAAGGATACAGTGAAAACTTGGCTCAACCCCTCAGCCAATGGCACGACCTCAAGACCCCTCAGGAAAGACAGGAGAAACTGCGTTCAGACAGATACGGCACCCTGCCCGGAAGTGAGCAGGGTGAGGGGCCAGTGGGGTCCTCCTCCACGCGCGCCCAAAGGCGAGCCTTGGCGTACCCAGCGGACCCCAGACCTGGGGACCCGACGAGCCTCGAGCCGCGGCAGCTGCAGCGGGAGGAGTCTCTGCGCCGGCTGTACGAGTGGCAGCAGCGCGTCTCAACCGGCGACCGCCCTCCATCCGGCGACCGGCTACCAACCGGCGATCGGCCCCAGTCCCAGCACAACCCCATCTACGAGAACTTGAATACGTCCTATGAGGGGGCGGCACCGGGAAGACCGCCTCTACCTGCCACCTACCGGGACAGGATCGTACAGGTGAGGGAAAAGTCACGTGTTGCAGTGTCTGCGCTCTTTGTCATTGTGTCTCTCTGGTTGGACAAGTGAAATGGCGCATGTTCTGTTTTGTGTAAAAGCTTGTGTTGGAAGATGTGCTGCAAGTGTGCTGTGCATGAACAGATCAGTGTTTGCCAGCAACAATGGGAATTCCATTGTTTATCTCACTCTATGTGTCGACATTACAGTCAGCATGAGCTGCGGGTAAAACATCAAACTAGATGTGAACTTTCATTGTTTGCAAAACTGTCATACGATTCAATAAGTGACAGCGTGTTTTATATCTGTTGGCTGCATGGTGATTATCTGGTGGCTCTTTGTTCTTCATCGGTTGTGGGTTTATTTGGTGGAGCTGGGTGCTTGTTTTCTCAGGAGCTCGCACAAACCAAGACCCCGGGGACCAGACGCGACATGCTGGTCGCGTCCAAGACGGAGCTGCAGCGATTGGAGGAACCGACCGTGTTTCGGTTCCCGGAGGTTTCTCCTCCCCTCCGCCAGGGGGAGTCACCAGCAGGGGGCGTCACCCCGGATCAGGTGCGACGCATGTGCTTCTCCCGAGAAAACGCGACATTTCCCTCATCCGGAATTCCTTCTGCTTGTTTTGAATTTGTCACTAGATTTTAAGAGAGTTGTCTGTGGTGATTCAGTGTTTTCTTTGACGCTTTCTTTTCTTGACGATTGAGTGAACGTGAGTTGTCGTAGTGTTCTTTCCAAACGCACGGGTTTGACTTTCTTCAAGGACTCGCACTTTAGAGTCCTGTGCACTGTATCAGAAGTAGCTAATGCATCGTGTGAAAGGTGCCGATGTTTTTCCCCGTTTTCCTGCTGCGTCTTCATAAAAGTTGGGCCATTTTCTCACAGAGACCAGAGCTGAGTTCCACCAGTCGAGGCCGCCATCAACAGTACCAGGACGTCGACGCCCACAAACTACCTGCAGGTAAAATTACTGAAAAACGGGAGTGAGAAGCTTCTGCAACTGCGGCTGCAGAACATGAAATTTGACCGTTACCACGGTGACACGAAACCCGCTATTTTGAGCCAGCTTTCCGTCATGTTTTACGTCAGCTTTCTGAGACTCATCTGTGACAGATTTCAATTGCTTTATGTTTTGTTTCTTCGTGTCAGATTTCAAGCGCGCGAGTCTTGACCGAGCTAGTCAGAAGTCGGACAGCCTGTACAGTACCATTCCTGGTAAGTTTTCAACCGGAAGGCGGTTGGGGGGGGGGTCAAGGAAAACCTGGACAGCTGGGCGTGAGTGACAGAAATGGTGTGTCAGGCACTCACCACTGAGGTAACAACATTCACCAAGCGAGGGAGGGACGCTTCCAACACACCAAGCACCGGCGTCTGTCAGTACCCCATAATCAACACTTGCCTGCCTGCCTGCCTGCCTGCTGGACTTCTTTGGAGCACTGGAAAATGTTCACAACTCTTCTTAACAAGAAGCACAGAGAATGAACACAATCGTCACCATCCTCTTCTCGGAGTCTGGTTTCAACACGTCTTGGATTCACTTTTGCGGGACAGCTTTGAATGGGAACCCTTCGTCTCCAAAGCTAATGCGGCAAAGACTTGCGTTGTGAAGACTAACGGCGGGAGCGCATCTGTACAACGCATGCTTCAACCTACTTTTGTAAAACGTCATGCAACTTCGTTTTGGTTTTTGTGCGTGTCTTGTTTCGTTTGTACACTCTTTGATTCTTTGTTTCCTGTTTGTTTTGCTTCATTCGTTCTTGTTTTTGATTCCATGGTGAAGGAGAATGTGTTTGGTGTGAATGAGCTCTCTGTGGATGCAAATTATCCAACATTCAGTATCTGTGCACAAGATCTTCAAAGAATCACCAGCGGACCCCCTCCCCCATCGTCCTTGGGATGTCCAGGAGCAGGGGTGCTGTGGGCGCAACAAGCAGTGGCTGAAATTGCAGTCAGGCCACCCTCGTGGGCCGCCCCCCTGGGCCAAATATGGGACCCGCCCCTGGTCAGCTGCTTCACAAAGTTTGAGTTTGTTGAAGTCACACATCCTCAAAAAGCACGCCAGTTTCAGGTTGTACATCAGGTTTTTTTCCGGGGGTAAGGATCCCCCCCCCCCCTGGATTCGATTACGCAAGCGCTAAAGCTATCCAGGCCCCTTCCCCATCTCCCAGGCATCAGCTCAGCGTTCGCCTCTCCTTCCCCTTCCGTCCCACATGCACTGACAGTTGACAAGCAATTTGGCTGAGCTTCCGGGCGTCAATTAAGAAGTTTGCAGACCAAGTTAGTCCTCTCCTTTTCTCTTTACGTCAGTCTGGTTTTCTTGAAATTGTGCACATGACATCATCTAACTTGTTGGACATTGAATATCGAGCCAATCAAATTTAATTAAGTTTCTGGTGTGTCAAAATGCATTGTTAAAGCTGCGTTATGTCTGCAGTTTCCGTGATTTGGGCAATTTGAGCTGCACTTCTTATGCAAATGAGATAGGGATGCGACAGGTTTTCCGCGATACATGATCATCCTCAACGGCAGAAAAAGGGGCGATGTTGACTTTGGTGTTCTTGCACAGTACAGACACTGAGTTTGCAGACTTCACAAGCGATGCAAGCCCAAAGAGTTCTTTTGTCATTGTGAAGCATGCACGTTTGCAGTTGATAAATTTACCAAATGAAAAAGGTCGAGACGGGAAACACAGAGACGGATGGCTACGAGACCACACCGGTTCAAGCGGCAGAACCAAAACGAGGCAGCCGTTCCGCCAGGCCGACCCGTCGTCGCCCTTCATACCCATCAACGCTGTGGAAGGGCAACGCTACCCGCGTCAGACGGGCGTACCCGTGAAGCCCATACCCGTGAGAGAGCTCGGGGTGTCGCCGCAGTGTGATGACGTCAGAGCGTCGCCGCAACGCAGAGATGACGATGACGACGGAGGATTCAAATCCGCGCAAAGAACCAGGAGAAGTTTGTTCACTCCGAGAGGTGGAGCTGATGAACCAACGGACGCGCGATCCCGAAGTCTGGACAGCAGAGCCTCCGCGCCGAGAGAAACGTGGCACAGTTCGCTTCTTCACTCCACTCCGTACCCTCGTCACGGAACCGTGCCCGACTTCTCCCCCCAGGTGCAGAGAAGTCCATTCAGAGACGAGCGAGCTTTCAGACGAATAGGAAACGCGCATCCTCTGACAGCTGAGAAGACCTTCTACGAGCACCGTCCCCACCGGTACTGGAGCCCGGAGAGAAGGAGTCAGTGGGTCGAGGAGCAGGGAGGAAGACCGCAGACGCGCGCTGTCGATCAGACGCATCCTCACCTGCAAACACTGTCCAAGTCCAAGAGATCGCGCACCACTGGGGACCTGACGAGTGAGACGAACGTGCAGCCTTTTGAAGGGCGGAGCTCACTGCAGCGATCAAGCCGATCCAGCACCTTTGATAGCCGGAAGCAGTCACACAGCCATTCACCAGTTCTTCTGAGAAGAAAAGCGAAGAATTCCGTGAACCGAGAGCGTCCCCAGAGCATGCCCAACGACGTGCTACTTCAAATACAAACCGACCCTCTTTTCACTCCGCTGGGCACCAGAGGGAGTCACGATTTCTATGATTTGGAAGACGCCCCCATGACGAGGCCTGAGAAAAAATTTGATCTCTTCAATAAGAACACTGTGCGATCGGAGCCTGGAAGACGCATGTTGTCCCCGCAACCTGCACGAACCGGGGTACCAGGCAGAGGGGTACCAGGCAGAGGTTCGTCACTTCAAAACATCCAAGTTTGGTTTCATTGTCGTATTCACTCGGTTCTAAGGCGCCTACTTGTCCAAAAATTGAGTGTCACAACAAGGGTGCACACAATGGTAGAGTTCACCATTGTTTCAAAGGACCCCGGTACAAGAAAAGAAAGTTTTTGTTTGGTGTATGAAACTTGGGTGAAACTCGTACGCATGAGTGAATGCGGTAACTCTTTGTTGCGATCATCACTTGAACGCTCCAAAAGTTTACCAAGTGCATTCTATGCATTGCAACGTTACGCGTATCGTTCATTTGTGCGAACAGTCGTTTGACAAGACGCCTGTGCTTTCTGCTCAGCTGACGTGCGGCAGGCGCAGCAGCTGCAACACCAGCAGCAGCAGCAGCAGTTCTACGACGCGTCGCCCGCACCGCCCCCTGGTGGCAGCGGACGTCAGACGTACCCGGGTAGCCCGGCTCTGGGCGGGCGGAAGTACGTGCCGCGCGGCGACGCCCAGCATTACAACATCGACACCATCAAGGAGGATCCGGACATGCCCGAGACAGATATTCTGGTGCGTGGTTGACCAGCAAGCGTGTGTGTGTGTGTGTGTGTGTGTGTGTGTGTGTGTGTGTGTGTGTGTGTGTGAGGGGGTCACCTGTCGAGGCCCCACATGGACGAGCGTGGCGTTGCTTTCAAACGTCAAAACTTTTTGTTTCCGACGCGACGTTTGCGCGGCGGGGCACCGACGGAGGCAACAGTACTTTTTTGCAAGTCTTGAGGGCCACTGTAATGGTGTTGCCTGCGACAGTTTGGTATTCCGAAGTGTCATGTTGAAGCAAACCAGGTTCTGATGTTTTCAGGCAACCAAGAAACTGCAGACCCTTCAGAATCAGCTGAACGGGCACAGACTTCGACTGAGCGTGACAGCAGGCGACCTCGTGGGCAAAAGTGTGCGTTTCGTTCCTCTTCTTTATCCACGATGGCATCTGCCGAAAGTTATGCCAAAAATACTTACACGTGCTGATTTGCTTCATCGTGTGTTTTGTGTCCTTTACAAGAGTGCTTTCCAAAAGATACAGATGAGCTCACCCCCCCCCCTCCCGCACCTCCTCCCAAACACACCTTCGGTAAAATTCTGACTGGTTTCTTGTTAGCGAGATCACAGTGCCTGGGAGACTCCCGTCCCCCCAACTTTCCTGCAAAGAAGTTTTACCACCATTTGCCGTTTGGACGCCAGACTGTGAACACCTCCAACAAGAGTCAGATTGCTGCCGGTTCGGCGCGTGTCAACACGACCAATGTTCTTGTTGCAGCACGAGGAGATGGTTCTGCTGCTGATCCAGCTGCGCCGGAGTCAGTCTCGCCTTGAGGACGCGCGCAACTGGTACCGCAGTCAGATGGAGTTCTCACGCGTCGGAGAGCGCGAGTACAAGCGACAGTACGTTTGCACTTTTGTCGGCTTCGTTGCTTTTGAAGACACAGAATGTTCAGTTTTCTGTCAAACATTTCCCTGTTTGTGGATACCCATTGTTTCTAGTTTTGTTGCGCCGACGTGCCAAAGCATCGGCGCGTGTATTCTAATTTCGCTTCGAAGACCATTTGCGTTGCCCCCTTGGACTCAAGAAATTTTGCGGCAAGTGGGACATACCTACCTCCCCCGTGCTCACACCGATTTCGTCTCTGGCTGGGCAAAAGTTGGACTCTGATGTGATGTGTTCTTGTTTGTTTTGCCAATCAGCCAAGAAAATTCACTGACTCTGTCCTGTTGTGCGCGCAGGCGCTCGACGTCCATCGGTCGGCTGGAGGAGGCGCTGGAAGACGAACACGAACAGTACATATCGCTACGTAAGAACACGTCCAATCTGGACAAACAGCTCGACGTGCACAAGCCCCTGGTGAACCTGCTGGACAACCTCGTGACCATGGGAAGTCTGTACGGCGGCGACAACCTGATGCTGACCTCGCAGTACAAACAGGTGACCAACATTATGTGACCAACATCACGTGACCAGCATTATCATGTGACACAGACACGTGATCACAACGCATCTCTGCGTGTGAGTCCACACGGAATGTTTTGAATTGCGCAGTGAGATCAACACATACCTTCGGTTGCCGCATTAGAATAACGCATGGTGCGTGCGTTTTGGCGTATTGTGGTGACGTCTACGCGGCCTGACGTGAGTTTTTCTTTTCCGGACATGAAGGAGCGGCTGCGACCGGGCGAGTATATCCCGCCCAAGAAGATGATCGAGTTTTCCCGCCAGCACCAGGAGGAGAAACTGGTGCGCGCGCAGGAGGACGAGCTGCGCATGCTCACCGAGGACGAGGTCGACCTCGAGGTGAGGCCTGATAATTTAGTGCTGACCTCCAGCGGATCCAGGGGGTCGTGAGCCCCCTCACCTGTCCCTAGGTTTGAGCCTGTGAGCTGGTTGGGGAGGGGCAAACTTGGTCCCTGCTGGTCCCCCCACTGGCTCGATCGTGGAACCGCTAGATCTGACTGGCAGTGACATTCCGTCACTGGAGCAGCAGTTTGAACTGGGTTGTCAGGAATTGTTTCCTTTCTTGCTTGACTGGACAAGAATGGCTGGTTCAATCGTGCGCTTCATACGTTTTCAGGAGAAGCTGGAGGAACTCTATAAACTGGACCGAGAGCTGCAGGAGCACAGCTTCAACGTGAGCAGTCTGCAGGAAGACCGGGTGAGGAAAGTGGGTTTGCTGAGACGTTGTGAGATCCTCACAACGTTCAAAGGTCGAAAAGGCCATATCAAATCTATGCGGGGCCCCGACGGCTGAAATGCAAAGCCGTGGTTGGAGTCCCCCAGTGTTGATGTTGCTGGTCGGTTCTCCTTGATCAGGAGCTGCTGGAGAAGGCGCTGCAGGGCATCCGGCAGCAGCAGGAGACGGACGAGGACGCGTTCGCCCTGGAGCGGCTCGCGCACCAGCGCACCACCGTTGACAACGAGCTGTCCAAAGTGCGCCAGCAGCTCGCAGAGTCCTCCAAGGTTCGTCCGGTGCCTGACTGAACTCGCCGTGATGAAGAGTGTGTGCAGATATTCACGTGTGCGAAGAACCGCGAGAGTACGTTTGGAAAGCCCTTGGCAGATCCGTCCGTCTGGTGACACACACATCATTGCCCACACAGACAAACACATGATTGGTCAACGACTGAAACCACACGGCTACGGTCTTGACACAGAGAACAAAGGACATTTCCTTGTGTGTGACAGCGCACGAACAACCTGAGTGGTCAAGGGGTCACCTGAGGGTGAGGGTCACCTGAGTGTGTGTGTGTTGGGGGGGGGACCGCAGCGATCAGGCTGTTCTGAAGGACCTGAACGCTTCGCTTGCAGGCGCTGGAGGAGACGGCGGTGGAGAACGCGCGGGTCGAGAACGAGGTGATGCTGCTGAGGAAGCGCATCGCGCAGAGTCTCAACAGGAGCAACAGCTTCCCCAACCTGGTACGATGTCAGGGTCCTTCCACTGAGAGCGAAGTGCTGCTGAGAGTTCGCACTGTGGCCACGACATGGCGTCGAGTGAAAGTGCGGTGAATCAGCAGCTACACACACTTCATGTTCTATTCTTGAAAAATGCTTTCGGCGTGAATTGCAACAACTGCAGCGTTCTTTCATACAGTTGTCTCGCTCGTGCTTCCTGCGAAAGGTGGACGCAGTAGTTGTGCCTCACCTCAGCCATTTGTTGAAGCACCTCTTGAACCATTTTTAGTCGGAGGATTCTGCGCGGACGCGGCAGAAGATGGAGCGGGAGCTGACGGGGATTCAGAGCATCATGGAAGGACTCAACAAGCAGGGAGCCAGGCTCTCACAGACCATGGCCAGCCTGCGGCACAGTAATCCCGACCTGTCGAGTACGTAACCCCTGGTTCACACCGCCCGCCAGCCTACAACGCACAGCTTTTGAGACGTCAGTCATGGCGGCGCACGGTGTGCAAGCTGGTGCATCAGTGTGAGTGAACACAATAATGTGCCTGCATGAGACCCATTTTGGTGCACTGTGACCTGGTGTACATGTGCGCTGGTGCACCCAGTCTGAATGAGTGGCAGGAGCTCTGCTGTTGCACTGTTGGTGTGCAGTCACAACGATAAGTGAGGGCAAATGGGTGGGCGGGGTGGGGGAGGAGGGTGTCAGACATTGGTTTCATGGCTTGTTGTCGCAAACGTCACCACAACCAACATTTGTGGATTTTCTTTCCCATTCAGAAGAGAACACGTCATCGACCGGAAGCTTGAGGAAGGCCAGTACGTACGCCGAGACCGATCTAGACACTATGCAGACAACAGACCTTGCCACGCACAGACCTCTGAACGTATTCAGGGGCAGCAGCGGCAGCCTGGGCCCGGCGGGACAGGGGGGCAGCCCCGGGCCAGCGAGGCGCGACCAGCCCCCGGCCAAGCCTCCGCATACCCTCCACCACCAGCCAAAATACGCACAGCCCCTGAGCGTGCAGACCAGCGTGCCTTACAGAACCTACACCGGCTTCAACAAACCTGCCAGCAACAACTCGTACAACAATAACTCGATGAGTGGTGGATACAAGGGAGGAGGAGGGGATTACCATGACAACAGCATCTCCCCGCGAGACATCCGCGACGCTGACGACAACACGAAGCGATTCTATGGTGAGTGTTCCTTCTGCTGTGTGTCTGTGTCCTTCACCAAGGTTCATTGCAGAAATCTCGCACAGTGTAGTGTAAGACGTCTGCGAGACCACGCAGACACACACACACACACACACACACACACACACACACACACACAGATGTACTGGAGGTGGGTGAATGGCCGACTTGTTGGCGTCTCACTTGGTCGCGGGACCCTTTGGCACATCCTGTCTCTCCGATGATTTCTTCCTCTCAAAAGCCTGTCTCACTGCAGGGTTGCTTCCCAAGGATCGGCCGCGCATCACCGTGCGCGATGTCAAGAAGCGGGAATCCGAGCGAAGGAGCAAGAAGAACGGAGACAGCGACGCCGAGTTTTCCGACGTCCAGCCTCCCGCCAGGCTCAACGGTGAGCAGCTCTCCGGCGGTCCCAGGGTTCGGCGGTCCGCCCCCTCAACCCAGAGTTCTTTTTGCGCCTTCCTGATCTACAGGAGGATCTGGGTTGCGAGAGGGTCTGAACTGAATTGTGACGTTGCCTGTATTTTACCATCGGGTTTTCACAAAGCGGCTGTTGTATGGTCACAATCATCGCATCTGTGTGACAGCGTTTCTTGGTGTCCTTGCCCCCCGGTCAAGGTGGGATTTCCGAAATCCTTTGGTGAAGCCTGCACCCTCCCCGACCACCCTGGTTTTGACAGCTTGCACCGCTCTGAGGAGAAGCACGAAAAAGGTCTTGCAGCTTGCCTGTTGCTCGCACATCTCTCTTACCGTCTGATTTGCGTGTGCGCGTGTGTTCCAGGTGCTGGGGATCCTGCCATCCTGAGGCCCAAATCTTCTCACGAGCTCATTCGAAAAGGAACTGAAAAGGTTTGAATCTCTTCCGTGTCTTGGGCATGCCTCTTGACAAATCCTCTCAAGCCAAACGACGCTGGTGTTTGGACCTGCAAAGCCGAAGACACATGCAGTGTGTTTTGTGCAGGTTCATACAGCTCAACCAATCACGCAACGCCAATCAACTGTGTCGCGCGATATGATTGGTTGATATCAAGAGACGCTGTATATATCTTCAGCCCAAATTGTCTTTGAAAATCCTCCCGCTTGAAGTTCCATGTCACAATCTTTGACAGACTTCCTCGCATTCGCTGTCTTGTCTCTCCAATGACGCAGAAACTACGATTTTACAGTTGAGAAGATCTCGGGACGAAAGACGACAATCTGCCACGGAGCGCCTCTTCCCCAGCACTTCCAACACGTCGGCGTCAGGGCTGGATTCCAGTCGGCGTCTGTCGGAACTTGTCACTGCCCGACCGTACAGCGCCCGCCCCAGCTCGCTCGTAGAGACCTCCTCCCGAGCCCCCGCCGACCGCACGTCCGCACCAGCCACAGTGGCGACCGTGCGACCCGTCTCCAGCTACACAACCAGCTCCAAACCAAGAACTGATGCGTTCAGCAACAGCCACATTCCCACCACAGCCACAGTGAAGCCTTTTCCGTCTTCCACCGGAAGTCGATCTTCCACCGGAAGTGCTCATGATGCCGTCGACTCGCCCAGTAAAAAGGACAGAATTCGAGAGCGTCACAAAGGGGCCCCGAGAGGACGGTTTCTCACCGTTTCGAGCAGCTCGCCAGTCAAGATGGAACAGTCCCCGGCGAAACGCGACTTCAAGCACACGGCGGCGGGGGACCTCATCATATCGTCGGTAGGTGTCGCGCCGGGCGGACCGAGCGAAGCGTCGTGACGTTGTTGTGCGCACAGCGACATTGTACATACGAACTCGTGTTGTTTCTCATGGGTTGTGTTCGAAGACCACGAACCAAAAAACTCAAGCTCTTGATTGGCTCTGGCATGTTGTGAACCAATGGTTGCAGGGACTCTTCTGGTTCGTGGTCCTTCTGACCTGTAAATCGGACACGGCCGACATTGATATTGGTGAAGCAATACTGACTTTCAGATCAAAACAGACTTTCTCTCTGTGCATGCAGTTGTAGTTTCCGAGCTCTACACCGGTTTGCTCTGAGGGTCGCTCACAATCTTTGACGTCTCCACGTTGTGATGTATTCATGCTGTTGGGGTGTCTCTGCCTTTCAAAGCGTCTGTGTTCTGTGTGTGAAGCTGAAGCATGCCCGTCTGTTGTAGCAAATGGATGACAACGTCATCAGAGCACCGAGAAAGGAAGACCAGTTTGATGAGTTCACAATAGAGAGGGATGTGGTAAGTTTGGCTCACGTTGCCACGTACAAAACAGCAATCGTGACCGTCCACACAAGTAATTTCCGAACAGCAAACAAGCTGCTGAGCACCAAACACGTATTGTTCTCGGTTGTATTTCAGCTGTTCATGCCCGAGAAGGTGCAGATTCCGGAGCGATACGTCCCCGAGTCGGACGAAGACGAGGAGGAGTTGACGGAAGAGGAGAAGCAGCTGCGCAAAGAGAAGGCCGACCAGATGCGCAAAATGGTGGCGGCGCACAGGTGCGAATGGCTCTCTGCTCGAATGGCGCTGAGCCGCACCCCCCATCACACACTCTCTCTCTCTCTCTCTCTCTCTCTCTCTCTGTCTGTCTGTCTCTCTCTCTCTCACACACACACATCACATTTGCACCAACAGCAGTGTTGCACGTGTCTCACAGTTGCTTCAGCAGGATTCTTCTCGTTCAGTTCAACACAATCTACCTCGGTATTTGTGATATCCCCACTCTCTCTGGGAAAACACCTTTTCAAGACACTGCACGTGGAATCAGTCAGTCTGTTTCAAGCCTGATACGCGCTTTTCAGTTTGCAAGACTGGACGAAGGATGAGATCGAGGACAAGTCGGGCGACATGCACCGGAGCATCCAGAAAGAGAAGCGACGGCGCGAGCACGTGCTCGACTTGCGCCACGCCCTCGCCAAGGAGGTCACCCAGAAAACCAGGGAAATCGCTGGTAAAGATCCGCTTCATGGACCCTTGTAAAAGACTCCACGAGGTCTGTCCACGGCTAGTTGGTTTGCTGGATCTGGTCCCACCAGTTGGTGTGTTGGATCTGGTCCCACCGGATGGTGTGGTGGATCTGGCCTGACCTTTGGTGAGGTGGATCCATCAGTCAAAAAAACCGGGAAATTTGTGGACGAACCACGTACATTGTGGAAATGTTTCTTTCACCTGAATCTGCACGAGGTGTCAACAAAAGGTTCCAGAGGCGGACGCAATTTTCAAAGCGAACAAAACATCTTCAGACGGGAGTGTTGGGCGGTCGGGGGCGGTTTCGTTTTGCCTCTGGTTATCAGCCGCGGTAGCGGAGCTGATATTGGTTTGCCCCTGTATCCGTGTCCGTCTGTCTTGGGGGGACAAAACATCAGTTTTACTCCTGTTGCAGTGATCACAGACTGGAATCACAGTGGGTGCAGACACCCTAAAGGGTACTCTACAAGTTGCACATAGTGTCATTTCCTTCTGCTGCTCTGATGAGAAAAAATTATTGAAAGAATTATACTATATTATACTATACAATGTCCTGCTAAGCGGGGGGGCAGGGGGGGTATCCCGGACAATGTCCGAGATACCCTAACCCAGACAATGTCTGAGTTGGAAAAATTTGCTTTGCGG
>JAAUXT010027265.1_pt1:0-22500 | contig 24565 bp, 26 predicted proteins | sample 7278171 | NCBI WGS metagenome assembly JAAUXT01 (sample SAMN14350112, study PRJNA611818) | marine sediment metagenome | isolation source: surface marine sediment (1.8m) | place: French Polynesia: Moorea | collected 2018-08
GGGGCTCTGTTCTCGGGCGGGGGCGGGGGGTCCTCCGGTGTGGGGGGGGTGGGGGGGGTGTACCTCGGCGGGGTGGGGGCGGGGTGTGTGGTGGGGTTGGCAGTGGGGTGGGGAAAGACGGTGGGTATCAGCGGTGGTAGCGGTGCCAGAGATGGAGGACAGTGACGGTGGTAGAGACATGGAGGGGCAATAGCGGAGGGGCAGCGGTGGGAGGGAGGGAGGCCGAGGCGGCGCTCCCTGTGACGCTCCATGTTGATCTCCGCAGGAACACGTGCTTATCGCCCACGGGGTGCGGAGCACCGCGCCGCCGACAACAACCCGCTTCACACGCCAACTTCCCGGGGCGAAACACTGAGCACTTAATTCCCTGTGTTCTGGTGTTATTGCCAGCAATAGCGCAGAGAATTGCAAACACAAACATCAATACGTTCTGTGCCGGCTTCATAATGCCTTCCATTACCTTTCAAAGAATGTCTTCCTTGAATGCGTCAATCAAATATTCATATGGTCCCTGGTGTTTAATATTTGTGCACAAGCGGCACTAACAGAGAGGAAAATTAGCTGCACAAGGTGGGCAATTACGCCACCGGGGCCCGTGTCGCTTCCTATTCGCCCGCGCTTTGTGCGACTCGCGGAAGTCTGCCAATTTGTTTGCTTCAATTTGTCCATGTTTGCATCAGCAATTTGTTTCATGAAGTTTGTGAATTGCTGTGCATGTCCTCTGCATTAGGCGCTGCATGAAACGTTTGAAACGTCCCCGGGCGGATCCCGCGCCAATAGGTGCAGCCGCATCAGTCTCGGCTCCTGTCAACAACTGCCTCGCTCCGTGCTTTACTGTCCCCAGGTATTCGGCTCGTACTTTTACTGGGACTTCGCGTGCGGAATTCCATAACGAGCGTCCCCTATTCACGGTAATGCAGTGGGCTGCTCAACCAACCCACCTTTCGAACGCAGCATTGCAGCGAACAAGCGGCGCATCTGCCCAACAGCTGCTGATCGCGCAATGCTCCCATAATTTTGGACAGGGAACAATGCTGAACGATCATTATTTTTCACTCCTCGCAAATGCGTCGGAAGGTGATATGTTTTATCTGCATTATAATTGCACTTACATCAACAGAGGAACAAAAGGGCATCGCAGCTCTGGTCGCTGTTGCCTCGTGTGTTTGAGCCGTGCATGACATGTGCTCTTCAATCAATAGCCAAATGAGCACGACGTGTCGGTTTCGGTGACTTTCCACCGATTTGAGCGCATTGAAAAAGGCAACAATGCACACCGGAGCTCCACAAAGGAGCAGTGTAGATTCCGAGCGCACGTTGTGAGTACCAGGTTCGGAAAGTGATCAGCTTTGAGAAGACGTCAGCAAGACTCAAACTGAGATCTCCACAATTGCCCGGTTGGTGAATGGACCCGTCACAGAGGCTCCCACAGAGTCGCACAACCTGCGCGAAGTGCAGGCGACCAGCAAGACGTCTCGATTCTCAATCGGACAAAGGGAAGTGAGTCCGTGAAGAACACACGTGAATCACTCTCCTTCCAGCGCACACTTTCGTGTGCTCGCACGAGACGAAACCAAACGAAACGAGAAGTTGACGTTTTCTTGAGAGACTTGCCTCTGAATGACGGACTCGTCGTCTTGGCGTGAGTCGCAACTTGTAATCCGACAGCGAAAATCACAAATCCAATATCCCACACAGAGTTGAACAGATAATTTCCAACAATGGGAACCGCCATGGCGCAGCGCTCCAACTACAACCAGCCCGAGTCTCTGAGCGGAGCTCTCCCTGTAAAAATGCCAACTCCAACTGGTCGGAGAGGAAGCCGCAAAAAGGTTCAGTGAATCCCGTGTGTCAGGTATCTGTGCAGACTCCAGTTACCATCTGCAGCGCGCTTAACTGTAATCTGTCGCGCTCTGATGTGACTACTAACAAGAGTGATACCCTGCCCGACAGCTTTATCACAGGACCTGTCGGAATACCGAGTGAGCTGCTCCTGCAGCCATGGTGAAGCTGTGCGCGCTGTGGCTCCAGCGCCGTCCCCGCAGCACCATCCTGGCTATCCCAGCAGTGCCATCCGTGAAACGCCGTCCCTGCAGTGCAGGTCACGATGCATGGAGCGCCGCCCTCCAGGACGTCGGGGCAGAGTGTTCACCACGCTGCGGTCACAAAGCCTCTCTTGTGACCACCTCATTGTGTCAGAAGTTGGTTCAACCACTGAGAATGGTTTCTTTTCAATCATGCAATGTTCCTCTTTTTCAACCAAAGGTCTCGAAAAGTCATTGTATGATTTCACAGGAACCATTCTTGCAGCGTGGGTGAACGTCTTCAGGTGCGCATCAAGTGGTGTTGAGTGAACATCTTCAGTTTGATGACAACTCCTGCTGCGCTGTTTTGCACCACACACGTAACTCTGGACAAAGTATTGTTGATCTTTGAGATGCATTCTGTGAATGACGGATCACCAAACTTGCGTTTTATCCTTGAACCTTCGCGTTGTGTTGAACTCCCTATGCATCGCACTGTATTCATCATGACAGCTGCAGCGCACACATCTTGTCTCACGCAGCAAGGACGACGCTTCGGACATTTGTATCACGACTCAAACCGGATTGATGGAAGGATGGACGGAGGGAGGGACGGAGCGAAGAAGCCTCGTGAGTTGAGAGCTGCACCGCTGTCAGACCCCACAATCTGCTCACCGCGCTCCGCGCATACAGAGTCACACAGAGGCAGCGACGCAACCCGGATGACGCCGGGGGTATCATGGCACCGTGAGACATGACTGCAAATGCGCTCTCTCGTCGCCTCCAAACTTCTCAATTACGGGGTGTTAGGCGAAGATGAATCGGGCTTTTTGCAGGGAACTGTCAGCGTCACATTTCCTCACTCGGAGCGTCATCCACACCGCCTCCGCCACCCAGCCTCGAGAATCCCAACTCTTGCAACGAAAAAGCTTCATCTTTTGACAAAACATCGTGACTTCGCCTCCTTTCGCAACAGTGCATTAATTCTGGTTGATGAAGTTGTTCTTTCGCACTTTGTTTTTCATAAACAGCACAACAGAAAATCAAGGCCCTGCAGAACCTGACACCAGCAAGACGTCAAACACCATTCTGCGTCAAACATTTTTCCGTTACCTCGACGCGATGCATTAGCCGCGCCAAATAGAGAAGAAGCCTCAGCAGAAAAAGTCGATTTATTTTGTGTTATAGGCTTTTACCATGTGATGATGTTATCAATGTGGCTGCGATACGGGGCGGGCGCGGCGGCCGAGCGGGAAGCACGTGTCAAAACCGTTTTAACCCCTCGTCGCGTCGTCGCTTCATGTCCGAGGCGGCTTCGCGTCCAGGTCACGACCGGACGGGATCGGCGTCGAGCTCCACAGCGATGACGTCGCTCTGCAATTTTAAACCCTGTCTGCCAGCCTGTGGAAGGTAGCGACCGCATTTCTTTTGCCAGTCTGAGAAAGCCTTTCTTGACTGTGTGCCAATGTGGTGTTGCTCACACCCGATGGTGTTTTTTTCAACGGACTCAAGCTCAGCCAGTCCAAGAGGGGAGCACCACTGGTTTGCTTGGCCGCGCGGGTGGATCCGCCGCTTCGTGTAACGCGTGCAGCAATCACAGGGGCCGTGCGACGCTTCCCTCTCCATTTCCTGCCCAAGGCCGAGTGGAAGAACGGAGCGGCGCCTCCGCAGCGCAGCGACGCGGCCGGCATCCACTCGACCCTGTCCCCGCGTCTCGCCCACCACTGCGTGCGACCAAACAAGTAGCCATAAAAATATCCGCCCTCGGGTTTACAACGCAAAAATTTACAGCCAGATGATATTGCTTCAGGTACGACACGCTTATCAACCTGGGCCGATAGAAGCGAATTCTGTGTTTGTCAAGATTTTCCTTGATCGATTGTGAAATACATTTCGTCCGTCAAATATTCTCCAGCTCAACTGATTTCATCCCACAAGTTCCCACGTCACCCGAGTCGGACCTGGCAGTTTTTTTTTCAGGACGGTTGGCGGCGCACGGAGCGTGCCGGGCGTCTCCGCGGGAGTCGGGTGAACCATCCAGGGCCCGGACCGAGCGAGCAGCCCGCCGCCCGCACAGCCCAACAAAACGCACATTTCCCATCACCCGGTAAAAAGTCAAAAGTACGTGATCCTTGAGCCAACATATCCATTTCAAATTTTTACACGTTGGACTTTTTGCGCTCAATTTGGTTGGGCGCCTCGGATGCACGCGTCAACATGAAAAGCGCATTCTGTGAAGCAGGCTTCGCAGATACCATTTCACACACGATCAATTTCTGCAGTGAGTGAGAGGAGATCTCCCTCGCGCCCACCCCTCCCTCCCTCCCTCCCTCCCCGCCTCCATCCCATCCCGGCCCGCGCAACAACAAAGGCAGAACAGATTTCGCAGTTTTCCCCAGGAGAGTTGCACCACTCCGGAGCAGATTGATCTGCAATCTGATGAAAGCGCAAGTGGCTCGCAGTCAACGTTTGATTGTTAAATAATGGAACAGCTCCCTGCTCCATAAACTGGTCATTTTCACCTTGAGAGTGCGGGCCGGGTCCCCGGAGATGGCCCCCGCACGGACGCGGAATAGCAAGTGGCGCGATGATGCTCCGCGCTGACTCCATCAGATCCGTTTATCGCGGCGCTCATCTCTCCGCATCTTGGGAGCCTCTGTTCATGCCAAGGTCGATCGCAAACTGGATTTCCAATTGAATTTCGCACAACGGTTGACATTCAAAATCAACAAAATACCAAGTCAATTTTGGGCCTTTTTGGCAAAATACGAGAGAAGTTTGGGGAAGTGCGGCCATCTTCGGTGGCGTCGCGAACTTGACCCAATTTCGCACTGTGGCGACGCTGATCATGTTCAAGGCGTCGGACACAGCAGCGACCGCAGCGCGTATTGACACGCGAGTCTGAATTTCATCACTGTCAAATGAACTGCAATTTGCAAATTTTTTAAAGACCGTTTCGTGACACTTTCGATCCTTTTGTGTGATTCGTCACAAGACTGTCGACAGGTGGTAATTTCCCTACATACCCGTCATCCTCCAGTCACGCGGGTTTTCAACAATGTCCCTGTTTCCAACCATGAATATTTAACCTGTGTGTGTTTTAATAATGGACGAGGCTATCATTTCATCGTCTTCAAAAGCTGTTAGAACATCGGTAAATTGTTGGAACCCGAGTGAAAGGCTTGTCCATCAGCGAGCGACGTGGGGCGCGCGGCTCATTGACAGGTGAATGATTGCGGCGGTGCGCATCGTCACACTGATAGGATCACTTAGGGACGTTGTGCAGATCAATTATTAACTGATCCCAGGAGGTTCACTGCCAGTACAGCCTTGTTCTCCCAGTCGATGAGGCTGCGCTATCTCTTGCATCTGTTTGCTCTTTGCACGACTGGAAGGCTAAATTGGCAGTATTTCTGGTATCAAATATTGAAGCTATGGATTTTGAACAGTATGAAAGACGGGACTGCGTGTGAAGGCGCTGGTGGTGAGAGGTTCGTCCACGTGTATATCTGCAGGTGAATAGGCATTCCTTGGGACGTCAGACAAGATGTTGCGTCCTCTCGCCAGCTTGGTCTGCTTGTCTTCGTCTTTCGCCCACAAACTCAAACTGAGAGGGTATGCGTATCACATACTGCAATGCTTGTGACAATTGACATTCCCTCTCATATGCGTGCACGCAGACTTGACATCAGCTGAATGACGCTCAGAGCACCTGCAACACAAGGCACAGAAAGAACCGACCGAATGCGAGAGGTTTTGAAAAGAACAATAAATTTGTGCAGCAGCAGCCCCACCGTGTTGGTGAAAAAGCGCGGACCGACAGCAGGTGAAAGGGCTGAACAGCTTCGCTTTTCTATGGCCACAAAGAAGCGAGCACGCGATGAATGGCGCAGGTTGCGAGCGCTAAATCACCGTCGCCAGTTGTGCGCGCGAGTCAGGCCTGATTTATGGGCACGACTTGGCTTTTTGATGCATGACATTGAGAACATGTGCTCACTGCCAAAACAGATAAGCAACATGATAGTTGGCTCGAATCTGACATTGTCTCAGAAAGACACACTTTACACAGTTGTGCCAACTTCGACAACGCCATATCAAACTTGCTGCGTGATTCGTATACTGCTGTCCTGGTGTCGGTGATGCCAATGGTGTTGGTCCCCAACAGATTTCGACGTGTGGCGCTGGTTGGCGCAGCAGGTGTTGTCCAGAATGAGCGCGAAGATTCAACGAAGCTCATTCCCAAGACGGTGCGCGCACAGAGCCCAGACGGAGACAGGACCTCGCGACGCCGTCTGTGTCCGTGGAGCGGGACTCCGCGCAGCGTGGTGAATCTGCGCAAGGCGAGTGACAGCCTGACGGACAACAACGTCGTGTCCTGCCTTTGCATATGACATGTACAACACGTGCGCGTGTGTTGTCGTGGACCTGGTCGTGGCTCCCCGCCCAGCTGCTCAGCTGCAGCCCCGCGTCTCCACGTGTTACAAATGGCGAACATAACCGGGAGCAGTGCGTCTCCCTCAACCAATTTAAAGGGACATTTCGCCGGGGCAGCCGCTTTATTAGAACGTGTTGTTCTGATGGCCGAGGGGTCAATGGCAGATGCGGCGCAATACAATCTCGTTTGATTGCGAGTTCAATCAAGCAGATTGCTCGCTTATGCGATTGGACGATAAAGATGTCCTCGCCCCGGCTCCATTCTTCTCGCTCAGACCCCCGGACCACACTCAGAGCCCTTCAGCGTCGGATTTGCGGATAAAATATGGGCCGTCTCTATGCCTGCGTCCGTAAGCTCGTTGTGCTGCCGTCAAATTCGACTGAGCCCAGCGGGCCAGTTTTTGTCAGGAAAAGTAGCGTTGGGGAAATATCGGCAAAAGGCAAGTGTGGTGTGGGCGAGGACTCGACCTGCTGGGACACTTGTTGCATTCATCATGATCTCCGATTCCTTACGAAAACTCCGGTCCAACTTTCAAAAGGAGACTTCGAGAACAAGTTGAGATAGCAAATCGCATAATTTACTCGCAGCCGCATAGCTGCAGACAGCTCTTGCCTTTGAATCTTGTCTCTCAATGTTGTCCTTCTGAAAAGGACAAGATCCCCTTGACGTCAGAGGAAAACAAAATTTCGAGACCTGGGGAATACTCGGCGCAAACTTTTCGGCGTCAAGAGCGGCTGCTGCAACTGAGGAAGAGAAACACCAGACGAAACTAATCTGCTTGAAAGACGAGTGAACAATGCTTGAAAGGAGTCGTTCACTAATCAAAGAGGCACTCGTGAAGAAAGGTTACTTACCTCGTAGAATGCGGGAAGAAGACGAGGAGGGAGATGAATAGACTCGCAGCGCCAAAAGGAAGAGCGAAGCGGTGACGGCTGCGACGGTATCCATCTTTGAACCTCGGGGTTCAGAAGGTGCAGATCTGCGACAAACCAATCTGCTGCTCACACAACTCGACTAAACTCCGTTTCCCGTCAACGTCGTGCTGCTCCGTGTATTCCAGATAATGGCTGCGAGCGGTTCATTGCGTGTCAACTCGGATTCAATTTTCTGTGACCTGCCTGTCGCTGGTGAGTGTACACAATGCAGCTCGTGGCTGGGGGATCCTACAGGCGCGTGGCCGGACGCTCGCTCCCCCGCGCGGCCGCCGCTCGCTCGCTCGCTCGCTCGCCCCTCCCCCTCAGCTGCTCTCTGCGCCTGCGCGCGCGCGTGCGCCGCGCATCGCCTCCCCCGGACAGCGCCTCAGCGCAGCGCAAATCCCGGGCCCGACCCGCGGAGACCAATTAACTCAACCGACATCTCCGGCTCTAACTAAGCCCGTTCAAATGAAGTGATTTTGCTCAATCAGGATAATCGGCATCGCATGACAGAAGGATGCTACAAAACAATAGCTCGACATGTATCATGTTTTTGGCTTCTCAAACAACTTTGTCATGAAAGTTTCGTCTCTTTCATCTCCTGCGTCTCTTTCGTCTCTTTGTGCTGTGATATTCAGCATTTTTTGAGCTGCAAAAACAGAAACGAAACAGAAGCTCCCGAACCGACCGAGCTAATTCCCAGGTCTCTTGTTCCCAGAAAGCGACCTGCCAGGTCCTGACTTTTATTGCCTTAGTTAGCCGCGGTATCAACGTCAAGTGGCAAGTGGCGAGGCACAAGCCACTGTCAGCGCCAACCCATGTTCAGCGCTGTGGCCTCGCCGCGTCATTTTCCTTCGGAGGCCACACGTTCAACAAGGTGTGCTGTACACTGAGTGAATCATGTGTTTCGTCGTGAGAGAGAGAGCACGTGAGAGACAGAGAGAGAGGAGGTAGCACAGAGGGAGAGAGACAGAGAGAGACAGAGAGAGACAGAGAGAGAGAGAGAGAGAGAGAGAGAGAGAGAGAGAGAGAGAGAGAGAGAGAGCGAGCGCACCCACGGACGCGTCCCGCTTGAAGCGCGCCTCATGCCAGATTGGCTTCCTCTCGTTTCTCGGTTTGACTTTGTTTTCCTTTTTGTGAAAGTTATTCCGCTTTTTGTGAGAACTTCGTCCTCGGTGTTAGTTTTTCTAAAGGTGTGGATCAGATCAGGTGCGACGCGCGGCGCAAAGTTTGGCGGCGAGGTTGGTGCAAAAAATGAGGAGGCAGAAACGGAGACGGTGTCGTCACGTCGGAACAGCCTCGTCTCGACTCCGCTGTCGCAGCAGCCATTGAATTTTCAAATCAATGTGATGGTCGTTGATGGAACATTGCGCGGTGTCTCCTCATCATTGCTTCCTTCCTTCCTTTCTGATACCAGGCTATTTGTCCTGTGTAAACCTGACTATTAGGTTTGTCCGCAAATATTTGCTGCAAGAAAGTTGCCCCGAGTGTCGCATTCTGCGTCAGCGAATCGATCCGCGCTGCTTCCATTTCGGGCCATAAAGCCACTTGACTCGGGATCGGACATCGAGTGATGTAATTCGTATCGCGGCCGTGCGGCATCGAGACAATTTCCACTGCGCTTTTCCGCGTGCAAAAAGTGGACGGAGCCAACGAGAAGTTGTTCGCGAGGGAGCACATGTCTCCTGCCTTGTTCGGGGGAAACTCGAGGCCTGGATTCGCGTGGGTTGAGATCAGAGCGACGTTTCTCCGAAAAACGTGTTTGAACCGAGTTCGCCTGGTGTGCGATGATGGGACATCGCCACAGCTTCTGCAACAAGAAAGTCATTTGCGCCTTTAGCACCGAGGTTATCCGGGCCAAATGTCCAATTAGCATCACGCTCTCCGCTCTCAGGTGCCATAACATTTTATGGCTGCACCTTTCGGACCGAGGAACAGATGTCACTCCCTTTATGAAGCTGAGTGCGCACTTGAGTTTCAAGCCTCCGTGGGGTTCCCGCTGCTTCCGTGAAATTTGCTTTCTGACTCAAGGAGGAGGATTTTGTTACCCTGAGTTCGAGTTGACGTTAGATTACAACGTCGAACGTAGGCAGGGAACCAAATGTCAAAGAGCTGCGTTTCCGCGAACTTTGAGGGGGCGAAAGCAGATTTGTGCTCGCGATCCCTGCCCTCAGAATCCTCCTCTGCTGCACTCATACACGACTTCCCACACATCAGGAACATCTGTTGATCCATCTGCGTCGAAGGGCACTTTACGATCACGTAAAAACTTAAACTCTGAACGCTGTGTGACCAGGCCATTCGACATTTTATTGGCAAGATTGCTTTGCAGCTTTGTGCTTTTGCAAACAAAACACAGAAAACAGCAAAAGCCAGAGAGTGTTCACAAGCGGGTCCTTCCCCACACGGAAGAACAAAGGTCTTGCAGGTTTTAGGCAAGCCGCGGCAGACTAAACGACGTTTCTCAGCGATGTGGCTTTGATCAGGTGAAACATTTCTCCTCTGCAGGTGTCCGGCTGAATCTGTGTGAGTCTCTGGGACATTCAGAGGAAGAGACACGGAGTCAGGAGGCGTCGCCGTGTCTTCATTGAGGCCGAGGTGGTTGATGCATTGATGTACTGCAGGTCGCCTTGTCTTCACACCTCCGTGCATGGGAGGTCCATGGGAGACTCAGACAGATCGGACAATGGCAAAGAACAACGAGAACACTCACGCCCGAGGCTCTTTCTTCCTGTGCCACGGACCTCACTTTGAGCTATGCCGGCCAGAAAAGCGCGTGGACGTGAAGCAGGTGTCAAGGAGGGGTGGATGATCACGTCCTTCGGGTTGCACGACACATGCGCAGATGAGATTCATGAGTTGAAATCCCAATCAGGGAAATGCGCGCACACGCAGCCGGCCCTGTCAGCCCCGGCGGCCCGGAGCAGAGACTCTGCCTTCATCATGTCTTCTCCGTCCACACCTCCCGCTGAATAAGAAACTGCGCGATTGACCCCGGATTGTGCTATCAAGCGGGTCATCGGGCTCAGTGACAGAGGCCTAAATGTCTGACAAGTCCTGCTCCGCATACGGAATCAGGGATCAACGCTAAGCTGATAAAAGCGGCCGGGTCCACGGTGCGGCAACACGCCTAAGTCTTCTTCCACATGGCTGCGACTTCCAAATCCAAAATCCATCACTTCGCAGGCAGCACTGATAACTGTCACTCACATTAAATGCTTCGCTTCCACAGATCCTTCCATGAGAATGTGCGATATGACGAGGATGGCAAATAAATTTGATATTGGCAGTTTTGCATGCTGCTGTTTGCTTCGGTGATGATTGAAGAGTGTGTTGCGACCAGGCTTTGCGTGTATCGAATTGGTCAATGCAGAAGTTGGTCAATATTTGCTGAGATTTCGTGGGCGCCGAGTCGGAATGCAGAGGCTCGTGGAAAACACAGGGCTCCAGGTTGAAGGTGCCTGGAACAATGGACGTGGCGGCGACGCGCGCTGCTCGCAATCAGCATGGAACGAGCGTCGTGCGATGTGCGATTTCCGGGCGACGCGCAATATTGTGTGACAGATTGAGAAACCGTGTCAGCTGCGGTCAAGTCATAAAAAGAAGATTGCTCCTCGTTTCCTGGTCAGAAGATGAAAAGGGAACAAAGGACGGAGTTTTCTGTGTTGGAAAAACATGAAGCTGCGCTCTTGGATAGTTCTGCGATTTGTGAAGAATCTTGAGTGAGACTGAGATCCAGGTCTGACAGTGAAGTGTCGGACTCAGAGTGGCAGTGAGGAAAAATGTCCGATTCACAGGTCTTGGAGTCGGGTTGAACTTGGTAGGGGCCGCACTCAAACTGAGAATGTGCAAGAAAAGTGAAGATCGTGCAACCAGATTGCGCTCAGTTCAGAAGTTCCGTTGGTCCCTGGTCACGTTCGCGAGCAAACCTGAAGTCAGTTCGATCAGATATGTCAACAGATTTTCAACTGAAGTGCCGGGTACACATTCGCAGATGCGAAATGTTGTCGGATGGAACTTCCGTTTGATTCACCGCACAGATCCATATCTGAGGCACGACTCAGCATCGTGGCAGTTGGGAGAAATCTGGACGGCCGTGGAGGTTCACGCTTGGATGGCGCATTGTTTCAGTGATCATGCCTGCGAAAATGATGGTGCAGCTTGAAAGGACCCGAACCCACCAATGAGTCGTAAATGATGTCCCCAGCCAACTCATAAAACGTTTCAGCCTGTGTGAGTTCTTCTGCTAGGATGATTCAAATCGATTTTTCCCCTTTGCTCAGTGAAAGTCAGAAAGAAAATTGCACAATGGGAACTGATGGGGACAGACAGACTGACATTAAATTTTTCCTGCGATGAAAAGAGACAGGAGCGGCGCGCTGTACATACAGACTCCGGATCCAGTGATAAAGTGCGTATTCAATAATGCATTGACTCGGTTGTGGTAAGTTAATTGCTGCGGTTATCTACAGCGGGATGAGGCCGCAGTGCGCTGCCCGCCACTGGACATCCAATTTAAATCTCGGGACCCGCGCAAATTTACTCAATCCAAACTTCTTTAACGGAGCCCTGGATGAATGTCACCCCGAATTGAGGGAACCGTGAGAGCAGAATGCACAATGAAGCCTCAACTCGGCCCCGTTGGGTCCTTCACTTCACTCACATCCGCATCAAACTGATGGCCATGCATGGGTAAAGACGTCCCGACTTGAAGAGAGCGCGCGGAAGCAGTTGCGCCCTCAGAACCTTTGAGGCGAGGTCTATTTTCTCTGTGTGCGTCTCAATTTGGGCCACATCAATGGATCAGTTCATCGAGAGGAAAACTGCAGTCCTTCAGCCCGTGTAGATCGATTTCGCTGGTATTCAGCAGGTTGTGCTTCGTTCAAGGCATCACAAGGGTGAAAATACCGTCCTCCCTTCCCACCGCTCGCCAAAAAATGGGTTGCGATTCACAGACTTTGAAATCGCGCTGAAAGACAAAACCTCAAAAAGCGTTGTCTTACGTTCCACAGCCTTACACTGCAGAGAGAAATGTTCTGATTTTCAAGTCGTGCGACTTTCCAATGACGTCCTCCGCTCCTCTCGTTTTTTTCTGAAGCCGTGGAGTTGGACAGCCACGAATTAAACTGTCGCTTTCCCTGGAAGGATGCGGAAGTTAGTTTCCCTGAATAACTGTAATTTTCCACGAGTGATTAACTGCCAGGGTGCTCGTTTCATGCAGGAGAACGAATCTTGTTTTTCAGCTGTGTCAATGCCCAACTTCCTCCCTGCAGTTAGAATAGATCTCTGCAGGCGTGGTGCATGCAGGTATACGGCCGGTTTTTTACCGTTCAAGACAGGTTCACATCGGTGAAGGCCAAGAACACACCGAAGCAAGAACAACATGACGAACCAACTCATAATTTACCCACTCAATCAGAATTTCTTTCAGCGTTGCGAGTGATTGCAACACCGACAACAAGAGCCCGTTCTCGTCTACAAAGAACCACAAACACAACTCTCTGTTTGCCGATTGTTTCAGATCTTGAATGGAACAAGAGTCAAAGTACTCGGCGTCACCAGGTAGTTGCAGAAACACTGAACCACCGATTAGCGTGACTTTTGATGGCTCTTCACAGTTTCTCAGATACGTTTGAAGGGAAACACGGGGAGACGCAGAAAGTGATTTATTCAAGGCCTGTGAAGCAGAATCTGAAACAAGTGAATTAGCCACTTGCAGCTGCCTGTCTCGCCCCTCCGATTCATCAAGGAAACAGGTTGACTGTCGCCGCTGCAAACGCCACTCAATCTTTCCTGCCGCAAAACGTTTTGCACACCGAGGCTTTTGGTACCAGGGTGGTGTGGGCGGTGGGGCAGATGCAAGTCGTGAGTTTGACATGGAGTGGACAGGTCTGCAACTCTCCCGCAGCAGCAAGGACTTTGCTTTGAGCTGTGCCCACGCGTCTGGTGGTGGGCATGATGTCCCTCCCATCCCGTGTGAGGAATTTTGCTTGGAATTGTTTTTTGCCCTCACCCAAGAGACTAACACGACCCATCAACCAACAGTGATCCGGTGCAATCTTCACACGAAATCTTAGAGATGAAATAAACCACGAACAGAAAATTGAATGACGCACCCAAAAGGGGTCGCTCGTGCGATCGTGCTGTGTTTTGGGTTCTTGTTCAGATTCCAGCCGATTATTGCATCGCTTCCACGCTGAGTCCCTCGTAACAACACGTTTTCTGAGCGAAGAATCAGACATGGGGACAATTTGACCTGCTTGTTCATTGGGAAAGGGACACAGTCACACAAGGAGAATGAGATGGCTGGCAAAACTTGTCAAAATGATCGGGCAGGCAGACACCCATAGCAACTGTCTGTCTGTCTGTCTGTCTGTCTCACAGGGGCACACTGGTGTCCATGCACACACACACACACACACACACACACACACACACACACACACGGACGAATGCAGCGGCAGTTGTCCGTGTTTGGGGTTTTGACAGCCCGTCCAGGCATCTCACCTCAACCCAGCCACAAAATTTGAAAAGAAATCGTTCGCAACATCTCGCTTTTGGAAACAAAATTAGTGAGTGAGCATGCTGAGACTGGAACTGATCCCACGGAAGCTCGGTCGGAAGGAGCTTGAATCATTGTGACAAATTGTTAAAAACAAGTCATTCTTTTCTGGCTGAACCGCATCCATGCATGTTTTCAACTGAACCACTTGTTTTATTCAGCAGCTGCTTCAAATTGAAGTTTGTGTGGAAGAGCAGCACATTTTCTGACTGTAGGTGGGCTGCATAGACACTGTACGAGAACACAAAGGTTGGTTGGTTTGCAGCCTTCAGGCACGTCTCTTCCTGGCAGAAACATCGAGATTTCGTGGACTTCCTCCTGCCACTTTTCCGCAGCGAAAGATTCTTGCAAAAACGTCTTTCCCATTCAAAAATGTCATTGTTTCAAAGACCAAGAATTTTGCTGAACCATCAGTCTGGTGGACACACGTGTCCACCATCTCTGCAGGTCCTCCAAACACGCCTCACTGAACCCGGAGCACCCGACCCGAGGTGTCCCGACTCGACCCGAGGCACCTCGACCAGAGGCATCTCGACCCGAGGCATCTCGACCCGAGGCGTCTCGACCCAAGGCGTCTCGACCTGAGGCATCTCAACCCGAGGCATCTCGACCCGAGGCATCTCGACCCGAGGCGTCTCGACCCAAGGCGTCTCAACCCGAGGCGTCCCGACCTGAGGCGTCCCGATCCGAGGCGTCCCGACCCGAGGCGTCCCGACCCGAGGCGTCCCGACCCGAGGCGGATGTCTCCCCGGAGACGCGGCCCGATGATGTGCGGGATACGGACCGAGCTGAATTGTGGTCATTTACCGCGATCAATTCCACTATTCTCACCTCATTTGTTACCCGAGGAGCCTGACGTGAATCTTGATGTTGTGTCGCTGTCCCGAAGCACGCGTCCTCGCAGTGCGCCGCGCCGGGACTGAAGACGCGCGCAGATCCAAACGAAAGAGCCACACGGTCCCTGAACAGTTCAACCTGGTTTGAAGATCCAGGGTCTCACTGGACTCACGACTGTCCGCTCAGTTCAGTTGGCACCAGTCAGCTGCAAAAAAGATTCGCCGAACACGAATCAGGGAGGGGCATGGGCCCTGCAGACAGTTTCGCAAGGCAAGTTGCAGTGCATGGGAGCCTTGATGTCGGGTGGACGGATCCTGAGCCAAAAAGAGACAACAACACACAAGTGTAGTGACTGGAATGCAGTCCAACTGCTCTGATAAAATCAGACAGACCCAAGCAGACTACAAACGGTTCTCACAAGTACGAACCTGAAACGTTGTTGTGTTCGTTCAGAAAAGGCAAAATGTCCACTACAGCTGACCATGGACTCGTGTTTGGTTGACTTTGCTCCACGAACTCATCTGCTTGTCTATTGGGTTCTGAACTCCACTCTTGTCCACGGGCAAAAAGGTAAACAAGATTTCAAGGCTCATTTCTCACAAGCAAATTGCGGCAACTGGTGTGCACCAAATTTCGCAGGGAATCTTTTGCAAGGTGCAGCTTTTGAGACGTGCCATTTTCTTGCAATGACAGATGCAATGGTCGCGTTGCATGTTGCGAGGCTCGGGGCACGCTCGGGTTATCTTTAATCGAGCAGGTGAATCACCGCTGTCGTTATCCCATTGTTCGCCTCGGGGCAGGAAGCAATTTCGTGGCCTTTGCATGAGACATGCGCCCATTACGCCCCGGCTGACGTGCCCCCGTCTCAGGAGCCGTGCTGCCGGGCCGGGGGAGGCCGGGGGGAGGCCGGGGAAGGCCGGGCTGGGCGGCCCGGGAGGGCGCAGCGCCGTGGCCTCGCTGACAGCAGGAAATAAAGTGGATCTGATAGTGACGTGTGTCGAGCATCCATGTCAGGGGCGGAGCTGCGATTTGATCAACGGGCCCCTGTTCCTGCGGGATCAGTGGCTGAGGAAGCTGGGCAAAAACTTTTCAAGGATGTCTACCCATTCTTCCCATCAAACGGAAGCTGTACTGATTTTGAACAAGTTATTTGGCATTGACCCCCTGCGACTCGAGCCGATCCGCATTCCTGCAGTGCGCGGCGCTGTCAGCTGCAGAGGCCGCGGCGGTCTGAGCGCCGCCCGCGGCGTCGACTCCGCGGTCCGGGCGGCGATCCCGCGGTCACAGATCGGGACTCCCGACTCCGGTCAAATGATGCCAGACAGACTTGTCCGCCTTCATGTCATAACCGATCCGCGGCAGACTGAAAGATGACGCCGTCAGCGACTAACAAGCTGCTTGATGTCTGCAACGTTCGTGAATTCACGCAGACAGAAAAGTTGCGTTCCTTTTGCAATCGTTCTTCAACATCGGTCAAACTGTCTTGTCCTTCACTAAAACTGCGATGGATCTGTTTTTCATCTCGATTCGCAGCTTCGGTTCAATTTGCGCGGCTCCCAGCACGTCACCGGGCGAGCCTGAGCGACTGCCTCTCCCCGGCAACATGGTCGAGGCCGCCCTGCGCCATTCACACTGCCGCTGCACAGCGGTCAATTTTCTGTGGAGCCGCCAGATCTTCAGACAGATCCATCTTGTTCATGTGCATGGAACATGCGACACAGAAGGCATCTCTTTAGCCCGCCATTTATCCGCCCGGGCCTGGTGTGAATGCCGCATCATTAGCCAGTTGGAGAGGACGGTGTGAACAGTAAACCATTCGGGCCATTGGGCCGCAGACCCGTCCTTGTGCATTGCACGCGGTGTCTCTTGCCCATCCAGCGTCAACGCCTCTTAATTCCAAAGTCTTGACCAGAACCATTTTTGCAGGGATCAGAGTCGAGGGCACATGGATACACGGGATGCAGATAGCCTTTGCACAAATGGATCGCAATACCAGTGGTGCTGCAGCTGTATTACCTTCTCCGGTGATACCTTCATCACCCAATTTTGCTCGATGAATTGTGTGTGGCCCGTTTCACGTGACGACGTGATCTCACGCAGCATCGCTCCCTTGTTGGTTGTTTCATGGTATTTTACGTTGCAAGGAGCAAATGTCACCGCGGTTCAATTCGTCCGCTTCACGAAACCAAGGTCACGTTTTGCACTGCGCGGACGGAGCTCGGGGCGCAGAATGATCACAGCTTCCGAGAATCCGCTGTGTCCAATAAAGCCCGGGCCCCGGGAGACGCAGGTCGCAGCCTCCGCCCGCTCCTCCCCCTCACCGCCCGCGGCCTCCCGGCAGCGACCCGCCCGAGTCGGGGGACTCGTTCACGCCGTGCTCATATCAGATGTTTCCCCCTCTAATTTCAACACTTAGAAAGGATGATGTCCGCGTCATTTGAGGCAGAGACAGACGCGTCTGCAGTTCGCCCCAAAATTACTTGTGGATGGCGGCACACATTTCAACATGGCGTGGTCGTTTGTTCTCTTGGTAACCGTGTTCTACCCACTCAGATCACGGAGGAATGTCGGTGCTGCGACAGCTCATTCCGTGTCGCTCTCCTCCCGTTGTGCAGATGAAGGAATTTCTTCGAAGCAAAGGTAGAATGGAACTGCTGGAGGTCTGGCCATATTTGCTGAAATGCCCGTCGCGACGTGGTGTGATCTGCAGGGTTCAATGGACCGAGAGGCTGGAGACTGAGGAGGAATCTGTGTCGGGACACTCGAGCAGTTGATAGGTGCAATATCATGCACTTCGGGTTGTTCAGTTGAGGCAAAACTGACATCCATGGATTTAACGTGTGATGTGTTGCACAAACTGCATCAAGGAGAATGAACCCATGGGTCTTTTGACGTCTCAGGACCAAATCAGGGTCTCGTGGAAGGCGAGGACCTTGCGGTCACACCTCAAAATCTTGGCCTTGTCCTGTCAGTACTGTTGTTCGCCGTTCGGCTTCTCTTCTCCCTTTTTCTGAATCCGCACTTGAGCGGCGTCTGTTGAAAAGAAGTTTTCCTTATTTACATCTCCATGTCTTGACATCTCAACCTGTTTTGTTGTGACAGCGCAGCCGCGTCATATCCCTTTGCTGAGTGACTCCAAAGGTTGACGACGCAAGACGCTCACGTGAAGATCAGGTGCGGCGCGGCGCGCTCTCTCACTCAGATCAGCAGCGCCTCACGGAGTCCTCACTCCGCGACGCGACCACGTGCGCGTTCTCGCGCAAACAGAACACGACACGAGCTCGTGTGTGTGTGCGTGTGTGTTTTGAAAACGTCGTGTCGATGAGGCCGGGTCGCAATCACGTCGTCTTGTGTGTCAGTTTCCCGCCGTGTCGTCTATCAGCGGTGACACGTTGATGGCGCAATTTGTCTCTCACGCCGTCGTCGCCTCCGACAGAAATTAATCCGCGCGCGGCCCGGTTCCGCCGCCGTCCTCATGCATCACGGGCGAAGATGACGACTTTCTTCTTCGTGTTCCTTTGGGAACACAAGCTTCTTTCAGCACCACAAGTCAGCGTGTCAGAACAGTTTTGGCAAAGGTTTGAGGGGGGCTGAACGCAGGAGCCTCGCATCCCAGGAGACCAAAGCAGAGCAGAGTACGGAGCCCAGAGAGCTTGTCTGATTCGGGAGAGACTCGCCCTGCAAACCCAGCTCGGTTCCTCGTTCATTCCTCAACAATAGACAACCTTCAAACGGAAACAGGGACGCGAGGCGGAGCTCGAGCTCCGGGGATGAAGGGTCGCGGGGAGCGGGGCGGGACGACACAGGCAGAGCGTATCGACACGGAAACAATACCCATCCGTCACCCGCGGGCGCTGGCGACCGCGAACACCATCCGACACGGTGACCCCCAATCACGGACACCCCGAGCTGCCAACCCGCTCATCATGGACGCCTCCCGCAGTGATGGAGCGGGAGGCGAGGTGTGTCCGGAGTAGTGGGGGAAGGAGAGTCAGGGCAGCTCTGGGTTCTGTTCGTGCGACACTGAAACACTGAAGTCCACACAGCCACAAACGTACTCGTGAGCGATGCAAATACGAGTACCTGAGGTTGAGACGGATTCTTGGCAACAAGTTTCTTAAGTGACACACCGACAGTTGTGTGTGTGTGTGTGTGTGTGTGTGTGTGTGTGTGTGTGTGTATGCGCCTTCTTCTGTGTGTGCGTGTTTCTTCCTCTGTGTGTGCGTGTGTGTGACTGTGTGTGCGACTGTGTCGTTTCGGCGTGCTATTCTGTGTCTCTTTGTGCCTCACTCGAAGAAAAACAAGCACAAAGACGAGGCAAACCCGACACGCACCAGGAGGCAGTATTCAGAAGCTCAGGAAAAAGTTGTCGTCACGAATCCCTCTCGGAGAGCAGGAAGAGCGCGCCGCGCGCGGGTCTGAGCGACCAGCAGCAGCAGCAGGAGAAGAAACGCTGGAATTAGCGGGACACGGACCTTTTCTATAACGATGCTAATCACGGGCCGCAGTCCCGCCACTGTCCCGGGGGTGGACCCAGGGTCCGGGCCACAGTCCCACTACTGTCCCAGGGGCGGACCCAGGGTCCGGCCCACAGTCCTGCCACTGTCCCGGGGGCGGACCCAGGGTCCGGGTCATGGCCACCACCCGCTGGACCCGGGGGTAGAACCTTCATCCGGTCAAGCACGCCCGACGTTTGAAGATCCCCGTCGCTTCTCTGAATGGTACTGCGCTGGGTACTTGTCAAGAGTTTGTTGAGGAGGGCAACACTTTTGCCTTGGTACTGGCACAAATTGACTGAATCATCAGGTGAATGTTATCCAAATACCCGACGCCCCTGGTCTGCGCTCCCCGCCCGCTGGCTCCGGCCCCGCTCTGTCGGGTTCTACTCTCGGGCAACCCTCAATGCGCTCACACCACATTGGCCACATCAATTATGCAGTTTCCAAAGGTGGGCTAAGCTGTCTTGTGTGCGAAAGGAAAGCCGTAGTGTTGGGCCCTGAAAGCCCTTTCAGCAAGGTTTAAGGCCTTGATGATAAATTGAAGGATGGAATGCGTTCGGGTGATATCTTTATTTATTCAGCTCGAGTGTCCCCACAAGAAAGGCGGCCTTTTTCTAATGAAACCCTCTGCGAATGTTTTCGTGACTCTGAGAAGACAATGCGCGTTCCGAGTGTTTGTTCTCTATCAGTTTTCACAGCCTGATGAGAAAACAGCCATGACCTGGATGTTTGCCCGCAACAGTGTTTGTTTCCATCCAGGTAATTTTGAGATGGACAGAGGGAACGCGAGATGCATTTTCTGATTTCCTTCAGGTGCACTGCTTGTGCAAATGTGAACTCGAATGTGAGTCTCAGACCATGGTCCGTGCGTGCCTGAGACGATGGGATTCACAGCCATGGGCATCGCGACTTCAGATTCAACACAATGAATGCAGGTATTTGCTCTGTCTGCGTTTGCGCCAAAACACTCGGATGTTCCATGTGGATCTGCTGAACCTGTGTCTTTCAGACTTTTGGTCCTGACCCGACTAGAAGGACTTCACAAACGCAGACTACAACACGCTTTTCTCCAGATTCTGAACTTGAAGGACACGTTGACACGAGCCCTCCAGTAGTTCAATCTCCTGCACTGAAACTAAAATTATATTTCTCTCAAAAAGACACACCCAAAACCTGATTCCTAAATGTCACACTCTAATTTAATTTCTAACAAAGGAATTAATTGCGTTGTCAATTTGTGTGAGAGCTGCGACTGCACAAGCGACTCGGTTCACGTCGGAATTCAACTCAAGTGCCTTTCTTTTCTTCCGCGCACTGGAGAAGTTCTTGTCGCTGTCAGGTACCAATGTCTGGGCTGTGAGTTTCAGTTTTTCTTCTGAAACGAAATGAATCGAAACGAACGTGGCGGAAAAGAAGCGATTCGAGAATCCTCGCGTCGTTACGAATCCATTTGGAAAATGACGCTATTGTTTCGAAGTCGTGAGGTTCAGCCGGATCTCGCTGACCGCAGACAAAGCAGAAGATTTTCTATTGTTCTCCAAGCATTGCAGGCGCGATGTCTTCAATTCGGGTTTTCTTCTTATTTTGAATTGCACAAGAAATGAATTGCTGAGAAGTCAAAAATTTCAATATCAGTTTGCCGTGTTTCTCTGGCAAAAACAAAGTCCAGGAAAACTTGCTGATTTCTTTCCCTTCATTAGCAGCCGAAACTAGTTTTACTCGAGGTGACAAATTTCTGCAGGGCAGCTGCGAGGCGCATCACTAATGCATGAACTGACCTTTGAGGGACATCATAAGGGACGCATCAGGCGCGTCGCGTCCGCCTCGACTCAACCGAAATTCATTGCGAGTCCGAGTCCTGAAAAGGTCCGACAACGTTCAGATTGTGTCGGACGAATCGCTCGGCGCGACGCAACTGTTGTTCCCTGGGACTTTGTGAAAAGTGTGATGTGGAAGTCGGCGGACTCCAGGCGTCCCCGAGGACACGGACCCGTGCGATTCCCTCACTGACGCGCAGAAAATACGAAATCGTTTGCGGTCAAACGGAACACCCATTCGGATACGACCCCGACACCAAAACAGGAACAACAAATTGCTCATGATTTGCCCTTTTTCAGACATTTTGGTCGCTGGGCGACTCACTCGGAATTCCGAGAGACACTTGCGCAGTTCTGGAAACAGTTCTGGACCGGCGTGTTGTTTCTGCCACATTGATCTCCGTGTGGACGAATGGACGCGCGAGTCCCGAAGAGAATGCGTTTCGCAGCACACGTCGAGACCCGCAGCCAGAACTCAGTCAAGACTTGGCCACATATTCAAGACGCGTAGCACAGGAACCTTCAGCTCACTACACAGCATCAGCCCTGCGAACTCTGTGTTGTGTTTTCCGTCGGAGGAATCTGAGCTCGAGCGGCTCAGAACCAGGTTTTCAAAGCGAGCTTCACCCCCGGAGCCGAGTACGAGTTTGATTGGAGAATTACTCCAAAGCCGCGCGGGCTCACAGCTAATCCGTATCAAGGAAACCGCCATTTGGACCCTGACGGGAGTAATTCTGCTAATGACAAATGACGTCTTTGAAATTCTCTCTTTTACATCGAACGTTTAGGCGGCTTTTCCCTCCTTCGCGTTGGTACATGTTTTGGGCGCTGTTTATCAGAAGGCGCAAACTCGCGCGCCAAACTCTGCTTCCAAATGTTTTTACTTCTTTCGTACGACATGAAGCCGGTTCATAACGGAACAAAAGAGACTTTGGTCAACGATCGAGGGTGGGTGGGCAACCAAATCCGATGTCTTTTTCTGCAAACGAGGACGTAATCATTTCCATTTCACACGGGGTTCGCGATTCGATTGCGTTTTCACACAAAGTCCACAGGCGCTGCGTCCTCCCAGTCACGCAAGATCCGCAGGTCTGCAATGAGACGCCACGGCGGACGCCTCCAGTGTGAAGCGGGTCGCGCGTCCGTCCGTCCGCGGGTCAGCAGCAGATGCGTGCGCGACCGGGTCGAGGTCTTTGTGTTCGCACTGGGGACGCATTATCACCTCCACCGCAGCCGCTGTAAGCAAATTACACCTCGGCTTCAGGACCGGGCCGCGCGACTCGGCTCCCCGCGGGCATTGTGCGGAGACACGGGACACGGACTGAGGGACTGGAGGTTCCCTTCGCGCGGAATGGGGACCACGTCTGTTGGGGGGGAGGGGTGACGTGCTCCAGAATTAATAACTTCCCATC
>JAAUXT010087224.1_pt1 | contig 24563 bp, 19 predicted proteins | sample 7278171 | NCBI WGS metagenome assembly JAAUXT01 (sample SAMN14350112, study PRJNA611818) | marine sediment metagenome | isolation source: surface marine sediment (1.8m) | place: French Polynesia: Moorea | collected 2018-08
CTCTTGGCCACAACAACTAAAAATACTATCTAGTTGATCTAGACCTTAGTCTTTCCTTGAAAGACTATTCTACACTCAGTAAGATCTCAGGTGGGGGAGAATATCCCACTTCTGACACCAGTGTGAGCTTACCGCTTGTAGTTTGGGCGCGCGTCGTACGTTCGAATCACACGTCCTGACGTCACATAGATCTAATTCTCACGCAACCTGCGCACAAATTTGACGCGCAAAACATGCTACGTGCGCGGAATCAGGAGCCTGACTGCGCTTGTTACTCGTGTCTGCCAGCCACCGTGCAGCAGGCCAGGTCTTGACTCAGCCAATTCACCAAGGCTCTGGGGATCCAGTTGAAGGACTTCTGATCGCGAATTATGTCTTCACGATTTGTTCGCTCATCGTGAGTTCTCAAACACAACAATTACAAACACACGTTTCGTATCAAATCAATCAAACTTGTTTATTTCCAGTAATAAAATACAAAGTGTGGTAACAAATATATGATCTGTTTTCGTTTGTTCAAGCGTCAAACAGAAAAACTTCGAGGGTTCCACTACACTTGTGGTTTCACACACGGCAAATCTCTTAGAATGTCTATTGCTTCTAACACGTTAAATAGCGTGCATTTCTTTCGTTGAACGTCACTAAACGTCAAAATGAAAGATTCAGCACGGCGTGTTCTTACTTACAAGTGATTGGAAACTACGTTACTCTCACGTTAAATTACGTCCATACAGCACAGTGTCATAAAGTTCTGGAATTCTAGGTTTCAATAAATAGTTCATCAAGGGTGAGCACAATATGTTCATCTGTAAAGATGCGAATGTTTTTCTTTTCCACTTCTAAATATTTGCACTGAAAGTTTCGAAGCACTGACCACACTGCGTGAAGCGCATTCTTCTGCACATTCCCACTGAATGTCACAACTGCTCGGTCCTATTTTGAAAGAAAAAGTTTTCGTAATGCTCAAGACCGAAAGAATAATACTCTTGTTGCTTTGACACTTGCCGGTCATGCACGAGAACCAAATACAGATCAGCATAACCTGCTCAACAGGATTTAATTAAGAAAGAAAAGCAAAACGTTTCAATGTGGGGCGTGCACAAGGAAAAAAAAGCCACTACCTGAGCTCAACGCGCGCGAGAATTTACAGGAATTTGTAGTTTGTGTCCTCCGTGAGGGAAATCGAATTATGCAATCGCAAGCTTTTAAATCTTGTAAAGGCAATGCGCAAACTGCAACTACCTTGGCCACAAAATTTCCTAAAGCCTAATCTACAAAACTCAATCGAACAACCAATCAACGAAATAAATAGCTCACTAATCAATCAACCAACAAGGATCTTACGCTAATCAATTGGTAAAGGAACATCACATGAACAGTCAGGAGTACACATGTACAAACGGAGTGGGGAAGGGTGCGTAGGTGGGGGAAACTAGACCTGTACAATGGAAACGAAGTTTCACAAAACAGGGGTAAAGGCCCACAAAATTTGGGAAAAGGGCAATTTGGCCAGCCAATATCCACGTTACAAATGTAACTCGAGCACCTGTAATGCTGTTGTGGCTTTGAGTGTCTGGTGACAAGTTGAATGGTTCTTCAGCGTTGTTCAGCTGACAAGAAACACCCATAATTTTTGCATTGTCAAAAAAGCTGCATACGATTATGCTTTGTGTGACACGTCATTGTAAACTATAGCTACACTGTAATTGGTGTGTGCGCATGTGCCAGCTGGGTTGCACTTGATCTTGAAGATGAAACACAAGACACTCCACTCTGCCACTGGCTCACGACGGTGCACTTCGTATCATTGCGATCACGAAGGGCTGAGAACGTACAACTGCACGTCCCTTCCCCCAAAACACTGTTTGGATCGTCAAAAGCAGCAGCTCTGGAAACAGGGTTCTGTGCCGCACAGATACTGTCGACATGATGCCTGTTTGCTCAGACCATGCAAGGAGCAAGAAAGCGCAAAAAGAGGTGGAGAGTTTGGGAATTTCCTGAAGAGTCAAGGGCCCGCCCCTTTGATCAGTCTACCACTGTGTGCAGTGCGATATGTGGCACAATTCCGAATGGAATGCTGCAAGCTGTTGCTTAGGTGCTTGCATTCTTCGACCCTCCTGTGAATGGCAGAGTAGAGAAGATCTATTGACACCCCAGTTTACACACGTGCGTGACAGTTTGTTCGTCAATTTCCTAGTGACTAGTAAAATAAATAGATGATATAAATAAGTGTAAAAATGAGCTGATTAGATAATTGTTTGGGTAATGTAACTCAAAAGTAGCCGGCACACGCTCTTCAAGAAATGTACCTCAGAGAAGAACTCAAACTGATGGTATTTGCAGGTATAAATTGGTCACAACTTCCTGTCTTGATAGCAATTTCCACAATTTCTCCGCTGAATCTGATTTTCCCAACATTTTCTGACTCCACTGAAAGAGCTTCGTACTTCCTTTGCCTGGGAGGGTTTGAACTCAAAGAGAAAAGTGAAGAAGGAAAGTGGTGACATCGTGAGGTAAGTTAGTTATTCCTGCGTCCTGCTACTGCGAGGAGTTACATTACTAGCACTCTATGATAAAATAACACAGGTAGAATACTTCTCGCACGCTGTGGCTCTTGATGCAATTTCTATGACCAGGATCACTCACTTGGGCACGCGCATCGTACCGAGTTTTGGCAATTGTTGCACGGTTCAGTGAGCACCGCAACACCCTGAAGGCAACGCAATCCTCAAGAAACAAGCCACATGGCCACAACGCGCGAGGTACAATTTGCACAAGGGAAAGAGTATAAATACGGGGTGTAACACACGACACAAGGTTTGTACATCGCACATTCTACAAAACAAAAAGCCGGGTACAACACACGAATCTGTACAAAATCATTGCCCTGTCGTCGTTAGTCAAACAGATCGCGATTAAAATTAATGCAGCAATGTACAAAATCAAAAATAAATAAAAGCAATTTATAAAAGTTGAATTGCCAGCGAATAAATTAAATACAGCTGTACAGGTAAAAATCTGAACTCTAGTGTTCAACTTCCACGTGCCTAGATTCGATCCACCACACAGAAGTAGTGGCTTCACACGCAGGAGTCTGTATCAAAACGAAGGAATGATGTGGCAGAAGCGTGTGCGATTGTAGCACAACCGCGAGTTCCGACTGGTTCACATCAGTACACGTTATCAAATACCAGTTGCGTTCTCGTCAGCATGACCTCGAAATACGCTCTCGTGTTTCAATTTGGTTGAAAAAAGAAATACTTGTACAACTTCAAATTACAGCAGTTGACATGGAAGAATACAAAAAAACCGCTTGTGCTTGCAAAATGCATCGCACTGGGAAGTATTACAAAAGTTCGGCTCGGTTTCAACTGTGTCCACACTTTGTTCGTTTCGACATAATATTCCATTGTGTAAAAAGTACAAGTGTAAAGTTTGGTTGCATAGCAAATACGGAAAAGTGTGGCTCACTGCGACAGTGCTGCAGCCCTGCCCTTTTCGCGCGCTTGCAAAGTTGGGTAAAATCTCAAGTGACGTTCCTGTGTTTGGAGGTACAACGTGTGTTTAGCATACACAAGGCAGAACTCAATGCACAATTTCTGCTTCGTTGTGAAGGCACCTTGAAACTCGTGATATGAGGAGAAAGGCCAAACTTGTGTCGAGGCAAGGCTGTCGACTTGAGTGACAAACACTGAAACGAATTTCTCCTTGCACTCGGACAAGTTTTCAAAGACAACTTTCCAAAATGACAAGGGAAACTCACAACAGGTGAGAAAGTTCACGCGACACACAACCGAACGAGTATGATTGTACTCATTCAGCCTTCGTCTGAAACTGAATCTCGTCAATTTTTCAACATCAACTTTGGATCAACTCGACAGATAAGCAGGGGCTGGATTCAAAGAAATTTAATCAAATGCATGCAGACGATTTTTGAAACAGCTTCAAAAGGAGTTGACAACTTGAAACCAAAAGACAAGGCAGCTTGGTTTTGCTTTCAGGGGAAAAGCCTATCACAATATTATGCGCTGCAATGACACACAAAAATTCACTGTTGAACCCAAACCTTCAACCAGTACCCAAAGACGAGTCAAATCGGTATTCTTTGAAGGCAGTTAGTTGTGAAATGTAGGGTTTTAAAAGGTGATAATTGTAAAACGCAGAATATAATTCGGCAGAATGAAATTCAAGCAGCTCCTTTGTCATGGAAGATTCACACCAAATATTTTCCTTGTACAACGGACAACCTTGTCGCTGTCAATGAAATCATTGGAAAGAGATGCGAATGTTTCGTTCAAACGTTCAAGGCACAGGAACAAGCAAAAGTACACAAAACCACACGCGATACCCAGTGCCTTTTGGTCTTCAACGTCGCCGTAGAAATAGCAAACAGATCTACACACTAAAATTTTCAAGTTCAGACCCTCAACTGACGCGAGCGCGACACTTGGTGTTCTGTGAACCGGTCTGCGTTTCACACACACACACACACACACACACACACACACACACACACACACACACACACACACACACACAATGGAAACAGCTCTGGATACAAGAAATTCAAGTTTCACACCTGGTCCTTTCCATCAATCTACGCGAAAATAAATGGAAATATTTGTCAATTGGTTTGTTAAAGGCAAGTTTCAAGACACAGTGAGCCGATGTACCACAAAGGCACCACTGAAAATGCGCTCCTTGGAATTCACAATTTCGTCAAGATTTCTTCACACACAAAAAAGAAATTGAATTGAAACATTCGCTCGTTCAAATACATTTGCGATTGTCCAACACAGGTACGTAAAATTTCACACAAATGTAAGAGCAGCTTACAAAACTAGCTATCCACTGCAAACACATGGATATTCAACATCAAAATCATCAGTGAAAAACAATAATTTACGGTGAAAACTATGTTCTACACAAACCTTTGATTCTCAGCAAAGTTCAAAGTTTTGTTGCTGTTTTGTACGCAGCTGTGGATTTTCACATTTTGCACAACAGTTGAAGAACGCACATACGAAAACAACACAACAAACCTGCGACAGAAAAGAACTCCTACATTTGCAGATTCCGCTCATCATTAAGTATTCTTGTTAGTGACAATTTTTGGCATATTGTGTGGTGAAACGTGTCAAACAGAAAGACAGAACAGAAAAAGTAATCTCATTTGGCGAGATATTTGTTCCGTTGCCAGGTAACAAGGTTTCCTTAGTAACAAGTGTTGTTAGAGTACAACGCCCTCGTAACAACAAACCAACAAACAGAAGTAGTCTCCAGCTAACATGCGGTCAATATCAGTAGAAATCCCTGCAAATTCTACGTCACCATGCAAATTCTGTACAATTGTTCATGCAGTTGTGGGATTCGCACACAAAAACGGGTGAGAAAACACTGATTTTGTTTCGTGTACAAAATCAAGAATCCACGCCATAATACTTCAAAATGTTGCGCATGGTACTGCAAAAGTGTGTTGCAATTGGTAAATAATGTGTAAAAATGGTGGCACGTGTACACAAAAAATGTGATGTTTCAATCGTACAGAGATCAAGTTTCTTCAACTTTGATTTTGTGTTCTTTGTATATTTTCTGGCCCCGAGTAACTTTTGCAAAGTGACACGACACTCAAGGCACACGCATTGATTTTTGTTCTGATCGCGACACGGCAAAGTCTCGCTCAACCTACAGAATGCCCGAATCTTGTAAGCAGCTTCAAGTTTTCACCTGAAGGAAACTTGAACGCCGCTTGTGTTCCCTTCTGCAATGTTTCAAACTTGATGGCTCCTCCCGATCCAAGAAACAAAACGATATCCCAAAAGTGCGGCGCTCAAGTTTCGTCAAGTTCACCACGCTACCCTGCGCCTTTCGTCCATCGGAACAAGCGGCACATGCAGCGTAGTCCAACACAACGTTTCTACAGCGCACTGTAGGGGATTGTGCTTTCGTAGGATGACAGGTCGGTGTAGCGATCTGCAGGCGAGTCGTGTTGGGTCGCTTCCGCCTCAACCTTCATCGCTGTCGGCGTCTGCTCCATCAGCTGCGCGTCTGTGTTGTCGGGTGAGCCGCCTCCGCCGGGCGCGTTCCGGGTCAACATCACGTCGTGCTGGACAGGCGTCTCGTGAGGCTGCACCAGCTCGTGATGAATTGACGTCTCGTGTTGTGTGGAGTCGGGGTGCACTGCTGCGGGTGGGGGCTGATGGTGAAAGCTGTTGCTGCCCGGAGAATCGTGGGTTTGAGGCGGCGGGGGAGGCAGGTGCCCTGGTAACAGGTGGTGTGAATTCAGGTAAGACGTTTCGTATCCCATTTCGCCCCCTGCTGATCTGGGTGGAACACCTGCACCCAAAGGAGCAGGTGGGGATCTGCCTCGACCTGGCGTGGTTGGCGTGGGCGGTGCAGTGTGGTGCCTCGCCCCAGGCGGGGACTCCCTTTCATTCTTCCGCGGATTTCTCACGTATGGCTTGCCGTGCAACTTGCGTTGGTGTCGGGTAAGATTGGTCTGGAAGGTGAATGACGCTTCACAGATTCCACATACGTAGCGACCGTGGTGTAGGCGCGTCGGAAACGTGGCGCCCTCCCCGCTCGCACTCCCGTCCGAACTCTGGCTCGGGGACGAGCAGGAAGTTGTGGGATCACCACCTCCCGTCACGTGATTTCTTCTGCGACCACGACCACCACCTCCTCGCGCCTTCAAACTCGGGCTGCACGTGGTTGCTGAGCCTAAACCACTTTCAACAAAGTTGCTTTCTGAAATGGCAATAGAAGCATTTTCATTGGTTGTTGGCGCTGTTGCTTGGCTCATTGGACTGCTGCCACTGCTGCTGCTGGTTGTGGAATCCTCTGCCATCATCATTTGCTGCGGGTGCTTTGCAGCGGTCACAGTAACAACCACCTGGTGCTTGGTGTCTTCGTAGGTCAAGTCTGGCACTGGAATCTGGTTGGCTGGAATTTCTGCTCCCGCTCCTATGGAGAGTGGAATTGGAGCGGTGGCGAGTTGAGCTGAAATCGCACTGTGGTGGTTGGCTCCCTGAACGAGGGACGGCGACGTCGCACAAGGAGCAACGCAATTGGCCACTGCCGCGATATGAGCAATCTGATTGGCTCTTTCTGAAGTGGAAGACGCGTTTTTATTGGCTGGTGGAGCGCCAGCCTCGACTGGAAGAGAATCTTGGTTGATGACGTTCAGCAGCTCGGTGATCATGGTGGTCGGGGGTTCGTGTGACCCCAGACTCTCATTCAGCGCTGCCATCAATAAACTGTTATCAGAATTGGAAGCATTTTGTGTACTGCCATTGTTCGCATTGGAATCATCAGAGAAAGACTCGCTGCTATGGGCAAGGCTTTGGGTGACGGAGTCGAACTGAATGCTGCCATTGCTAAGCTGCTGCGTTTGCTGGTTGTTTGGGAGTTGGTTGGAAACAGGAGATTTGTTGTCACCGTAGCCAATGACACCATGCGCTTTCCTCACATGACGATTCTTATTGGTCATCAGGGTGAAGGACTTCTCGCAGTGTTCGCACTGAATGCGAGCTTTGGTGTCACCGGAAGACACTGTCACGTGTTTCCGATTTGCAGCTTTCTGAGCGGGCGACTGCGCGGGGTCGTTTTCAAACGGCTCATTCTTCCCTTCAGCGTCAGAGGTCAGCATAGCCAAGGCATCTGCAACAAAGGCACTTATTTATCACAGCATTTCAACCCGAGGCTACAGACTTGTCACTGCATTTGTTCCCAAAGCGTTTGAATGTTACTCAATACCCATGCACGTCAAATTCCACATTTCTATAGCCTCAAGTCTCATGCATCAACAGCAATACAACCCACAACTCAAAAGTTCTGCTAGAAAGTAAAACAAGATGGACAATTAGAACGACACATCTCAAAGTTCTTCCACCGTTCACAAAGTCACGAGACCGGAGCTCAGGAACTGTTGAAAATGACGAACAGAACCATGCCGGACCGAACGGTTTCAAACTTTGAATTGCAAGCACCACAAAAGCGCACAACGAAAACAGCCATGCATCTGCAAAACAAGCGAGAAGTAACCAGAGTTAAAACGCACCCAGGTTTCAACCAAATACACAAATGTAATGACGGCAGAGAAAAAGCAGCAGGGACCCACACGTAAAACAACTATCACAAACCTTTGGGATAGTGTGTTATGCAACAGAATGCATGCGGAAAATAGACAGCTTCGACTTTCAAACGGTGCACGAAACAGACATTCAATACACAAGCACATCGCCGACCGAAGCACAAAATCGAGGCAGTCACGGAAGCGACCAGAAATAAAATGCATTGCGGGCCCAAGCAGAGCGAACAAACGTTTGTTGTGCGCAAAATGTTACTGGCAAACTTAAAAGCCACCGCGTAACCATGCGATAATGGCATGTTCACTGATTGGGGTGACCGCGACTGTTTGACGTTTCGAAGAGTTACTTCAGCCGAGTTTTACGTGAATTTTTTCGACCTGTTCGGCTCTCATTTACAGAGATCTGCATCTTTTCCTGTGCGTCCCCAATTATAGCAATAGAATGAGCAAACGAGACGTCACGCTGCCAGACTCACCTTTGGTGTCGAAGGTGCCCATGTCGTGCTCGTTGATCGCGCCGACGCACACCTCCTCGTGACCCCTCAGCAAACCCTCGTCCGTGAAGACGGTGCAACACTTGCGGCACTGCAGCTCGCACGTGTCGCCTACCGGGCCCTCGAACTCGCGCTTCACCGTCACGTCGCTGAAGTCGACACCGCCGCCGACCTGCTCCCCGCGCTCCTGGCGAGACGCCAGCTCCGCCTGAGCCTGTCAACAGCAGTGATCAGGGCATGACGACACGTGCGCTGTGTCACAGACGAGCAGACTGATTCCAAAACACACGCCAGAGAAACACACGCCTTAAGATACAACAGATATCTTGTCTCAAACTGACGCGCGAGACTCACGTGTAGTTTCTGGACCTTGAGGCTGAACTCGTCCAGTTTGGCGCGCTTGTCAGTCACGGAGCACTTGTTCTCCTTGTGCCACTCGAGCCAGCGGACAGACTTGAATTGCTTCCCGCAGCCGGGACACTGCAGCCCAGGATCACCCGATCGGGGCATGTCCTGAGCCTCCCCTGTGCAAAGCGGACAAAGGGAAACGAATGAATGAGCGACATGAGTGGGTACGGTTGTGCATGAAAACGACCAAATGCGTCGTCCGTTTCACAACGAATGACTCGGAATCCGTCGCTTTGACAGATACACAGCTGAAGCTCTCCTTGGTTGGTATCTTGACGCACCTTTGCTCCTGCAGACATCGAGATGCTGTTCCAGTCGCTTCTCGTAGCTGAACGTCTTGTGACACTTCTGACACTGCAGCCGACCCTTGTAGACGCCCTGTAACAAGAGCGATGCTCAAGTTTGCGTACTGTGCAATGATCACCAAGGGTGCCAAAGATGATGCTGTCTTATCTTCCGGGTTAGAAAGCCTTGAGACATCGATGCGGAATTGCCGCTTCCCACAAAACACTCACCCCGAGACTGGGCATGTCTTGGTCGCACGAACACTCGATGCGGTGGCATTTGTGACATGTGTGCGTGCGAATGATGTCCGGCATGGAGCGATCGGTGCGCATCCCGGTCTGCGCAGCTTGTGGCACGTGATGAGGCAGCGTGAAGAGCGCCCTCTTGTGTTCGTCTCTGATCACCGTCTCCAAAGGTGGCAGCACCGTCGTGTGCACTTCCTGCGTTGACGAGAAAACAGCAAACGTTGTACACGACTGTGCGAACGTCAAAGCAAACAAAACACTGTGTGCGACGGTGAATGTGGTGCACTCCAGTACCTGAGGTGAGTTGAGGTGCACGAGCGGCGGGGTTCCACTGAGCTGAAGAGGGCCAGGAGTGCTGCTCACAGACACGGGGTTCAGTAGCGTCGAGATGGGCGGCACCGAACACTTCTTCTCACTGCAAACCAACACTGACTGTTGCATGATTCACGCCACAGAAGCGTTTTGTCACAGGCTACACTGAACGATACATGTTTGTGCAGGCATTGAACACGCTCTTCGTCACAAACGCGCACTTTCGCTGGTGTTCTCAGCGGCTGAGTTCCTATCCGCGTCGTTTGCTTTGTTCAACAATCCACGCCAGGCAGACCAACACACCTGAAGCCACTTATCTTCTGTCGACAACTTCGATTACTCTGCACTCGGAGATGTGGCTTGGTTTACATTTTGCAAAAAGTTTGCGTCTCTCCTCTCGATATGGACAGCGCCAGTTTCGGGGCCATTTTCAACAGCAAAGGGCGCGTCTAAACGGCGGGTATGGACGTGTGTACTCACCTGTGTTGGTAGTGGGCGGTGGAGAGAACCTGAGCATGATTGGGTATGGACGGTGAATGGGTGTAGCCACCCTCTTGAGGGACCGGCACAAGAGGAGGGGGCTCCGGAGTGCTGGTCGCCCCGTTACCAAGATGCGAGTGCAGATGTGGGGTGGGCGAGCCCATCCCTGCTGTCGGGTCGCTCAATCCGTGAGTGGGTGGAAGTTGGTGGGGGCTGAGTGAGCCGAGACCCTCCCCAGCGCCCGGTTGGAGATGTTGGTGGACAGGGTGAGGCAGGTGTGTGGGAGAGGAGAGACCAGGGTCGCCCGGTTGCTGCTGCGGCTGCTGCTGCGGTGACGGATTGTTGCTGTGCGATCCATTCTGGAAGCTGGATGGACCTGAAATGACAACGACCAATGAACACTGCGTCTCAAAACTGTCACGACCACACATCTTTTTTTATCTGGTCGCCCTGACCAGATGTACAGCTCGAGAGGTGGTCCTCTTCGTTTTCTGCGCATTTGTTTTGTCGACTTACGCTTTTTACAGTGTATTTCTTTCCATGATAAAAATTGGTTCCTCCAGTAAATCAAACAAATCTGGTCATGTGACGTCCTTGAACAGGATTTGAAGAAATAGTTCTTCTCGCTCGGCAGACGCACTGCCAACAGTTGGGGCAAACAGAACAAGGGGTCCCGACCTGTTACCTCACAATTTTCAACTGTCATCATCCGTGACAGGACTTCGTGTCCGTCTACCCCCACCCCTCCCCGTCGTGTAGATGGTCAAGAGCGTCAGGGTGGTGCTAACTTCTTGGTGATAAAGGATTACACTTTTCGTGCCTGTGTACAATGCGTGGTGTTCTTGCAGTTCCACCTCAGTGGAACCAAACTACAGAGATTGAGCCTCACTGTTCAGCTTGGCGAATTGAAAACGGTTGATCCTGTGGAATGTTGAAAACAGACGTCCATGAACACGGACTTGGGCGACTTTTCGACTCAACGACTCTTCGTTTCACACTCAGGTGCTTGTGAAAAGCTCTTTCCACTCCACCTTATCTTGCTACTCTGCACAAAAAGAACACAGTGTCTCGCAAGTTGAACTTGAACACTGCCACATTCAACAGTTCACGCCCGAGACAGGTGCAAGCAACTGTCGTGGGTGGAGTTGCACTGCATGCGTGAACACGTTTTCTGATATTGCGCACAATAAAGCAGAGCGAAAACACATTGCAAGTGTGTGATGTGGCTCCGGTGAGCAATATAGGGCGTCTGTCCCTCGGATTGTGGTTTTGCCTTGCGCGGATTCGACCAAATACAGCAAATCTTGTGCTGCGAAACCTGACCCCCCCCACACACACACACTCTTCAACACCACTGTCTTGAACGATCAACCCCTCAAAACTGACTGCTCTCTTCATTCGAACACAAGTTCTGTGAACTTCACATTTTCTTTCACTTTGTCACCTGGCTCAACACTTTTGGCTGTCACCACAAGCAGCACAAGTGTAATCTTATCACTTCTCAGGTAGTGACGGAACTTCGAACCTCATAAATTACATTTAAAGCGTTTTTACTTGACCTCTCACCACTCGCCACCACCATATCTGGACTTTTTTCAGGCTAAATATTTACTTGCCTGAGATAAATGGCCATGACGGACTTATCTGGAGGAATGCTTCCAGCTGAAGCAATGAAGGCATTCTTCTCAAATACCTTCTCAACCAATCTGTTCGTTTGGAGTTGGTCCAAAAAATGGAACATTTTGCACACGACTCGAAGGCAAAGGTTCACTTTGTGCAGAGTGTGCGAATAAACTGGTCACCACAAATATCTCAAGTGTCACTTGTTCCGTTAAAAGGTGCGACCAAATGAGACGGACGCCCACAAAAACTGTCACCCTTCTGCAGACCAAGAGACTCCCACAAAGCCTTTGAGAACACGGCTTCTTCACGGCGACAGATTCTTCACAACCAGCACCACACTGGAAGCTACATTCACCCTTTTGTATGAAAACCTCCGCTTCCCCCGCACATCAAGAACTCGAGATGAATTCCAATGTAAAAAGCGACTAAAGTTTAAATTTCCCGTTTTTCATCCAAACTCACCACTTTATGGAGAGAGTCAAAAGCAAAGAGGACAAAACGAACAGAACGAACCAAAAACAACTAGCTAAACGAGAGTTCCCTTTTCCAGATACTTACTTCGCCTATTTCAACTGCTCGTCGTTTTAGAAAACAGATTTGCGAATGATGACTGTTGATGTTTGCAAGAAATTTGCATCCAAATAATCAGTGAAACAGCGTCAGCTACGGCAAATGGAGCACAGTACACAGCCAGACAAGGTCGAACTGTGTTCTTTTGGTCCGATAAAGCTTGGTTGTTCCCCTAGCAACTGCCAATGCATTGGTCAATGTGAGTGAAACGTGCTGTTGTGGAGTCCAGCCGGACTTCATCAGAAAATAGGAAAGGTAACCAACACAGTTTTGCTGATCAGAATTTTAGTCTCCATGAAAAACACTTGACTGAAAGAGAACCCAGACTGAAGGCTGTCACTTACTTTTGGCTGGAGTAAGCGGTGTGTGCGAGGGGGATGGGGTGGTGTACGCGCCGTGCGGGGTCGAGAATCCGCCCGCGCTGGGGCTGGGGCTGTGGTGCTCCAGCGACACCGCCGCGCTGCGCACCGGAGAGTCGAATGCCGATCCCCCAGCTCCAGGATGGTGCGGCGGTGGCGACATCACCTGCACGAAAACAACACATCAACACCGTATGACAAGCCAAAACGCGCAAATTCGCGCGACGGAGAAAGCAACACAGACCACAGCAAAGAATATTTGGCAATCGTCTGAGTCAAGCTGCGTACTTGGCTGCTGGTGGAGAAAGGCGGCGAAGGGAAGATTCCTCCGTTGGGCAGCATGTGTCCTCGGCTGAAGGGCGAGTAGAGCCCGGCACCTGCGGGCGGCGATACGAGGTGTGGCGGCGGCGGCGCAGGCTGGAAGCCTCCCAACTCACCCGGCCCTGTGTGACCGTTATACGGCAGCTGCGCCCAGGTTGCTCGGTGAGGGTCGTACTGTGCGGGATGCATGGCGGGCCTCGTCACTCCGTCTGCAGAAACACAAATTGCACCTTACATGAAACAAGAGGGAGTCTGACTGCGACTCCGAACACAGGGAGAAAAACACTCTCAAAAGCATAAAACCAGCAAGAAATCCAAAACGTGAAACCAGAAAGTGTGGCCTTGAGCCCTGACTTTCAAGTTGCCATGGCACTTGAAATTTCATGCGCTAAGCATGCATGAGACCACTGCACTGCATGCGGGTGCGCGCATTAGAATGCCGTGCGTGTGTACTTCCGTCAATACGGGTCGATCAAATAACCCGACCTTGTACACACGAAGCGTGTAAAATGCAATTCATACCCACTGGGTCAATCCACGGTGTTTGCTCAAAAAGTCAAACTTTCGCACGCATGAAATTCAGTGCTTTTGCGTTTCTGCACACACATCGGTTGTCAGCAGAAACTCAGCGAACAACGAAATGTCGGCGACTCACTGTTTGGTGCATCACAATCTGAGGGACTGACTGTCGAGCTGCATCCAGACACAATGACAGTCAGATAGCCATTTTGACAAAACTTCAGAAGACTGTAGAAGTCTAGTTTTCTTGTCGTGCGCCACCACCAAGATCTTCAAAAGATTTCCCAAGTGCGCTGAAGCAAACCCAATCCTCGCGTCCACCGCGTTGAGTCTCGCACATTTCCTGCGGAGTTCAAACGAACAAGTCTTCAGCGGTTTGGGTCGGTAGTGGTGGTTGTTCTGTGCGACTCTGTATCCTGCCTGTTTCTCACTGGGGCGAGCAATTGCCGCACGTCAGACCTGCTGAGACTTGCTGCTAAGCCTCAAGCACATCAAACAAAATCTCTGCGTTTGTGTGGAGCAGCCGGACCACATTGAGCAGTGATTCGAACAATCTCCTCCACGCTGAGAAGACCTCGTGGGAAGTCTCCTTTTACGCGTATTTCGCCACAATCAGTGTGGTGGTAACATGTCGTTCCAACAGAATAGTACAAGAATTTGGGAATTGCATAATTCCGGCCACAATAAAGCACCGTTTGTACCCCACATACTTCCCAAAACCCTGTCACCCTTTGGCAGAAAGCGAATGAATAGGCTTGCAGTGAGATGCAGGTTCTCTTCACGAAATCTGCTCAGGCAGCCAACTTTGACGACAATGGGGCTCGGAATTCGCTGACCATAGTGGTGGGAGGTGGTGTCGGCTCCAGAGGCGCGGTTTGCCAGGGGGGGGGGCTCACCCATGGGTGGATTTCACCAAACTGTGGGTGGTGAACTGAAAACAGGGAAGGAAACCACAATCGTGGATAACTCCTCGGCGCCCGGCAAAGGACGAACGAAGGGGGATAGAAAATTCACTGGAATCAACATTCTGAAACCCTATTTTGTGCACAGAAGTGAAACGGGGAGAAACAACACAACTTCCCTCTTCTCAGCAGCGACATGTTCGTGTTGACATTCCAAAACCCACAACCGAACCAGTTCAGCCAAAGAGAAGAACAAACAAAGATTGATGACCACAACCGACGTCTGACATGCCCCTCTCCGGGAAAATACTGCCAAAGTCCCATCACGGAACTCAAATTGCAATTTGGGCAGGTCAGCTCACAGGATCAACAAAAGTACGAATTTGGGAGTTCTTTTTACAAAGAATGCTCCAATTAGTCCCATCTTCGAGGATGCTCATGACATCAGACTACGTACTGTTTTTCAAGGTCCCACATTGTCACAATTTAGTCATCAACCACTCGATAATACTCGTACTGCAGGTATCACTTCTCAGAAAACAAGAACACTTGGCAGTGTAGACAACGCCAAATCGGCAAACTGCCCAGTCGCCAGTGACAACACTTGACCTGACAAGAAACATGCAGATTTCGCAAAATTCTGAACACGGGGGGAGGGGGTCCCAGAACCCCACCCAAACTGCGGAAAACTTGCAGAGATTTGGTGAAATTCTGAAAACAAGGCTTTGGGGGAGGGAGTTGTCGGCATAATCTTTCCCGAAGCGTGACTGCAACACACAACCCGGATACATTCGTTCGGACTGTGTTTTCCTTCTCTCAACCCCATCTGCAGAGAACTACTTTTTGACGAAAGCGGCTGCACAAAGAGGTCAACAATCGTCAACGAAAATGCCTGTCACTGAGATGACGTGCCTAATCCATCAATCTTGAAGTCTCTCCAAAACGTAAGGACGGTCTCTCTCACACTGTTTGCATTGTGGATACAAGTTTCAACAGCTACTTCACTACCGATCAAAATATTAGCACAACTGATCAAGCGCACCAACCTCACTGCTGAAACTTCATTTGCACCTCCAAAGTGTCAAAAGTGCACAAAAGTACATTCAAAAACATAACAGTGCCACAGCAAGCCTGAGAAAACAACCAGAAGAGCAAAGCCACACCTCTTGATGTCAAGTTTAGATTCTTCTGCCCAAAGTGAAATGACACAGTAGATCTCGCACAACTTGCCAGAAAACAGCCATTCAATTCCGTTGTTCGGGAGATTTGCATTCTCCTCTGCGTGGACAACTCTCACTCACAAACAAGTCCACAGAAGTCAAAACTTGTTTCAAATCACACAAACCTCCGACTGAAAAAAAATACAACCTCGTTTCCCCAGAAGCGTGAAAAGTGGGTCGAGTCACCAAGCAAGCTCACAAAATGCAAGTTTACGAAATGCACAGCATAAAATACCTGAATACTGTGCGTTCATGGTGTTCCAGATATGCACGCAACAGCGAACTCCTTAACTCTCAGTTGCATACTGCACCGAACACTTTGTTACCTCGGGCACACTGCGCTCGGTTGAACAGAAAAATTTTCTATTTGGTTGCTACAGGAAGTCAAAAGTTCACTTCCCAGCAAAACATGATTGCTTCACAACTGTCGAGGTGGGAAGTGATGGCGTTTTCTCCCGCAAGATTTCCCACGAAAAATTTGCTGTCCGCAGTTTTATATTTTTGGTGAAATTGTCAGGTTCGTGATGGGACAAGTCGAGTGCGGCGGTTCGTTGGGTTGAGTTCTCAACGAGGTTTGGACAGCCTCAAGTGAGCCACCAATAAACGTTCAAATTTACATCTCGAAGGGAATGTCGGGTTTACAACGCTGTTTATCAGACTATACACTAGTGAGTGTGTGTAGGTAGCCGGTGTGCGTCTCAAAGCACGTACTTATCTGCGAGTCTCGAAGAAATGTGTAAGAGACTTGATAAATCGAGTCCAATCAGAGAACTTGGCTATCTGTCCGCTTCAAGGGCGTGAACTACTGGCATCGGCATTTCGTTCCGTTTCAAGGTGAAAAAGATCACAGCTTCCCCATCTTCTGCACCTAATCTTGCAAACCACCAAATGCAGGCAACAACTGTCAAGAAAACAGCAAGACTCCAAACACAACAGCAAGACTCCAAACACAACAGCAAGACTCCAAACACTTTGTACCTGAAAGATTTGGGTTTTGTCATGCGCTTTCCGAACCAAAACCGTCAGATTCAAACCTCCAACCCCGAAGTGTACGAGTACTGCTGTCACTGTTCAGACACGAGTACTTCTTGCGACGACAAAGCCGAGAAATCACTGGCATCATGAACAGACGGCACTGAGTTGACATCTTGGTCTTGACGATACGCCCTATGTCGAAAAGACCTGGAGTTCGTTCCAAAACCAGGCCTGAGGAATCCGAGTCGGTCGGTGTCACACGCGTACCTTTGTGTTTGTCGTCGGTGTCTGAGGCAGCGGTGAACTGTTGGTCTCCCTCGGCAAGAACGTTCAGAGCCACGAACACTTCATCCAGCATAGACGCTACAAGACAAGCAACTGCGGGTCATTTTACTGCAGAAACCAGCTTCGAGTATCTCTGGTGTCTCCACCCACACAGCAATCTTTCCTCGACCAAATTCCCTGTTTGAAAGATTGGTGAACAGAACACGAAGGCTGACAAGATTTCACGAAGATCACTTCGATGCGGTCACAAATGGATAAAAAAAAATTGTTTTTCAACAAGACCGAGACTGAACTGTGTGAACCGAGGAACCGAGGAACAAAACAACAGGCAACACGGGAAAACAAGAACTGTCGAACCTGAACTCACCGGATGCCCATCGTGTTAAAACTCGGCATTTGGTACCGAGCAGACGGCAGGACGGTCGGAGAGAGACTGAGGCAGCCAATGACGAACCAACCACCCAGACCAGGAATTGGGAGGACTGACACACCGCAACTTATCGCGTCAACAGATAATCTATCTTGACCTCAAAATTGGAACTTCTCTCAGCTTCGTCACAGCGGTGTGGTCGTGTACCGATTTTATGGCTTTTGTTTGCGCTTTTTGCGTCGTTTTACTGCACATATTACTGCACACACGTGTTCACAACTCAGCCTTTCACAATCAATCACAGAACACTGGGATGGTTACCCTGCAACTTCCAAAGTTCGAAGGGCTGAAGAAAAACCATTCGCAAACGGACTTTGAAGAAAAACAACCGCCCCGTGACTTTTGGCTCCAGCTGTTTGCGACTTATCCAGAGATTCGTGGAACTGCTTTTGCGTCTGCATTGGTACGAGGTATGCTTTCTATTTCACCGATCCAAGGCTGTACCACATGCGTGGTTTTTTTTTTGCGGTTGCAAACAGACCTTTTATTTGCTCCTGAATGTGAACAATAACATGCCAACATAAAACTTTGAAAAGCATGCCAAAAATGCCAACTTTTCTTCATGCAAAAAACATGGCGAAAGCGCCGATCACGGAGGACTGCCGAGTTCTTCATTCACTGTCAGAGCTTTGAGATTCCGGGTTTTCCAGCACAAAAAGTGGATCGATCTGCACATTGTCACCTTCAAAATAACTTCCCTCAGCTGCACAACATTTCTGCCAACGGGAGACTATGTCATGAAAGATGTCATTGAAAACTTTGGGTTCCCAACTGAGGAGAATTTTGCGCACCTCTTTCTGCATTTCCTTCACAGTTGCAAAACTCCTCCCCCTCATTTGTTCCTTTAATTTGGGGAAGAAACCAAAGTCGCATGGAGCCATGTCAGGGGAGTTTGGGGGGGTGTGGGAGAATGTCCAAATTCCACTTGTCGATGTGTTTGGTCATGTGGAAGGAGGTGTGGGGCGACGCGTTGTCATGGTGAATTTTGAAGGCACGGCTCCTCCAAAGGTTTGGTCTCTTCTGTCTGATCGCCTCCTTCAATTTCGCCAGAGTCTTGACATACCGGATGGAATCCACAGTTTCTTTGGGCTGGAGCCAATCCATTAAAATCACGCCCTTGCAGTCACAAAACAAAGTCAACATGCTCTTCTTGTTGCCTGGAATCCGGAGGGCCTTCTTTGGCCGGGGGGCCTTGGGCAGCAACCACACAGATGACTGGAGTTTTGTCTCTTGTTCACATGTGTTGATCCAACTCTCATCACCAGAAATGATTGACTGAAGAAACTGTTCTGGGTCAGGAGATGAACAGAGGGCCTCAATGTTCCTTTCACAAACCTCCTTTCGGTCAGCTTTTTGGGCATCAGTCAACTCGGTCAGCATGAATTTGGGTGCTCGGTGTTTCAACTTTAGTTCTTTCTTGACAATTCTGACAACCACACCCATCTTCAGTCCAGTCCTGTCACAGATCTCTCTCAGAGACATTTTCCCATCATCCTGCAGCATCTCTCTCACCTTGGTGATGTTTTCAGCTGTGCATTTTGACCGGGGCTTGCCAGTTCTCTTCTTGTCACTTGTGTCGTCTTGCCCATTCAAAAACCTTTTGTGCCACTCCCGAATCTGCGTTTTGCCGAGAGTCTTGTCACGCCAAACTGTCCTCAACCTTCTCCAACACTCAATTGGTTGGAAACCACTTTTAGCCAAAAATTTGAGGGTGGCACGCTGCTCTTTCCTCTCCTGGATGGTCGCCACAGTAGCCAAAAGAAGGAACAAACAAATCAGAAAACCCACCATGATGCACACTGTTCGCTAACCATTCGCTGAGACAGCTGCGTCCGCACTTATTTTCAGAGGTCAAAAGATCGAGGTCAACTGTCTGCCACAAGATCGCAGAGTATCACAAAGTGAAGACCAACATGTGAAGTCAGGATCACCAAAACAGCAAATCTTGCAAAGAAACCGATCGTCGCACAGAGCCTTGGATCGGAGAAATAGAAAGCATACCTCGTATTTACGAAGGCAAATTTCACTCACCCTTCTGGGGGTGGTCCCTGTTTGTGATAGTGGCGACGGGCGGCAGAGTTGCAGCCGGAGCTTGAGCTGATGAACCACGCCATCTGGGCCAGCCATACTCCATGCTACTGCTGCAAGAAAATGACACAAATTCTTCTTTGGGAACAAAAATAATTGTTCGTTTCTCTCTTTTGAGAAATGTGTGAAAACCAGCGTGAATTTCAAGAGAAATTGCAGAGATCGTCGTGACTCTTGAAATATCCAGAGAAGTAGGCTCTCCAAAAATCTACGAATGACTGTGCACCCCAAAGCGCTGTTCCTGAGTCTTAACATCCAGCCCAACACACAGGAATGTGCGTTGTCTGTGAGGTCACAGAGTGGTCACGTCAAGGAACGAAGTCATCCAAGTCGGACGTTTCTTTGGGTTTGGACTTCATCCACACAAGACCAGTCGCTGTTGATCGTGGCGCCGTTGTGCAGCTGTACAAGCGAACCAAGACTCATAAACACGCACACGGCCACCTGGGCAGAGTTATCTGGGTCACTTTTCTGTCATCTGCAACCGGAGCCCAGGATTCAATTTGTGCTTCACGCAGATTGGGAGCAGCTTTCAGACGACCCAGCCGCTACAGACTCGAGCCGCAGCGTGCACAACTGCACATGCACGTCTGGTGTCAGGGTAGAGAGGCTCAGTGCATAGCTGTACGTCAACGGACAGACAAGCAGAAAATCTCTCGACCTGGGGCAAAACAGTCCACCGTTTCCGTACCTTTCGTGTCTCAGAGTGTTACACACACGCAGACCTTCACGAGTGATGTTCTCCAGGATCTGCATGTCTTGTGCTGTAAACAGTGGATCCATACCAAGGCACAAAAACTGCCCTTCTTGCACTTCGGTCCGCAGAGCGGTAGTCCTTGAAACAGTACACCTTGGCGACGACAAAGCACCGAGTTGCCTCCCGCAGCTTTGCTCGTAAATCACAGTGTATGTGCCTCCCGTCTCGCGTGTGTTGAGGAAACGCATCTGTTTTCCCTGTGCACTTTGCAAAGAAGAAACTGTTCCCAACGCTATTCGCTTCGCAATTAGTTTCGAGACACACGCTCACCAATGAGTGGACAGCCAACTAAGTTTTTGGATACGACTGGAGGAGGGAGATTTCAGAAATCAATGAAGCCTGACGTCTCGCTTTGTTTTCAACTGGTAGTTTACCGTTCCGCCAGCGACACCCACATTTCCCCCAACTTGACCAACTTGGTGTGGGAGTTTCTTTTCCTGCCAATGACACTTTTCACCCTCAAATCCGCTCCCAATGGGTGATAATGAGACACGAGCGAGGCTAAATTGCCCTTAATCCGCTCGGTGGGGTTGCTTCACCGGGGTGCCTTCACACATTGCGTGCGAGAAACAACGACAAACATCTTTGAAGTTTAAAACGCCTTTTCATCCAGACTCAATTCAACTCTCGGACAAATCCGTCTTCCTTGACAGAGGAAGGGAGGCATTCTGTTCCTTTGCTTGTTACTTTCGCCAGAATGCGAAAACGATAAATGTACACCTGACATTTGGACAGTTCAAAGAACTGTGGTTGAATGTGATGAAAAAACAAATTGCTGGCAAAATTGGTTCTGCGTCCGTGATTACCACTCCAATCCTGGCGCCTCAAGAAACCACACACCAAGGTGCCGCAGCAAATTTTTCTTGTTTGACCGTGGTACCACGCAGGTGATGACAAGCAAAACACACGCAAACATCTCAAAACAAACCCATCTCTTTGTCTTTGGATTTGCTTACTTTTCTTTCGGCAGAACAAAGAAATTTGTTGATTCCAAAGAAACACTCAGACAAGAGCAGATTTTTGAAGACAGAACCAAAGCTGTTTGAGCGAACCACAACGTGGTCCCCAGGTAGTTGCGACCCACTTTGGCACACGGATCCTGCAGCTCGCGTTTCACAACACCTCCGCTGCGAACAAAGGCGATGGGATTCCCTCACACAGGACACATTCCGGCACAGAGAAGACGGTCTTGTCCAGAAAACAACCAGAGGGAGACCGCCCACGTGCTGGAAATAATCTTCCTGCAAAAAATCTAAATGAAGGGTTCTGCGCCCAAGTTTTCCAGTCTCAAAAAAATTTCCTCAATTTTCTGAGACAGAGCCAACACAGCGACCACGGACGGAACCAACTTTGCCAAGAACTGAGTTCACGCGAGCCACAGCTTTTGACACGTTCATCTCTGAAATGTGTTTGTAATTACTTATCAGCTTATTACTGTCCATACGTTCCCTCGATTGGAACTTGCTGACATTCGACTTGAATCGTGCACAGGCATTCACCAGCGGTGTAATTCAACAGTTTGCTCTGTAAACACCAGAAATTGACTCGGGTCGTCCGTTCAGTTGACGGGTGTAACATGTAATTCAAAGTAAATATGGACAAACATATCAGATTCCTCGCTGACCACTTTTACCTTTGTCACCCCGAAAACAATCTTGTGCACTTGCTACAATGTGTTTGTCGATTTGCACATTTCGCAAGCAAAACGCAAACAGATTGCTGGGTTACTGCATGGAAGCCCAGATAAAGGTTTTGCTCGGCTGATAAAGGCACCCTTATCGCACTGGAGCTACTTGAGAGATAATTAAAAACACATTTGGCAGCTCAGGCAGGCTTTCTTTGACATGAGGGCTTCTGTGCATTCAAAAACTGCTGAAAAACACAGGGACGCACCCAGTTCAGGTGCTCGAAACTTCGCCCGACAAACTGTTGCAGTCACTGGCTTGTTCCTTCATTGTGCAAAACATCACAGTTTCACTTCACACAAGCTCAGGCAGATTCTAAATTGGAGATCAGTTGTGATTTGAGTGATAACTTGTCCACTCTCATGTTCCCTGAAATGGACTTCAATGCCCCAACGAACAGGGTTGAAAAACTTCCTCTGGAAATTTGAATCGCGCGAAAAAAAAACACGGTGGGAAGAAAAAATGTGTGCATTCCCCCGTGAACAATCGTGAACACGGAGCAGTTATAAAATACATCTCCGCAAAAAGGTTGTTTTGCTTTCGTAAGACCTCGCTCAAGCCGTTGCCTTGAAAGTTTTCAAAGGATTGTCGTCCCCCGACCCAGCACAGCGAAACAGAGAGGGGCCTTTCGTGTTTTTTCAAGAGTCCTAATAGGTCGTCACCATAGCGCAAGAGCGTTCCAAAACTGGTTGAGGAACTGGAAAATTCTTCATACAATCGCAGAAAAGGAGCAACGCGTGAATTATCGCAAGTGGGCTGGTAGTGACGACACCTTCTGCAATCAGCAGATCAGCGGGCATTTTCCGACACCAATTCCGTCAACAATCAAATTTACCAGAGAGGTGGGTGTCGGAAAATGACAGTATACCAATATAAAATTTTTATGTCAATCGAAAGTTTCAAGCTGGACCCAACGAGCAATTTCGGACCGAGCGTTTCATTCAACATCCGCCTTGACGAGTGCTGTAGCCCACGAGTATCACCAGCAGACTGCAACTGCTACCGCTTTTTTGACTTGGAGGTAAACTATGTCTGAGTGAGTGTGGCATGAGTAAGCAGTGAGTTTATTACTCGCGTGGAGGGCTGAGTTGACCCCCAGCTCCACACAAGCCAATTAACTGGGTCTGTCAATCACTCGCAGCGAGCCGCGATGCAGTCATTTCCCTCTCGATCTAACTCCCAAATCCGGTCTCAGATCTCTTTGTATTCACTCAAACATGAAGAAAACAAAACTTGGTACACAATGTAAGTGGGAGAGAAACTTTACTCAGTGGATTGTGAACAGGAAAGAAGTTTCAAGCGACCTGACCCCGCCCCCATTTTGTGTCTTGTCAAAATGGACCCCCGTTTTCATGGTGACAAGAAATTCCCAAATAACGCACTATAAACTCGGTTCGAACGCCATCTTACCTTGTCTCTAAGTTCTTTGGGAAGCCTGCCGTGTGCCGGCTCAGTTCCTGAGTTGATAACTTCATTTAAAGACATGAGAATTTAGTTTGAAAGTTGACAAAACAAACTGCAAACACAACAAAGTGGCTGGCCCGCGCCTCTGGCGTGTTGCTGGTTGCGCTGCGGCGGCTCCGGACAAGTCGTCGCCCGGTTCCCGCCGCTGCTGCTCCGCCTGGTCCCCGCCGCAAAACTACTTTCCCGCGCCTGACTGTCGAGTGGTTCAAATGAAAATGCAATGTTTTTTGCAGCGCACAAGGCAAGCACGTCAGCTTGTCCAACGAACCTAACTGAGAAAAGTGTTTTGAAACCAGAAGAAAAAGCGTGTTTTCTTTTTGTGAGGAAAAAGACAGCTTGCCTCACCATGGAATAATAAATATCATCTGAAGTGTCTGTAAATTTCACTGTCCTACTTACAGCGTAGAACTATCCAGCACAACGTATACGTGTGACATACATGCGCACACACGTACAGTTGTGCTTTTTACAATAATATTTTTGTTGTGTGTGAGGTCATCACTCAGAAGAATATGTGGCTTCGCTGCTTTCGGCAGTCTTCGTGCTTCAGAAACGTTGGCAGAGTGAGACGCTGCAACTTGTGGACAACATCATCATTTGATCACCAACAAAGTTCAACCGAGTCACACGAGCGTGCGCCTTCAACGCTCATCAAGGGTTCCAACACCTTCACGGATGGCGCGCCGTTTCTGAGTCGTTTGTATTCGACGGCGACCACCTCCCCCGGCGATGGTGTGACCGCGTCTATTGACGCCGTCGCAGAATGCGTGAAGGTGGCGTGGCGCGACGGCTCCGACGCCCAGTACCCGTTCCTGTGGCTGCGCGACAACTGCCTGTGCCCACGCTGCTACAACGAGTCTTCGATGTCGCGACGCCTGCTCATGAGGGACCTCGACCCTCAGGCCGCCCCAGCGCAGGTCGAGGTCGGTCTATTCGCTATTTTCCTTTTTAGGTGATTTGAGGAGCTTGGTCCGATTTGTGAGCTTTTGGAAAAAGCGAGCGAAATCGGAGTGAGCGAAATCAAATCACCTATAGGCAGCCTCTTCCAAAAG
>JAAUXT010076330.1_pt1 | contig 24561 bp, 29 predicted proteins | sample 7278171 | NCBI WGS metagenome assembly JAAUXT01 (sample SAMN14350112, study PRJNA611818) | marine sediment metagenome | isolation source: surface marine sediment (1.8m) | place: French Polynesia: Moorea | collected 2018-08
CAGAGGGAGGGAAGGGGAAGGGCAGAGGGAGGGGAGGGGAAGGGCAGAGGGAGGGGAGGGGAAGGGCAGAGGGAGGGGAGGGGAGGAGAAGGGCAGAGGGAGGGGAGGGGAAGGACAGAGGGAGAGGATGGGAAGGGCAGAGGGAGAGGATGGGAAGGGCAGAGGGAGAGGAGGGGAGGGAGGGAACAGCCGTACCGAGAGGCGGGGCAGCGGGTGAGTGGGGCGGGAGGGAGCAGCCGTACTGCATTCTTTATCCAGAGGAGCCGTGCCAGGTCCTCCCTACAGAGTGACCCCCAGGTTCACTGTCCCATCTCTCCCCACAGAGCGACCCTCGGGTGCTGATTGACAGCACGGAGCGGGGCTACAGCTCGCTCACCATCACGGCAGTGCTGCAGGAGGACATGGACACCTACACGTGCATCGCGACCAACCCGGCCGGGCGCGCGCAGCGCAACGTCTCCCTCATCATACAGCGTGAGTAGTGACGTCATCATACAGCGTGAGTGGTAACGTCATCATACAGCGTGAGTAGGGGCGTCATCATACAGCGTGAGTAGTGACGTCATCATACATCGTGAGTGGGCGGAGCGTGGGGTGGGCCCCCTCCTCCTGTCCACAGGCTCGCTGTTGTGGTTGTCAGTCTGATGTCGGCTGTATTGACTTGCCTCACCCTTCCACCTCTTGCAACAATGAGAGGATCCTGGCCACGACTAAGACCCCAAACCTTGTGCCTCTTTCCCACCCAGGAACGCGCCATTGGGATAGTGGCTTCTGGACGCACCTCCAACCCCAACCTCAACCCCAGTTCTCGTACTGTCCCCGTGTCGTCCCTCTCTTGCACCCACAGATAAAATACCACTGAAAGGTGTGGCATGTTGACAGGATCCCTTGTGGTTGCGCGTGTCAGTAGCAGACGTGCCTCAGACCCCAGTTCTTCTCGCTTGTCAGATCTTTCTTCCTCGCCAAACCATCATACAGTGACGCTCGGATCCCAAGTAGATGTTGATGTGTCAGACACCAGCTCAGATGCGTGCGCGTGTGTCACCCCACTCCTCGCCATCTGGCACGACAAATGTCTCTGATCATGTTTGCTCTATTGTTTTGCCGTTCCAGAACTGGTCCGCTCAACTGGTCCATTCACAGAAATGAACTCAAGAGACATTTGTCATACCAGATGACAGTTCCCACACACAAACTCATTGATCAGAGGACAAGAACACCTCTCAAGGCTCTGCATCTCGAGGCGTTCTGAGATGTCCTCCACTCTACTCGTTAGGAGTGCGAGAACTTTGTCCTGAAAATATGCGCCGACGAGACGATGATGCCTCTGACCCCAATGTCACGGGTATCAGTCAACCCTGCTCCCCACCCACAAAACCCAGTTCTTACCTGCGTCCCCTGTCTCTCGCCCACAGACGCACTTACCTGGCGCTGAGGACACAACCCCTTCTTCCCCCCCCCCCAATACACGCCCAATAGATCATGCCTCAGCCTCCAGTTCTTACCTGCGTCCCCTCTGTCTCGCCCACAGATGCGCCCATCTGGAGGTCGGAGCCGGAGGAGGTGTTCGGGTGGCCCGGCGAGTCTCGCTCCTTCTCGTGTCGCGCCGCCGGCGTCCCGAAACCGGATATGACGTGGTTCCGCACCGGAAACTTCCTCGAGGACGACGAGCTGTACACCATCAGCGGGAAGAGGGGCGCGTCCACTCTCACCGTGAGTACTGATCCCTGAGTACTGACACACTCACCGTGAGTACTGATCCCTGAGTACTGACACTCTCACCGTGAGTACTGATCTGTGAGTACTGATACCATGAGTACTGACACACTGTGAGTACTGACACACTGTGAGTACTGACACTCACCGTGAGTACTGACATCCTCACTGTGAGCAACAGGGGTGTATTGGAATCTTGTTCCAGGTGCCCAACCTATATCCCACTGGGTGGGAAAACACGAACTTTAGACCAAACAAAACTCACCCCTCGGAGACCCAATGTCCATCTCAAAAGTGCGCACCCAATACGCAGTCCGTGCCTGGAACTCAAGCGCATTCAACAACCTTGGAGCCAGACACCGAAACCCACGCAGTGGCTGACGTCATGGTTGATTCCAACCCGGAAAAGTGACAAGAAAAATTGCAAAATGCATGAAAATCAGCGCAGGTGGATGAGATCGAGTCGTCTGTTTCTGCTGCAGATCAACATCGAGCCTGGGAACGAGTACGTGTTCGGGGAGTACTCGTGTATGGCCAAGAACATCAACGGGCACACCATCCAGAACTTCCACCTCCAGGAAGCGCGTGAGTACGCGCATACACACACCCACACAAACCACACGCATACATACCACACGCACAGAACTTCTACCTCCACGAAACCCGTGAGTGCTCACATCCACACACACATACCACACACGCACACTCACACGCGCACATCACACGCACACACACGCACGCGTTCTCTCTCTCCCTCCCTCTTTCTTTCTCTGTCTCTCTGTCTGTCTCTCTATCCCTCCCCTCTCTCTCTCTCCCTCTCTCTTTCTTTTCCCTCACTCTCTCTGTCTCTCTCCCTCTCCCCTCTCTCCCTCTCTCTCTCCCTCTCCCTTCTCTCTCTCTCTCTCTCTCTCTATCTCTCTCTCTCTCTCTCCCTCTGAAGCGCACAAGCGCTCACTCAACATCCAGAAGTCTTTCTGGGATGCGCGTCAGTGCACGGACACACACACACACGCACACACACACACACGCACACACACTGACACACACACCCATTTCCAATGCTGCTGAACCTCATTTGGATCTGTGCTATTTTGCTGGTCCTGACCAACGTGTAGCGCCACTATCGCAGCTGCTGACCAGTTCTTCCCTGTGTTAGTGTGCGTGTGTGTGTGCGTGTACGCGTGCAACCCTGACCCCCCTGTATCTCTCCCCCCAGGCGCTCCGGCGATGCCGCACAACGTGACGGTGGCGGAGAGGACCCCGGACTCGGTGCTCATCATGACGGACGGACCCCGCCGCACCGGCGGGCAGCCCGTCACCTCGTGGATGCTCAAGTACGAAGAGGTCAACGGCAACGCCCAGAAAACATTCTTCTTCTCCAAAGGTGAGGCTGGTTGCAGAGGTCAGACGCGGTTGCCCGTGCGAGTTCGTTCTTTCGCAGAGTCGAGTATAATATTCTTTCAGTGTGTGTCTGTGTGTGTGTGTGTACCATGCATAGATTGGCATGCAGGTCAAGATGTGAGTGTGCGTGTTGGGGCATTCGCAACACTGCGTGCGTGCCTGTGTTTGTGCGGACACACAGTCCATTGTTAAGTTGGGTACAAGGAAACGGAAATTCCGGTTGGCTCATGAATCTCGCACTACTTTTCGCAGGGAAGCGGATGGAGGTGACGGGGCTCTCCCCAGGCACGACCTACTTCTTCTACCTGTCCGCGGGCAACAAGGTCGGCTTCGGCAAGTCCGTCAAGCTGAAGATCAAGACGCCGCGTCACTACCCGAAACAATCAGGTGCGTTGCACCCCACGTCAAGGCCCTGCGTGAGCCTCACGTCAAGTTTCCACGTCAAACCCTACGTCAAGGTCCTGGGTCAATTTTTCACGTCATGGTACAATGTCAAGGTCCCCCTCGTTGTCCCACGTTCTCTTTCAACGTCCAACGCCACGTCAAGAAAGGGAATTGTGTTGGTGGGAAGGCCGCAACGCGTCTGCACGTGGGAGCCAGTTATCTCATGGCATGTTCATTCCACTTGTGCTATTGACCTGTGAGCGCCATCTTGATTCCAAACGTGTTGACCACTGCGCATGTCCATCACGTGGTATCTTTTCGCGCATGCGCAGAGACGCCGAACCGCGACAACCCGTCTGCGGAGAGCGACGACCGCGCCTTCCGGGAGAACAACGCCTTCGGGGCCAAGGGCGCCAAAGGCGACGTGTCGCGGAAAGCGGTGGACGGAGACGCCGGGCCTGACGGCGCCGCCATAGGTACGGACCAGGCGTTGCTAGGGGTTGCCATCATCACCCATGGCCCTGGAACCACACTGGGTTTGTCAGCTTTGCGATAGAAAATATACGGAATAGAGCGCCGAATTTGGGTCCGCACTAGCCACTTCATGCACACGCTTTGCACCAAAATTTCCTTTCATGCGCCATTTGTGGTGCTGGACGCAAAACAAACCTGCCGCCGACCCCTGTCTCGCCCCTGTACTCAGAAATCAAGGTCTCATTGAAACGTGGGGAACTTGGACATGAGCACCCCATTTGACACGTGTGCATTTTTCTGCGAGGTGGTGGGGAGTGAACTGACGTGTTCAAAGATTCAATACTCGAAGAGGAAATTGGCACAAACGTTGACGTCACATTTGCACGATGACCCTGATATGATGATCCTTGACCACGAGGACCCTGACCTTTCCCGCCTGACCTTGATGACCCCTTGACCTCTGGTTTTCTGTGCAGGTGGGATCCTGGCGGCCGTCTTCTCCGTCATCATCCTGCTGCTCATCTCGCTCATCGTCGTGCTGCTCTACCGCCGCCGCTGCAAGGCGCCCGCCTCCCCGCCGCAGCCCCGCACCGTCCTCAAGCGCGACCCGGCCGCCGGCCCCGGCGCCCCGCCGCTGGGCAACGGCTCCCTCCCGCGGGGGTCCGCCGACCACGGCCCGGGGGTCCACATCGAGATGCTCCCCCGCAAGGAGAGCCCGCTGCCCGACGTGCTGCGACACAAGAGGCGGGATTCGGACAAGTGGGTCCCCGCCAACGTTCCCGCGGGCAACCAGATGCCGATGCTGAATGGGCACGCAGTGGGGCCACCTGGTGGTGGGATTGGAGCGGCGTTGCTGAGGCAACCGCAGTATGACGGGGTGGGGAACAGGGAGAGCACGGAGATCCAGCAGCTGCACACGCTGAACCCGAACCCCGAGGCGACGGCTGCGTGGAATGAGATGCTGCAGCAGGCGGCGTACGAGTCGGATATGGAGGATCCGAACGGGAACGACGAGAGACTCAACCCCCACATGACAGTGTACGACTCCCCAGAAAACGAACTTCCCCCGCCTCCCGCGTTCCTATTGGACAACAACCCTGGTGACGTCAGCGATGTCAGTTACCATGACATCATCGAGGGGTACTGCTCCGGGGACAATGTGGACACAGATACGGATGTGCAGGATACGGATATCTGTGAACCGGAGTACGAGATACGGATTCCGTCACCAGGTGCTATTTACTATGATCAGTACGCGCAGAACACGTAGTGCTGACGCTGCCCAGTCCGCACTGCGCATGCGCGCGCACATGCGCGTCGCCGGGACTGGGGAGCATACAGCTGTAGACACAGCTCCGAGTTTACTGTACAGGAAGTGAAATGTCTTGTTGACCTCATGTTTGAACCGGGAGAACTTCACCCTGGAATAAAACCTCAAGAAATAATCTCCCACCAAACCATACGAAGTGCAGGGAGGAAGAATCTGCAGGTCTCACCACAGGTACTACAGCAGAACCACATGTAGCGAACAAGCTGCGTTTCCCACACAGACAAAACGCCGCTCTCAGGACACATCGTGCGTCTCAACTGCAGCGCCCTCAAGTGGAAGATTCTTCATGAACGCATCGGACACGACAGGTGTGGTGGATGCTGCCATTGTTTGGAGAATCTTGTGAGGGTGACACTGTGTGTCCTCACATTTGAACAGAACGGGGAGGTTCAGCAAACATGTCCGGTCCTTTTTGGACGTGCCCTGATTGCCAGATCGGTGGCATGAAAACCATTTGATCACTTCTCATTGTGGTGATCTGGGGTAGTGATCTGGCAATTGGAGCACTGGCCACGTGAAAATTGAGTGTTGCTGAACCTCGTCAAAAATGGCAGTTGGTGCGCAAGACACGCAAGGCGCCCACCTCACGCGATGTTGCATTTTGCCCACCCCCACCGCACACGTCACGGGCGGTGGTGACGTTGCGAGCGTGACGCGGCGCTTGCTAAACCTGCCTACTCCAAATCCAGAGGAGGTCACGTGGACATTGCGTCGCTCAGCCTGACGCTGATCATGTGTTCAGTTCGTTCCGTACTCGCCTCAATTCGCTGAGGGGTTTTCAGGGACGGATACAGGGGCTCGAGACCCCACCCATGACCCGCGAAAATTATTTATCCAGAGGGGGCGTGCCAGGTCCCCCCCCCGACCCCTGGAGATTTATTCACCTTCCCCAAATTTTGCGTCGCAGGTGCAAAAAATGTTTCATTTTTTTTGTGTAAGATTTATAAAAAAATTGAAATTGCCCCCCAAGGGGGTCACCCCGCCCCCCCCCTGGCCCCGCCCCTGGATCACACGCAGACTCGTTTGTGTTGGACTTCCTTTTGTACGAATCATGCTGAACATTTGCCATAAGAAACACAGGGTTCGTCGTTTTTATCACCTCAGCGATAATGATGTTGAAGTTGCCATTGTAAATAGGCGTCAATTTTCTCGGCTCTGTGGTGCGCACATCAGTGTCCTTTTGCTTCTGTGTGTCCAACCGCTTCTGTGCAAATTTTTGTATTTTTTGTCAAAAAAATAATCAGGTTGTTCAATGAGAATGTTTCTCCATGCTCCGTCACGCCATTTGCCAGAATGAAAATCTTTGCTCATCGCGGTAAGATGGTCAGCCTCGTTGTGATGGCTGATCAAGGGTAATCACATGATTTTCAAAGACCGTTCAGACTTTTGTACTTCATCATTGGCAGTGTTCGATTTTACGTGTGCCGGCTGGCTGAGTGAGCCAAAATGGCTGACTTCTTCGCCCACTTCGCCCCATCTCCAACCCAGGGGCGAAGTGGCTCCACTGCGCCGCCGGCCAGCCGCACGCGGAAATGGAACGCGCCCAGCACTGTGCTGTTCGAACGAAGCACCAAGCTGACCCCTGAAGGTCTTTTGAGCCCCCTTGGGTTCTGTTGACCTTTCTGCACTGAAGCCAGAACGCCTGATGCAGGCGTGAGCGTGCGTCAGGTTATTTGAGCGTACTACCTGTGTTTGCACCTGTTATGAGTATGAACCGTACTTGTATCGTACTTACGTGTAGCTTGCGTACCGCAGTGTAAGTAGATGATACTTGCTTCATAATTCAAAAACAAATCCCTGTGAGCGAGTTGTACACATGAAAGGAAACAAAAAACGCCTGCCAAATTTGGGCAAAAATCGTGTGTGTAGAAATGCTGCCATTTCTGAAAATGCTTTGTGATATTAGGATGCGTAGGAACTTGTGTTTGAGAGAAAGCGCAACTCAGACATGTGTAGAGCTTTGTAGAAACGCCCCTGTCCTGTGGAGTGTGTATGTTGCTTCGATGCCCTGCGCCCTCGCGTCCCACATTGAGTCTGTCTAGCCTGGTCTCTATGGAGGGAACATGGGACTTCACCCACACAGACATTCAGGAGTCCTGACCAGGAATATTTGGACAAAGCGGGCTGCAGTGAAATGGCCAGACCCCGAAACTTGTAGACACGGATGTCAGGCCATTTGAAGTCGCATCCGAAATGCCAAATACCCAACAAGGCTTTGGGTAGCTCGGAGTGGTATCATACTGGGGTGGTTGCCATAAACATTAGGTTGGACCTGAAACTAAGTATCTGGCGATGTCAGGTTGGACCTGACAGGGCCAGGACCTGTGTCTGCATGGGTCAGCCCGTGTCTCCTCACTTCATCGCACCGATGAGACCAACAGGCAAGAGCGGACTCAAGGGTTTTGTGTGAGGGCAAAGAATTTCATAGAAAAACACATAAAGTTTTGGCAATTTGAAAATTTTGCATCTGGCCAAAGGCTGGATGGTTCAGTGCAACTAACGTTGATCTGTATCCAAGTTTCTTCAGCTGTGAACGTCTATGTAAGTCTCAAATAGATCTGTGTGGAATCACATGTGTTCTCAGAGAAAAAATGTTCCAACCCTTATCAGTGTAAAACGTGGGTTGAATGCGAAACTTGACTTGATTCTGAACTTCGTCTTCAGGAGGCCGTAGATTCTCTATCTCCTCGTATTTTTATGCTTTTTTATGCTTTGTGTATGTACCCGTGTGTACATGTACGTGTCCGTACATCGCCACAGAAAACACGTGGACATCTGTTGTACATTGTACATTACGAAACAATAAACATTTTGTTTTTGATGGAACTGGAGCTTTTGTGAATCTTCCCACATATAGAGGTCCACTACTCAGGGACAAACTTGAGTCAGAACAGGGAGGTTTAGACGCAACACGTGCGTCTTGCACCAAGTCTCCCTGACAGCGGCTCCACCGCGCATGGTCACGTGGTCTGGTCACGTGGTCCATTGGTTCTTCCCGAGAAAAGCTGTTCGTAAACCAAGGGGACAGATTTTGTTGACAGGGCACCATATTCAAATTGGTAGACTTGTGCACTCCTGGTTCTCTGCATGACGCAAGGCTGGCAGGAAGCAGGTTCGCACACGAAAGACAATCGGACATCACAGGATCTCGGGAAGCAAGAAACAACCAAGGGACTCCTCACCCTCAACATGTGACCAAGAATCGGGCGCTGGGGGCATCCTTTTCCATCAAGTTCAAAAGCCGTCCACCTACAGACAGACAGACACACACACACACACACACACACACACACACACACAGGAACTGTCCTGCGCCCCTCTCCAGCCTGGATGCCCCAGATATCACCAGGCTCATCAAAATGAATGGATCTCGGAACCGAATCAGATTCAAAACAGCCGTGAGGAGTGTGTTCCATTCATTCACTTTTGTTTCAGTCTGAATCAAGCAAACGACCCAGTTCACGAAGCTGAGTCTGATGGACGTGGTTGTGTTCGCTAAACCTCCGGAGTGTCAGCCCTGGCACACAACTTTGGGTTGTGGAAAGTCATCACAAATAACAGAGGGATATAGCACAGCGGCCATGCCTGGAGACGCGACGCGAACGGTTCAACGTGAAATTTGTGATGCAGACGCAAAGACACTGGAAAGCTCACACAGCTTTGTGCACCGCAAAGCTCGGCGTCGATTTTGAGCACCACACTTGGTTTCTGCAAAGTTTGTTTTGACGATACGAAGCGGCATTGACGTGGTGCTTTGGGGAACCTTGTTGGAATGTCCACCAAAACAAGGACGCAACGCCCGGTGTCTCAGGACCAGCCTCCGACGTGGTCGTAAAATTTCAGGACCAGACAATGATGTTGTGGTGTGGTCCTGAAAATTTTCTAGGACCACGTAATTCTGGGACCATCTTCTGCCTGTTACACCGGTGTATCCTGTGTGAACTTTGCCTCCGGTGTGATTTGTGGCCACACGTATTCCTGATGGTTGGGTCAGTGTGTAATGAAGGCCCTTGGTCACTAACGAAGCTGGACATCAGAGCGACCGCTATCAATGGGAGAAACATCCGTGGTTCCCATAAAACACAGAACCTGCTCCAGGATCAAACCTGACCTGAGTTCTGATCAGGTCCGCCGTCTTGGTCTGAGCGGGAGCGGATCCAGGGGAGGCAGGGCCCCCAGGACCCCTTGACTCAGGGGAGGCAGGGCCCCCAAGCCCCCATGACTCAGGGGAGGCAGGGCCCCCAGGACCCCTTGACTCAGGGGTGGCAGGGCCCCCAGGGCGCCTTGACCCAGGGGTGGCAGGGCCCCCAGGGCCCCTTGAACCAGGGGAGGCAGGGGCCCCAGGCCCCCTTGACTCAGCTGCCTGATCCCATGAAAACTTCTATGGACCCATTATTTTTGCACTTCAGGTTCAACTTGTATTCAATTTGTATGGGCAATTTTTCAAAGTTCAAATTTGGGGGTGGGGTCTAAAGGGCTCCAGGATTGAGGTCAGAACGTGGGGGGCACTTAGGGGTGCGGGAAATTCACGTGTACACCGCAACCTCGAACAAAACCTGACAAAATGGCAAAACAAAGGAAAACATGTAGCGCATAAAGAAAGGTGAAGTTTTCCCTCAATGTCTTTGTTGGGGGCAGGCCTCACTCGCCCCTGGATCTACCGGAGCAGGGGTCAGGGGACCTCACGGGTTCTCTGGCTCTGAGCGCCAAGGAGTCAATGCGTCATCTACATCCCCAGCTCAGTATGCGCTTCAGGACCGCTGCCCAAAAACTATGCGTGCAATTTTTTCCATCTTCCACAACGCCAGGTGAGTTCACGCCTGAACATGAGGCGTTTCAAAGTTACGTCAGTGCGAAACGTACACTCGAGTTGTTTTTGTGCGCATTTTGTTGGTTCAGGGACCTCGCGCGGTCAATTCTGCAAATTCACAATTCATCTCACGTATTTGCGGAGACTGCAGCTGAGGAACGCACCACTCGCTCTTTTCTTCATCAAAACCAACTCATCTATATTCACCCCATTGATCCAGAGCCGGATACAGGGGGCGGCACGGACGCGGCCCCCAACCTGATACGAAAAAATTTAACCCCTCATCCTTTTCGTCGCGAGCCAAAATTTTTTCTTGATTCTGACTTGCCAATTTTTTTTTAAAGTTGCAGTTACCCCCCCCCCCGCCACAAGAAGTCGTCTCTCGACCTGATCCTGGATCCACCTCTGCCGTTTCCATCTCAAGAGCGAGTTTTGTTCACACGTTCCACAGACATTGGACGTGAAGCAGCGTGGGAATTCGCAATGACTTCGAAAGGTGAGTTTTGGCGAACGCCGTTCAATCAAGTTCCCCTCTTGTCATCTCAAAATCGTTTGGTGCTCTGATGGTTTTCAAACTGTTGGTTCTTTGTGAGATTTGCTTCAGTTTGTGCTATCAAACCGACACACACGTACACACACACACACACACACACACACACACACACACACACGAGTGTGCACACACAAATTCATGAGTGCCAAGACGTCACGTGTCCACTGGTGGACAGAGGGGTTGGAGCTGTAGTGGACACTGAATGAGGGTGGGGCTGGACGTACCACCCGGAACACACCCGTCTGTGCCTTGGGGTGCAGAGTTCAAACACATTCCACCAAAAATGCCTGTCTGACGTTGTTGTTTGGTTCGAATGAGCTGTTTCGTTTTGGACCGCCGAGATGCTTTGTCATTGAGAGCAAAGAAAAGAACAAAGGCTTCTGGTGGACTTTTTGGGCGTGCAACGTCCATCGGGGCTTTCTAGATTTTTACCTGTCCCTGGGCAGCACTCAAGTACACACGGCGGCATTTAGAAATCAATCTTGTCCATATTGTGAGACCCCGCAGGGTGCGATAGATCGTGCTTGTTGGCGCATTTATTTGTGACATGACATGTTTGTGTGGTTGCGTCCTCTGGTTCGTTGTGTTGGCAAGCGACGAGCGTTCGCGGCGCCAACAGATGAGTCGCAAAAGGTCTTCACACGCCTGCCATATGCGTAGTTCTCTGTCTACGAGTATTTGATGAGAAAGTCCAATTCCGTATTTGTTATGCAATGTCGCATGTCGATTTCCACGAATTCAGGCGTACACTGGTGCGATATTTCGACAAAGACCACAATTAGTTTGACACAGGCCGGAATTTCAAAAAAATCTGTCTTTCCGCAATGACACTTCCAGGTGAGTAGATCAGTTGTGATGGATTTAGAGGCAGGAGTAGTAGAACAGCCAAACAGCCACACAAGGAGACACGGGAGTCTGGTCATTTCATCTGAAAAAGCAACGCACTGATCAAGACTCCCAAGTCAGATTTTCAGGGTGCCTGGCCATTTCAGATCAAACCTAATATCTGGACACACTGCCAGCAGTGCTTGGCCACAAGTGAAACTTGAAACCTTGAGACAGGTTAGGCCCAGAAATGGTCAGACTCTCATCAAAGCTGAGGAACTCTTCTCTCAAAAAACCAGTGTTTCGTTTCGTCATTCCACATGGGATCAGGGCCCCAGGCCCAGTCAACCCTCTTCAGACACGGACTCAAGGGTTTTTCACGTTGATGATGGCGTCAGCTTTTTCTGACGTCGACAGCAACTTTTCTTGACAATGTCAAAGAATGGCCTGGACCATTTTTTGATGCACACCAATTGGGCATTTAGGTAAAAAAATTGATGTTGATGTCAAAATTGTGCAGTTGACGTCACAGTTTTGACAACGACCAATGTGGAAACGGCTTTACCCATACGCAGGTACCTGGCCACTTCAGGGCCAAACTGATATGGCCAGACACCTACGCCTCCAAGTCTAAGGCCTCACTTAAAACAGCCAAACACCCCCTGAAGGTGCCACTGAAGGCCTTGTGTGGCCATTTGAGGTGAGACCTGAAATGGCAAGACCCCCGTGTCATCTGGTTTCGGGGTCTACCCACGTCATCACACCTTTTATTATGTTGTGGTGCCCGAGTCAACTCTCGACTGTTCGGCTGATCAGGCCTGTACATGGCTTTGCATCAGGAGAGAGGAGCCAATGCATCCTGTCTCCATTGACACAGTTGCAAATGCAATACCTTGCAAATTGAAGTCTTTATTTAAAATCTCTTGGTGTACACTGGAGCTCCATAGAGAGAAGCCTGTGGATGCGCAACTTCACAGGAGTGCAGGAACGAACACATGGGATCGAACCAAACATCGATTTTAGCGGTTCGAGTACACAACTCACCAGCACGCCTTGTCTCGCGCAGGCGCGTTGCTGCTGCTGGTCTCGCTGGCGCTGGTGGCGCCCCCGCCCGCCGCCGCCCGGAACACGCTCATCGTGGTGGCGCTCCCTGGCGGCGCCCACAGAACGACGTACGCCTGTCAGCTCGGGGGGACGCTGGACGGGTTCTGCCACTTCATCCTCGACTACGCACGCGCCGTCGCCCAGACCAACGACAGGCTCGCCGTCATCTACCCGACGGTCAGTGGGACAGAACCGCCCTCTGGTGACAGAAAAGTCATGCATGGCCACAAACCAAGATGACAAAAGATGACACGAAGAAATCGACTTGGCAAATTAACAAACTGAAACAAGAATGCCACTGGCATTGAGTCGCGCTCTGGTAGTCAAGTCAAGAGTAGATGTTGTGTGAGACAGGAAGGGGGGGGGGTCACGCAGTATCTCAAATTTTGAGCCCAACTCTGGAGAAAATGTTGTGTGGGGGATCACGCAGCAAGTCGCTGTGTGACCCCTCCCCCTCTCACACAGCATCTACTCTGAGATGACCAACACGGAGCAGAAGATGTGTGTGAGTGGGGGTCACACAGCATATTCTATGGGGGGAACAACAACGACAACAACAACAACAACAACAACAACAACAACAATGACGACGATGACGACGACGACGATGACGACGACAGATCAACCCTCAGTGCAACAGTCGCGAAAATCGCGACCAAGAAATTCTCCAAAATGGACTTCTTGGCAATCACAAACTGTTGTGAGACAATATCTGTGGAACTAACTGACTGATCACCTGATTGATTGATTCACTGACTGCCTGACCTGCCCCCGTGTTCCCTGCAGAGTGAGGAGTCCGAGTGCATGAACAGAACGACGGTGGCGACGCTGCGGAGCCTCGGCGTCGTCCTCATCCCCGTGAGCGAGGACGAGGCCGTCGACTGCTGGATGCGCGACTTCGGCCTCGGCTTCGGATACGCCAGTGACCCCGTCAAGTTCAGGTCAGCAAGTCTCCAGTGGATCCCGGGGGTGGGGTACAGCCGGTCCACGGGATTCAGGCCCCTCCACAAGGCCCAAGGGGTCCATACCCTTCCAGGTACAAGGGGTCCAGGCCTATACAGGTCCAAGGGTCCATGTCCCTCCACAAGGTCCAAGGGTCCAGGTTCCTCCACAAAGTCCAAAGGTCCAGGTCCCTCCACAAGGTCCAAGGGTCCAGGTCCCTCCACAAGGTCCACGGGATTCAGGCCCCTCCACAAGGCCCAAGGGGTCCAGGTTCCTCCACAAGGTCCAAGGGTCCAGGTCCCTCCACAAGGTCCAAGGGGTCCAGGTTCCTCCACAAGGTCCAAGGGGTCCAATACCCCTCCAGATCCCAGGGGTTAAAGTCCCCCCACAAGGTCCAATGAGCTCAGGTCCTCATTTTCGTCAAGAGGTCACAGGCTCTCCAGAGGCCCTTCCATTGGATCCAAGTCAAAGGGGCCCAGACCATTCCAGCATGACAGGGTTCACAGTGACTGTTGTCTGAACGAACCTCAGCCTGGTCCCACCGTGTTCCCTTCAGAGTGATACATCAGAAAGGACCTTCGGGCAAAGAAGAGAGGCCACCCTGGATTTGAGTTTGTTGTTACATTTGGACTTCAAGCCCAACAAATCAAGGTGAAAGGAATGAAAAGAAAATCTCAGACCGAAGATTGTACCCGCTGCATGTCAGGCGTCAGTATGTGGGTGTACTCGTGCGTGGGTGTACTAGTGTAGGTGTGCTTTTGTTGGTGTAGGTACCGAGTATGCGAGTGTACTCACTGTAGGTACTGAGTATGCGGGTGTACTCGTTGTAGGCACTGAGTATGCGGGTGTACTCACTGTAAGTACTGTGGGTGTACTCACTGTAGGTACGACCCGCAGTACCTGTACGACGAGCCTGGCGTGGCGGAGATGAACAGCCAGGGCTTCATGGACCTGCTGAACGGGATTCTGGAGGACACGGACACGCGCTACTGGATCCGCGAGTCCGACGTCGCGCTCGACGGAGGTACGACGTACCCAAGGGCGTCAGGGTAAGGGTATACCAGGGGTGGAGTGGTATCCAAGGGGTGTGAGTTTCTCCTGAAGGGTCGTGGGTATTCCAAGCTCGAGAATGTCACAGGGTTGGGCGTATCACAGGGGTGAAGTCTCACGTGGGAGGTACAAGTATCCCTGAAATGGGGGTATCCCAGAGTCAGGCTGAGGCTGAGGTCTCCCAGGTGTGGAGGGGGCCCATGGCAGGAGATATCCCACTGGGCGTGGTTCCACAGGGCGAAACCAGACGTAAACGCCTAAGTTGACGTTCACGTTCGCAGCTGGGATTGTGCTTTGGTGATGGTAAAGTTCTGGATTTGGAAAAAATGTACCAGGCTGGAAGGGTCCCTGGATCCCCATGAAGATCAATTGGCAGACAGGCTGGCCGCTGTGCCGTCAATAGGAAAACATCACTTGAATTTGCCACAGGGAACATAGTTGACAACCTAGACGAGACAAAGGCGATCATGTCCGAACGGATGGTGGCGGAGAACCCCGACTATTGGGATGTCGATGACGTCATCGCGGGGATCAACGACGCGTACAGAGGCGTGACCGTCTGCCCCATACCGGACCCCGGGGATTCCACCGGTGAGTGACGTCAGGGGGGTTGTGACGTGTTGGGCGTTGCGTCAGTGTTGACGTCAGGGGCAACCAGAACACGTCAGCGTTGGGCATTTTCGTCCAGATTTGTTGCGTCCTGCGCTGCTTCACTGCGAACTGAGATGCCTCAGCAGCACCATGAACCGTACAGTTTTGACCCCATCGCTAAAGGGCCCGCTGGGAAGACCGCAGAAACTACCTTGTCCATATGATGCCAAATACTGTGACTTGAATGCATGTGCGCGCGACAAAGTTTGGTTCCATCGCTTGACCACGTTGTCGGGTGTGAAAAAGTACCCAGTATCCAAAGTGCCCAAGACCCTTTTCACTTGGCAGTCGTCCGTGTGCAAAGGCACCAAGGTACCTGAACCCATGTCACAAGTTACCTTCAAGTCTGGGTGCCTTTGCACACAGACAATCGCAGAGTCAAAAGTGTCTTGGGACCCTTTTCGCGACAGCATCCTCACCCTACGTGAAGTTAGGGTTCACTCTCCCGTGGCGGTGAGTGACTGCGAGATAGCATCAAGCGACGATGGTGGAGGTCAATTTTAGCATGATCGCGAGAGCCAGCTCAAGAGCGCAAAGCACTCAAGAGCCAGCTCGAGAGACCATGCTAAAATTGACTGACAGCTGAGGCAAGTGGGGCAAATCGAGCACATGTCACTCATCGCCAATCATGAGTGAACACACGTCTCCTCCTTGCTGGCAGGCCGGCCTTTGAGGCTTTGGAAGTGGGTCGCTGCACTTGGTTGCACGCATCGCGCGGCATGCTCAGGAGGTCAAGGTTGTCACCAGTTTAGTTCCTGTCTTCACAGAGTTAACACGTAGAAAAATTTTGTCTTGCTTTTTTACTCACATTTGTGCATTTGGGTGATGTCCAGAACAAATTTCTTTGTCTCTGGGAATGGCATGAGCGATGAAGAGAGTTGCACCGATGAAGTTTCACTGGATAAGACGCTGACACACATCATTTTCAACCCACATGCAGAGTAAGTAAACATGTTAATCTTTTTGCGCATGGTTTTGGTATGAGACACAGTTCCTCAGAGCAAAAACAAGGAAAATTCACTTGCAGTGCGGAGTCGTTGGTCGCGCAGAGGGGGTATCCCCCAAAAACGCATCAGTAGTGGCTTCCTTTGATCTTAAGGGGAATTCCCTGCAATTACGTCACTGCAGGGTTTTCTGGATTGGCGCGCAAAGCAAAAATTTGATCATTTATCTTGTTTTTCAGTGAAGCACCGACCTCAACTCAGAACACAAGTGGTCCTTTGTTCAACTTGGCCTTCTCCAGAGAACATGACATGAGTTTGAGCGCATCGGATGATTCTGAGGACGACAGCACCATGGTGACCTCCACAGCTAGATCTACACCATCGATTCAGACTCTTCCGCTGGACTGTGAGGTGTTCGAGCACAACCCTGAGGATTTTGACGTGGTGGAGAACAGTCAGACACTTGTGCATTACAGTCAGACATTGCAAGAGGATGAAGAAGAGAACATTTCCTGCACCAAAACTGCGTTGCGCTTCAAGGCTCCAAGCACCGACTTCAACCTCGTGAAGCTAAGTTCAAAAACCTTTGCTGCCGCTACCGAAGAGAAAATCCTTTGGGCCACAAAGTTGTACATGGAGTGGAGGGAATCTCACCTGTCTTCTGGTGAGAAGGGAGATATTTTCAAGGCCAACTTGAATGCAGTTGATGTTGATCCGGAGTGTCTGTGCAGGTCTCTCTGTTGTTTTCTGAACGAAGTCCGTCATGTTGACGGTGAGGAATATCCTGGGAACATGCTGTATTCTCTTGTGATCATGTTGCAACTGTTTTTTGAGAAACAGGGTAAGGAGTGGAAACTCCTGGAAGGCAAAATTTTCCATCCAGTCCGCAACACATTAGACAACCCCATGAAGTCGCATGCTCTGTCTCGTATCTCAAAAGCAGCAAATAGTTCTGACCCGATTAGCCAAGATGAAGAAGATCATTTGTGGGACGAAGGTGTCCTCGGTAAGGATGAACCAGACATGCTTCGTGACATGATAATGTATTTAGTTGGTCTCAGTTTTGCGCTCCGAGGTGGGAGGGAACAGCGCGTGTTGCAATGTCCAGGGTTTGAACCTCAAATTCAAGTGAAAAGGAATGATGAGGGTGTGGAATACCTCGAGTATCACGAAGATTTGCGCACAAAAACAAACCAAGGAGGGTTGAACAGCAGAAAAGTGACACCCAAAGTGGTGCGTGCATACGGGCACACTAACATCGAGCGCAACATTGTGCGTTTATACAAGAAGTATGTATCTCTTCTGCCTCAAGAAGGCAAGTATCCAGCTTTGTACAAATACTCTTTGGCAAGGGGGAGGCGCAGTGGGCATATGTGGTACTCAGACAAACTGCTTGGGATAAATACCGTCACAAAGACAGTGAAGAGCATAATGCAAAAAATCGGTGCAGAAGGCCGGTTCATGAACCATTCACTCAGGGTTAGCGCAGCGACTCGCATGTTTAGCTCGGGAATAGAAGAGCAAATTGTGAAGGAGAGAACAGGACATTGGTCCGACGCCGTTCACACCTACAAATGTACCTCAGAACACCTTTTGGAAGCTGCCGAATGTGCCACAATCGGGTACAAATGTCTGCCAACTTGTACAGTCAGTCGCCCTGAATCTGGAGATGAAAGTCCAACCATGCATATCAAACTTGAAGACCAGGGTGTGGCAGTTTGTTCCGAGGAAAAGAGTGGGTCACTGTCTGACTTCTTGCACAGGGTTGACGAGTGTAGTGATGTCAAATGGGTTAAGTTTGAGGTCCAATTTCATGACTGATTTCTATGTTATTGCGTGCTCTGACAAGTTCATGTTTTTTTGGACACTTTGACTCTGTTTCCTGGTTTGTTTCTGTGAAGACATTTGTTTGCCAGTGTGTTGGTTTGACTAATAAATTTCCTTGCAGCAAACATGTCGAATTTGTAGTCATGACCGACGTCGACACGGTTGCAATCGTGTGAGTGACTGACCAGTAACGCAACGGTGCTTAAACAGCGACGAAAAGGCCGGCCTGCCAGCGCGGGGGAGACGTGATTTTCACATTTGGTGACGCGTGGTCATTTTCTTGACGTCGGCGTCAAATTTTCACATTGAACCCAATGGTGGACTGTTGACGTCAGCCCATAAAGCGACTGCACGTCACCCAATGTGAAAACCCAATTTCACGCAGGTCACTCGGACGGCCTCGTCAGCTTCGTGGACACGAACACTGTGATCGTGGCTAACTACGGCGACGCAGAGGCGACGGCCGAGATCGTGCGGCGACTCCGGAAGTGCTACGGGTCGCAGATCGAGATCCACATCATGGACAACAAGGTCTTCGACCTCGGTGCGTGTCAAACCCAAGGGACCCTGTAACACATGGCCAGATACCCAAAAAACAGGAGATATGGGTACCTCATCATTTCAATTCTCACATGAAATGGACAGGCATTCAATTCTCACATGAAATGGACAGGCATTCAATTCTCACGTGAAATGGCCAGACACTCATTCAGGCTCCCAGTGGCATGCACCTACTGATTTTGTGAGTTGAAATGAGAAGGCATGAGGTGAGGGGTAAAGAGCCTGTGGTTTGACCTGCTTGACCTTTGGCCCAGCCTCAGGGCCCTGACCCTGTGCCTCTTCGTTTCGCTGTCTGACCACTGCGTTGAGCCGGGAAGCCAGCCTTCACCCTACGAAATTTTACGATGCAGGCGCCACTGTTTTTGTTTTGAATGGTTTTGAGGCTGAGAACAAATGCATCGCCCCCATTTGAGACTCTGAAGGTCAGTCGCTCCTACAGAAACAGAGGTCAAGGTCACCCCTCGTGATCCGATCCTGGACCCATCAGAGCAGCTCCATTGATGCCGTGCCCATTCTCCATAACTTTGCTCCAGAGTTCAAGTCGGGGGAGGGAATTTGGTTTGGAAGTTGGTTAAAATTGCGTGATTGCAGATTATTTGAAGGCTGGCAGGGACGTTGATCTACTTTTCGAGAGGTCAGGCGTCACGTTACCAAATCTCGCATCACGTGACGCTGCTGCAGGTCGCGATCCGCCGGAAGGGTGCGACGCGACGCGCTTCACGTCAGCAACCGGTAGCACCATCAACATGCTGTGCACCCACAACGCGTGCTACGCGCCCAGCTTCGCGTCAGCCGGCTTCGACAACAGCGAACAGCTCGAGGTGAGCCGACGGGACTCAGGGGTCAACCGGCGGGGCTCAGGGGTCAGCCGGCGGGACTCAGGGGTCAACCGGCGGGACTCAGGGATCAATCAGCGGGACTCAGGGGTCAACCGGCGGGACTCAGGGGTCAACCGGCGGGACTCAGGGGTCAACCGGCCGGATGGAGAGGCTCAGCCGGTGGCACTCAGCCAAAAGGTTTTGGTGTCAACTAGTGGGGTTCAGGGGTCTACTGGCGGGTATGTCGTCAACCAGCTGGACTCAGGGTCATCCAGCACGGCTGGGTTCATGGGACAAGCTGCGGATCCAGCAGCTGAGAACTCAGACGATCGAACAGCCAGCGGTGGGTCCAGTGGACCTCAAGAAACCAGCATTATGTGTGCCGAAGAGAGTCTTGTTCGACACATTGAACACTTTGAGTCGTCTTCTTATAAATGCCCACACCTGCAGCGCACTTGCAGAAAGCAGTTGCCTTGACAACAGAAGTTGACACTGGTGTTTGTGATGTTGTAGTTCATCCGGGCACGCACGTCGAAGGATTTGCTGACCGTCGACACAGGTCAGTGAAGCAGAGGTTTCTTTCATTGATCACCCCAAAAATCAAACATTGTTTTGTTGAAAGAGAGAAAACAAGTTCTTTCAGAATCACCAAATTTTGCTCAGGTCGCATTGTAAGAGTGGAAATCTCAGCCCGTGTACAATGCACCCCTAGACTATTTTGCATCGATTCTTTGTGCAAAACAAGCACGCATCACACACACACACACACACACACACACACACACACACACACACAAGGCCAAACACTTTTGTAGATTATGTGCGCAAAATAAGTGCGTATGCCACACACACACACACACGGGTAAATAACTTTGTAGATTATGTGTGCAAAATAAGTACGCATTACACACACACACACACATAGCTGTCACACACACACACACACACACACACACACACACACACACACACACACACACACAGCTGTCTCTTCTCTCCCTGTAGCGCGCATCTCCTTCCTGGGCGGCTCCGTGCGATGCCTGTCGTGGCAGATCGCGGAAGAACACCCGATCGCGCAGGCCATCTTCGAGCTCTACGACTAGGGGGCGCCACGCCCCGGGGCAGGGGGCGCCACTCTCGGGCGTGGTGCACATGGTGCACGGGATTAGGGACCTTTGGATGCCACATGTGGCGTGGCACGTAAACGTGCGAAGAGCTCCACGTGTACTTCTCCCTGTCAATTTCACAGTTTTAAAAATGGTGAGAACCCAAATTTTTTTTTGATATTTCTACAATTTGGGTCTTGGTTTCTCTTATTGCAGAAGAAAAAGAGAAAATGTAAAGTAGAAAGTTCTTTCCCACTGCTTAAAGAGGGCATGTTTTGTACTTATTTCCACGTGTGACCACAAAACGCGGCATTCCACATAATACGGGTGAAACACAGCTCCCCACATGTGGCATCTAAAACTCCCCATTCACTGCAGTGGCGCATCACGTGGGCTTTACTGCGTGGGACACCACGCCAAGGGGCTTCACTGTGTGGGGTTTCACTGCAGGCGGAACGCTAAGCGTTGTGTCCTGCTGCAGGTCAAGTTGGGTTCACGCTGGATGCAGCACGCGACGCGTCCCTGCGCAAGCGCGTGGGCGTAGCGTCTGCTGACCTGCACAGGGACACGACACGTGTTTGATGCTTGCAGTTTGAACCCGGCTTGGGCGTTGCGTCCCTGCACAAGCCAAAAGGCCGTGTTGTGTGGACGCAACGCCTGTGGACCTGCACTGGGACGCAATGCGTGACGCCTGCAGTGTGAACCCTGCCCTGCGCGTCAGGGAAAACAAAACTCAAATGACAAAATTGAGCGCAAACATTTTTGGACACACTCTCCTGCAGTAATGAACACAAATTGTATCGCAAAAAATTTCATTCAATAAAGTTTGGGTTTCTGGGCGCTTGGTGCGTGGTTGTTGATTCCAATGTTCAGTGAACAGAGATTTCAACACTTGACTCGGCCACGCGAAGACGTCAGACGAGAACTCTCACTGTAGAGCTGGCAGAGATTTATTTGTATAAAAATAATTTGTATTCACACAATATTACACATTGCACACGAACCTGACGGCCAGTGGTGAGTCCAGTAAGTGCAGCAGAACTGGACGTGAGATAGTAGTGGAATTGAACGTTCCCAGAAGGGCTTCACAACACAAAATATTTTTTAGTCTGCAGTCCACACAAAATCTATGCTGCAGGATTTCACAATATTAAATTTCCCATTTTTGATTCGCCATTTCTTTGGACCTCCTTGGATAAGAGTGTGCACCAACGCGCAACCAAACTCGCTACATTTGAACTTTGCCCCCCCCCCCACCACCAACCTTCCCGTTTCCGCTGTGAGTTTCGGGTGGAACCCACTTGATTTGAGCAGAGAACAATGCCCTGGACCCCACATTGTAATCAAGGGACCCTAGACCTTTGAGGTGGATTCTGCTGTAGTGAATTTTTCTGTTGTGAAATGTGCTGCAAAGGATCACAGTCCACAAGGTGCGATTTTTTGAAATCTGGATTCTCACTTGAAATTTGTGCTGTGGGCTGGAGCCAAGCATCTTCAGGATCTCAAACAAGAAACAGGAGTCAAACAACAGGGGAGTTTGAGCAAACATCCATCAGAGTCCTTCCGCGTCGACGACGCTCAAACGTCACAATTCTGACGTCTTGGTGACGCTACAAAAACTCCTTAATGAAATTATATGAGTTGGATTTCAATGACCCTCCGCTGTGTAACCACACATAGGTGCACAGGACACACGTGTTCACATCTGTACACAAACTTAATCTCAGTGCGGTAAACGAGTGAGAACTGCATCCTGAGGGTGCCACGTGCCACGTGTCGTTGCAAATGCAGTTGGGGATAAATTCAGGTTCTGCACAGAGAAAGGGGCCTTGTCTCCTCCCCAATGCGTGTTGGGGTTTCTTTCCAGGTTCAGATTGGGGTCTTGACCCCTCCCAAATGCATGTGCACCAAGGGGCGGGGTCTTGCACCGTGGAAACCCTGGGGAATGGGGCCTGGTACCCCAAAAACACGTGCTCCAAGGGGCGTGCGCGTTGCACCAGAAAATCATGAACAATCTTTTTCCCGCCAAATTTTTCCCGCCAAATCAAATCTGGAACCATTTCCCTCCCAGGGCACCCCCGACCAAACTGAAGAGATCTGTTGCGTGCAGGGAACAGTGCGACACGTTGCCCTTGTGTCATTGTGTGAAAGTCCTTCGCACTTGTCACACGTGTTGAGAACAGGTGGCGTGGAACTCACGTGAGACTCTGACAATAATAACTCTGAGAGACCGACGTGTGCATTGACTGCAAAATTTTGTGAAATTTTTCCAACACAGCACACGTCACTGTGTTTAATTCTCTCCACATAATTGCAAGAATTTGCCTGAAATTTGTTCCCTTGCTATGACAAGTGTCCACAGAAGACATGAGGGTATTTGAGGGCTGTTCTTGGAGCTGCTCCAAGATTGTGAGTTTTATGGTCGGAGTCTGCAGTGGTTTCCACACACGGGAGGCGCGGGGTCTAGGCGCCCATGTTGCTCCGGATCCAGTCGACGTAATGCGCGACGCGCGCCGCCACGAAGGGCGAGTCGAGCTCGGAGCACGTCGTGTCCAGGTTGAAGGAGACGATGCCGGCCTGCAACACAGGGAGTCGGAGCGTGACGTGCAAATAATAGGGATCAAGGTGCCTTTGGCCCAACGCACACAGCGCGTGTTGCGACGCTGGTTTGACCCTGAATAAAGCGCCACACACAGAGAGAGAGAGAGTGAGAGAGAGAGAGAGAGAGAGAAGAGAGAGAGAGAGAGAGACAATGAGAATCTCTCTTTTGCTTCCATTTCTCTTTCAATCAAAGGATTTTTGAAAATCAATATTGTGGTTTGCATTGAGAGTCCATGATGACAAGTCATTCAATATAAAATATTTCCCCTCAACGCTCTGTGTCCGATCGCCCAACCTTTGTGTTCTTGACACCGGGGCAATTGAGTCAAGCGAAGAAGAGGGATCCGAATCTTACATGTTTTGAAGGCGTGCATATGAAGTACACGAGGACAGTGCTGTGCCAAACCTTCGCAGTTGGCCTTTGGCACTCTGCAGACAGGGACTCCGGTGAGTCTGTCCATCAGACTCGGAGTTTTGAAATGGACAAAACATCCTTGACCAGCAGACGCGGGTGTCTGGCTGTGTCAGCTTCAATATGTAATGGCCATTCACTCATCAAGGCTTCGGCACGGGGGTGCCTGACCATGTTAAGTTTGACCAGATACATGTACCAGAAACCTGCATAGACACTTCGTGTCGTGATGTAAGTTTCAGATCAAATCTGAAATGGCCAGGCACGCATCAAGGTTCGTAGGTATGTCGGGGGTGTCTTGCCATTGCAGGTTGGATCAGAAAGCTTGACACTTGTGTCGGGCTGCTTCAGGTTCCGGAACCAGCACATATGGCCCTGCTTGAGTGACCCTTCTCCACCCTGAACCGGATATAAGGGCGAGTCCCTCACTGACCCCATGGTGGACCCACTGGACCCAACGCCAGATCCCTTGAAGGTTTCGCAGTGAGTGGAAAAAAACTGGAAACAGCAACGCCCAGCAAATTGCCAGTAAAAACCTCACCAGCAAATAGTAGCCTTCGTTCACGAGGAAGACCGGGCCTCCCGAGTCCCCCTGCAACACCAGAATGCACGCGTCGTCAGTATTCGTGCTCACAGCGCGTCTGTATCAATGGCTGTGCGCTCCACTTGGCGCAGCGTCTGTTGACGTGTGCACACACGTTCTGCGCGGCAGCTCTTCAGTTGCACAGTCACCAACGAGGGTCAAGTGGCGAGCCTCCGTTACGGCACTACTCACACTGAGCACCCCACACACTGCACGACTCACACTACATGATCCACACCCTGCACTACTCACACTGCACGCCCCACACACTGCACGACTCACACTACATGATCCACACCCTGCACGACTCACACTGCACGACTCACACTACATGATCCACACCCTGCACTACTCACACTACATGATCCACACCCTGCACTACTCACACTACATGCCCCACACACTGCACGACTCACACTACATGATCCACACCCTGCACTACTCACACTGCACGCCCCACACACTGCAC
>JAAUXT010066637.1_pt1 | contig 24559 bp, 25 predicted proteins | sample 7278171 | NCBI WGS metagenome assembly JAAUXT01 (sample SAMN14350112, study PRJNA611818) | marine sediment metagenome | isolation source: surface marine sediment (1.8m) | place: French Polynesia: Moorea | collected 2018-08
GATACCATATGCAACGTGTAAAGCACCCCTAAGGGTGTCTGCACCCACTGTGATTCCAGTCTGTGATCACTGGAACAGGGGTAAAACGGAGGTTTTGTCTGCCCAAGACGAATGGACACAGATACAGGGGCAAACCAGTATCAGACAGCTACCGCGGCTGATAATGAATTCGTCTGACTGACCAGTGTGTTCACGATTCGAACAAAGAAGCTGAAACGACGATCATTCATGGAAAGTCTCAGGTCCACCGCTGTGCTGAAAAGCTAACTGTTCACTGTTTGATGACACTGCACTGCACGTGATAACATGTTAAACCATGGTTGTTTTGATCAAGTTACATGTAGATTGCAATGCAGCACACACACACACACACACACACACACACACACACACACACACACACACACACACACACACACAGCAACTCTCATTTCACACCACCATGCAGATGGAATCTACAGTGCAGAGAGGATTCGTGTGTAATTGTAAAATATTTTCGGATACAAATAAACGCTCTAAGGACAACAACAACGGGCCGACATCCAAACATTTTGTCTTTTTGCTTTTGTCCAATCCGCTACACGTGACATGACCTTCCTGCTGCAGGACGTGCTGTTTAGTTTTCACATTTGCGACATTTCGTCTCGCGAGACTTCGTGCGAGATCAAAATTCAACCGAATTCGGCGGTTTTTTGCACTTTCTTCACAAAAGTTGCTGTTCTTGTCTCTGGTCAGTTCAAATCAAACTTATTTGGCCATGGAAACGAAATTCATATCAAAATTGATCAAAAACATTCAAACACTTTCAGATTTGGTGTGGAGAAGCGTTCTTAGGGGTTTGATCATCTAAACTCCAGTCGGCTACGGGCACCAATCTGTCTTGACAAACGAAAGGGGCTGAAGTGTGTCAGAAAGTGTTTTTGATCAAGAGTAGACCCAACAAGGTCCGATTTGTAGGTTGGTTCAGGTTGACTTCGAGTCAAACGAAGCCTTGACAGACAGAATAGATCTGCTGGTAACATTGGAGCAGCCGAACACACCGCCAGAAGGCGTCACACCCGAACCTGAAGCTAAAATCTAATTGACAATGACCCGGTGATGTTGACTGAGCAAATATGTCAGAAAAACTGAACAAGCTGTTGCACACTGCAGATCACCAAGGAAAATGGCAGCAGCGAGCAGTGGGCGTGGACTCTTCACACCACCGAGCACAAGCACCGTCAGCAGACTGTCCAAAACCCCGGTCGACTACATTTCACCTACCATAAAGCGATGCTCCGTTGTCCTCACTCCAACCAGTAAGTTCAACGCCAGTTGTTACTTCACCTTCGTTCGTGCAGGTAATTTCCACGCTGAAGTGTCAAAAACTTCAGCTGTTAGCTGCAACCCCGTCTGCTTCCGTGCGGCACGTCTTGGTTTGTGAAAACAACTTGCAACTCAGTGAGTGTCCAAAACACTGTGCGTGCGTGTGTGTGTGATTGTGTGAGCCAAACCACGCAACCACGCGCGAAGAAACTGCCCAGCTTGATCAAGTGTTTTTTTCCACACCTCGCCAACATGGCCATGAAAACATGCTCGACAAGTTGACACTGCTTCTCCGTGTTGTGCGCAGCGGCGGCGCAGCTCAGGGGTGTTCTCACCACCATCAACGACGACGAGGCAGAGAAACGCGAGCGGCGCCGCTCCAAAGTGCTGGAACTGCAGCGCCGCCACAATGACATCGGGAGCCCCGCCACGCCTGACGCGCCCAACGAGAGGTATGATTTCACCGCAGGCGCAATGAGCCAAAGCTAAAAGAGCAGCTGTGCTGTGCCCTTGCTACGGAGAATTTAGTTTGTCATTTATTGTTTTCTTGTTCACGCAAAAACTGTGTGTGACTGGTATTGGTGGGTGTTTGTTTTCTTTTCAGACGAAAGTCTGCTCTTCTGGGCGGGTTCACAAATGCACAACTCACTGAACATTATGCGAATTGTATCAAGCTGTCCGCAGAGAACGTAAGGTTCAATTTGAATTTGTTTGCAGTCAGAACCTGTTGTCCTCATGTGGTGAAACAGTTGCAGCAGGGTTTGAACATATCAATCACACTTGCTTTTCAGAAAATTAACTCGAAGAATGCCTTTGGCCTTCACCTCATAGACTACATGTCGGACATGTTGAAAAAGAAGGAAATAACTAATTTTCAGGTATGGTTGCCTTGTCAAGCACGGACGTCAACAAAAAAGTCGTTTCTGAACACCTCACAGGTGTGGCAAGGTTTCACTGTCCAATGCACGGCAAGAAATGCCAGTCTTTTGCCTCCCAACTTGTGTGACTCTTGGTTGTGGGTAAGTGTGCTCTTGCCCATGCTTGTAGTATGAGTGTCGACATTTGACGGCACTTCTTTGTGGTGACGAGATTCGGAACAGTTGCACCTGTCAGTGAACAAGCGCTGCCGGCAACATCGAAGGTTTTATATGAGAAACGTGTTTCTGAGACTTGCGTCTTTCTTCGATTTGTTCTCTGTGCGACACACTGTACAAATGCTGTTTTACCTGTGATAGGATTTTTATGTGGTAAGTCGTTTCAAGACCTGTAATGCTGTAGCCCATTTCCCGAAAAGACGGTTAACAGTGTGCATGCTTGACATTTCGAGTTGTCCGATGGTCCAAATGTCTGCTTTCAATCTGACAAGAACAGTTTTTCCATGCTTTTGAACAGTTGTCTTCCAGCTGTATTTGTGTTGGTGATGATGCTGTTCTTGTTGGCAACCGTTCTCGCGCGGCCCAAGAACAGAGAAAACGTAGACATGTATTAGTTCCGGGGTAAAGGTGTCTGTAGCGTGTGTCTTGTGCACCGAGAGAACCCCTTCATTTGATTCATTTGACTCGTACGTTTTCTCTGAACTGATTTCGAAATACACGTTTCTTTCGCGCACTTTTCATTCCACTCTCCTGAGGATGGAAATAGATAGTCAAACCACGATATGAGCCTGTTTGTTGTTTTGCTTTCAAACCAGTTTCTCCCCTGTGTCCTTCCTTCGTCTCATCCAGGCGATGGTTCTTCATCGAACTGGTCACAGTGTGAAACTGCAATTGTTTTGCAGGTGGCGAGTTCCACACTGGATGCCAGTGCCAAAATCTACGCGGGACGCGTGGACGCCATTCACTCGGAGACCTATAAGGTGCTGACGGGTCTGGGCCGAGGTTCGGAGAAACAGGACAAAGGTATTGAGACTTTCCAGAAACGCTTGTCCGTGCAGTCGCCGTCTTGTGCCTGAACACAACATCACGCGGTTCATGTCGTCTTCCCCTCGCCCTTCCCCCTGCTCCCCTCCCAGACAATAAACCGAAGGCAAGCTCTCTGCGCGGCAAGTGCAATCACCGTTGGTGGGTGTGCGCATCACTGCCTTGGGGGTGTCCAGCAGTAGCGACAGGGTTGGGTCCCAGGGCAGGACAGTTGCGACAGCTGGACCTCCCCCCTCGGTGGACAGGGTAGGACCTTACTTCTTCACAGGGTGGGGGGGGGGAGGGTCTTGTGACAACAGGTCAGGTCCCGGGGCAGACAGTAGCTACTGCACTCCTGGACCCCCTGCACCAGTGAACGGGTTCGGTCCTGCCCTGGGCAGTTGTAGCTTCATGAGAAAGACACCAGAAAGGACTGTCAAAGCCCCCCCCCCCCTTACTGTTCTCCCATAGACAGGGTAAGACCTCTGCTGTCTGCACGGTTGGGCTTGCGTGGAACAGCGCGCTTTCTGGACGCAGCATTCGTGTTGGCTGGATGATTACTTGAGGTCAAGGACCCATCATCGAGGTTGAGGTTGGCATTGTCTTGTGACAACGCGGACAAATGGAAACAAAACGTCACGTCACGAACAGGATACTGAATCAGAGCATCTCGAGGAGCGTGAAACTGTTGCCATTTTCCTTTTGCAGGAAACGAGGAGGAGGGGATGGGCACAGAAGAGCAATCAGAGGGAGCAGCTGCGACGACCAAACGCAAGAAAAAGGTGTGTTCTCTACATCACGGCTGCCACGCACAATTTGTTTTTGCTGTCTCGTCTTTGCTCAGACTGTGACGATAGAAGATCTGCATCTCTTCCAGAGCCGTCGTGGCAAAATTATTGAGCCTAACCTGTCAAAGTTGAACGTCAAAAAGTTCGACATGGAGTTCGAAGTGGACCCGCTTTTCTCAAAAACTTCGGCTGCGTTCGACGAGGGTGGCACCGGGGGACTGCTCCTCAACCACCTCAGGTACCGGTACTTGTTTCTTCATCTGACAAATTTGTGCCCTGTGGACTGCGTCAGTGGTGTCTGACCTTCGCGCGTGGCTGCAGGTGCCTGGACAACACGTCTGAGCTCGTGCTCGACTCGGCCACCGTCGTGACGGGACCCGACCACGACCGGCGCGACAGCATGGGCACAACCAGCAGACTCATCGACGTCACCGAAATCACAGGTAAACACATCGTCACAGCAGCGCTGTTTCGTCACCAACACAGATCGTTTTCAAAGCGGAACTGACAACTGCAGTGCTGAGTCTCCTGAGGGGTGTTGGATTTCTTTTCCAGATCGGTACAACGGCGTAAATTTCGACCCGCTGCAGATTTGTCCAGAATTTTCCACTTTCGAATTTTTGAACTGGGACAGGGATTCACAGGTAAATCTTCGTCTTGAGTTTTTGCTGTGAGTTTTGGTCGTTTTCAAAAGCTGACCTCGCATGTGTGCACACTTGTGCAAAGGGAAGTAAGAACACATCGTCGTGTTCTCGTGTGTCTCGGTCGTGCTTTCAGAACGGCGCACGCTTCACGCGTCGCAGCGTGCGCTGTGCTGATGACCAGCAAGGAGTTTACTGCTGTCCACCAATGACTGCGTTGTTGAATGTCGCGTGTTCTCACGCGCAGGAGGAGTCCGCACTGGAGACGCCGCGGCACGGGTCGGTGGCGCACGCTTTCGACCTGGACGCCGAGGTGGAGCCGATCCCGGCGCTGGACGACCCGGGCGGAGACGACGCCGACGCCTTCGATGACCCCGCCGCCGACTTCAACCCAGACGCGCTGGACCAGGACGACGCCGGTGAGGACATTCCGCGTGGTCGAGTGAACAAATTCAAGCGCCCTCGGTTCCGCTGGAAGAATCCACGTGTTGATGAACGCACGGCGTCCAGAAAATATCGTGTTAGAAATATTTTGCAATTGATAAATGGGCGCAGCATTTCCAGGTTTCCCTCATTTGGCAGTTTCTTCTTCCAGTGTCGGTCGCTGGTACAGAAGGAGGCAAATCTATTCAAAGCACTGTGTTCGGCGAAGATAAGGAAGCTCAACTCGTCCAGTCAGCCATAAAAAGTATAAAGTGAGTACCGGTTCTGTGACAGCATCATCAAAATTCAGGGCGCAGGTAGAATAAAAATATTTCGTCAAAGGGCTGGATTGTTGGGAAATCGAACAGAGACAGTGTGTTTGGTGTTTGAAGGCAGGGCACGATCAGCACGCTGATGCAGGTGCTGGCGGCCGCACCGTCCGACTACAGCTACTTCAACACGAAGCTGCTGCGAACCTGGGCGGGGCCCGATCACTGGAAACTCAAACCCAGGTCCAAAGGTGAGGGTTTCTTTGTTGAAAAGCACCACTTTTGAAAGAATGGGGGAGCAGAAGATTTAATTAAAGTCAACCATAAACGGAGCATGGTTACTGTGGGTGACCAAACAAGAACCTTGAAAATGACATTGCTGAGGCCAATAGCCCTGCTCCACAAACTTTTTCTCAGAGCAAACTTTTTTTTTGGATTTTCCAGATCCAGCTTCGAAAGAACTGGGAGAAAAGGGAAAGAAAAAGGACAAGAAAGAGCCGTTCTTCATCAACTATCGTGAGGAGGTAGCGTGCTGCTTCTCGTTCAGCCCTGACCCACGTAGCATGAGCACGACTGTGCGGCGTGTGTCGCCACCAAGCTCGTTCAGCAATGAATTTTCCCGGCAACTGGGCATTGATGCAGACGATATGTAGGGAAATGAAGCGACACTAATGCGTGTTTTGCAGATGGACTTCGAGTCGTACTTCAAGCAGAACCCACGCGCTGCGACGACACTATCCAAATCCACGCTGGACAAGTACAGCAAGTCGAGTACGACGCTGCCCGAGGACCTCCACTACGACGCCGACAAACTCTTCCGTCTCTTTCTCAAGCCCGACATGATGGTCAGAAGGCCAATATTATCGCGCGTCGTTTTCATTATCATTCTCTTCTGCGGAGAGCGGTCGACATTGTTGCGTCAGGTCGACATGAAGCAGAGTTCCCGTGTCCGTGACAGAATGCCAGTGCGTTGGAGGTCGTGAAGCTGACGGGTTCATCGTGTGTCGCTTTCCAGATCAAGGGTCAGCGGCACGACACGCTGAACGAAGACGTGGACGACGCCATCGGCAACTACGATTACGACAACGTCAACGACAGGAACGACTTTTGTCCGAGCCTTGAACAGGAGGTGCGTGAAGTCTGCAGAACCAACGGCTGCTGTTGTGCCCGCGCATCTTTGTCTGACGCTCCCACGGGTGCCAGTTCATGAAAACTTTTGAAATGAACTCCTGCAAGTCTCACGAGCAGCTTTGGGGATCTGAGTGTGTAGCTGATTTTCGCTGGGATTTACGGGAGGTTTGTTGTCGCAGCTCGGTCGTGACGACGACGCGCACGACGACTCCGGCGGCGACTTCAATTTCAACGAGACGCTGGAGACGCAGGAGGCGGGCGGAGGCGCTGGGGAGGCGCTGCCCGAGGCCGCTTCACTCGAGCCACTCGCCGCGGCGGACGGAACCATCCTCACCGGAGACAACCTGGTGCAGCAGCCCAGAAAGGTGCGTTGTCGTCATCCACCCGACCTCTCCCGTTACCTCGTCAGAAGAACACGGCGTGGAAGGTTTTGCAAGAACAGAGACTCGTCAGTCGTTTATGTTGGGTTCAGAAACTTGTGCTCGTTGATTTGGGGTTTGGGAGACGAGAAAGAACGCTGTGTGGACCAGCCGTAAACACGGTTTCAAAAACGAGGTTTGCTTGGAATTTCCTTCAGTGCTGCATCTTGTTGTAGATTGCAAAGATCGACATTGGCTACGCCAAGACGGCAAAGAAGCTGGACATGAAGCGGCTCAAAGCGCAGATGATGAGCATCCTGGCCGAGCCTCCAGTGCCCGAGCGAGGCCAGGGCGACGTGACCGACAAGCCCGACGCGCAGGTGCGTCCCGCCGCTCTGCTGTCATTTCTTTGCATTTGTCTGGTGTGGTCTCTGTAGAGGGTCGAGGCGGAACCTGTGACGCTGTACACTCACGAATATCAGGTTTGAATTGAAAGAAATTGCAGTGCGTGTGTTCTTGTGGCAGGTGGAGAGCGACAAGTCTGTGTTGGAGCGGGCGCGGCGTAGCGTGGTGCAGGGCGCGCACTCCTTTCAGGACGTGGTGCGCGCGCTGCCCACGCGGCTTCCCAAACACCTCGCGGAAAACCTGAGCGTCCCCATCGCCTTCGTCTGCCTTCTGCATCTCGCCAATGAGCGGGTCAGTGTCTCTGCCGCATCGTTGTGTTGGTTTGGAAGAGTCTCGACGTTCAGCTTTTTCTCTATTATTTTGGAGGCCGGTTTCCTGTCCGCGTAATGACAGGCCCTTTCTTGTTGGTCGCATTCAAAGCAATCCCCAAACTTCTTTCATTCGGCTGATTTTCAAAGGAATTCCGCGACCAGTGGTGCGTGAAGTAAAACGGTCGGGTGACAAGTTTTGTTCCATTTCAGTGTCTGTCATTGTCGGGATCAGAAGACATGAGTGACTTCCAGATAGCTCAGGGATGACGGCAGCATTACAAAATGCAGGACAATCCACAAGGCAGCATCTTTCTGTTCCGTGGGACAAAAAAATCCCTCAAAGACTGTTCGTCCAGACTTTGGTCGAGCACATGCCAAGTGTGCACGTGTTGATGCGAGTGCGGACGGATCTGGAAATGTTTCGCATTTTATTTTCGCAATCAGTTGATGCATACTGCGCTTTGAAGATATTCCTGACAAAAGTTGGATATCTCAATTGGACTGGAACAAGAGTGTCTTTGTTGGTCCAATCTGCAGTAAAAATATCAATATTCGCTTTCGTGCAAGAAACATGAAATCCATGTTGAAAATGTCACCTGAAAAGGAAGACTCCCAAGACAGAATATCAACAGAAGAGGTGCGTCCTTTCGTGGGTGTGAGTTTGCCATTGTTTCAATGGGAACTTATCCCGGAAAATATTTGTTTTGCCACATCGGGCCACTTTCGTTGGTGTGCACATATGCTGGTTGGGACAAAAGCCTTTGGAAGCGAATTTGCGCTCAGAGTAGCGACAGCTGAATTGGATCTCGTCGTGTGACGGAAATGCGCATCAGTCGTATTTCGAAGCAGCTATTCAACTTGAAACGCGATGAACTTTTACCGGTAGTTTTCCGCACAGGGCGCCTTTTATGTCTTTCCGAGATCTCTTGTGAAGCAAATTGTGTGAATATAATTTGTCGCAGAGCATAAACAAATGTCCACAAGAAAGTTGATTTTACGCACTGGATTCTAAGAGGCAGAATGCGGTTTGTGTCTTGAGTGCTCCAATACATTTGTTGCTGAAACTAGTTCTGTGTTCGTGTGAATCGAGGCAACTGCTGCTGCTGGAGAATGCTGAAAACTCCATCCTGCCGAGCGCTTGACGGGCTTGAGCGCGCGTTTTTTTCAGAAAAACAACCCCGCTCGGTTTCGAAGTCAAGAATCGACAGTCCGAAATGAGAGGCGTGCATGATTCAGCGTGCATGCAAAGCTACTCGCATGCAATCGTGTAATTGGTCATTGCATTTCTCTTCCTGTAGCGACGGACAAGGAACTTTAATGCGGACAAAAGAGGGACTTCAAAGGTCGATCGAAACAAGTCGGAAAGTTTTACGACAATCCTTCGACAATTGGGACCAGTTTTGTGCTGTGGCCAGAAAGTTTTTGGTGTCACGGAAATCGTGATGGAAATATTCAGGAAGAACTGCCGGACTTGAAATATTGCACAGTCGAAGGCAATTGCTTCCTCCTTGTTGGAACTGACCCTCATTGCGCAGAACACACGTCTTTGTTTGTTGTTTTTCTGCAATTTTATTGAGAAATGACGTGTAAAACGTTTCATACGACAAAAGTGACTTGTAAAGTTTACATCTCAGGCAAAAAGTAGCATGTCGCTGCGCCAGTTTGTTTTACATGTTGGCTAAAAAAAGCCAGAATGCCCATTGCATGCAGCGTTGCTTCGCCATATAGAGTCTGTATGGCAGTTCACCGGGAACGTATGTACAAGTTGCATTGTGCACGTTGTTCAATAATATCAAAGTGAGCACACGTGTGAGGCAGAGTATTGTTTCCGTGTGCGTCATGACAAAGTGAATTTCCAGCACGACTATATACAGTGAATTGTTGAGTGCTTGCCCACGAAAAGACACCAAACCAAAGCATTTTCGAAGTGAAGAATGACAGGCATGCACGAAGACATTTTCGCTTGTCGAGTGCTTCCCAAACAAGTGGACCAACAACACGGAACAGATCTTCAAGTTTTTGTGGTTTTGGTGTCTTTCAAAAATAAAGCCTCGTGAGTGTTCTTGTGTACATTGAATGAGCAGGCAGCTGTCCGTCAATCAGGTCACGTCTCGGGGCCGCAGAGCGTCGACATGAGCGCGAGCGTCGTGTTGCCGAGTTCCAGCAGCTTGTGCAGCGCGCCCAGATTGTACATGCGGAAGTCACATTGACACGTCGACAACGTGCACGTTGACGTCGACGGGATGTCGAAGTCGTCGCTGACTGTGATGTTGACGTTGTAGTTGGGTAGCTGCAGTGAAAAATACAGGCGTGTATTTTTTCAGGTTTGCACACACTGAATCCTTTTCTGGTTCTTTCTGCGTCAATCGAAAAGCAAAGCACAATCGCCTCATGTGCACAAAGTTAAGGCCTGCATGCATGTCGAGGTGAAACTATCCCTTGATGAACTTCTCTTGTTCGAGGACATGCAATGGGAAGAAAACTTACATCGCTGCGAAAATAGGCGATGAGGTTGTTCATTTCTTGGTGGATTCCACTGTTGTGTTCATAGACAGTCTCACAAGTCAGTTGCTGCTCGGTCTGACAACCATCTCTCGTGAGACAGTTGGGGCAGATGTCTCGGAGACTGCACGGCTCGTCCTCGATGTAAAGGCGGCACGTGAACTCTTCCTCAAGATCGTCCATCCGAGTCAACACCTTGGCGTAGGAGATCAGGCTTGTCAGTAGTTGGTTGAGGAGGACCTAGAAAAATCCCATTGACAGGAAAATACGTTGAAGAGTGTCTGCTGTACATACATTCTCGTTTTCCGGTCTGTCGAGATTTGCAGGCAGAATCAGAACCTGTCGTGGACACCCCTCTGACAAAAGTTATTCTCGTCACGACTCCAGGGATTCTGTGTGACCTATAGATTTCTCAAATATCCTACCTGTCATTGTGTTTACCTTGAGGGCAGGTGTACGTGAGGGTGTGTTGCGTGTGTTTGCAGCGGCAGTGCACGCACCTGTATCTCGGAGTCGGAATGAGCGGACATGAAGCCATCGTGCACGTCTGGGTAATCGTGGTGGTGGGCGCTGTGCGGGTCAGTCACGTGACGCGCGATGTCCTCGCACGTGAGCGTCGGGTCCTGCAGCGCACTCGTGCAGTTCGCGTTCATCCCATTCAGGATGTACTCGTCGTGCAGCACGCCGTCGCACTACAAGTGGCGTGTGAAAGTGTCGTGTTCGATTAAAACACAGCATCAACAAGGCACGCAACTTGTCAAACGGACACGAACAATTCGGAAATCATTATCAGTGTCAAGAATGGGATAAAACATCCATGGCATGCACGAACGGATCTATTTTTGTCGAGATGTTGCAGTGCACTTGATTGAAGTGCGCGCGTGTCCTTCAGGAGAGATCTACTCACGTAGTGCCTCATAGCTGAGATTGTGCTCAGAATAATATCTTTGACCGTCCCGTCCACGAAATTTGCAAAGCCTGAACACAGGCCAGGCAGGTCGACATCGCTCCTCTCTGCTGCGGACGATGCGTTCACTCCTGCAGCCAACAGGGACTGAGTTGTCACTTCGCTCTCCGTGATCGCAATTTCAATTGTGGTCGCATCAGAAAGGTTCCACAGCACAGAGCCGTTCACGGAATCTGCAGGTCAAGCAAAAGCATTTTCTGACTATCCAATTTCAGGAATTGAAGAAATGTATGGCTTTGTGCGGAGAGCGAGAGAATCATGCAGTTGAGTCATCGATAACATCACACATGTTGATTCTGATTTGAAATACGCGAACATCATCTGTGAATGGACGTCCGTGTCATCAACTTTTGATTTCAAAGCACAACAGGAAAACCGACACATTTTCGAGCGCTGATCGAAACCCACAAAAATTCCCACCATTTGAAGAATTTTAAGAGACCCTTCTGCATGCACGTGTCAAGATAAGAACGGAACAGTTCTCAGAACGGTGAAATGTTTCGGCAATGAATGATTGAATTGAAGAAACGTGCTGAACATGCATGCAACAAAACCAGACAGAACTAATGGTTGAATGTACTCTTCCCATAGTACGTACACATTTGCAAAGCGTGTCTCTTGTGCACATGCACCGTGAACGCGACGTCCTGTTATCAGTGAATGAATGAGCTGGTTATCGCTGACCTCGTGCATGATCGAGTGCACTGACTCACGCATTCATGTTCGTTGGGTCAAAACCTCACAGGGATTGTCTGATTCAAGATGTTTTTGAAGTTTGCGCCACGGTGCAAGATTTTGTTGGACACTTGATAATTAATGTGAAGGCGAAGAACCACCAATCAGATGCCGCCGGAAGTATCGGGGTCGCTCATGGCGCTCCTTCGCGACATGTGCCGCGAAGTTCTGTTCATTCATCGGGTGGATCTGAAGTTAAGATCTTGCAAACAAAAAAAACAACTTGCTTTCAGACTGACCTAACTGGGGGTAGATGGACTGGTTTGCGATGACAGGGGCTGACAAAGGTCCGTCCAGGAGCCAGCTGCTCCAATCTCCATGCATATCGACCAAGTGTAGCGGTGCGGTCCACGTCAACTCGCACAAGCCTGAAATATTTGACGAATTTTATTTTACCACAGTTATACTCACGTTTTACATTATCCGCAAACAAAATAATATTCTCCAATCGAACGATGTCCGCCTCCAAAATCAAACAAAGGGGTGAAGCGCTGCTGCAGAAGAGATTCTTATGTTTCTTTTTCTTTTGTGTGCACAGGAGCACACGTGTGTGTGTGTGTGTGTGTGTGTGTGTGTTTGTGTGTATGTGTGTGTGTTCTGTCTGAAGTGCGTTGACGAGCGCAAGTATAAAGAAGTATGATGAAGAAATTTAGCAATTTGTGATGTCTGCAAGGAGGCTCCACCCAGAAAGTGCGTGCGCGGTTCCTTACAGCGAGCAATGTAGTCACAACATAAATTGTTCCAGCAACCATGCAAGGTGGGGAAAATACTTTCTGGGCACTTTTTCAAACAAACCACACCAGGTTGGCCACCGGAGAGGGGCACAAAAATTGATCCCCTGCCCATTGGCCAGTTGCAGGGACACCCACACTCATACATGACTGTACCAAAAGTGCACGCATTGCGAAAACCGCGCACTTGAATATTAAAAAGTTTTGTTGCAGAAAAAAAAAATTGAATTTGTCCGTACCTGTCAAAACTATCAACGACAGCATTGCAGTTTGAAGCGTGAATTCCATTGTCCTGTTTTCTTCCCTGCACCAAACTTTGCTTCCCTTCTCTTCAGAATATTTGTGAACGCGTGCACATGCGAACTCGGTTTGCCCCTGGAGACGTGAAGGCTTGCTTTTATTTCAAGACCAGCCTCCTGACGTTGGCGTTGGATTGGAACCACGGGGAATATTTTCATGGTCAAAGATTTGTTAATCTCGGCAATCGAAGTCTATCAATTTCATTTCTTCCCAAATCAGGTTTGGTTGAAGTCAATTGCCGATACGCATTTAACCATGAGCTGTGAATCGCCCGCGCACGCGTCATGCGTCAGTGTTGTAAACGCTCAAATACGGCAGCGACAAAAGCGTGAAAACTCTAGCGCCTGGGTGGGGGAATTTTGAGTGGAGAAACAGTGACCCCAAAAACCGGGGGTAATTTTTCTGCACCTCACTGGGGTCTCAAAATGACCACCACTTGAACTCAGAAATACTTTCGTAAACACTTGGCAGATCCAAGTTCTTCAACTTTCGGATTCAGATCTTGTCCGACTGATCCGCACATATTTTCGACAAATTGAAGACTGGCAATCTCAAGACATCTTTCGACTCTTTTCGGATGCAGGAGACAAGAGCTCGAACATAGTGGAGACCTGAGATTCATAAGAAATAGGAACAGACAGAGACAGACATGTTTACGTGTTGGCAACGCGCCGTCATCATTGCGCGCACCTTCACATTTTTTCATCGTGCAAATAACAAAAGGAAAAAGGGCTTTTGGCAAACAGGAGTTGGGGGAGGGAGAGGTGGTCGTGCTGACGCAACACCTTGCCGTTTGTGGACAGAAATGTGGCATTTCACATTGTTGCGACAAGTCCAACATGATTGGCGCAACATCTCTTTCACAACTCTCTTTTCATGCCTTTTCACATGTTGGACACAGAAAACACGGGAGTGCCGGACCGTGAGTTTGTTGATGATACTCTGGGTTCACAGTTCAACACGCTTCGAAAAATAAAACGGTCAAAACCATCTTGTCGTGTACTCCTCGCACGTGTAGTCGTTTGACCTTTTGAAAGGCCGAGAGTACAAAGATGGAGGGGGCGGCGAAAAGGAAAGCGGATACAGCACCATACTGTAGCCCGTCGAGTCAAGTGTCAACAACAATCTTCAATCTGCAGCATCAGGTTTCAATGATAATTTTCACCAAATTGGTGGTGCTCACATCTACACACACAGACACTTGTGCAGAGCTCAGGTCTTTCTTTCCTGTGAGGGCCCAACTGGCGCGACACAACCAAACCGAACTTGAAAATGAACTGAAGAAGTCACACATTTCTCGAGATCCATGCAAGGCTGCGTGCACCTGCATGGAGGACTTGTTGCCACTGGAAAGTGACGCAGTTGTTGTCGAAACTCGACCCATTCATTCTCACTTCACCTTCTGCGTGATCATAGACATGTGATTTCCAGGCCTGCACGCACTGAGCTCACTGATTTCTGTGGCCAGAAATTGACAGAAAATATGACGCGTGACTTTCCTATCATGATGCGCAGGCTTCTATTTCAAACGCGGCCTTTGTGATTTCTCTTTGATCTGATAGACAAATATCGCTCTCCACACTGAACTGTGAACGGTGTTCAGAGTACTTGATCTATGTCGGACTTCTAAAGTGCTGAAACACACATGAATTTTCGCTCAACCGAACAATGCATATTCAGTACACAACAAAGCATTCACATAACTGTCAGACATGGTTCCATTGCCAGAAGATGAAATGAATGCCGTCGGTCAACTGCAGACATGTATTTTCGTCAGGGTGACTGAAGTGGGTTTTGAAATGGCAAGGACTCGTTTTGTGAAACCAAACTTGACCTTTCAGTAGAAACTACATGTATGTGAAGACATTTCAACATTTCAACGTCTGTTTTGTGCAATGCTTTCAAAAGGGTAGTTGGTCACCAGTAATGAAGGTGAACACAATGAGCACAAAAAAAGTTCCGGGTCTGACAAAATGCGTGTCTTTTTACAAACACAAGAGTGGGTTGGACTTGCTTCAGGAAGACTGGTGTCGAGTTCCTTGCGGTGCGCATTTGCCCTGGCAGCATTAAATTTGCAGCGATCGAAAATGTACAACTTTCCAAGTGAGAACAAAGCCGCCTGTCGGAAGTCCAATACACAGAAACAAAAGGCACTTTTCTTGCAAGTCAAATCATCGTAGACGAATTCGCCACCAATCATGTAAGTGGGTGGTTCTTTGCTTCCTTCTTCAGTCTAAGCCACTTCATTAGTCCGCACAGTGCAGAGGTTGGGCTCCTTATTTACTCGGACGTCCCACCAGTGTGGTTCTGTGTTGTCACCTGAACCCGAACCTCAGAAGTCAACAATCCGGAAGAGACGCTTCTGTGAAAGAGTTTTCACCGACAATGCTTTTCATACCTTTATTGATACAATGATGATTTGTCGGGCACAAGATAATCGTATTTGCACTGTTACGAGGAATTCTACTCAAGTTGCATTGTAGATACCACAGATACACGAGCTCTGCAACATGACACTGGGGGACGAGAAGAACAACGATGTTGGGGAATTACGCATTTCAACCGTGCAATACTGCTTCAGGGTTCAAAAGTCCCAATTCCATTTCACATTTTGCAAAATCCGGCACAATCAACACGTCGCAAAAACCACCTGCAGGGAATCTCGAGAGGACCGTGCAGCTGCCTCGTTGTGTGAAACAGCGAACACGTTGTGAGTCGAAAGTGACAAATGTCACAAAACGATTTCAAAACGAAGATTCAGTTCACAAACAAATTTCTGCAAGAACAGTTTTTTCCCAACGTGGGCCAGTGCACTTCTGTTTTTCCTTGTCCTGAGGACACTTGCTTCGTCTGGGCAGAAGCTTCACCCACAAATCAGTCGATAGAGACCGCACGGAACGACGGTGTTCGACACAAAGAAAAATGTACAGAGAACAGAATGCCATTCTCCTCGACTAAGCAAGACACTACTTCGCACACAAATGGGTAACAGGAAAAGAAACTTGCACTTGCATATATGGCACAATTTTATCATGGCACACATTTTAGTGTTATTATGGCACACAAGAACTCGGGAAGGGGGGGGGAGGGAAACAACACAAATAGCAGAAACCACAACCAAATGTACACAAGCAGAAATGCAAAACCAAAAGGTCGTCTACAACATAGCACATTGTATTGATCACAAAATATAATCGTACACAGTCAGCAAAAACAAGTGCCAAAGCATCCAACACAAGTAAAACACCAGGAACCTCACAACAAAAATACTACACGAAACCGGTACGTACAGGTCTGAAAGTTTCGTTTCCGAAATACTGAAGACCATGTCGTGAAACCTGCAGTGGGCTAATACGTTTCCATGATACTCTGAGAACATGCGTGCCATCTGTAAAGTTTCTGACCTGCTTTTGACATTGCTTACCCATTCCAGGTCCTTCACAAATTTGATCCATAGCAGACACCGAGATCTTGACGAACAATGCTGATTTGCAGGCTGCGAACGGTGCGCGACGCAAATGTTTGATACAACAGAGAAACAATGTACAAAACTGTCTCCACAACTCCATGACATAAAGAAGAATATTTGCGATGCCCACATGGCAAGTTACCTTTGGCGCATCTTGCTTTTGTCACACCGAGAAAAAGAACCACACAAGTGAATTGTGTTCAAGCTTGAAGGCAGATTCCTTGAACCGAACTATCACTCACTCACACACGCACGCACACGCACGTTTGACAATCTCCAGTTGCACCTTTTCACAAAATTTCGAAAGAGCTGCCAACTGCCTGTTGCAACACTACACAAAATGCGAGGTGAAGTTGAATATCTTACAGCGAGTATTCTTTCACTAGCAAAAGGATCTCCCAAGGTTTGAAAACCAAATCGCCAACTTTTTTACGAATTGTTTCCAAAAATATTTTGTTACGATCGATTTGTTCAAGTTGACAATTTGGCGCAAGACCGGTGACCTGCCCTCAACATTCTCGGTGACTACATTGCAATCTTTTTTTCTTGTTCTGCACTGCAGAATCCCTCTGCTTCTGATACATGTGTTGTACTCACACGAAAATGTGACCAAGAGAAGTCACCAGTTACAGCAGCATCAAAGTCGTGACCACTAATGCTGTTCTTTTAAACCCTGCTACCAATAGATCCCGTTCGCTGGTCGCTCTGTAGCGCTTCGTTCAACCTGTGGAGCCGCCCTGCTCCTCGGAAAGGAGTGAACTAACTGAACAATAGATTTTTGTTCACAATCATCGCCAGGTGCTCTGCGCATTCTTCACAAATATCCACAAACAGAACGAAGTCTGGACAGAATCCAACCACCGAACGCTCGTTTTCCCTTCTTGACAACGTGCTTCTCGAGAGATATGCTTGCAACAGATTGCTGTTTCTACTTGTTTGAGAGAATGAAATAAGCGTGGCCACATGAACTGGACTGCAGTATTTCGAGGCAATCCCACGTCATGAGGACATGACCGTGGCAGATGCCAACTTCGCAACCTTCACGAAGACAACCAAAGAAATAATTTAATTTCTCAACAAGTACCAATGAGAAGACAGAATCTCCTGAGTTATCTTTGGCAGTTCCGCAAGAATCTTTCATCCAGGTTTGATTTGAAGAAGAGAGGAGACGGACGGTACCGTCGCTAGACGCCGATGATCATGGTGACCGGAAGCGAGAAGCAGACGCCGAGGAAGATGCCCGAGATGAGGGAGAACGCCGCCATCATACCCGCCGTCCCCTTGTGCTCCGGCTCCACGTTCCTGCAATATACGAGCACGCACATTCACTCGTTAGTGTGGTCAGGGTCCCGGTGTCTCAGGTGTTTTTGACGGCCCCAACTTTTTGAGTGTTCCTCCTTCAACATTTGCAAAACACTTCGTTGCCTTCACTGAAAGGGTGGGCACAGGACCATCTCCCCATCCCACTGCCAACAAGCGCGCGCGCTACTCACCTCGGGGCGTACATCATGGTGAGGCTGGAGAAATAACCCGACGTGAATGCCATCACAATGCCGCCCACGCAGTACACGTAGTCGTTTGCGATGAGGACGGGCAGATTGCGGGCGGCTGGATTCCCGTTGCAGAACATGAAGAACGGGATGAAGAGGCCGCGCAGCACGACCGGCAGCCACACCCACCGCGGACCCGGCTGTGGAGCAGAGCGGCGCACAGTCACGTGACACGAGCGACGCCATTCACTCTCAGCACATTGGCTGCTTTTACTTGTGAATAACGACCCCACCCCATAACCCGTCCCTACTTGTCCACAGTGATAGTCCATTGTGGCTACGTTGATCTGTCACAAAGATGATCGGTTAGATTTGTTGCAAAATCCCTCTTGTATTTCTCTCTGGTTGCAGCTCACACACCAACAAAGCGTGAGCGAGCCAACACGGACCAATCAACCAGAGAAATACTCACGACTCGGACGAACTCCGAGAAAAGGTTTCCCAACATGGCGAACGTGTTGAAGAAGAGGAAACACGTGATTGGCGTGAAGTATTTCTCTGCAAAACACAAAGGGAAAATGTCCCTCTCCAAACATTGATCACATTTTCACAAGTGCAATCATACGTCTGCTGCAACCATCTCGTACAAACCGGGGATGGGGAAGCTGGAGCTGGCTTTCTCAACGCCCGCCTGGATGGCCGGAAAACACGTCAGGGTGACGAAGAACACGAAGAAAACACTCAGATCTTGAACCCAGCACTGAAATTGTGAGAAAAACATTTCGTTGCATTCCTGTTCAACCTCTTGACAAAAACAGGCCGCTTCTACGCAATGGTGATCAATTTAGGAAACAAGCCGTGGAGTGTTTCGGAGCAGACACCTGCTTCGAGACAAGAGCCGTTCACGTTTTCAGAAAAAAGAACTGGTGCAGGATCAAAGTTGTTCAATTGGTCTGACGGAAAAACGTGCCCGACGCCAACAGGTACATGCGATAGATTTTGAGAGAAAACTTGTTTCCACTTGTGCTTTTGAATTTATTGCTGCTTTCAAGCCCTCATTTTTTACGTGATCGGGAATCAGAACCCACAACCCAGTGAACCGCTTTTCAACGCGTGTATGGAACTGTTGCGGCCGGATTGTCACCTTTTTGAAGATCTCTTGGAACGGCGGTCGCGCGCTGACGATGGACGTCGCCGTCGACCTCTTTTCCGCGCGGTTTCGGTAATAACGGTAAAATGGCTGCAAGAATACCAATTAGAAACAGTTGAAAATCTACGTGCCTTTCAAAGACCTCGCAGACATGCACCTTTGTTGAACTTTTGCTTCCGTGCACAGCGAGAGAAATCGTCAACCTTGTCATCGCTCTGGGGCGCAGCGCCAGGCGCTCAGCTCGACACGTGGTGGAACTCACAATGAGGGGCAGCGCGAAGTACGTGTCGAAGGCGACGAGCAGTACGAAGATGGCAGCGATGAAGTAGTAGATGGCGGCGGTGCGCGGGTTGGGCGCTGACGCGATCGAGACGATGCTGAGCACCGAGGTCAGCGTCCCGCTGATGTTCTGCAACGTCCACCGACCGCGGCGTCAGTACCAACACACACAGAGCGCGAAATTGCAACTCGCAACTCCCGTAAAACAGGCTCTGTTTTCAAAATTTCCATCTGACTTGCAAGTTTGTCGTGAACGTCTTTTTCTGACTCAACCTACCCCAAATTTTTGTCAACTGAACTCTTCACATGAACACTTCACAAGACTTCTTTTTTTTTTTCAAAAAAGCCAACTGGAATCAGGCTCAAAAGATTCACTTCGATCTGGTTCGTCATTCAATGTAACTTACTGATCCAAGCACAACGGCGTTTGTGTACTTCATGGGAAGACAAGCAGCAACTCCATACACACTGTTCTGATACACGCCATTTGCCACTGAACAGGTAGTAAACAAAACACGAACGTTAGTTATCGTGAACAACGCAGTTTCAAATGAAAACGTTGCACTTCGGGGAAAACAGTGGGCAGAAAAGTGATGCTGCACGATGCCTGGAAACTCGTGGGTAACGGCAACCATGCAGAGAGGACGACAACTTACGGTGCCGAACACCAAGGCGTTGGTATATTTCATCGGCAAATTGGCCGCCAAACCAAACACACAGTTCTGATAGACGCCAACCGCCACTGCGAGAAGACAGATTCATTCCGCTTCGGAAAATATCTCGAGAGCTACTTTTTTCGGCTTTGGCATGTTTCGTCTGGCGACAAGTGAAATAAATTGGTATGTTCCTGACGACCCGCTGATTTTGTTTTCAGATTTAGTGACACCATAGAACACCCCTTTTTTCCACTGATAAACGTCCTCGAATTGAAACAAAACTTTTTCGCAAGTTCATTTGTACTCACTGTTGATAATGACGACGGTCACCATGGTGATCCAGAAGAACGGCCCGGGCCCTGCAACAAACGAACCCAAAGCTCTGCAGAGACAAATGTTTACCGAGATGGCCCAACTGGTATATGACGAATGCAAACACGGTAAAGAACCATATTTCTGATGGGCAAACCCATTACCACCATTCATTGTGAGGCCAAATGTTGCGATTTGCCACTGCGTTTGCGAGTCTTTCGCGACAGGGAGCGCTGTTTGAGTTTTTCTGCAGGGAGAGGCAGTTTGCCTCGGGGCATTGTTTCACGCTGACATCGCGCGGTCTCCAGACGGAGGCGGAGCGACTCACAGTCGGAGCTGTCCACCATGGCGAGTGCGACGGTCGTGATGAACATGACGACGACGATGATGATGCTCCACACGATGCGCCGTGTGATGTTTCCTCCGCTACAATCGAGACAAAACAGCCGTCAACACGCCACACAAGATGTCGCACGAGTTACGAGTGGAGTAAATGGGTGAGTGGTACGCAGACCGCCACATCATTCAGCTGAACGACCAGCGTTAATGATTTCTACCCTGTCGTGTTTACATTGTATTTCAGGGGCTTCACAATCGACTCTGTGCAGATAAACCTGTCAACACAGGAAGTGATAAACTGGGAACATCGTTGTGTCAAAAGTCGTCAAACAGCCTCCGCAACGGACAACTTTCACACAAGAGAACAACAATGACAACAATGTTTTCCGAAGCAGATCCAGGATCGGGAGACCGCCCTTCATTCGAGCAAGTGAGTTTGGTGGACAATCAATGGGGCAAATCGAGTCAGGAACAGAGCGCTCACCCGCCGCACTGGCAAAACAGGTTGATGCCGTTGAGCAGGACGTTTGGCACCTGCGCCGTGAAGCCGAGGAAGGACAGGAAGTAGTCTCGGTACGGACCCGCCGACGTGTCGTTTCCGGCTCCGCCCAACTTGTAGTCCACGAAGTACTGAAACAGAGTGACTCTTTGGTGGCACCAGGCACGCGTCGAACACACCCAAAGTTGGCAATCGATGTTTTCGATGAGTGCTTTGTTTGGTCAACAACAATTGCATGGCTCTGCCGAACCTCGCTGCAATGGACCGAAGATACTCACTGCCTCGGCGGTGATGAACATGTTCCAGGGCATCAGCGTCGCAACGCCGTGCATCATCAGGATCAGGTAGACCACGTTGAAGCTGCTCAGACAAACGACACAATTCAGTCACTCAAAACTGACGCCCACCGGTTGTTAATTCTCCCCGCTCGCGTTCATTGGTGCCAGTTGTTGCACAGAAGTCCCGAGTACAGTTCGCAGAAGCAAAAGCGCAGCCTTTTGATGGTGTATTCCCACTCGTAATGCGAGATGCGGCGGTGGAGAGAGATGCAACACGCACTTGTCGACGGGCGCGTCGCTTTCATCGTCGCCTCCAGACAATTTCTTCTCCATCTCCTTCTCCCGACTCGCCAGTTCCCAACTTGGCCCAACCTGTACCGGCTCTGCAATGCACAAATCAGTTCAGTTCCACAATTCTAGTTCAAAACAACCGACATTTCTCAAATTCGAGATCCCACCAAGCTGTTGTGTTTGACTGTTCACAAACTTGTGAGAGATTTGTGGATCTGAAAAGCGACCAGGCATGGGTGTCCTGTATTCGGCGTTTTGTTGACGATACTCAACAGAAGGAATGACAACGCACCCAACAGCCTGCGTCTGTCAAGTGGCTAACTACGTACGTGGGCCAATTCAGTGATGCGGTCGGTGGTGGAGGCCATTGAGTGCACCCAAACTAAACTATAAGTTATCAGATGTCAACAATTTTTGCACAAAAAAAGAAGAATCCCAGACAATTTTATAATTGACATCTGAAACAAGTGGTACAAGGTCTCAAACACGTGAATTTTGAAAAGAAGAATCTTCATGGCCTTGTTGAAATGATGGCAAGTAATTTTTGTGTCGAAGGTAATTTACTTGTTTGCAACCTTTCTTTTCATTTGCGCCTGGCTGTCATGCAGGAAGTAAAAACAGTCGTATAAACTGGCAGGGTGTGGGTTCAGCCAACGATGTGAACTATCGCAGTGAACTGCAATGCAATGATACCAGGGGCGGGGAGCGGGTGTAATTGTGCATGAGCTAAAGAAGGCGTACCACCCTCCTTGCACTTCATTACCTAATTGGCTCAGACTGAATGCAGTGATGCCCCTGCGCTTCATGATGAGTTGGACAGTGGACGCCGTCGTGGACGCGGGCTGTGAAGACTCAACTCACTTGTGTCTCCGTTTTCGTGCGGCGAGTAGGGCGGCGGCGGCAGCAGCTCCTTCGCCTCCTCGCGCGGCTGCGTTTTCTCGTCCTTTTCCATGGCGTTGGCGGCGTCGTCGTCGTCACGCTACGAGGAGCTGAGAACACATCCACCACAGACGTAGATCAGTTTCCCTGCCAGCCCAGGATGATCAGATGATGTTGCGTTCAGATGATCATTTGGCACGCCAAAAGACCTTGATTAAGAACCCGCAAATTAATTTGTTCCTCTGAGTTTCTCTCGTTTTGCTTTGAAACGAGAATCTCAAAGCCACATGAAAAGTTAAACGCTTCTACGACTTCCACAGCAGATCTAAAATGTGAACCGAGCTACCTTTGGCAGCGAAAAGGTATCCTATTGAGGTTCGAGTACGCTGAATAATTCCAAATCAGCAGTAAAAAGTCTGGGTCTGAAGCACTCTTCAGCTCGAGTGGCGCATCAGGTGCTGCATAGCCTTGTTACAATGAACAAGTATCTTGCCAGTCTCACCTCTGGACAGGTTGTTTAGATAGGACTTGGCAATAGAACAAGGGTTGAAGACACAATGCGTTTTATTTGCACTTTATCGTGCAGCAATATCAGTTTCGACAAGAGCATAAAAGAGCACAAGTGTTCTCACCACGAGAACAATTGAACTCCAGCCCCATGTATGAGGAGCCCAATCAACTGAGCAGAGGGAGAAACGGCCCCGTTAAAAGCCCCAGGTTCCCGTCTGATGACACTGCTTCCACTTTTACACCTGGTCAGAAAACAGAACCAGACTGCATGGACGGCAAACACAATAGCACACACACACACACACACACACACACAAACTGGCACATACCAATATCAAACACCCACACCCACCAAGACCCAGAGGTTCCCACGTGGCTGGTTCCGATCGCAGAATCCGCCAGCAGATGCTGCTCGATCGCAGCCGCCCAGAGAACCTCTGACGACAACAGCACGAGGGTCACAGATGAAGGGGCGCAGCTGAGACTCGGTAACCCAGCAACTCGCGTTTGGATCGGGCCCATTCGCACGCACACTCTTGTGTCAAGAGTACTTGGGCGAGAGCTTTCTCTTCCTCAGTTACTTGAACGACAAAGTTATGCGTCCCGTTGTTCCAGTGAGGATGATTACAACACGTAGCACCGAAATTAGACACGACCCGGCGCATTCAAAGTGGGCAGGAGAACAAGAAGGCTACCGCCCAAAAAGCGCGCGGCCTGCTTCGGGCCAGTCAGTTTCTTGCATGGGCAGTGCCAGGGGGTAACTCAATGGTTACCCTGGGGGGGGGAACTCAACCATCTCAAAACGTCGCTAAAATCATTTTTAGGACATTTCAGAAACATTTGAAAATTTGGTTGAGTTGGCCCAACTCAACTGCAGGGGGGGGGGGGTGGAACTCAACCATACCAAAAATGAAAGTTGTTTCAAACAAGAATGCTACGCATAAAAAGCGTGTGGTCCATACAAATGTTCACAGTTCATAAACACCTTCAAGTTCAATGTTTTTTTGAACAAACATTCACAGTTCATAAACATTACCAGATTTGAAAATCTGGTCCTGAACCTGGGGGGTTGGGGTGGGACCAGATTTGAAAATCTTGTCCTGACCTGGGGGGTTGGGGTGGGACCAGATTTGAAAATCTGGTCCTGAGGTTGGGACCAGATTGCACACACACACACACACACACACACACACACACACACACACAAACAGACTGATGGTGATTACACTAAGAGTGTGGTCGACACACTTCGGGACCACACGCTTAAAAATGGCACCTGACAATGTCCACAGTGATTCGAACTATAAACATTTCAACGCAAAAATAGTGGCACGTGCGTGATACTCATAATCTCTGAGACCATATCTCAAATATTGCATTTTTCATACGAACCAAGAATCTGTGACAAAAGTTAATATTTTTCAAGAAACAAATAATTCAAATATGCACTTTTTGTGATTCTGAAAAAATTAAATATAATTGATCCACAAATGAATACCACCAAGTTAGTTGTAATGACTTTACCAAACTACCATGAAAAGGAATTCACAATCTGTCAAAAAAAATTTCCAACTTTTCACAACCCATCAGTCCATCAAAATCCATTTTTCAGCCCATTTGAGCCATCTTTGGAGGTCATCAC
>JAAUXT010127861.1_pt1 | contig 24543 bp, 28 predicted proteins | sample 7278171 | NCBI WGS metagenome assembly JAAUXT01 (sample SAMN14350112, study PRJNA611818) | marine sediment metagenome | isolation source: surface marine sediment (1.8m) | place: French Polynesia: Moorea | collected 2018-08
AAAACAGATTAACTCCTTACCTGAGGCATGTTATCTTTTTATTCCATGCTAGCTCGCAAACCTTGGGGCTGTCCAGAGAACACGAAAGGGATGATGGGCTTGCACCAGAAGTTCAGGGCCCAGCAACCAACATTCCTTACGGACAGGGCGGACCACTGAAGCCTTCTGTTCACGGGCCGAGAATGTCTCGGCCATGGCCAGTATGCTAGTGCCAACGCGCTTGTGGCGTACTTCGTCTTTATACAATCTCATTTTCGGATGCAAGGAAAGCTCACAACCGACTGCGATGGATCGGTAGAACACGGAAAATGGCAGGAACCAGCGGGAACTCTTTCAGTGGTTCTTACCGGGTACACCGCGTTGTTGTTTCACTGGACTCGACAAACTGCGTGTCAACTTGTACTGATTGAATGAATTACGATTTGATGTGAGGAAAAAAGCTGAAAAATGGTTTGCCGACCAAGCTACATATTTTTGTTCTTGGCACAGTCTTTCACACTGACTCCACGACGCTGTCACGCACCTTCAGGCAGATTGACATGAAAAGTTAACAAATGTGACCACGCTGAGAAACAGGTGCCTTTCCTCAAATTTGCTCTGAGCGCACTGGACGTCTGGACTTTGGAGCAAAAATTGTGCCTTGCACACTTTTCACCCTCCACTGAAAAAAGGGCAGCCGCCGACAAAGCGTCTGCGCCTCTCGCGCTGATTCTTGTCGTTTGTACCGCGTGACTCTTTTTTGCCCTCCCACATTTCCAGAAGCAAAGCAAAAGTTGAAGGCGAAAAAGCACCAGACTGGAGTCCGAATGAACGATCAACAACTAAACACTTCACATTTCAGCCAACAATCTTTCAAACAACACAAAACTGCAGATTTGGTGTCTGGCAACAGGCAGGTCTCCGTTTCGCAAGCACGATTCAAACTTGGCAGTGGTGTGCCTCCAAAGGCCCATTCAATCACGTTTTATTTTGAGATCTCCCTTTCTTCGTAAACTATGATCAATGGGTGATGCGAAGTCTACAATGACTGAAAGTCTGCAGAAGAATTTTGAACTGGCAGTAGAGGCCAGCGGCTGTCGATTGAACGTGACCTCAGAATGGGGACAGACGCCATCGAGAAAGGACTAACTTTCGGAGCTGACAGTCTTTTGGTGCAAAAGACAATCACATTTTTTGAACGATGACACTGCCCAGCAGAGACCCACAAAATAGCCACTGGTCTATTTCTTAACCTAACCTGGAAAACATGCCTCACAAATGGGTGTTAGAAACTAGGACGCAGACAGGGTCACCAACTAGAACGGGGTCTTATGAGCGATAATACAAGAACTTCTATGATAAAGACACAAATATTGTCAACTGTAGTCGAAACGTGAAGTCATACTCACTCAAAAGCGAAGCCTATAATTTTGTCGTTTAGCCAATACCCTTCATTCAATGTGTTTAAGTCCGATTCCTTTAACAAACTGTCAAAGAAGCTGAGAACAGTTTTGTCCAAGTTCCCGGCCATTTTTAGTTACATTTTGTTCCGCGAGAGGGACATCACAGAGAAACAAATGGTGGCAGCACTGACAACAATTTTTGCCGCTCAATCAACCCCGCCCAATACACGCAGATTCGTTCTGTCCAGATTCTGTTGAATCTCCCTTTGTTCATTCTTTCTTTCCAGGTCAAGACTCCTTCCCAATCAGTGTTTCTCCCTCCATGCGCAATTTGCCTCAAGCCGCGAACACATCGAATTGGTCCCGCAGAATCGCGCAGCACAAGCAAGACAGAAAAAATTTCTCGTGACAATGCAATTTATTGGTACCCCAAAACAAACTCAGGCCTGAAACATTGTGGTGTGACTTTGGCTAAGAACCACGAACCACTTACCTAAATCCGAGCCAGATGAATGGACAATGCCAGTCAAACCACCAAGGTTCTGAAGTTGTGGTTCCAAGTTGGAGACCCAGCAGAGAAATACTGAACCACTTGGCCGATCACCACACATGATAGTGGCTGTTGACCAAGTCTATTGGCCTCAAAGTACAATCTTCTATCTGTTGTCTGCTTCAATGTGCACAGCATCCATTTTTGAAAAGGAAAAACCCCCAGCAGTCACATGATCATGTGACCACCAATTGATAGGGGAGGGATGCAGGCTAAAGCCAGCAAAAATGGTAATATTGTGCTATTATTTATCTATTCTCGAATTAATTATTATAAAAATGTTTAGAATATTAAAAATTGTCTGTTGAGGCCAGCACCCCCCAGCAGGGGATGAGTGTAGTGTGACACACCAGCCTCAAATGTTAGAACCACTCCACCAGATGGCATGTTTGTACATAATAAATACAGAGGTTCCCGCCCCTGGGGACAGTCTCTCCTGAGATACCAACCTGTTCGTTTGTGATATCACTACACATGGCTTCACGTGCGGTTTGATCTCGTGTGTTGACACCCTACAATATTTTTCGACATCACTCACAATATTCAGGTACCGGCCACCCATCCACCTGGTTCTTGATGCATTTCAATCAACTTTTTGTCAGCTAGTCAGCCCAAGGGGAGTTATCCTGGTGCATTTGGAGTCTTGTCTTGCAAGTTTTGTTCTTTGGCAGTGGTCATGGACTCGCCTGAGCCCGGGGCTCTGTTTTTGTTTTCGCTGACTGACCCTTCAATTCAGCTCAGCAGTCGGGGCGAGAAGTTCAGATGCGATGTTCGACGAAGCGGGTGAGTCTGTTGGGAAGTTTTAGCTCGTAAACGTCCTTCAGACGATGCGTGACGATGCATCGTCGTACGGCCAGGCGACACCAGTGCATCAAACTGAACGGGTTTTCTGCAACAAAGTTTGCTGAATTTCAGTTGAAATTTGCGGAGGACAACGTGTCTCCTGTTTCAATTGTATCAAAAGCATGTTGTCAGAACGCATCGAATCGAAACCTGGTCCTGAACTTCTTTCTCACTCACATGTTCTCATTCAGGTGACGCACAAAATCTATCATAAACCCGACCAACAAGCCACATTTGGTAGGAATTGGACTCACTTTCGTAAAACTCGAGCATCTCTCGCGCGGCGTGGCCTCGCGAACAGAAGTGCTTCGCCAGATGTGCCTGGTTGTTCCTCGCGTACACATTTGCTCCTGTTTGGAGATGACAACAACAAATAGTTGCTTAAATATTTGTATTGGGCTGTATTGGGCTCAAAACTGAAGTATCTGTGACTGAACTGAATTGTCTCAAGATAGGTTCCAATCAATTTTCTGCACAATCCTATCTTTCACACATTCAGTAAACTGCGCAGACAGTTTGCTTTGAAGTGACAGACAGGCAGACAGGCAGACAGGCACACACACACACACACACACACACACACACACACACACACACACTACGAGTACGAATACCTGCGTTCAGCAGCAGCTCGATCATGGCGACGCTGTCCTGGCGTGCGGCGAGGTGCAGGGCCGTCTGGTGCATCTTCGTCGCGTTCACATTCGCGCCTGCAATAAGTGATCATTGAAATGCTTTCCACATCTCGCGGCAATGAGCTTGTGAAGGAAACTGCCGTGCACCTGAACCTCTCTCGAAGCCGGCTTCGCACTTTGGGTTGGGCCACATCCCCACAAGGCTTTCTGGCAAAAACAAGGCAGTTCGTACCCAGTCTGAGCAGGACGCGCGCAGAGTGGACGTGGTCCTTGAAGGCGGTGATGTGCAGAGGCGTTCCGAAGTGCAGGTCGTTGGCGTTGAGGTTGGCACCGTGCAGAATGAGCAGCTCTGCCACCGCCACGTGATCTGCGCAGACGCAAAAGTCAATCGTGAAAATCTCGTTCTTCAGAAATCCGTGCAGGGAATGACATCCAGAAGAATACCAATCAACTTTGAAGCTGGTTTTTTACGCCGTGCCAAAAAGCACAAAATACAAAACAATATTCGTCATGTGGCTTCACTTTTGTGGCACTGGCTACGTTTTCGCCTTCAAGCCCTTGGCGTTTTGCCTGGTTGTTGGTTCCTTTCGGTAAGTTCCAACGAAAAGCAGAATGGAGATTTCCTGAACACTGAGTCTGTGCATTGCTTCAGACCTGACCTCTGAGAACTGCCTCGTGCAGAGGCGTCGTGTAGTTCAGCGGCGGATTGACGGTCGCGCCGTGCGCCAGCAGCAGCGCCACGCAATCCACGTTTCCGCTGTTGGCGGCGTCACACAGTGGCGTCGCGCCGTCGATGTTGCTGGCATTCACCTTTTGAAGGAAAATGATTGAAATCAGATCAAATTTTCTGACAGAGCAAATGTTTTTGTTTTTTTTATGACAGTGGTTTTGTACCAAGGCGCCGGCGTCGATGAGGACTCGGGCACAGCGCGTGTTGCCGGCGAGGCAGGCGTCATGCAGCGGCGTCACGTTGTCGTACGTGGCTTGGTTGACGCCATGGCGGGCGGCGAGCAGGCGGCGCAGCAGCGACTCTTCCCCACGGTACGCCGCCCGGTGAACCGGAAACTCCTCCACTGTGATGTGATGAAGAGATCAGTGAGGCAGCGCCACGAACGACAGAACTGAGTGGGTGACGCGTTGACGAATGTCAATAGTCAATCCAGTGGATGATGCATGTGTGCGAATTTTTCAGAAAAAGCTTTCTCTTTGGCAGGTCACTATCTTGGAGTTCATACAGACTGTTAGGCTCTGCCAGTTGCATGATGCATGCAGTGCGCAGTTGTCTACTCATCTACGTATGGAGTCTATTCTCTTGCATGATGTACGTATCAAAAGCTTTGTCACAACTCACACGCATGTGGCGGTTGTTCCATTCCCTCACGGTGCAGAGAGAAGATTGACATCAAGCCATGCAAGTTTCCCAAACATTTTTCCTGTTTTGAATCACGCAGAAAGCACTCAACATAATTCAACCACAACAATCATGGCTTCTGTTCTGAGGTGAAGGCCAAGCTCTTCCTCCACGGCACATCAGACAGATGGAGACTTCGGTTCTACATTCTGAACTCGAGGAAACTTCTGCGTCAAGCTTCCCGTGCATCCAACTGGACCATGCGTGAAGAAACAAGTCTTGTTTTCGGATTTCGCACCGACCTCTCACTCTCAACCGAATCCAGGCAGCGTGGAGTCTTGACCCTTGAGGCGCTGTTTTGCTTTTCGTTGGACATATTCTCAGTTTTTCCTTCTCATGCATGTACCGGCAGGTGACAACCTTGGGGGTCATGGGCCAGAAGCTTGAAACTACGACCTGCCACCACAAATTATTGTTTCCACATTCAAAGTTGAAACCAGGCTTCCCAGCGCTCGAGTTTGCTCTCGCTCTCTTCGTTTGTGTCGGGTCGGAGCCTGGTTGCACCTCAAAAGTCAAGCCCCGCTCAGGCACATGTGTGACGTTGCGCCCAAGCCCTCAGCCAAGGACTTCCCTCAGTGCACGGCATACGAGTATCTGTGAAAACACAACGCAATTTCCAATCTGTCCGTTTTTGCTTGTCCGTGCACCAGGAGGATGGACTTCAGCTGAAAATTCAATTCGACAACTTCATGGGAATGCCTGGATTGTAAATTTCTGACACAAGCAACTCCGTCAGAAATTTGGAGACTCGTGCGTGCACGGGAACCTTGTGGATCACTTTTCTTCGTCTCTTCGGTTTCGTTTGTGCAAACGCAATGGATCTTTTTATCAACTCTGACAAGCAGCGCTTCGCACCTTGGTCTCAAGACAAGAAAAGACCGCGCGAAATTTCTGGCAAAGCTGCGCACGGAAGATGGATGTTCACCTCTAATCCTCACCCAGATTCCCGTGTTTGATGGAAGATTATTGCAATGATTGTTAATAGGGCACTTTTTCTGTCAGGGACCAAACCCTCCTCATTCAAAACAACCGGTTCAGATTTGTTCTCTGTTGCCGAAGGGTGCACCGGATTGCCTTCAGGTGAGGACGTGTTCGCCTCGAACTGAAGGGCGATGCGCAGAAACCGGATTCCTGGGGTGCACAGGATCCGCGGCTTCTTGACTGATTTGGAATCCGGCTTTGTTACAATGTTCACTCTTCTCTGAGGCTCACAACAACATGCAGTCTTGAAGTCAGCATGCACAATGTCTCTTTGCAGTGGAAAAGCATTGGGTGAGATTACACCAGGTGACTGTGCACAAACTTGTCCTGACCTTTCAAATTGTTGACAACACTTTTTTTCACCGTCCACGCACGGATAAGTGCAGAACTCCCACAGCATATTCTCTTCCTTTTGCTGATCAACTTTTCCTGTGCTAGAGGACTGTGAGTTCAATCATTTTACCCAATCAAGCTACGAAAACGTCTTTCTCCTCGTGCATGTAGTCCGACCCTGGTTCAGAATCTCAAAGGTAATGCGCAAACTTGTTTCAGGCACAATGCACACCAAAATTTGTGAGGGTTTTTCTGTACGAGGTCTGGATTTTATATTTCCTTAATGTGGCATGTGGGGGCGACCCTGACATGCGAGCATGTTGGGATGAGGTGAGTAGGTGGGTCATGATTTGAGGTTGTTGGGGTCAATTTTTGGGTCAAGTGTGTTGTCTTGACTTGCTGTGAGCAGCCATTCTTCTGAGGAAGTTGGGTGTGTATCGGTGATGGCCTTCTTTTTGTGGTTGTTGTTACTGTTTTGTGCTTCTTTGGAGTGTCGCAAGGAAAAACAAGTGACCATAAAATCCTGTGTGAAGTGGGGCTTCGACGTTGCTCGCACAATCAGAGGCATTCAAGCTGCATATGATGACCATGCCCTCAGCCACACCCAGATCAGACATTGGTTCCGAGTGTTCCAAAATGACCCTGAAAGGTCAGTGAAGGATGGCAAACATTCAGAGAGGCCCATTTCCCAGCGGACTGAAACCAAAATCAAGGAAGTTGAGGACATTGTGCTTGATGACAAAAGGATCACAGCTCAACAGCTTGCTCGTGAAGCTGGGATGTGCCACTCAACAGCTTTGAAAGTGCTGAAAAAGGACCTGAAGTACACCAAAATTGCAGCCAAATTTGTGCCACATCGCCTCACCGCAGGTCAACGCTGGAACAGACTGGACATGTGCCACACCCACCTTGCCAAGATTGCTGAAGACAGTTCCATTTTGAACAGAATTGTTGCCACTGACGAGTCTTGGTTTTATACTTATGACCTGAGGAACAAGGCTGCCGAAAAGCAATGGGTCACAAAGGAAGAGCCACACCCCACAAAGTGCTTACGTTCACGTTCTCAAGCCAAAGTGATGTTGATCCTTTTTTTTTGACAGTGCAGAAATTATTTCCATGGACTTTGTTGAGGAAGGGACAGTGGATTCTGAGGTGTATGTGCACAGCTTGAGGCATATGAGAGAGGCTTACCGACACAAACGCCCACTGAATTGGTGCAGCAAGGATTTCTACTTACTTCAAGACAACACCTCACCCCATCAGGCCAAGGATACTCGAGACTTTCTGCAGTTGGTTGAGCAAAAGATGTGGCAGCATCCCACCTACTCACCAGATCTGAGTCCTTGTGACTTTTGGGCATTTCCAATTGTCAAGGAAAGGATCAAGGGACACAGATTTCGCAACATCCAAGACTTGGAAACAGCTGCAAAATGTGAATTTGCTGCTTTGCCAAAAGTGGAATACACAAAGTGCTTCAATCAATTGGCTCAAAGGTACCAGAAGTGCGTGGATGCAGGTGGCTCGTATTTCGAGACCAGAGGAAGAAGGCCAATATCCAGGGAGCCAGACAACTGACTGTTCTGCTCATGAACATTTCGGACTAACACAAAAAGGATCACTGACAATGTTTGTTGTGACTCTGAAAAGTGCACCGCCGAACAAACTTGGCCAGCACATTTGGAAAGCCAAACTCTTGTTGACTCAAAACTGACACATGTTGTTCAGCATTTCCCCAATAAAGTTGCCTTCAGCAAGAACAAATTGGCCTTGGTTCCGTCCTCCCAAAACTAAACACTTCCACTCCATCGCAACATTAAGGAAATATATAATCCAGACCTCGTATCTCTGGAGCGCATGCGTGACTTTGTCACTCACGAACCCCCCCTCCAGAGGGTTGGTAGATGGGCCCAGAAATGCATATCCCATCCACACTATAGGCCCGAGACACAGCGTGTTTGGGTTGAGTACTCATGGGAACATGTCAAGGGAGCCATGGTTCAGTCGCAGGCAAACGCGGATGTAAGAGAATCCGGTATGGTGCCGCATCATCAGCCCATTGACTGCAGATCTGTACAGTGATGCGTATTCTGAATGTTGGGAAGAATTGAGTCAACAAAGAAGCAAGATTGTCCTGTCCAGGAGGGATGAGTATTCAGTCCGGCGATGACCTCACAAAAACGACACTGGCTTCCGAGAATATAGGTCTGCCAGCACTCACTCTCAGCGAATGTTTCACAGAAGTCTGCATGGCAACAAGAACTTTGAAAACAAGACTTGACAGCCAAGTGCCTTTGGAAGGTTCTTTTTTGTCATGAGGTCTTGCGACACAGCGGAACCTCAAGGATCAAACCAAAGAGAAATTTCGCTGTGCACAAACGCTTGCCCTATTCTGCCTGCGTTTGGGTGGCCGCCCCCACAACTGCTGTTGATTCGGTCTCACCCAAACAATCTGCGTTTCCTCAGGTGAAGAGGCTCACAGAGTGCTGCAAACACGCTCGCCCTGCGAACAATGGGCCTGGCGCAGCGGAGCGGGTGGGGGTTATCTCCCTCCAACTATTCACCCAAGAGGCGGCGAGAATCTTCAGATGCTGTTTGAGTCAGTTGTTGGGTGTCCAAAGACGAGCTCTGTGTCTTGACTTTGGGCTTCTAATCGTGGTGTGATGCAGACACCGAATCTGGCGGGTACGATCTGAACCAATCCAGGAGCATGATGGACACAACATTGATACGTGTCACTGTGAGAAGGCCCCACACATTACGAGCTGAGAAAAGCTTTGCTCATCGCACAGCTCAAGTAGTGCTCAGAAGTACTCAGCTTCCTGCGAGCACCAACCAACTGAAGCTGTTCCTACTGCCAGCTTGTCTACTCACAACATACTCGTATTCTTGTCCAGAGCCCTGTGAGAATATTTGGACATCACCAATTTTTTTGGCAGTAACTTCAAGAAAAAGCCCCCAAAGCGACGTGCTTTTGTCCGTTTTTCGAGGTGACCATATTTTTGTGGAACGCCACGCTGTACTTTTCAGTACTTGTTCCCGAGCCATAGAACCCGAGAAATTATCCTCAAGTGCGCCTTTGGAGAGATAACAAGGGACTACTGTTTGTTTAGGTGCCTCACGTTGAAGGCAGTTTTTTCTCTGCCTGTTCATCTGGTGATACGAATCTTGCTCTCCATGTACGTCTGCTGGTTTCCTTCGGCACGATGACAGGCTGTAAAAATACGCTGTTTTGAGTTTAACAGACACACAAACAGGCGATAAACACAGGCTTTCCAGATTTCCAACGGATACTGAGGATAAAAATTATCAACCTGCCTCGAAAGATAAATTGACCCAATCTTTGACAGGATCTTCACGTGTCGTTTCCTTTTGCAGCAAATTGGGGTCAAAATGACCACTGGGAATCGTATCACGGAGGACACGTCTGGCAGTTTGTGAACAGCTCGGATTGGATTTCCCTGCGCTGAGTGCAACTGGTCCTGGAAGACAGTCCTCTGTCATGCGAAACAGTCGTTGCAGGTAGGATTCCTCTTAGCTCTGTCCCTTTTGACAATCTGTCTGGAACATGATGCATTGTGCCTCAGGTCTCAGGTCGAAGCTGAAAAGAAACAACGTGCACGCTCCGAACCCGTTGTTCCTCGTGGGACGACACGAACTGGGTCGTCAATTAGATTTGACCTTTTATCGCTGCAACCCACCAGCCCCCCAAAAAAAACTTTTTTGAAACACGCAGAACAAGCCTTTGGAAAATATTTCTGTGCACTGTGTGCACAAGATGTTCGCCTGTACTTTATCTGGTGGCCTGGGGAGGTAGTGTTTGCTTTGTGCGCTGCAGCTGCAAGAAGCGAAAGATTTAGCAGCTCAGTAAACAGCTACACCGATTTAAACTCTCTTCACTTCTGTGCAAGCCAAAGACACTGTCAAAGTGCCTTCTGCCATACATGTCTGCAGATTTCATACGCACCAATCACCCCTCTTCATTTGTGTACGAAATCTGCATTGTGATGTGTTTGCACGTCTCAGATTTACAGTCCAAATATAGTGAATTTGAAGTGCATAGCAAGACAGAAGGGTGGAGAACGTGCAACGTCCCGTATCGTTGTTCCTCTTTTGCTTGCTTTTTATTGTTGCTGTGGTTGGATTTTTGGCCCAACTTGGAACTGATGAAGGAATCGCCCCAAGAAATGTCTTTGTTTCCCAGACAAAATAGACCTGCTGCTCGAGACTGCATGGGTACATTCTCACAAAGGCGTCACATTCTTCGCTCCATACTCGGAGACAACAGAAAAGCTTCAAGAACAAAAGTTAAACCTTTCTTTGATCTCGCGATGTGGAAGAAAAGAGACAATCTAAAAGATCTTTTGGAGCTTCTTTGGGGGCTCGTCTTTCACTGTGTTTCCAACAACGAACAACATTCTGTTGGAAACTGTTGTTTCAGTGTCAATTTGCTGCAACACTATGCATTGCAACCTGTGCTGGGGAATAATTGCACTCTGTTTTTGCTTGTGGGTGTTTTTGTTCAGTTGCATGAATCCCAAATCTTCCAGGCCCTATCCATGCGGGTGGAGCGTTGTGGGTGCTCATAAATCTGGTTGCAAGCGGGCAGGGATTTTTCCCTGGGCCAAATAAATGTCAAGGTGCTTTGGGTGTGCTGAGTGTTCGGTTTTGAGTCTGGCAACGCAGAATGAGTTTGTGAGGAAACGCGACCGTCTCCTTGGCTGGTTGTCTGGCCAGGCTCCTCATGGCGCGTGTTGTTTTGTGACATGCAGTCAAACTAAAGGAGGCTGTTCGCCAGCTTGGAAGCCAGAACTAACAGCTCAGGAGAATAAAGTGCAGTTTACTTTGACACGTTTTCTGAGTGCTGAATTTTTTTGCCTGTTGTACGAAAGGTTTTCACCAGTCAGTCAGGGTGAATCAGCACAAAATCAATTTGAGGCGTTGTGAAATCTTTGCACTTGTTGATTGTTGGCAAGATTTGGGAGTTTTGTCCAAAGTACTGAAGAGAAACGTTCCCACTGTTCCTTATTCATTTGTGGCTGTGTTCTTCAGCGAAAAGCTCAACTCATTGCTGGAATTTCACTCATCTGCTTTCCTTTTCTGGTGAGGTGAACTGCTCTGATGGGGTGAACGCGTGATTATTTCTCCACAATGCACTTCAGCACTTTCCAGCACCAGAACCCCTTGATTGGCAGCTTCTGTGCGGAACCACAGCAGATGATGTACCTTGATTGATATGAGTAGTTCTGTACTGCGAAGAGCCAACCAGCGAGTTTCGAATGGAGTTTCGAGTTTTGAACACACATGTGCACAAATGCACAAACGCACTCAGTGCAAGACTCGTTTGTGCAGGTGAAGATAACTCCCTTCAAACTTTTTTTCTGATTTTCGTTTTGCCAGTTTTGCAGGGGAACACTTTGATGAGGGATCCGCGAGGAGAGCCAGCTCTTCCTCGAGGCTCCTGCTGCTCCGGGTGAGAGGGTGGGGATGGGGTGGGAGGTAATGGCTTCACAGAGCCTGATCTCAGGCATGAAGAGAAAAAAACTGGAAAACGAGATGAATCTGCCAATAAACACTGGATAGTGCGGAGTGTTGAGGCTTCCTGACAGACCAGTGCGTCTGAGGAGAGAAGCATGGTGTCAGGAACATACGACTCACCTTTTGAAAATGGTTCAAAAGGAGAATCGTCTGCTGTCAAAGAAGCAGATGTCCTACTCTGTCGCTGCGAAGAGAAGTGAGGCGTTTGTCCAGCTCAAAAGAGTTGTTGCACGATCTGGACCTGAAAAAAATGGGCCCAGGTTCAGGAAAAGCCACAACCAAAACGAAGTTGGGCTGTCGTGTTAGGGTTGTTCTTTTGAGAACGTTACTCATGCTGACTTCCAATTTTCCCTTTGCTTCAGACTCCAGAACACACAGTACCTACTTTTACCAAATTTTACACCCTTCTTGGACCTCCAGGTTTCTTCTCCCTTGGAATCGGCTCTTACTCAAATTTACAAAGTGATGCCAACTTTGATTCCTCCCATCTTGAAACTTTGTACTCTACGGATCGACTGCATTTTTTCCGCTTCTGCCCAAATCGCTCAAGTCGTGAGGCCGGCGGTGTTAATTCTCTTGATTTGCAGGGCAGCACGAGTATGAAGCAGACTCGCGTTGAAAACCAGCTTCATTTGGCCCGGAAATCTGAATGCGACGGAGCAACAAACGAACCCGATTGTGATCGCTCCGTTGCACATCCCTCGCTGGCCAATTGAAGTCATTAGCTCAATTTCAACTTCTCGTGTTACGAGTTTTGTCACCGTTTTCATCGGAACTTTGAACAAAGTTTTACGAGTTGGTTCTTGAAGGGAACGTGCAGGAGTGGCAGTCTGTGGATGCCGACCAGTGAATGTCAGAGAAAAAGTGACCCGAAAATGGAACCACAAGACTCAACAGGTCCCCGAAGACGAGACAAAAAGACAGTGTGGTTGCCCTACGTTTTGAGGCAGGCTCGACAAGTTTTGTCTGTCTGGTGGTTCGTGCACGTCACCAAATCTTCTTTTCAAAGGTGAAGGTGTCACAACGACAAGCGAACCATTGGCAAAATTCTGACATTTTTGGGTTCATACAAGTAGTCTGCAGTCAGCACGTGAACCAGGCACACTTGGAATCGGTATTTCCTGCGCTCAGAAGCTGACATGTGCACTCGGAGGGGATCTTCATTGACAGAATAAATTTAAGGTTTGAGTTTCGATCAGCCATTCAGTGAACACGGTTGGAAGCTGATGCCTGACGGTGCAATACAATATTTATTCACTTGAATCTGCAGCACGCAAGTCGCTTCCGGAATGAAGCCAAAATCGCTCAGAGGGGACCGAGTGAAGTCGGTCACCCGCAAACTTTTCCTTTCCGAAGCAATCATCTGGAAAATTGTGTGAACGGTGTTATTCCTCACCTGTCACCTCAAGACGATGCACAAGATCTTGCCTGGGCTCTGAAAGAAAAATACGCCACAACAGAACGAACGATCGGGTGAAAATGAAAGCGAGGAACACAAAACCCCTCCAGCGTGTTTCTTTCCGAACTCCTGCTTTTACACTTACGCGTCTGTCTGTCGATCATTTACTTTGTTCAATGAAATATTAGCGGGTTCGTCCGAGGCTTAAAAGTAGACAAAGCCACCGAGAAGAGGTGAAAACGTGGAACGTCGGGAAAGACCCAAACGGAAAGCGGCTTGCGGACGGAAAATTGGCGCAGAAGCTGGACATTTTCACTGCAAGTTGCAATTGGAGAACAATCAGAGTTTCAGTGTGACAATTCGTGACCTCGATGAACGAACTCCAGCCCAAGGTCTGCGGTCTGAACAACAGCTCTGTATCGCGTCTTCACAGTCACACCAAGCACACTCAATGCCTTTGAAAGCTAGCAGGTAAAACGTTTTGAAACTTGACGCAAGAATGTGCAACAGCTCATCTACAGACCCTTTGTAGCAAAGCAGTGCTCAGAATGCAGAGGGCGAGAACACAATGTGCAATTTTTCTACCACAAAGTCTTGATTAACCTGTTTGGGGGACCGAATGAATTCTTGCTCACAAGGTCTGAGCATTTTCTCTCCACTTCCAAGTCAGTCTTGCCTTGTGCACAAGATTGACGAAAACCAACCGTTTGTGCCAATACAAAAAATTGGGAGCACACTACATTTTCGGAGGCCAAGGCCCTGGCACTGGCCCAATGACCCCTGGATTTTCGTGTGCAGGCAAGTGATCACAAGGCTGGTGACAGGACGGATGTTTGCAGGGCGTTTGCAGTGCGAAACACAAAGAACTGTTGCTACTGAGTCTCCGTGTCCTTGTGCGATATCCGCAACATTCCCCAGTGTCATCATCACGGAACTGATCACCAGCCAACAGCAGTCAGGTGTGTTGGTTGTGCCAGTCATGTTGTGTCCTTCAGAGAAGCTAGAAACAGCGCCATTGTTTCTTTGGCCCTTTCCGAAATGTGACATCCTGAGAAAAAATAAACTTGAATCTCAAAGAAAACAAGAGCCTTGCTCAGCGACTGAACAAAAGACATCAGTACCCAGATGATTTTCAAGGCCGAAGGCTCGACCTGGCAGGATATTCAGCAGATCAAGCCAGGTACGCTACAGATCGAAGAAGTCGCTTTTGTCTGTCAGAGATTCCTTTCGGATTTTCTTCTTCCCTTCCGCTTGGATGGAATCTCTAACAGCAAGGTATCCATCGACTAACGGGCATGTTGTATGTCTCTACAAAGACTGTGAGCACGGGTCAATACATTAGCTGCGCGTGGCTGGGTCCGAAACCACTTTCAGTCCGCTCGCAAGGACACAGCGCCTCACAAGTTCTTCCCCGACAATAGATCGCAGATCAATGTGGGCCGGTGGATCCAGGGACTGAGGACTGCCGAGTTGGTGGGCGAGAGAGAGACCAAGGCCCTCGCACAAGGGATTTGGTTTGAGTCGCTCGAAGAAGCAATCTGAAGCAAAGAAGCAAGGAGCTTTTTGTGTGCCCAAACTGCAATACCTAGAATCCAATTCTTTCCGACCCGTAGATTCTGTCCAGAATGAGACTTGAGCATTCACTGCTTTGTGATCTGCTGTTTGTGTGCACGATACCCGTTCAGGTCTGCCGGAATTCTCTCCGATAATGTCAGGCCGGAACATTTCCCCATTCTCCACAAATCCGTCTGATACCCACCCACACCCGGATTTCCAAATAGTTTCATTCAATTTCCGACTGGATTGCAGATAACAGATAACAAGATAAATGTGCCCACGAGACAGGCTCTTTTTCGTTAGTGTTGTGCAAGAGATCCCACAAACTGATAAGCCCATTCATTCTGTCGCAATCCCGCTGCACAACTCGGCTCGCAGAGTTTCTGATCACAGAGCGGAACCAAGTAAAAAGCAGATTGCTTCACCATCCATCATCAGCAAATTATATTTAGGCCCAAAATAGCTCTTCCGAACCGGGTCAGTGAAGCAGTGAAAAGTGCGTTGGTGTCGTGGTCACGGCGATGGACAGGCCAGATTCTTGATGGCACTTTGACACGAACCACAAAGCAGAAAGTTTTGTGCGTTTGAGCATTTGCATCATACCTGTGCAAAGGAATGATAAATGTAAAAAGTGATCCAAATTGTGGAAAAGAAAGAAATCATTTTCAAGCTTTGATGACAATAACAGAACAACTGCAGGGGCAACGTTTTGCTGTTGATGAGATGTTGTCCTTCACTGCGCAGACCCAGGGAAAGAAGTGGATCCTTCTGCTGTGGACCAATGAATCGGATTCTGCAGTGTTTTTAAGTTTCTGGTAATTTCAAAAGAACCGAAAGTTTTTCACTGAACCTTCCACTTGCAGTTTCCTTGAGAAACAGGTGCAGCAATTTGAAAATCGATGACCCAAACCATATCGCAATGTCATCTTGCTGACAAGTTTCCTTTTTTTGATTTTCTTGTGCTTTTCACGTCTTGGGAATGTCAACCACTTGAACCTGGTGCAAAGGACTCTCCATCCCCGAGTTGTGCCCTTTCATGCACACAAAACACGAAAACACGAAAATGACACAAATACTCCGCATCTTGCCAATCGGGAAAAAAAACTTGCTGGCGCACGCAGGTTCCAAGTTCCCCGACTGAATTCTGAAACCTCAAAAAGGAGGTACGTTCAGAATCTTTCAAGAGATTTCTGCGAATTTTGCATTCCCGGCACTCCAATGTCCCAGCCACGAAGTTGGTCCAGCTAGGAGAGACTTGTTTTGTTCGGCTCGGTGGCATCTCTGGCACACACACAAAGACGAGGTTTTGCAGCTCGAGTGGGTTTTATGATTGAGTGCATGAGGAACCTGAGAGTTGGGCCGCATCCACCACGGATCGATGAAATGCATTAGTTCTCCTATCAGATGTCCAGTTTACAAACAGAATAAACAATGGGTTTGCTGCAGGAGAGAAAATGAACTCCATCAAACATGGATGTTTGCTCTGAAACAATTCTTTTGGATCGTTTCTGTGCTTGACTTTGTCGTTTTCAGAGAAAAACACTTGCCCCTTCAAACCCTGTGCACAAAAATCCAGCAGCTCTCCAGGGTAGGGCATCTCGTTCGAGTTCATGTTGTTCTTGTGGGTTGCTGTGACTTTCGCCGGGACGGGGCACTTGCTGTCTTGGGCAGAGAGCGAGAGAAGAGAGAGAGAGAGAGAGAGAGAGAGAGAGAGAGAGAGAGAGAGAACCAAGGAAGATACTCCGTGACGCTGGTGGATCCTGTTGTTTTCCTGACGGCTCACCCCAGATGGTCAAGCCTCACCCTCTGTTCACCGTGGGTGCACAAGTTCAAGCAATTGTTGACTGACAGACGTCCACGTACTCACGGACTCTTGACATTGGATTTGAGACAAGAATCTTCCGATTCCTTGTCTTTTCAGCCCCTCCACACCTGCACCTCACACAAGGGAATTTGTGTTGCAGCCCTCCAGACTGCAAAAATTTCGAAGCTTGCTCTTCCATTTGTGGACACCCAGTGTTCGAGATATCCTGCCAAGACAATTCGAGCAGTTACGTACTAAGCAGAGTGACCACGCAACAAAACAGGAAAATGGAAACAGAAGATTTCTGTGTCTTGAAGCAAAGTCAAAAGCAGTCAAATCGGCTGCATGGGTCAATACCTTGTGACAGGCACTTCTGCTGTTGGGTACAGGTATTTAGTTGCTTGTACACAGCGTTTAGTATTGATCAAAGGAGCCCCCGACACCTGTGTGTTTGGTACAGGGTTATTGATGTTCCTGAAAAGCAAACAAACACAACTTTCACACTGTCAGAGTACAAAAGGCACACCACACATGATGTGCACCCATTGGCAAGCCGAACTGAAGCCGTGATCTGAGGACCTGACACATCACACCAATCATTGCAAACGCTTGGTGGAACTGGGTGTGATTTCTGCCACAAGGTATCAACCTTGTTGCACAGGGCTCTCACCACCTCGGAGCATTTGGCAGCTGCTTCCTCTTTTCATCCCATCGTTTATTTTGTGTGTTGAGTTTTTTTTTGCGAAGGCGCTTTGCTTGAGTTGGATCTTCGCGTGCGTTGGTGCCAGAAACATTTACGCATCAAACCGCCAGCCATTTTCCAAGAAAAAAGGCGTGATGCGAACCTGTGTATGTTTTACAGTGCAGCGGCGTTATGCAACACAGGTGAGTTTCAAACAGCCCCGACATCGATCTCGACAGAAATACCTGCCGAAAACATCCAAGTGAGCTTCACCGTATCTTTCTGGAACTGAGCTGCAACTCCATGGTTTTGTCAACCTGAGGTTGAAACACAATTAATGGTCGTCTCAGGTCAATTGGACAACGATGTCGACAACAGAGTACGGTACCTGTTTTGAATTGCGTTGATTTCAACAGGCAGCTCAGCAATGAGAAATGCAGGTTCTCACAAATCAAGGGGTTGTTTGAACCGGAACTGGATCCGGCATCACGGAACAAATGAACGCGTTCTGAGGACCGCAAATGGACATGTGGCTCCCAGATCACCTAATCCTTAGAACGCAGACCTGTTGAACCATCTGTGACTCAGAACCTTTTTTTCACCATCCAAAGCATTTTGTCTTGGGTCACGTTTTGCGGAAACCCCGACCACGAGGACGACAGCGCGCGCACGTGCAGAAGGTGCGGTGCTCTCCGCTCCGCACTCGCCGGCGACGCCGCTCGTTTCTGGGCCAGTCAAGGCCGCGGTGTATTGATCCCAAGGCGGCGCGCAGCTTCCGAGCGAGGCGTCGGTGTCGCGCGTCTCCGTCACCTGGGACCGCGCGCTGCATAGCCTCCTCAGAGATGAACGTACAGCTAGTTGGGGGACCTGGTTTGTGGTGAACTGCAACGTTGCCACTGTCAGCTTCAGTCTTGCAAACACTGAAATGCGGAGTAAGAGAAAGTGATCGGAGCATCCCCGAACCAAAAGGACACTTTTGTTCTTACAATTGAACCATTCCAGAACACTACGCTCTTTGTCTTTGAGAATCTGTTGCACAATGTAAGACATGCACTTGAGTGTTCGCGACGTGTGAACAAAATCCTTGTTTGAAATGGCTGAGAATTGTGGCGTCGTCCCATTGGAATGGCCACTTCCAGACTGGAAATGCTGCAAAGATCCACCTGTTTGCATGGCTGATTTCTTTGCTGCCAAATGGACAAGACACGCACAGTACCTCTTTGGTTGGATGAATCTGTGACAACTACGAGTACGCGAAGGGATGTAGCCAGCCCAAAGTAACACGTGAAGAACATGTCGGCTTGTCAGGGTTCACACATGCTGGGAAAATGGTTTCTGTGTCGCACCACAGACGTGGTTGTGGAGACAGACCACGCTGTGTGGCTTGTAGGAGTTTGGGAAAGCCTCGTCAACAACGGCAATGTTTAACTTTGTGTGCATGTATTTGTGTCGACGTCACACTGAACCTTGGATGCAGACTGAACCATGCGTCCGCCTCGAAGCTTTTGACTGAAGCTGCTCAGTGCAGGGAGGGAAGGAGGAAGGAGAGGATCTCTGCTGAGCTTGAGGTCCATAGTCTTCAGAGCGCCAACGACACCAACCTGGAAAATTGGAGCTTTTCACCACTGAACGCTGAGCCTGTCCGGACGATAAACTTGAAACGTCCACCCGGTCACCTGTGAATAAAGGTCGTCAAGCCTTCTGAACTGGGTTCGAGATGGGTGGAGGGGCACCCGGCAGATTGTGACTTCACAACCACCCATCGCTGCAGCAGGCTTTCCTGACGCTGCGCATCGAATCTGTTCTGGTCTCAATTGGATTTAGTCGTTGCCGGACCACATTACGAGATTATAGCTCCATCAAAGAGGATTACCCACATTTGCATTTTGAGGTAAGTTTGGTGTGGTGTTGTTCATCTCACTGTGCGTTTTATAAAGATTTCTCCAACCGCAAAAAGAGGAGAAAGGTCAAACGCACTGTTGGTTGGTTTGTTAGTTTTCACTTTGTGTCCACGTGCATTTTCCCAGCAGACAGGGAAAGGCAGTTGTGGTCCGTGGGATGAAGAGGTCCTCAGCATGCACCTATCCCAGTGGTTTTGTCTAAATCATCGTCAAGAAGCAACATTTGGACGTCATGCTAACTGACACGTAGCGAAGAAAGAGTGGACAAAGCGTCAGACATCAAAACACGCCCCAAAAAGAAAAGACGCCTTGAAGAACAAGAGCGCACGACACACGCGACGCTTTCGGGACCACACCCACTTGAAAACAAGAGACAAATTCACACCAACAGAATGCTCTTGGCTGAGAGAAAAACGTGGTGAGAGAAAAACAGGAAAAAAGGTTCCATGCACTGGGTCACTCAGGAAAGAACCCAAGCCAAACCCAAGTCTTATTTGCAGACAGTTTCAATGCACCTATTTTACGATGAAGCTGACAGAGGATTTCGAGTCAGCAAAATTGCAGACGAAGCTCATGACAGCAGCAAGGTCCCAAAGGTTCCTGCAGACGTTCTGACGAAAAGCAGATGATTTGACCAGAGCGCATGGTCAGAGAGTGAGGGCCATTGCTGGGTCAGATTCCTTAAGGATGACTGAGGCTGGTTTTGGATTGGCATTGGTTCTTCACAAGCTTGAGCTTTGGCCACCTCACGTGGCCGTTAAGATTTCCCAAACGGGCTGTCTTGTCACCTTGCATCTTGAAGATCTTGAGTTGGTGTTTTTGAGTTGGATGGCGGTTGGCATCAATGGCGCAGGTTCCTTTCTTCAGAAATCTTCCAGTGAAAAAGAACGTTCCGAAACCACTTGCACACAAAGAGGCTTTTTCCCTGAAACAAAATTTGCACGTTGCCAGGTTTGTTATTTCATGCCGCGTACCGCCATGATCTGTTTCGGCAGATGAGACATCCGGATCTATTCTTGCATGGGCAGCGACTTGTTAAGTGCGCAGCAGGCTCAGCCTCACTGTCGCCCATCAATCATACTTACCTGGAGGAGACCTTCCCTCCACATCCAGTCACTCGTCTCAGATAATGAAACCCACACGCTTTCTCTCCTCTCTTCCGCCCGGACGCCAGTGACTCTGCCCCACGACTCCATCAGATGACACCGTGTGACCGTATCACCTCAAAATTTGTTGGCACTTTTCGCACCGCATCCTTGCATCCTTCCAGCAAAACGACACCTCAGTTTCAGTCTGTCATATTATTACGTTGGAATTCCTTCTACGCAGCAAGAAGAACGGCAGACCACGACCTGAATGAAATGATTCGTAGTGAGTCGTGAAAAGCCAGCAGTCCATTGACTGTGGTACCGTATTCTCTGTGGTAATAGCAAGGAAAATGTTGCCAATCCCATCACGAATCAGATCGGTCTGAGGCACCTGCACGATCCTGTTTTTAGTTGGCTGTGCGAGATCCAAGTCAGTGTTGAGGTTTCAGAAGTCACTGTTCTCACAGTGTCCTCGTGCAATAGATGACTTTCTTGGAAAGCTGTACGTTCAGGTATGGATGCGGCGGACATCCGGGCGAACAAATCAATCGATGTGAATGCATTAATTACGCGCAGTTAGCAATAATTTGTGGCAATATTTGTCCGTGAAAGAGAAGCACTATGAGTCCATTTCAATTGTCGAACCAACATGTTTCTCAATCGATCACCTGAAAGTCTTTGATTCAGCTTTGGTATGTGCGGCAAAGAGAATCTTGCTCTGATCACATCACATGCAGTGAACAATGTGGAAAGGCTCGCAGTGGCATTTTGCGCTATTTTTCGTTGCAATTGTCGTCCTGAAAAGAATGTCCGTGTCAAAATTTTACTTTGACTGTGGCTGCCAATGAAACAGCAAGGACATCTGTGTTGTGTGTGTGTGTGTGTGTGGGGGGGGATTCGCGACAATCTGTTCACCTGGAACTCTGACCCGTCTCGTCTCTGGTCCCTGTGTGGTGAAGCAGAAATCGAAAGACATTTTCAGAATGTTTGTGTCGTCATTCTCTCTTTGGTTGCAACAGATTGTCTGCACATCCCCAACCTGAATGTGTCCAAACTATGCCTTTCATCTGAAATCGAATTTCTTATTGATCTAGATTCGATTTAGCCGCCACTTTGTTTCTGCAGAAAAGCTGGGAGCGACTGCTGCGCCAACAATTCAAGTGATGTCAAGAAACGAATGTTAATCTGGATTTACTGGGGCCTCGAAGATGTGAATCCACGGCAGACTTTAGACGTGTAAATGTAAATTTATAAGGAATTGAAGCTGCATGCAGCCGCCACGTGGGGAGCCTGCACAGGCCGTCGTGATGCGTGGGTGAGGGAACACTTAGCGCAGACAGAGGCGGCAGAAAGGCAGGGCACCCCCAGACATTGTGTTTCTACTCTCAGAAGAAAATTTGGCTTCAGGGAATGTGACCAGAATGAGAACTGTTTGCTCTCACGGCAGGACCATATGAAGCGCGAACACAGTGAATGGGATTTATGTCGCAAAAGGGTTGCACGAACCCAAACTCGTGCACTTCTCGTGCACTTCTCGTGCACATCCTGCCTGTCTTGCAACCACAGCTCACTGTCGATTCCATTTTGGTGTGTGAGAACAAACTCCGAACCTTGTCTCAAGTCAGCAACACACGTTTGGGCAAGGACGTCGAAGCCCCTTTTCACGCACTGCTTTGGCTGAATGGTCGACACATCATGACGTTTACCGACACAGACCAATCTTTTATGGAACGTTTTCGGGCAGTTTGGAAAATCAAGTTTTTGTCCGTGTTAGAATTGCAAAAGCGAATTGGAACCACGGGAAGATTGTTTTGGGACGGGGCAGCGATAACAACTGACACGTGGTGTTTTCTTTGTGGGTTGAGTCACATTGCACTCCGTGGGATCCCTGCAAACAGGGCCGCAGTGGGCTGAACCCGAGACCCGAGGAGGCTCTGCCTTTGCTGCGCTGTTGAGGTGCGAAACCCAGACTCTGGCAAAAAATTCACGAAATTGTGTGGATGTTGAACAGACTTTAGTGAAAGCCATTGTCAACGCGATACAGCACAGGAACCATCAAGCATCAGTTGAAGATTTGTTCAAGTAGGAAAGTCAGTGGAGTTGGCATTGCACGGCACAATGCTACTCGTATTTAATGGGCAGACTCTTCCCTGCAAAGTTTCTGACCTTGATCGAACTTGGTTTTTGAGGAGGGTAAAGCGCACAGGAAAAGGTGCGTGGTTCACGTGTGTAAAGTAAAACACGACCTGGAACAAGGGAAAATCGGTCGGCAGGAAAGAAAACGAAAAACCAGTCTCGGTAGATTGGGATTTTACCAGTTGCAACATACAAATTTCTTGAGAGGACAAAGCAGCCAAACAAACATTTACACTCGGCCATTTCGGGATCGATCTCAGACACAGTCGGACAGAGAACGGAACACTTTTGCTGCAACGTGGCAAAAGGCGCGACAGAGCAAGAAATTTACAACAGGACAAAAAGTCGAAGGTTTCTGGACAAGACCCTTGGGTCCACGGGATCTCTGCTGTGCCAGGTTGAACTGGTTTGGTATTTGCTGTTCGTGTCGTCACATTTCGTGGGAGGTGCAGAGCAGCGACTCGACACGGGCGGCACTGGATATAAAGAAGCAGAGCCGAAGACGACTGCTGGTATGATGTACAACGAGTCAAATTCTAAATTCTTACCTGAGATTTTTGTACAAAAATATTCAAAGCTTCATCTTGATTGTGAGTTGGCATGTCATTCAAAGAATGTTTCCCAAGCATCAGCATTCTTCCCCAGCAGTGGTGTTGGTGTGATGAATTCCCCAGCGTGAGACTATTCGTTTGCACGCAGAATTGGAGCTCCATTCTTTGTCTGAGCAAATGCTTGATGTATTTTTTTTCAAACTGGCTCCTGAAAGATAAAGTGTCATCTGGACATGATTTTTGGAAAGAAATTATCCACAGTTCATTCGTGTTTTCAAAATGCCATGCATGACCTCACAGAAGAGCTCTTTTCTCGAAACAAGATGTAGACCCCCCTGCACACACACACACACACACACACACACACACACACACACACACACACACACACACACACACACATCACGCTAACTGCACGGCATACAGCGACAGCCGGGCAGCGCGCTTTTGAGAAGTCTGGGCGTCGAAAGTGCTTCATGAATATTGTGCGACTCAGTTCGGCATTCCACATCTTTGAAATGTCTCTTTGCCGACGTTTGATTTGGCGAAACCTTGGTACTTCCAGGTTTTCAGAGCAGTCTTTCGCCAAGGGCTGCGGCATGAATGCTGGAGCTGTGGAGGTCTGGAAGCCTCGGTAAACACTTGCGATTGGAAGTAAATGAGATTTGACACCTCGTAAGTTCGATGTGCTTCAGGTCTGAAACCTGTCAGATTAAAACAAAGGTCTGAAGGCTTCTCACGTCTGGGGAATACCGCAGACTCCAGCCTCCAACCTATTTCTTGAAGAGAGCTTCGAACCAAGAATTTTATAGAGTCCCATTGTGCAGGCTTCCAGGAACACACGAAGGATTTGGAATCAACTGATTGTTCCTGAACCATTTCACTTGATGAGATGGACTTGTGTGAATGCTCTGTGTGGGTTGATGTGGGATCGCTTTGTGTAACCAAGTGGGTACTTACACCCAGAGGATTCCGCTTCCGATCTCACTCTGTTCGGCTCTGAAGCCAAACAACAAAGCTCAAAGTTGACAAAGCCGGAGAAGCACCAGCAAAACTTGTCGCAAACGGCCTGGGTACATGTAGCTCTGTGGTGAACTTGAGTGTCTGAATCGCTTCCCTGGTCCCCAAAGGAACACCAAAAAGAGGTGTGCTTGCTCGGTTGGAGTTTGAGAGTGACAACACGCAGGATCGATCGGGAATGGCTGTTTTCCATGCGCCGGGAGTGTGCTCGACGTGCATGGCCTTGCAACCCAAGAAGAGCTTCACCGTTTGCTGCCTTTGACACTGACTTGTCTGTTGGAGTGGAGAGCGACTTTGTGAAGATGGTGCCTTTATTGCCATAGCCACCAGCTGTTGACAACTCTGAAATGGACAGGATAAGTGTGCGTGCAACTGTTTCACTTTCTCTGTTGACAAGAACCAACCGGACACTCGTGGGAGTCGACGAGCATGGTCGTCTTAGCATTTCTACAACGGTGAGTTTTCGGTCGCTTTTTGAGGATGTTTCTCGAGCGTGCGCCGAACAGTCACTCGCAACATGCTGACTGCTGCAAACAAAACTTTATTACCATGATCTCAACATCAAGTCAACATGTCAAACTACTCAGAAAATTTGACAGACCACCTCATCTTCTTTACTTTCCTCTCAGCAGCATGGTCAATCTCCTTCAGAACTTCACATATTCCACCACACTTTTTGCCCTCAAATTTCAAATGACAGTCAGTCTTGTGCGCATAGGAGTGGTGTCGACGATC
>JAAUXT010055271.1_pt1 | contig 24531 bp, 23 predicted proteins | sample 7278171 | NCBI WGS metagenome assembly JAAUXT01 (sample SAMN14350112, study PRJNA611818) | marine sediment metagenome | isolation source: surface marine sediment (1.8m) | place: French Polynesia: Moorea | collected 2018-08
GACAGTGATGGAAGCTACATTTTTGGCAAACGTAGCACCTGATAAAACGTAGGATTTATCAATGTGGACATATGTACGTCCACGTCTACGTTGGTGATTTCTGCAGAACCTGCCTAATAGGTGTGTTCGGGCCAACCGCGCATTGTACCTTGCTGTGTAACAAGATCTCCTCACATTGTCGTTCCCATTAGGACAACACTGCGTTTCGGCCATCCAGATCGATCCACACCTCCAGTGAAAGGACATGGATTTCGGGACCATGTTTCTCACGCCCTGTGACCGGAAGTGACCATGGGATACGAGCAGATGAACGGGTCCGCCCGCAAGGGCGACTCGGCCGGGTTGGCGGCGGCGGGCCTGGAGGAGAAGGTGGGCGGGATCCCGGAGTGGGCGTGCCACGCGTTCGGCATCGTGACGGCGTGCGGCGTCGTCGTCTGTCTCGTCGTCGGGACCATCATGGTGAGAGTCATAACACCATTTGTCTCCATGCGGTGCTTCGGGCCGACACAGGATTTGGGAGGAAGACGACCCTGGTTCGTCCAACATCCCCCGGGAAAGAGGGGGCTCCCGTCAACGCAAACAATACGGAGGTTTAGCAAAAGCGTCCGCTCCTTTTCCGACGTGCCCCAATTGCCAGATTGGTGACACAATTTTCATTTGGTCACTTATCATTGGCTGTCAGGTGCACATTGGGGGAGGGGAACTGTTCACCCCTTTCTGGCAATTGAGACACCACACTTAAAGATTTTCAACCCGTGCTTAACCTCCCCAATAACTTCAACACACACAAGGAAAAAGTTCTTGACCGCATGCATTTTCCTGGGAGATTGTTGTTCGCGACTGTGAGGGACAGTGACCTCTTTTGTGTGTGTGTGTGTGTGTGTGTGTGTGTGTGTGTGTGTGTATCTGTGTGGTTTTGTCATCAGCAAAGAGAATACTCAGTTCTCACGTCTTTGGCATCCTGGTGAAGAGGAAATTTTGAGTTGCTGTAGAAGTACCGAGAGGCGGAAAAGTGAAGTGGTGAGTAGCTTCAGTGAACGTTCAAAAAATTTGTTCTTTTCTGTGAAAATTACGCTCGCCTTCTCGTGTGCAAAGATTGTGGCTTGTGTATGAAAACAATTCCAAGCTCATCCAGTGGATGGCAAAACAACACGGCAGAGACCAGGCATTTGTTGGGACACGGGATTTGGCAACAAAGACAAGTTCGGCATATCTGACATATCTCAGATTTGTCTAGTTGTTTGTGGATCCCGAGCTGAGATTTTCAGCCGTGCTGGAGTCAATCTCTTCGACTTGCTCTGCATGGCAATTGCAAGTTTGTGATACATGTATTTATCGTGCAAAGACCAAGCCACAAACACGGAATGGAAGCATTCTTCACCAGTGAGGCATTGTATTCAACTTGCAGGACCAGGAACAAGTTTTATTGTCACACAAAACAGGCTCGTTCACACGAAGAACCTGCCACCAGGTTCATCAAAAATCCCAGTTCTTCTTTCCGACTGACTGAGGTGGAAGAGGGCCCAGCCCCTGTGGAACCAAGCCAAATGCGACACCCCAGTGCTTCTGGTTTCGAAGCTCTTCGTTTCTCCGCAGGTGACGACAGCGTCGAGCGGGACGGTGAGCACGGCTGGCTACACGCTGCTCTACACCGGGGGACTCCTCGTGCTCGCGCCCGTCGTCTACGCCTCCTGGGTCGCCAAGTACAACAAGAAGGTGAGTCGTACCCCATCGAGCAGCAATCCCACTCCATAAAAATTAGGGTGGGAGGGGGCGTTCAGAATCAGAGACTCTTGGGACCTTGCTTCAATTGGGCACACTGAAACTGTTGTCAGGTGGTTCGAGGTCCTGGTCCCCCCTGAAACCGCGACAGAGGAGAATATGTTTTATTCAGTGGAGGGGAAACCAGGCCTTTGGGAAGCAAGTCTTTGATAACCTGGGTGTAGAGTTATGAGGAAATCAGACAGAGGTTGGGCTCACGTTGTCTGCGTCCACCCCGTGAGTCGGAATCGTTTCGATGAATAGGTGCGCAAATCATTGCCATCCAATCCATCTTGTCTCAGAATATGTTAATCCGTTTTTTCTTCAAGTGTCAACAAGGGGGGTATTTAAATGCAAATATGTATCGTGGCCCTTGGTACACTAACCTCCTGGGGCAAACCTGTTGCGAGTGTCGGGTGTCATGTGACTTGGGTTGGTTCTACACAGTCCGGTTTCACGTGTCCCTGTTGTCTATTGAGGGCTGGGTCAGCACTGCGGTGTCGTGACAAAAGAATCAGAGTGCGAAGTTGGCAATGGCGGATCCAGACCTTTGCGACAGGACAACACGACCTTTTCGGAAACTTTTAACGCTCCATTTCGCACGCAAACTTGGTGTGTTGATCTGAGGAAAAGGGAAATGGAAACAGGAGGTGGACCACAGACACTTTTGGGTGGTGGACAAAGGGGATCCCAGCGTGTATTGGCTGTGAAATTTGGTGCCAGATGGGCGCGTTTGACATTGGCTTTGCTTGCATGGGAGTGTGAGTTACCAGACTCAGGATGTTCCTGCAGCTGTTCGGGAAATGGAGCATCAAGAAGGAGAAGAAGTCGACTCCGCTGGAGCTTGTCGCGACAGACGGTTCCGCCAAACTCTCCATCATGACGATGCCGACCAACGGCGACTACCACCTCTGGTCCAAGGTCAGCAGACTCACCTGTAATGTTTGGTGTCGCCAAGGCCCAAAACTGAGACGGCGATCCATTTTATTCAGTTCGTGCAGTTCACATGACTGCCAAGTTTCTGGAAGTCAGGGACAGTCAAATGTCAGAAATAGATTCACCACTGAAATATTGATTGACAAGATAATCGTTTGATTGTGTGCAGCAATGGCGTCTTGCGACTCCTCTGAAAGGAACAGGAATGGTAAAGACCACGGGTTCAGAATCACTTTTTCATTTGTCACAAGAAAGATCACACGGGCGTCGCCAAGTCATGTTGGTGTTGAACCCGTACGCCTGGTTCACTGTTCCCGTCGTTTGAGTCACATTATTGTTCACCTGTAGTAAAAGTCAGACACACGTGACCGGTACTTGCACTTTTGAGTATTGCACACACTTCAGCTTCGTCTATTGTTGGTTCTGCACGCAATCGTTTTCAAGCACACCAATAAAAACAAAACAAAAAGTCGCACGGTCGACACAAAGAAACAAACCAATTCCGTTCTGTTTTCGGCTGTATCCTGACAGTCATTCACCTCTGCGTCTTGTCGCGCAGGTGCTGCCGCAGAGCATCACGCTGCCCCCGGGGGCGGCGCACAAGCCGCCGGGCCGCGCCGCCTCCCCCGCCGCGGGCGACGAGGACGAGTCGCTGCTGGAGAAGCGGCTGTCGCTGCTGACGGACGCCACTCCGCCCCGCGCCGCCGCCCCCACCGCTGACAGAACCTCCCTCAAGTACAGCGAGGAAGACTCGGACAGGTGAGGGGGCACTCCGGAACACCCTCTGGAGAAGTCCAGTCACTGATAATTAGGGAATCCCAGAACGCCTGTTGTGTGCTAATTTGTCGACACAGATGATCATCCTGGTATTTACATGCAAAGGAGTGACAGCATTGAGATCACCCTCATATGACTGTGTTGTGCTGTACACTCCAGGCTCTCTTTGTTCAGGGATTTTGAAGTCCCACATGGTCACCTGGCAATAAAAGTGTATTCCTTGTTTCATAGAGAGTAGCATATAAGCCTGTGCGTTCTGGCTGCACAGACAGGTAATCACGTCTCAAAATCGCAAAACTGACAGAAAACGTTTCTCTTATTCGGCGTCGCAGGGGCAGCATGAAGGACACGGGCGTCAACACGATGTCGACGTCGGCGGCCGACGAGTTCCAGCAGCGCAAGTCCGGGGCGGCGAGCGTCACGGAGAGCGAGCTCGAGCGCCTCACAGTGTCCACCTCCACCTCACAGGTCAGTCGAGCGAGGCAGAGGCACGGAGGTCTCGGTTTGGGGCTGCACGGTCTCGGAGACGCATGTTCCACTCACAGAACTTGTTGTCTTCAGACAGAAACGCACGATCACGGATCTCAGGTCGAGTCTCCCTCGGGAAGAAACTTGTTTGTCGATTGTGGACAAGATGTTCTCAAGGTGTACCAAGCTCAACATCCCTGCCCAATTTTTGATGGCTTTTCCCACATTCTATCTGCTTCATTGCTGCGCTTGTCGTGCATAACTCTCGGTGAAGATCCAGAACGATACACCTCTTGATCTTGCAAGTGTTCGGTTTCGTAAACCACAAAATTTTATATAGCTGTCATGACAAGACTGAATTTTGCTATTTCTTGCAATATCGCGCAATGTGTCAGGTGTTGGTGAGCAGTGAGGAGAGGTTCCGGCAGGTGGAGGTGGATCTCCACCTGAAGGAGCTGGAGCGGGAGGCGGTGCAGAGCGTCGAACTCGCCACGGTCCACGAGTCCGGTTTCCTCCATGAGTCCGACGCGATTCACGATGTCGACGCCATTCCCGACTCCGACGAGGTTGACGAGTCCAGCGTGACCCACGAATCCAGCACCGTCCAGGAAGACAGCATCGTTCAAGAAGACAACATAACTCGGGAAACCAGCGCCATCCACGAATCCAGTATCACACAAGAAGCCAGTACCGTACAGGAAACGAGTACTGTCCAGGAAACCAACGCCACTCAAGACACCAGCACCAGTCAGGAAACCAGCACCAGTCAGGAGACAAGCGCCAGTCTGGGGACGAGCACTGTGCAAGACACCAGCACCATACTTGTACAGGAAACCAGCACCGTACAGACCAGCACAATGGAAAGGACCTTCTACTACGGCTCCAATGAGGTAGATCTGACTGACCGCGACCAGTGAAGCGTTTGATACGAAGTGAACAAAGCATTTATTTTCCATACAACCCACTTGAAAGAAATTCACAGACACAAACAACTCTCGCAACCTTTGACATGAAGCTTTCTTACATTTGCTGCAAGTCTCTGTTGTTTTGTGAAAATTTTTATGTTCATTGCAAATTTTGCGGCAAGTTGATGTTTTGACTTTTCACGACTAAAAAATTGTCGTCGTGAAGCAAAATGATGTGCTCCCACAGCACCAATCATTTTGCCTTTCATTCTCAGCAATCACTTGTGAACAGTGATTCTCACTGTTGGAGTTGACCTTTCGACTCCTAATTTGGAGGTCACCCTCAATGTTGAACATGAAGCGCGCGTGTGTCTGACGCTGACCCAGCCTCCCTCTGCAGGAGACGGCGGTTCTGGTGGAGGACGTCCCGAGGCGGGCGCTGCGACCCGAGCACGTCGTGCACGTCGAGAACGTCCCGCTCCCGGAGCCCCGAGACAAGGTTCTGAACGTCTCATCCGAGATACAGAAAAAAAATGGGGGGGGGGGGGAATCTCGTTTTTAATTTGAAGCTTCTGTGGAGATGCCAAGCGGATCTTTTGATGTGAGGAATACAAATGTTCACAAATACCGCATTGAGATTCATTGATCTCAAATGCAAACACGTGGTTATCTGCTGAAGCACGAATGAAACTTGCACATCAAGGAAACAAAGTGGAATCATGTTGGAAACATCGTCTGAAAGTGAAGTCTAGATCCGTTGAATGTTGAGTATGAAATGTCAGATGAAGCATCTCGAATCTGCCTTTATTTTCAGATCGTTGAGCCTCGGGTGGAACCTGTGAACATTCCACAGAGTTTTGAAAGGTTCAACACCTCATGTTTTTGACACATTTTGGGTTTCTATCTTGAAAAGCTTTAATATCAATTGAAGGCGTCAATGAACAAAACGTTTTCTTGTAGGCAAGAAGTCACGGAAGACACGCTTCACGCCGCTGTTGTCGACAGAGACAAAGAAGCCAAAGAGCAGGTCAGGCACATCTGCTCCAAGGGAAATCTTCAAAACATGGGTGTCTTCTTCCTTGATTTCCGTATTTTCCTTTCGTGTGACGCAAATGAATCTTTTTACAGATGACCAAACAAATCAAAGACATGGCCGGAGATGTCCAGATCGTTGAGGAAAAGAAGGAGGAGCCTGCAAAGGAGCCCCCAGCTCCGTTGGTGATGCACCCGGTGGAGCTGCCGAAGGAAGTGGAGGAAAAGCGTGAAGAAGTTAAGGAAGACATCATCGAAAAGACGGAAGTAAAGAAGAGCAAGGAAGACCTGGACGAGAAACTGACAAAGTTGGAAGAAAACAAAGAAGTGAAGAAGGAGACGACCAAAAGACATGGCGTTTTGTTTGACACCACAAGCGCAACAGAAGTCGATGGCAAAAGAGAACCTGTCATCAGGAAAGTCGTTCCACCGATTGCAAAAGAGCCGCCGAAACCGGAGATTCCCGTCGTGGCGCCTCCGAGTCCTGTGGAGGAGACGGTCGCAAAGAGAACCAGCATCTACCAGAACAGGAAGCTGGTCGTGGGCATGGTCAATCAGATAGAGCAGCACAAGGACACAGACACTAAAGAACTGATCACAAGCCCGAGAGTGAAGAGTGTTCTGGAGGACGACACGGGAAAGAGTGAAGTTCTGAAAGCTGTGGAAGCTGAGGAAAAGAAACTGAAAGAAAGTGTCAAGAAGGTTGAGGCTGACGTGAAAGAAGTGACGACTCCTGTTGTCAAGAAAGTGGAAAAGAAGGTAGAAGAGGTCGTAAGACCCGTTCAACCTGGTTTTGTTGCGGAAGAGAAGATGAAGGAGATGGAAAAGAGACGAGAAGAGGCGAGGCGCAAGATTTCCGCTGCAGAAAAGACGGTGATCATCGTGGAAAAGAAAGTAGAAGAAAAGGCAGAAGAGGAACCTGCTGCAGAATCATCCGCAGAAATCCCTGAAACACAAGAGGAAGTCAAGAAAGAGGAAACAGAAGTAAAGGAAGACGAACCAGCCGAGCCTGTTGAAAAGAAGGTTACCTTCAGCAAAGATGAGGCTGAGATCATTGAGGACAAGGCGGACCAAGATACGGTGGTCACCGACGTCACTCGGGTCATTAAACCTGTCATCTTCGCTCCAAAGAGGGAGAAGTCGAAGGCCTTCAGCTCCGCGCATTCCAGTCTGGAAACCTTCTTCAGGACCAACGGCAAGAAAACGGAGAAAGAGTCTCCCGACCGGTCTCCCCCCGGATCCCCGCCCCATCCAGACCGAAGACCCTCCGCGCCGAAAGTCGACATCAAGGCGAGAACCAAGCATCTCCACTCGATCTTGTTCGCGGAGGAACCAGAGAAACCGCCGATCCAGAGAACCAACAAAACCTGGACGAGGCCTACGTTTGGCTACGTGGACCCGGCTCCAGCATCAGTTCCTGCCCCAGTATTCCCGAAGGCACCAGCACCACCACCTCCACCACAGGTCGCTTTCTTCAAGGAAAAAGAGGTCATCATCGAGGAAAAGAAGCCAGAGATTCCGGTTGCGCCTCCCCCGCCCAGGTTGAAGAAGACAGTGGTGGAGACTCTGAAGCTCGACGAAGAGGCAGCGAAGCGGGACAGTTCGGTCTCCGCAGGGTCGTTCGGATCGTCGGGATACGAGATCCCTCTCCCGTCCTCCCCGCCGCCGCCTCCCCCGGCGGCACCCGCCCTCATGCGCTTCAAACACGTGGCTGTGGTCAGCACCAAGGAAGATGATATTGAGAAACTGATCAACACAGAGCCTGAAGCCAGCACCAGTGCAGTGATTTCAGCCTACGCGAAGGTGGAAGACCAAGTTGAAGTCACCAAGGAGGCTGACAAAGAAGAGACTGTGGAAGTGACCGATGGCTTCTCAAAGGAAGTGCAAAAGATTTATGAGAAAGAGCCGCAAGTTGAAAACACTGTGACTGTTTCAGAAGAAGATGTTGATGAAGAAGAGATCAAAGAAGAAACTGAAGAGAATGTGAAGAAAGCATACAGAAGCTTGATCATGCCCAAGGTCTTCTCGGCCAACAAACAAAAAGTCTCCTTCAAACCAGTGACGCCGTCTCCTCCAAAAAGCCCTCCGAAACCCCGAAGAAAATTGCACTCTCCACCACCGCCTCTCCGAGAGCCTTCGCCTCCCCCGGAACCAGACCTGAAACTTCCTTCTTCCCCCGAAGCGCTCCCTCCTGCAGTCCCAACTCCAATGTTCGGCATGTTCGCAACAATGAGAGACGAAACAAACGCAGATGAGCAGGTTTCGAAATTTAATCAAGAAGCAGATGAAATCATCCAAAGTACGTCTGACCTCTCACCCCAAGAAAAGGCTGAGATGGACGAATTTTTCGACGAAGTTGAAGATGTTCCAGTGAAGGTCGAGACTAACGACACAGAAGAGATCAAGCTGCAGGAAACAACGAAAGAAGAAGGCTTGGAAAGAGAACAGGAGCTGTTCATTGAAGAAGAGGAGAAGATCATGGAGAAAGAAATAGAGATTCTGGAAAAGAAACAGGAGGAAGAAGTGGAGACTGAAGCCGAGGTGCTTGAACCGAAACCCGCGAAGCCCGAAGAAGTTGACAGCTTTTACGTGAAGGACACATCAGAAGCCGAAGATTTGCAAGTCACTGTGGACACTGACGAAAAGGTTGAAGAGTCTCAGCCAGAAGAAACCTGGAGGAAGTGGCTGTCAAAACAAGCGGCGAAGAAGGAAGATGTGATGGAGGTGGAAACGGTGGAGATCGGGGCGAACAACGAACCCGCCAAGTCGCTCAAATTCAAGGCACCGCCCATGTTCGGCCCGCTGCCGCCTTTCGTACCCAGGAAAGGATCAGTGGTCGCTGTGGAGGACAGCACTGTGGAGACTGTGGAACCGGAGACAACAGAAATCAAGGAGGTCAAGTCTGTCACAGAGAAATCGCTGAAGTACGAAGTCATTGATGTAACACCGAAAGCTGTTGAAACCATCGAACCAGAGACCAGTGATGAGCCTGTTCTTGAACAGAAAGTGTTTCAGTCTCAGAATCTCAAGTACGAAGTGATCGACACGACCACTGCAGAAACCAAGGAGATTGAGACGGTCGAGAAGGAAGAAATCCCGATGCTGCAAACAACGAAGCCGATCATGTTCCCGATAAACAATGTGGAGCCAGTACCGGACCCCCCGCACAGGGTCCAGATCAACCTCGACGATGCTGACACGGCTCCAGTTGAGAACATTGAGAAAATACACAAAGCAGTTGCTGAAGTCAAGGCAGACGGAAACACTCCGCGAGTCGAGGTGCCGAGAACACGACACGTGGCGACGGTCGAGATCAGCGACGACAAGGTCGAGGCGAGATCACTCAGCACCATCCAGATTGACGAGTACAACCGGAAGTTCAGCTCCACGACAATGGAGACCGGAAGTAACACCACGACGACAGAAGAAGCGACCCCTGCTGTGGCTGTTGCTGAGGATGTCCAGAGAAAACCAGAGTCGACGTCCCTGGGACACGTGAGCAAGGTGCAGATAGACGACACAGTTCTACCGGAAGAACCTGCAGCGACTGAACGACACATCAGCAGCATAGCTGTGGACGCGGACGAAGATCCAAAAGAGCTTCCCACTGAAAATCCAAAATTAACACCTGCGCCATTCCTTAATCGACCAGAAGCTGAACCCGAAATGGAGAAACCCTTTAAACACATCACGACGGTGCCTCTGGGGAATGATGAGCCTCCAGAGACAACACTGGCTGCACCGGAAGTGATCGCAGAAACCACCACCGCGTCGGTGCACGCTATCCCGCCTCCAAAGAGACTCCTCGGAGACGCCGACAAGCTGAACCGCTCCGAGACGCAACCGCAACCGGAAGTCTCCGTGAGAGAACCGGAAGTCTCCGTGAGAGAACCGGAAGTCTCTGTGAGAGAACCGGAAGTGATAATTGACTCCGCGGCTGAAGCGCCCCTGCACGCAAAACCTCTTCCTCCGCCCCCTCCTCCTCCACCTCCACCCCCAAAACCCTCCCTCGTGGCGAAGAAGTCCTTCCAAATGGAAGCCATCAAGGAGGAGGAAAACTTGCTGGATGCACTTTCGATACCCAACGGACATGTTCCCAAAGGGAAAGTAGAGGCGATAAAGAAGGATGTCGCAGGGACTCTGAACACACTGCAGGCTAACGGTCACGCCCTTGTGAGCCCGCAAAGCTCGTAGCGCTCTGACATAAACACTGAAACAGACTCAGCTGGAAACTTCAGGATTTGGCACAAAATGCTTTGAAACAGAAACTTGTTCTGTTATTTGATTATCGTTGAGCAGAAGAAAATTTTGAAACTCGATTGTCCGAATGTCCGCAGCCCTTTCCAGCAACACAAAATGTATTCCAAAGCATGAGAGAGTTTTCAATGCAGACATGTCACGAAGACGAAAAACGACATTGTGATGTGTGCAGAGGTAACACTTCAGATAAATAGCTCCAAATATGATATTGTTTTGTAAGAACATTCAATACTGAGTTGAGTGGGGAATGTTTGTTGTACATTCATGATGCGACTGGCAAGTCAGTCGATGGGCCTGTACATTTCACTCCCACAACTTCTTTGAAACTGAGGTAAAGCGACTCTCATATTCTTGCCTGTGTCACACACGACACATGCACTGCGTGCGTGTGGCTGTGAGTAAAATGCTATCTGTACAAAGATGTCTGGTTTATTTTGAAGTAAAGGAAGAAAACACCCCCTGTGTTGAAAAAGGAAACAACAAAGGTCTTCTTCCGATAAATTTGCACAAATCTCATTTGTTGATGGAAAGGCACCAACACCGTCCGTGCAGACCAGACTCCGTGAGTCCAGTTGATTCAACATCGACATCGACAGTCACAAGAGCAACAGAAGAATGTTGAACCACAGGAACTTTGCGACGCACATGCGCTGAGCACACTTGTTTCTGCCAAATGTGGCGGTTTCAATGACATTTCGACTCTTCCTCACATTGATGACACAACCAAGGCCAGATTGCTTTCTTGTATCCACGAGGATAGAACACCTTGGCCCGAAATGCAGTCAACTTCGCCGCACCAGCCCGTGGCCCAGACTCATCCGGTGTCTGACTCAAAGCATCTCCAACTTTGCAATTAAAAAACCAACACTGCTGGTAATTGTGAAAAAGTGCGAAGTCAAACATCGAGCGCGGAGACAAGAATGCTGCGAGGCTGTAAGCTTCTCTGTAAAAAGTTGGGCCCACTGTGCGCAGCGAGTTAACAAAGGTGCTAATTGATGATCTCCCGATCTTCATGACAAATGGTATTGTTTGCGTTGCTCAGATCGCCTCGTGGTTTCTTCTCACCGCCGACCTGAGCTGAGGCGGGCGGTGTGCCACCGAGAGTCCGTTTTGCAAGCGTCCTAAAAGTCTCTCATCAACAGAACATCCACTTTGAGTGTCGAGAGAGAATCATTCCTGCGAATGTGCCAGAGACCATCAGGACTGGAGGGTCAAAAATCGAGCGGGTGCGTCGTTGGGCTCCCACACTCTGCCACTGGATAGCCAAAGGATAATTATCAAAGACGTTCAGGTGTCTTCAAATGTGTCGCATTGGATGATGACAAAACTGGATTGATATGAGCGTGTAATCGCAGAGGTGCACTCACGTTCTGGGAGCACTGTTCATCAATCGTGACATTTTCCCACGGAAATGCACGCGCGCGCACAGACGCGGAATTTATGAAACGTGGTGAAGATGTGCGGCAAGACGACCTCAGTCAAGAGGAAGATGAAAAATTGGACGTAATTGTCAAAAAATGCACCAGCGCAAGGCAAAGTTGACTTTGGAATATCTTCCGTCGTTGGTGTTTGACACCATGAAGTGGACATTCGCCTTTCTGCTTCTGGTTTTGCTGTCGCCAGAGACAGGTACGTTGGAAAGCAGGGGAAAAGCCAAGCGTTTGGGGGTTGGAGCGCACAGGTCTTTGGAAAACTGTTTTCTGGCACGTTGCAATGTCCGTTTTCTGCTTTCAAGACAAGTTTCTGTGGTCAGACAGGATACCTGTTCCTAGTTTCCCAAGTTGCAAACAACCGTTTTGCGCCAAAAAGAATAAATCTAGTCTGGTTTTTTGTTGGGTACAAATGCCAAGGATTCACCCAAGGGGCACAAGGTTCTTCAACCTTCAAAAGGACACATTGCGCCCCCTGGTCCCTGCTGTCCTTTTTTCATCGCCGATTTTCACGCAATTGATGGGCAGCCCACCCTCAACCCATCACAGATCAACTCTTGCGTTTAAATTTTCGAACAGACTCTATGTGTTTCGGAACTGCCCATCTCTGCAAAATGTTCAACACAACACGCCTCCTCAAAACGCATTTTTGCTTTTAATGGAGGCAAACACGTCAAACCGCATCAAAGTCGGAATCAGTACAAATGCAAAGCCCATTGAAATTGTCTTTGAAGTTGTCTCGGACGAAGTGTGGCGCATCCCACGGCGTTCAAGCCTTCTTGACTTGTCTTGTTTCACTGAGAGTTCATCAGAGCAAATTGTTGGCCTTTTCCGCAACAAACAGAGGTAGGGAATCCTGCTGATTCAGGTGCAGCAATGATTTGATGGAGCAGAACCTGAAAGACTCAAACTGGTGATGTGGCTCTTCATTTTGCTTGCTCGGAGAAAAGTTACAAGAGACACACTGAAGATGGTTGTCTCTTGCACAGTGTTTACTTTCAACAACACTTTCTCTCAATGAATTTTTTTTCCTTTGGTGGGAGTCACAATGTCTGTGAAACTACGTGATCATGGCAGTTCTTCAACTTTCACACTGAATCAACTTCATTCATTTGCGAGAGTGCAAAAAGAGCGCAAATGAAGACCATTGCAAACTATCGGTGAAAGTTCTGTCCTTCAGTTGTGTTCACGATTTAACTTCTGATTCCATCGTGACGAAGATTGTGTTTCCAAAGTGATCCAGTCGTGGATTTCATTGCTTGTTCACAAGAGGTTCTCCCGAACCACTTTTCTGTTTGAACCGCAGAAAAAAGCCACGAATTTCTGTCTGCACCTGAAACAAAGGAATCCTACCCTGTTCCCCCGAGTTTAAGTCTCTGCACAACTTGCGTCGTTGCATGAAGCCGGGCAGCAGCTGACGTCGTCGATCGGCGGCGGAACGTCGAGCGTCGGAGTCCCCCGCAGCCCCGCCGGGCCCTTCCCCAGGCAGCCCGTGGAGCAACCCATCTCTCAGGTCGGTGCTTCTCTGGCCTCTCCTCCCGTTTCAGGGGTGCCTGGTTATTCAGCTTGGACCCAAAACCAGGAAACATCTGCTGTCTGACCATTTCAGGAAAGACCTGTAACTGGGAGACGTTGAGTGTCTGGCCATTTCAGTTTGGATCTGAACTGGCCAGGCTGTCTGTGTTGGCTCCTCATTTAGTTGCACCGGGTAGCTACGTATAAAGCAATCACTTGGCAGAACCAAGCAATGTTCTCTGAGGTGTGTCAGTAAAGGTGCACAGAGACAAAATCGAAACTTTTTTTCTGAGTTGGCAAAAACAGAAATGCAACTTGAGTTGCAGGAAGCAGCTTTGTCAAGGGAATTCAAATCGGAAATGTCTGTTTCAGTATTTACCAGGCATTCTCGGGAGCAGACCGCTCGGTTTCCAGGCAAGTCGATGCTCGTGCAGCTACATCTACCAACCGGTGTGCTCCGTGGATGGCAGATCCTTCCCCAATCAGTGCACCGCGCGATGCAAGTGAGGAAAATGCAGTTTAACTGGACACGTATTGCCAAAGTTGAAATGGTTTTGTTGTCATCGAAACCAAGGACCCTGTGGTACCATGTTCTGGTCTGAACTTGAGGACACAAAAGGCGAGTCGTGTGTGTGAACAAAAGGCCCCAATGGGACCCTGTTGTACCAGACGAGAGGTTGACCTTTACAAAACATCCACGAATAGCATTGACTCTGTACTCAATGCACACAAAGTATGCAACGTATGTTTGGAAAACAAACATGTTAACACGAACTAGACCTCAAACTTTATTTTTAAATTGCATAACCCCTGACGGCTGTGACAAAACTAAAACCTCAAGGACCTTGAAACTAGTTCGGCCCACGCTTGAACTGGGTACAAAACATTGACGGTACTGTTGCGTGTTTCTTGTCAGTTTTGCAGTGATCGCGTACCAGGGCATCTGTCGGGACCCGTCGCCGGGCGTCGCCTGTTCCCTGTGTCCGCCCTACAGCCCGTACCGCCAGACCGTCTGCGGCGTCGACGGCAGAACCTACCCCAACGTCTGTCAAGCCAATTGCAGGTGGTGCAGGTTTTAATCTACACAGTAACCACCAAAACACCGAAAACATGAAAAGCGACGAGTTGTTCTCTCTCATCAACCAGAAATGCAGTGGTCGCTGTTCCGTTGGGTTTCCAAGTTGTTTTGCGTTTTGGTGCACGATGGAACCATGATTTTTCCATCCGCAATTTGGAACACCACTGAGATCCATGCTTGGCGTCCGATGCTGTTCCAGAGGGGTTCAGATCCGGAGCTACGGCGGGTGTCCGGTGTCGGCGAGGCCCACGGTGCCCACGGTCGGGACGCCGTGTAACTGTCCGCGGGTGCTGCGTCCGGCCTGCGGCTCCGACGGGAGGACCTACAGCAACGAGTGCGAGGCGCGCTGCAGGTGAGGTGGCCGTGTGCGTGCGTGTGTACGCGTATGTGTGCGTGTGCGTGTGTGCATATGTGTTTGCTTCTGCGTGTTTTGAAGTGTGGACGCTGCGTGGACGTTGCTGCAGTTGACAGGCTGTTCACACTGCGGTGGAGAGGTCCAGCCAGCATTCCATGCTCGTACGCATGGTGTCACGTCCAGTCCCTGACATGTCCAACTGTCAGATCAGTGACACAGAAAAACACATTGCACGAATGACCTGATTTGTCTTTGTTCCCCTCTGGTTGTTCTCTTGACATTTGGTCACCTGTGCCACTGACAGACCTGGCAGTTGGGAACGTTGGCAGGGACTGGACGCATTTCCCTTCCTCCCTCATGTTCAACCTGATGGTTTCGCGTGTGAAACCACGTCCAAGTGATTTATGAACTCTTGAAAATTGAAGTGAAGAATTGTTTACATTGTCAGCTTTCTGGAGCAAAGAAGCTGAATCACTTCGTTTTGCTCGGAGGCGAGACGAACCACGTTTCTATTTTCAGCACAATTTCACATCGTTTGATTTAACGATATTGACCATCAGCAAGCAGAAAATACTGACGATATTTGCGTGTGAACAGGAACGTGTTTGTGACGGCGCAGGGTTACTGCGGCGGGTCGCGGTGGCCCGGGTGGCCCCCGAGCTCGCAGGGCCCGGGCCCGGGGCCGTGCGGCTGCCCCACCACCCGCCACCCGGTCTGCACCGCCGGAGGAATCACCTTCGCCAACGAGTGCCAGGCGACCTGCGCGTGAGCATTCATGTGCTGCAGCCGCTTCTCTTGGTGCCTGACGTAGACAATTTAGGTGGAGTTGCTGGATAGAAAGCAGGACATCTTTTGGTGTTTGCCAGACGGACGCATCAATGCGTGTGTGTGTGTGTGTGTGTGTGTGTGTGTGTGTTTGTGTGTGTGTGTGTGTGTACGTTCGAAATAGCGCAGGGGAATCGTCTAAAGTTCACGTTCAGAAAATACAGCACTCAGTTCGTGTTTGGTCCAACATTGTTCTTGGCATGACAAAACTGTGTGGGTCCGTATGTCTTGTAGTCTGGTGTCTGTGGGGCATTTTTTGCTGTTTTTCTTCACAGCTGTGTGGTCGTCTTTCCTTTTTGTGTTGCTGAAGCACTTTTCCAAGATCTGCTCTTTCTCCAGTGCAGTGCTTAACTCTGAAAATCCTCTGGTATCAAGAGTTCTCAAGACAGAAGAACGTTCCAGTGCCAACAGAATCATGTTAACCAGTTCTTCTGGAAAACTTTGGTTCTTGAGATGGAGACAAGTGGTACACGATGAATGCAGTTAAGGAGCGTGCCAACTTCTTTTTCTGCACCGAGTGTTTGCACAAGAGGCTTAGTAATGCAGCGAAGGCCAGAGAGGTGATGACATTTCACAAGCCATTTGCACTCAATACAAAATGTGATGCCGAGTGGTTTGGAGAGCTCTGATGATGTTTTCTTCTCTTTGAGCACAAATGCAGTGTTGGGATATTTCAAGGGAAACGTTTCCTGGTTGTGCTTTTCCTTCGTGCGTGACCTTCATAGTGCATGGATAGAGATTTGGTGGATTAGTCTGGTAGTGTGAGTTGGAAGAGAAAATTCCTTCAGGTTTTCCGTTTCATTGTGTCTGTAGCGTCAGTCATTTGCAATCAACATTGGCACGAAAGCCTCTTGAGCATTTCAAAGCAAAATGGCAGCAAATGAGACCACCATGCAATTTCCCACACAGGCAGCAACCTTCTCTCGAACATCTGCACAAGGCTTCTCGCAAAACTGCAACATTCACCACACATCCTGATGTTCAAGACCTCACTTGACATCGTACATGTTTTCCCCTGTCGGGACATTGCAGAAACCGGCGGGTGTTGTGGCGGGGTCCGTGTCACAGCATCGAGCCCCCGACCCCGGTGGTGCCCCCAGCCCCGGTGATGCCCTGCTCGTCCCGCTGCCCCCAGGACTACAGCCCGGTCTGCTCCCGCGCTACCGGGGTCACCTTCAGAAATCTCTGTGTCGCATCCTGCGCGTAAGAATTAACCGAGAAACGCTTTGTCCTCAGCAAGTTGTGTTGTCTGTTTGAACCACAGCTTTGGACTCTTTTCATCTCAAACCGAGCAACACATTCTTCACATTTCACACAAAACTTATTCAATCGGCCCGCACACGTACGAGTATTTACATGTATTTACACAAACACACACGATGCTGGTTTCAGTCGGGAGATGAACGTCTACCAGGGAGCTTGTCTCGCAAGGCCCCTGGTCTGGACCCGGGCGACCAGGGCCGCCACGGCCAACATAGACGCCGAGGATCTGGAGACGAAAGTGGTGGCGGAGGAGGATGAAGCCGAGGAGGAGACGGAGGTGCAGGAGGAGGTTGAGGAGGAGGGAAAAGCGGCGCAGTTGCGAGAGAAAAACAAATGTGATTGCGATGAGGCAGAGCACAACCCAGTGTGCGACACGCGCAACGCAACACACAGAAACGCGTGCACAGCTCGCTGCTTGTAAGACTCTCTTTTCACATTGGGGCCCTCAAATTCTCTTGGATACAACACGCCTTGTCGTTTGTTCTTTTTGCACATTGCCATGTTTTGAAATCAATCAAAAACGCAACAACACGACAAACATGCAGCAACATTGACGTTGACGAAGTGAACTGGCGTGAGGGAACCAAGTCAACAGGAACTTGGTCAAAAACTTTTGTGTTGATTTTCAGAGGGGCTCGTGTCGCGTCAATGGGAGCGTGTTCAGCCAAGCAGTCGTCCCGGTACCCGGTGCCTCCGCACTACATCACCCGGATCGAGAACGACCGGCTCTTCCTCCCGCCCCGCCCCTCCTACGGATGTCGCTGTCCAAGCACCTTCGACCCAGTATGTGGAAGCAACGGATGGACGTTCGCCAATCCGTGCCAAGCCTCCTGCGCGTACGATCTTCCCATCCGTTTGGCTTAAGTGACTCTAAATTGCGCAGCTTCTTCTGTAGATTGCAGTCCTCGGTGCAGATTGCTCGGTTCATGCAGCAGGTGGGACATTTTCGTTCAGGGCTGTGTTTGCAGCGCGTGCAGACAGCTTGGCCGTGTCGTTTTCAAGTCACTCGACGCACTTTTGTTTCATGCAGCTTTGCCATCTGGGTTCAGGCTTCATACTTCGCTGGAGACGCGTGTACGCGTGCCTGGACGCATCGAAAAAAGTCTCAGCCGAAACGCATGCTTTCCTTTTTGGAGGTCAGCAGCAGCCAGACTGGTCGAAAAATCTTAGCTTTTTAGGTCTTCCAACAGGAGCAGAGGTTGTCAGTTTGTCTCTCGTTTGGATCTCGCTGCTTGCACGTCTCCCTTCTTTTGCTGCTCGGCAGATCTGTACTGTACACGCCAGGCCCGTGTCGGGGCTTCCAGCCGGTGCCTACTGGGATAGGAATCCTTCCCGGGGGAGGGTTCGGAGGAGCGGGCGGCGGTGGAGGCTTCTTCTCGGGCTACGGACCGATGCGACCGCCGGCCGACGCGTTCTGCAACAGGAACTGCCCCGGGGACATTTCTCCCGTCTGTGGGGAGAACAATATCAATTATCCGAACGCTTGCTTTGCGCAGTGCGCGTAAGTATATACCAACCGTTCAATCGCTTTCAACGCCGTTTGCGTCTCTGGGCGACATGTAGCCCAAGCAGTCAAAATCCAAAGCTGGCGCGCGCAAACCGCAGTGATCTTGTCCGTTTCCAAACCGCTCCATCGCACTGGGCTTTGCTGGGTTTCAGTCAGGTCCGGGTTCGGACGCCCGGGTACTGCATGCCGTCCGAGGCGAACCTGACCGAGTGTCCGCAGTGCCGCGGCATCCGCCTCAGCTTCGTCTGCTCCGCCGACGGCATCACGTACGAAAACGAGTGCATCGCCAAATGCAAGTGAGTGGTCACGTCCGTGGACGCAAGAACAGCGCGCAGCGCAAAGTGCCGTCAGGAAAGGACTCCATGTGGGGCCAAGGGCTGAGGGCATGAGGGGCACGCGACGGAACTATGGTGCTGGAAGCTTGCCAAATCGTGCGCGCGCAATGATTGAGCAACTGAACTGTGAACAACTGACACTGATGAACTGACGAGTTGAGGTCAATTTTTATTTCGGCAGCGGTAAGCAGGCCGTGTCGTGGGGGCCGTGTCCTGGGGACCCCTCGGCGATGCGCTCCTGTCCCGCCTGCGCACGCGCAGATTATGAACCCGTCTGCGGCGTCAACGGACAGACGTACGCCAACCTCTGCGAAGCGACCTGCTTGTGAGCAAACTTTTCTCTTCTCAGGGATTTTCAACCAAATGTTTGCAGTGTGAGTGCAAAAACATTGCGAGGGTTTTTTTCGCGTTTGGTGTGGGTTTTGATCTCTGGACTTTTGATCTTAAAGCTAAAAGTTATAGCAACCGAAGAACCACGCCATTGCCCCCTGGTTCTGCAGGAGGATGCCCACGCTGTACAAGGGTCGGTGTCGCAAGGAGTTCTGCAGCTGCAACGCGGCGAATCCCGAGCTCGTCTGCGGCTCCGACGGCGCCACCTATCCCAACCGATGTTTAGCGAACTGCAGGTGACGATTCTGTTCCTTCTACTTTGGTTTCTCTCTGTGCATGCCTCTCTTCATTTGTCTTGTCCACGTGACTTTTCGTTGCAGTGTTTCGGCGCCTTTGCATGAGCATGTGAACCAAAATCAAGTCATTGTCTTTTACTTCTGGAATAAAATCCCTTTCCATGCATGTGTCCTCACCTGGATTCGCTTTTCTCCTGAGTCACATTGCTTGTTTCTTTGAATGTTCACCTGGAATTCACTTCTGCATGTGGGGATCCCGTCAAAGTTTGCATCCCAAGGAGACGACCTTTCCTCACTCCGGTGTTCCTTCTCACAGGGGTGTAGCAATAGTAAGAATTGGTCTGTGTATCCGACCCGACCAATGCGTCTGTCCTCGCTTGTTGGCGGAAGTTTGTGGTCGAGACGGCAACACTTACGATAATGAATGCCTGGCGACCTGCAGGTAGGACATTTGTACGATGTCTTTTTCTTTTGCACGTTGGGCTTTTCTGTTGCTTCTTGAAATGTAAACGTAACACGACGCGCTTTTGAGAATCGTCGTTCTCGGCTGTGGATAGAATTTGCCTGTCAGTGACGTTTTCTCTGGTTTGTCTCTTTCAGAGGTGTCCTGGTTGCTTTTTCTGGACCGTGCATTCAGAAGTAAAAACAAAGAACAACAACTCACAATCTGGACCGTGCGTGCAGTCAGAAACATTGAACGTTTCGGGCATTTTACCTGCAATGAATTTGAAAGCGACGAGACATGCCTTGGCAGGACGCACAGGACCAAGACTCCGGAAGTCGAAACGAGTCCCAACTCGCAACAAAGAACACAAACCACGCAGTTGTGGACAAACACACAAGATTGGAGCCAGGAACACTTCAGGGGCACCGACATCCTGTGAATACATAGGAAATTTTTACTCAGTTTCTTGGATCTACAAGGATTGGATTGGTGCGTGGACACCGACTCTGCAACGCAAACTGGATCTTACGTGGCCTCATGATGCAGTTATGACGTTGGAATCTGCAAAAACACTACGAACGTGATTTGCCGAAACAAAGTCAGGTTCGGCACTTTGTCTTGGTGACGAGACTTCTTGTTGCCTGACCATTCTTGATGTAAATTTGCGTAAAACCCTTCATAAAGATCAAATATCTATCTCACCAAGGGTCTGACACTGGTGTGAACGAGAAGTGTAAATATGGATTGACATCCACTCCATGGGCACTGATATTCGCTGCAGATTGTACAGTCGGTCACTGACCTTCGTGAGATTACTTTTGCGTATTTACTTCAGGCCGTTCCAGGACTTGGGGAGAGGAGTAAGTCTGTTCTGGATGGGATTTCGAAGTAAGGAGGCGGGGCAATGGAGACTTTGTGCAAAATTTGAGGCAAAGTCATTGTGTGGGATGAGGGAGCCTGGGCTTAATTCTGGATTCACCAGAGGACACACACCTCAAGCTTCGTCAAACTTATGCTGTTAAAGGTGCAAATTCGGCCGATCAGAGCTTCAGATCTGGACTGTTGGAAAACATGGAAAGTTTCTGGTGGGCTGTAAATCAACCGCAACGGCGCCAAAAGCACTTCTTTTCTGAGGCACAACCCAAATGTTGTTCGTTGTCTCTGTGTGCAGCGCTGAGCTTCATCTTTGGACATGTGTGTTTATTTGCTTCCAACAGGAAATATGAGCTGTAAATAAATGTAGCTTTCAGACCACCGTTTCGACTTGCTTGCCCATTCTGAGTTTCATCATGAACCTCGCTGGACAATAACACAAGTCATTGGTCCAAAACTCGTTGTGCCAACAAACGTTCAACCATACTGAAGTTGTCCATTCAAATTTCGTTTCTCTCCCTGATCTCACACTTTGTAACTCTCTGTCTCACTCTTGTCTGTCTGTCTGTCTGTCTGTCTGTCTGTCTCTTCCACTGGCACTGCAGGTTCTATCTAGCCTGAGAACTATTCTTCCCAACCCGGATCCGATTTATCACGAACAATGCCCTCCACAGATTGGTTCCTTTTCTCTCGACAAATCGAGGCGTGTGCTTGAAAGGAGCGAGCTGATAACACCTTATCACCATGCACTCAACGAAACTTGCCAAAACGTTCCTCACTGCACAACATTGACATGGGCAAGGAAGAAAATATCATGGTTTACGTGTAAATAAGTTTTGTTTGCATTCTGGTGTCTTTGTGTGGTTTATAATCATCATAACTTGTGTAAAGGGCCTGGACACAAAAACGGCGTGCGTCAGATTGGTTCGTACACGCACATGTGAAACACCACTGAAATAACGACAATCTTTCAACTCTTGCACATGTGATCTGTTCCGAGGATGTGATATTCTGAGGTTTGGTGTCATCATCACGTGCCAAAAGAAGTGATCGACGGATTCTACGATGAAGGTTCCAACGATCTGGATCTTGTTTTGCATCTTCGGGTGGTTGTGTGTGGAAGGGGAAACTGAATCAATCTCCATTCAGGGTACAGACTACAATGAAGTGATCGACAACGAATACATCGTGACAATTCACACCCTCAAACTGAAAGGTGACCCAGCTGAATACTCAGATAAGAAGGAAACTGTTGCCAAAGAATTCAGAGACTACATCCAGAAGAATGTGCCAAATGGCCTCAGTGCAATCAGGAACGTTTGGATTTTCCCCAACTACGTGATTGTCCGAGTCTCGCTGGACGCGGAGGACGTGCACTACCTGCAGGAGCATCCGCTCGTCACGTCCATCGAGACGAGTCACACTCTTCACGTCGCCGCGGAAAACGTCACGGTGAACGACAGAACCTGCGTGTTTCAAGACACGGGACACAAGCTGTGGGGACTGAGCAGAATCGCTTCCAGAGAACCGGTTTGAACACACACCACACGCAGGCACACGGACACAACACATCTCTCTGTGTCTGTGTCTCACTTTGTTTCTGTCTTTGCCTCTTTCACACACACACACACACGCACGCACACACACAAACAAACGTGTCATTCTACTGTGTTTGGAAACACGCACGACACAAAATTCCGTCTTCAGTCTGATCATTGAGTCGAACCAAACGCATGTGAAACGCCAGAGACTGACTGAACTGATCGTCATGCCGCAAGTCTTCGTTCAGCTTCACATGCTAGATTCATTTTCTCGTGTTCACGTTTTGGTCCCGTCTGTCAGGTGACCTGGCAGTCTCAGTACTCGTACGTGGACTCAGACGGGCAGGACGTGGATATCTACGTGTTGGACACTGGAGTTAACATCGAACATGAAGAGTTTGAGGGAAGGTCGGTGTGCTTCCTTCAATCAGGGCCAAACTTCACTCCTGTCATGGAGGCACACTCACGGGAATTTGGAGAAAAAAATCGTGTGGCAAAAAGACAGACATCCATCCAACGCCAAAGTTCTGACACGCATGACGTTTAACCTTCATGAGATATATCCTGACCCCCCCCCCCCACCACCACCACCAACACCAGCAACTAGAAAAGTCCATGTGGCGACACAAGAGTGGTTTGTGACACGAATTTGAATGTTTCTTGACAGGGCGGTTCATGGCTTCGTCGCCCTTGACATCCTGGTCGACGAGGGCCCGGACGACCTGGAGGGACACGGCACGCACGTGGCCGGGACGTGCGCTGGAGCCGTGCACGGCGTCGCGAAGCGCGCCAACGTTATCTCCGTCAAAGTGCTGAGTACGTGTCCCGCAGCCGAGCACCACCGAGTCTCTGAATTTATCTGTTCGGTCGGCGATCGCTTGATCGTGAGAGCACGAATTCTGGTTTGTCTCCAGGAAGTTCCGTCAAAAGTGAAAACCAAGCGTGTAATTTGGCAAATTGATCAAACCGCATAACAAAATGTTGCTGGTTCCAAATGGGACCAAAGACTCGCTCCCTGTTCTGCGAGACTGACATCCACTGACCGTCGCACAGATCGGTACGGTGCGGGGTCGAACGGGCACATACTGGAGGGTCTGGACTGGATTGCGGAAGACATACGGCGGAAGCAGGAGGAGCGCGGCCGCGCCGCCCGCGGCGTCATCAACATGTCCATCGGCGGCTTCAAGAACCAGATCGACACGACCCTTGAGGCCGCCATGCTCGACATCGGTGAGACGTCAGAGTGGTCCGGTAGTGATCTTGGAGTGGGGAACGGGGACCAGGCTTTGGGACAAAGAAGGGACCGATAGGAATGCAACTGAGGGGAACAACCTTTGGCTCAGTGGGAGAACCTTCACGGGAGAACCGTCAATCCTGCAGCTGCCGAGCAAGATGGATTTGAAAAGCAATGTTCACGTGGAGGCTACCCACAGTTTCGCACGGCCATCACACCGTCGCACTAAGAAACTTTGACGTTTGATTTTCGTCCACGCCGCGCAGCGACGGAGTACGGAGTGACGTTCGTCGTCGCCGCAGGGAACGAGAAGGACGACGCGTGTCGCTTCTCGCTCGCGCGCCTCTCGTGGAGCATCACCGTCGGCTCCACCGACCGCAGGGACCAGATGAGTGAGTCGCCGCGGCATCACTTTGTGCACGCAACCCTGGGGAATTATACGTCTGCCTGTCAACGTGTTGCGGTCCAGGACGTCTTCCTGGTCCCATCGAGGATCCAGACACAGAACGGATGAAATTCAAAATGTCACAACAGGTTTCTTGGCAGTGTTTCGGAAGGGAAGACCTGCTGTCTATGCCCAGAGATTGAGCTCAATAATGTGTGCTCTTCGATTTGCATTTGCAATAGACCTGAAGGACACATCCTCTGTTCCAGGTGACTTTTCCAACAAAGGTCCGTGTGTGGACATCTGGGCACCGGGATCGGAGATCACCTCGCTCGCTGCAGGCAGAGAGACGGGGACGGTGTCCATCTCCGGGACCTCCATGGCGGCTCCGCATGTTACCGGGGTCGTCGCCAGGTACAGGAGTATTGGTGGCTTTGTTCAGCAGTGAGAGTGACCAAGTCAAGATCTCGAGTGGACCCAGAGGCAGAGTTCCGCAACTTCCCTGATCTCTGGACCCCCCCCCCCCACACACACACACCTCATTTGTATCGGGAGGGGGAAATATTCAACTTTTCACACCATGCAAGCCTTTCAAAAGACACTCGCTCTACTTCCCACTCGTTCAAAGGTTTGACCGCCTAATCCGCTGGTATTCGACCTGATATGAAACACCCAGGAACGCGTCTGCACAGTCTCAACAAAACTGTCTTTATCTTCAGGTATTTGAGTAAGTTGTGCGAGATGCCCTCTCCTGCGGCGGTTAAAGCCTGGCTGCTTAACATGGCGACCACCAACGCTCTCGATCTGCAGGCGAACGCCGCCAACAGACTCCTCTTCATGCCCTGCTTCTGGGGTGAGTCGCAATCGGGAAAAATAGATCTATCGATCTTGCGGTGATTTGAACTCAAATTTCAAATTTCTCAGCTCAGACACAACCGATCGCAAATCCGCTGCCACCATTCAAATCAGTGTTAAAAACA
>JAAUXT010060661.1_pt1 | contig 24522 bp, 26 predicted proteins | sample 7278171 | NCBI WGS metagenome assembly JAAUXT01 (sample SAMN14350112, study PRJNA611818) | marine sediment metagenome | isolation source: surface marine sediment (1.8m) | place: French Polynesia: Moorea | collected 2018-08
ATTATCAGCCAAGTCCCATCCTCAGTCAACACCCTCAATACCCCCATCTTCAGGCAAAGCTCCTCAACAGCGAACCCTTTATCAGCCAGCACCCCCTCCTCAGTCAACCCCCTGCTTAGCCATCCCCTCCCTCATCTGCCCCCTTCAATTTTTTTTTTGTTTTGCATGTTTCAATTTGATGTCATAACCAGCTTTTTGCCCTTCCTGAGGCCCTCCAACAGAAAACAACTTTGACCATTTTTGGCAAACATTTGTTGTTGAAACGGATTCTCCTGATCATTCTGAATAATTTTTGCAAAGAAACCCTTGTCTGGATTTTAGAACCCAACTCCCCTGGGAGGTCTAACACCCATTTGTGAATTTTGTGTTTCAGCAGTTTTGATCCATTTTGAATCATTTCCAGTCAAAACATTTCTGCTCTTTCCAAAACCCACTGAGAGAAAAAAAACTTTGAACATTTTCACAAAAATCAAAAAATGTTTTCTTGTTGAAATGTATACTCCTGATCATTTTGAACAATTGTTGCAAAGAAACCTCCATCTTGAAATGAACTTTGGCGAACCCTTTTTTTAGTTCCTGGATCAATCAATGTCGGTGAAGGTAGAGACAATTGGTTTTTGTTTCCCAATGAAAAGTGTTTCAGGATATTCTGAACAAAATTGGTTTTTGGACTCCAATGCTCCCTTTTGGGATGGGGCAGGGTCTGACATCCATTTCTCAATTTTGTGTATTTGCATGTTGTGAGCAGTTTGAGGCTTTACCCTTACAGAGACCCTCTAGTGGAAAAAAGCAGGACAATTCTCACAAAAATGATCCTCTGTTTTTAGTTATTTCCTGGAAATATGAAAAGGGGCAAAGGTAATAGTCATCAGATTTGAACACAACCCAAACCAAAATGTGTGCAGGTCAGTCTGAGCAAAGTTAGTTTTGGGACCCCCCGGCCTCATCAGTCACCGCCCTCATCAGCCAAGGCCCGTTCGTCAGCTAACCTCCAATCAATTTTATGTTTTGCATGGTTTGAACCATTTTAAAGTACCAGCAAAATATATTTGCCCCACCAAGACCCTCTGATGGGGAAAAAACTTGGCAATTTTTTCCTCTAAATTTTTGTGTTGAAATAGATTCTCCTGATGATTCTGAACAATATTTAAAAAGGGAACCAGTCTAGAAATGGATTTTAACAGACCCTGAGGCACAAGGGTAGATGCAAAAATATCATTGGATTTGAGCGAACCCCAAACCAAATGTATTTTGTGTCATTCTGAGCAACATATGTCAGACTGACTTTGGCTGATCTGAAACTGTCAGAACTTGAACACGGGCACGTTGCGCGGCGGACACAGTCTAAAAATCCATTTGCGAGCAGAGTGAGGTGGGACCAACCTGGGTTGATCATCCTGCGAGAACTACCAAAGACTATGTCCCACAGGAGAGGGGTTGGTCCCTTTGCCCCCAAGGACCTTCCCAAATATTGGGCAGGCCCCAGACCTCAGCCCCGAGGACCGAAATCCAAAATGCAAAATGAAAGGGAGGGCTAGGACACAAGCAGGTCATACCTCGCCCCTGGGTAAGCATTTGACAATTGCCGGTGCATAACAGAGGCTCACTCCAAAGGACGCGCCTGTGAAAAGGCACACAAGAAAAGGGAAAACACTTGACCAATTTGAAATATACCCAGTTGGTTGTTGTTGTTGTTGTTGTTGTCAGAAGCGATGAATGAAGTTTTTCATAAGGTTCGTTTGCCCTCCTGCTTGAAACTAAAGGAAAACAAAAACCAAAATACGTAAATAAATACCCCCCGCCCCAAGAAAAGAACCCCCCTCCTAAAAAAAACCCCAACAAATTATTCCAGAAAATTTCTCAGAAGATATTACCAATAATTTTCAGACCCTCATCGGAAATGTTGGTTCAGAACATCCCCCCGCTGATACTAACTTTTTGCACACACACACACACACACACACACACACACACACACACACACACACACACCAACAACAACAACAACAATTGACCAACATCCTCAAATCACCCAAAAACATGGAGCAACCTGGCAAGTGAAACCTGCCATGGCATGACAACATGCGTGGCCACAATTCAGGGGTTTCATACAGGGACCTGGGGGAGGGGCTGGCTTCAACTGCAAAATCAGCCAGCAGAATACTCAACAGCAGAATTTCCGTGCCGGGCCCCGCGCCCTTGGACCCGCAAGAGCCCACGCCTGGTCAAATCTCTGACGCACACATGTGCGCACACACACACATGCACGCGCACACACACGAGACATTTTGTCCTTTTGGTGAGCGTCCAGTGCATTTGCAGGAATTCCTTCGACGATGAGGTCATTTTACATCTCCTCAGTTTTTGGACTTATGTTACATTTCTCCATCCTCGGGCTTAAGTCTGTGAACTAAATACGCCAATACCCATCAAGAGCTGGATGGCGAGTGAGTGTCCCTCCATTCTGATGGCGGATATCCCATACAGGGGGCTTAATGCTTATAGTCGCAGCACTTTGTGACAAGTGGATGAAGCTTTCCATGTGATGGACCGTCAGTTAATCTTCTCCGCGGAGTTGGTGAGAACCCCCCAGGTGTGTCCCCGGCCCGCTTTCCTTCTGGGTAGCGAGGCACAAAAGCCAGCTCGACGCCGGCGCAGTTGCGCCCCTCAGCGCGTTGCACCGAGCACCGCTCTCAGCGCCCCGTGCTGCTGAATTATAGATGCTGGCTATTGTTGGTCGAATGTGATTCTAATCAAACGTGAAGTTTGATCTGTGTATTTGCCTTTTCAGGAGACATCACTTCCCCCAAGTTTGCTGCCAGTTTTCTTTATTTGTCCGTGACAGGTGATGTGTGCCCTCTCTGTCAAGTACACGATAGCAATTTAAACAAAAATGTGTGGTGCTGAAATAGGTGCGGCGAAAATCATTACAAACTCACGCAGAGTGTGTCAGACATTGAAAAAGTAATTTGAGAGCTTGCAGCAACCACGAAGAAGAAATTTCCTCTGGCCACCACACGATTTCCATCTTGGCATGCGTGCCGCGCGACACACACACACACACACACACACACACACACACACACACACACACACACACTCACTCACGCTGTCTGTCTCTCTCTGTCTCTGTCTCTCGTTCTCTCCTCTGTTCCGAGGAAATATTCCAGATGATCCCTCTCCAAAACCACGACCAAACATTCGGGCAAGACTTATTCTCAACTGCATGATGATATTCCAGTGGGGCAACTGCAACTGAGAATTACCATACAGCTCGTTTCTGCGCAAAGTTTGTCTTCACATGCACACACCACAACGTGAACTGAGGAACCTCTGGACACAAGATGCAGTTACTTCAACAAGTACTGACAACGTTGTCAATAACGGCAGTTTGCTCACTTGTTCTTTTATATCCTGCATTTTCGTTGCTCAATGAGCATTGATCAACCAAAATCAACTTTCCCTTGAGGAACATGCGAAATTATCGATGGTTCACCCAGAATCGAGCGAGTTTTTGTGCCATTTTTGTAGCTTCCCAGAACTTTGGTGGTCACCAAAGTGTCTCCCTGTTGTCTTTTCTCACAAATCAAGAGGGCGACATGATATTGGAGAATCAAATGAGATCATCTCCGGTTTGGGACGAGAAAGGTGTGTGAAAGCGCACCGCGGAACCAGCTTGGTGCACAAAACAAGCTGATCTTCCTGTCGTTTCGCTCTTGTTCACACAATTTCCACCACTCTTGAAGCAATTGAAGCAAACATTGTTTGTTCTGGCGTGCCGTGGTGCTCAGAGTCTCCACCAATGGGTACTGGTTTTTATGTTTGTTGTGATCATTGCCTTCTTTGGCAAGAATTCATCACTCAGCCGCGCAAACTTCGTTGGGGGCGGCACAAAAAGTAGGGCTTCCGCTTCCACTTGGCACTCGTCCCCTGCCCATAAATGTTCGAACTTCAACATACCTTGAGAGGGAAAACGCCACTTATTTATTCATCATGGGGCAAACATTAATCAGGGCTCTGATTGTGACCCCGTGACAGTAATGCCAGGAAGGCGAAGGGGAAATGTTGTGTCATTTGGGCAGAAGATCAATGCTGCGGTCCCAAGACTTCGCGTCCTTCTCAATGATTACTTGCTGGCTCAACATGTGTTCCGTTATGTGAGCCTCATACTGATGCCAGTTTCATCACTCAGCTGTTCCGCTCGATTTTCTTTTGGTAAAACTTTCCGAAACATCACCTAAGTTTGCAACCCGACGTGGTTGATGTTTTTTGTTGCCCCGCCAGAACAGCTGCCAAGCAAAACGAAATCTGTGGGCCAATTTTCAACGATCGCTCAGATCAAATCGATATCAAAATTATACGCAAGTAATAACTCATATCACACCAATTTAGATAGCAATCACATGCCAGAGTATTTCGTACGTCGTGATGACGCTCCAAAACCTGGCCTCGCCCGGTATGGACTCTGCTCTCTCATGAGGCGAACTGCAGAAATCCACAACAGCATTAGATAGGAGAACAGAGACGCAGACTGTAGGAGAACAGAGAAGCAGTGTTGAAGCATCAAGTAAAAGTAGAGCTGACACAGATCCCCGGGGGATACTTATCCACCAGCTGCAGGTCAAGCAATTATCACATTATTCACAGATTTGTCGTGAAAACAATCGATACAAATAAGATGTGAGACAAGCAAAGCGGAAGCTTGAGCCATCGACAAACTCAGCGCCCGTCAATGAAAGTCAACTTCAATCTATAACATTGAATCTCTTATCTTGTCAGTGAAACCCGCGGTAACTTCTTAAATACTCAAGTGTTCATTACTCATCGACAATCAGGCGGTAAGTAGTTCCTGGCCACAAATCAGATTGTGTGCACAATGCCAACGCTCGCTTCTCCTGCAGTGTTAATTGTGCGCCCGACTTTCCTGCCCCGACAATTTACAGATTAAAAATTTACAGCGGAGAATTATTATTTCTCTTTGGGCAACAGGATTAAAGGCTAATGCATTTTTTCTATCGCTGCCAGGTAAAGGCTCCGTGCAGCGCAGCTTTTGTTCTGTTCTCAGCGAACACGAGGCTCGAGTGTTGACAGGAGAAAACTGAAGCTTGAGAGTTTTGCAACACCGCAGAACATGATACAAAATCAGTGTGGCGGGAAGCGGGATCTGCACGCTGAAGATATCAAGTGTCCTGGGAATCAATCCACTGCAGATTAAAGACTGCTAAATATTGCTATTATACTTGATTGTACGATATTGTGAAGAGTATTTTGACGGCCTAATTGGAAAATTGAGTCGTCAAACATGCCAGGAAATGTGCAGTTCATTTTCGGATTGATCCAAAGACGGTTAGTTCGGATGCTGCTCGCTAGATAGCAATAGTGAGGCGTGCGTCGATCCTCGCACCAATAACCAAACCACAAGCAAAACATCCAAATTAATTTCTTTGACAACAATGCGCGCTGAGAAATATTTCGAGGACACCTTTCAAATTTAAATTTATCCCCTGGATTCGAAATGAACTTCACTCTCAAAAGTTGTAATTTGAATCGTAGCGATGAATGGGGTGAAAGATTTGGGTAATTACTTTGCACATTTCTCATCGTCACTCTTCCAAATGAAGTAAAACTGCTTCGCTGACTGCAATTTCAGAGCAGATACTGCGTCAGGGATTCAATTGTGTCAAAAAAGTCACAGCTGAGGAAAATTTGCGTTGAGTCATGCAGTATGCGGAAAAACACACGGGTATTTTTTTCACTGACTGCAGTTGTCTTTTGTCCCTGCGCTTGACGTTGAAGCGTGCACTCATTCACCTGCAGTTCGTCCCATTGTTGGCGAGTCGTCCTGCCGCATTGTGCGCACGGTCATAAGGAGGGTATTAACGCCAGTTATGGATTCGAGTGCAACCAGAGGGAACGGTAATCTCAACACAGAATTGCACACCCCCGGGACGTTATGAGCTTGAATGAAGTATTCAGTGCCTGCTCAGGTGGGTCATCAAAGCCAAATTGCGGATTGAGCATTGGCATTAGCGGCAGGAGGAAAAAGTGCGTGAAAGTTCCATAAAGCCGAGTCCCGTGCTGTTGGTTTTCAGGAAATGAACTGATTCGGCTGCACTTCATTTAGTCGCTTAACTTATGGGGTGAGAGTTTGTGTGTGTATACAGAGTAACCATAGCGATCACTTACTCGCCGTGGCCGAGGCAGAAGGACTGGATGCTGTGGGAGTTGGGGTAATGGCTGATCCGGATCTTTTCATCGCGGTCGCACGTCGCGATCAATCTGTCCTCGTCGCACAGGACCTGCAAAGCACCGAAAAACTCGCTACAAAGGTCTCGTTCCCTGGTCCCACAGGAGGAGGAGGGTTGCAGTGATTTGGGGCGATCAGGTATGAATAACGAGCCATTAACACGTCATTTAGAGCGGCCCGTCTTGGTGCCGACTTCCTGCATATGGATCAAAAGAGCATGTAGCGATAGAGCCGGTAATTACGGGGTGTGACAATGGCAAATTAAGGCGATGGAAAGGCATTGTAGTTGGTCCGCTCCCTGGTAGAATGTGAAAACATCCATCTCCCCTTGATGGAAGCTTTTCCTGGAGAAGCCCGTGCAAAGTTTTACACGCAGCCTGACCCCACACTGTCAGTCTCCAAACATCCTGATGTTTTAAAAGCTTGCCACCCCTCATAATGAGCACAATCAAGTGTTGAGTCAGTTGCGAAAAAACATCGCCTCCGATCTCAATGCACCGCTCCTAAAGTACCTGAAAGCCCATCATTACCACAGTGGTGCATTGAAAGTCATATTCCAAATGCAAACACTTGCAAATGCTAGAGTTCACCCACTAAGAAATAAAAGCCCAAAACAGTCAACTGGAAATATGAGAGCTTTTAGCAGCTTAAACTGGCAGCCGGAAAATCTTTACCACTTTATCAGACGCGCAGGACCATTTCACTGATGAGTCTCAGCGAAAACTCGCACTTCTGCACTTCGCACTTGCGCAAAACAATTTGATCCATACGACCGCTGTGTGTTTTCAGCGTTTGAGAAGTCAATACAAAACATGTAAATCTTGTCCAAACACCACAACTTTGAATCATTTCTACAACTGCACGAAAAAAAAGGCCCAGAACCAGAGGACAGCGCTTCAGTGAGTTGTATTCCGGGCGCCTTTTTTACCACATCGAGGAGGATGGACACGTGTCCCAGGAGCAGCGTCCCCGGCAGGTCGGGCTCCGCCGCCGAGAAGCTGTACACGTCGCCAGACTTGTCGCAGACGACGACCGCGCGCTCATCGCAGGTGAAGACGGCCGCCGTGCAGCGCCGCGCCAGCCGCCTGCAACACGGCCCGAAGACGCTCAGGTGCGGCGCGGAGGAGCCGCCGCGACACGGCAGCTGCGACGCTGCGTCCCCGGTGAAGCGAGTCGCGCCTCATGCTTCCATAGTCACCAACATTTCGGGTAAATTCTCGCTTTTATGGATTGACTGGGTGCAAATTTGATACTTTCTGACTTCAGGTTGGTGTTACGTCGCAATTTCTCAAAATCAGGTCCAATTCCAACAAGCAATTATTGAAAGATGAAAGAAAGAAAAAAGTTCATTGCCGCAGTCTGTGTAGAAATTTTTTTTCATGAGGACACGGAATTTTGAAAGACCATAGCAAAAAAGAAATTTGATCAGAACGATTAGGAAAACTGCAAACCTCCTTCGTCACGATAGACTCGATCGCCAGTCGTCACAGAACAAAAATCGAACTCTATGTTCATTGTTTTTGTCGCCAAATAAGAAACAAACCACTCGGATTGCACGTAAAAGGGCAATAAACATCTCATCTTAATCAAGTCTGATGGAGGTCAAATTTCATCTTAATTGGGGTTAAGCTCGACTTTGAAGTGATGTCCTAATTAACGGCTGAGCCTCAATGGCCATTGTTGTGAGTAAGTTGCAGCAGATGTCCACGAGAGAAGCGAAACATCTTCCGCGGGGAAAACTGAGCTCTTTTATTGAATTGTTTTGGCAATTCAGCTGTGTGTGATACTGGTGATGTGGCCAAGCAGCAGTTATCATGGACAGCGATACAGTGCCATTGAAGACAACATCAAGAGACAGCGTGCAGAAACATTACCTACTACGCTAACTCAATACATGCAACATTTATTGGCAAAACCGTGAAAAGCCTTCCTTGAAGACATGGAAACTTTTCTCCGTCTCCACTAAAGCATTCTCCACTTACTTCACTCTGCGGCTCTTTCTGAAGGCCACCCCCCCCCCTACACACACACACCAATTAGCATTTACGCCAATCTCCAAACGATGATGCCAAGGTCTCAACACCCGCGCCGTTTGGAATACTCGTAAAAGCCTCCAAAAACGCCTTGGGAGTATCAGTTTCGCGTCTAACACAACGATGGCATTGGGATCTTCAAATGAGAATGTGTTCGGTTCCGAACCTGATGCTTAGTTTCGTCCACAGTGTTGCGTCAGTTTTGACCAGGGTCAGTTGTTTGAAGTCGTCGCAGACTGCGACGAGGCCTCCGCTGCGGGACACGGCTGCGCACAGGATCCTGTCCGTCCCCGCATCCGCCGCATTTCCTTTGCTGAAGACAAAATATATCCGTCATTTTGTGCAAAAACAACAACACCACTTTCAAGTCCACAACATCAACAGTGCAGATTAACCGTCGCTATGCTCCAGATGGTGAGAACAACCAGCGCTCTGAGGACCAGCTGATGAGTGATCTGCACGGGTTACATGTTACGATCTTTACTTTGTTGCAGATTATTTGTCAATTATTAAAATGAATCTCCTTTAACTGTGTCAATAAATCAAAGTGTCTGATTCAATATATTGACAAACAATTCTTGTGTCGTCTATGTTTAAACATGGTATCAATTTCATAAAACAGCGTTTTGCCACACACTGCCGACAAAGCTGCACATCGTCAACATTGAAACAAAAGACACGACGTCTGTTGATGAACTTTATTTCTTGTGCTGTGCGTGCATTTCTTGTTCACGCAAGCAAAGGACGATGTGGGTCCAAATGGTTCGATTTGTTCAACGATCTTGAAGATTTGACCAGATTACCGTAGTTCCACCAAAACGCAGCACAACCTTTCGCGTGCTTCCGCACCACTCTGCTGCAAAGTTGAGCGAATCATTCCATGCGCATGAACTTTTCACAATTTGAAATGTTTCGTAACATCGTACGCGTACGATAAAAGAGTTGACTTTTTGTGCAAACACTCTCCAGCTCAGTGTCTTCGGGCGTGGTGCGGGGAGGGAGGGGGGAAGGCATGCAATATGGTTTTGCTCGACCGACCGACCGACCGACCAACCGACCGACCGACCGACCGACCGACCGACCGACCGACCGACCGACAGACAGACAGACAGACAGACAGACAGACAGACAGACAGACAGACAGACAGACAGACAGACAGACGTATTTGAAGACAACGGACCTGGGGTTGATCGTCACATTGACAAGAGGACTTTACAGCCATTCACTGACCACAACAGCGAACAATATGTTCAGCAGGCCTGGTGCAAATGATAGGGACCAGTGGAAATCGCATTGAGTGCATCAAAGAGCCCCAGCCTGGATCCGACCATCCTTTTAATGATGACAATTCCGTCGCTGCTGCCTTCAAACTTCAACCTGCGCGTTGTAATTAGCTAAAGTGCCGAATCGCCAAATCATCCCGACATTTATCACCTAATTATGGCTTCAAGAAGCATTGGGAAGGAAATACCAGGTTGGGCAGAAAAATACAGGCAATCTGCTTCTGGGTTCTATTTGCAGGGGCTGCTCTCCGCACGGATTTTGTGTTCTTTTGTTCAGGTTGCCAAGGAATTGTACAGGGACTACACTGGGAAAAGATGACAGTATTCAACTTTCGTGACTCTTTAATATTTATGAAACTGATGAGAAAAGGTTAGCTTTGCCTCTTGTAAAAGAAGCCTTGTGAGTAATTTTTTTTTCATTTTTTCTCTCTTTTTGGCAAGGGAAAAAGGCGCTTGCTAAGCGGAGGCACCGCAGAGAGAACGCGTTCTGGTTGGACCGCGTTTGCAGGTGTTTAACATGAGAAGCCGCCGCTTTGTGCAGGTGACCTTCGGTACAACTTTACCACTTATGGTTCATCAAATCTCTGCACTCCCGCAATATTTTGGCCATTAAATGCAGGCCATACTATCTCACCTCTGGCCTTTAATCCAGCACATCAAGACGCAGCTTGGCCTTGCATGGGCCGGCATCTGTCTTTGTGCCGTGGAGAGAGACAGGGGGATTTTTGATATGCTGGTGTAAGTGACTTGGAGCCTGATGCATCTTTTAGGCCAGAGAAGGGAGGTAGGTATGAAATGTACGGCTTTGCAGACAAGGACAGATGCCTGCATTCCCACAGACTTTACCACTATTCCTGCTTAAGGAGGCTTCCTGCATCTTTCCTTTTGCCCCACTAAGTGCAGCCTGCATGTTTTTCTTCCACAAGTGGACCCTTCTCATTGTCTCCAAACCCTGTAGAAACTCTTACAGTTGCACAGTTTAAGCGTATTTCATGTTCTTATGATGCCTCTTATCACAGCATCAGCCGAGATCTTCTAAAAAGGTCATTTCTAAAGTTACTAAAGCCTTCACAAAGTCACATCTAAATTTATACTGAGACCTTTCTCGCTTATAGCTTCTTGACAAATTACATTAGCTCTCACTCAGTGTGGCGTCAAGGCATTACTTTACAAGACAGAGCTTCCTCCTCAACGGCGCATTACGAGCGTACAGCGGCGAGTCAAAGTCAAACAGACTGAAAAAAAAAGATTCTCTAACTCAAAGGAAATTTTATACCATTGATGAATTCAGTTCAAGCCAAAGACAATTGTGTTCTTTTCACTTGCTTTTTTTTTGTTTCTTTTTTCTGAAGACAATTCTGTTTCTGCCCATCAGAGAAAAATAAAATGTTTGCGAATGGGTTTCATTTTTGACGGCAGGTCGCGCAGCCACGCAGCAGCTCCGTGAGGCACGCCAGGCGGGCGGGCGGGCGCACGAGGCAGCTCGCGCCATCGCCCTCAGCCCCTCCGTCCTGCAGTCAGATTAACGCAAGATTAATAAGGCTTTATATCCAAGCACACTCCACGTGCCCAATGGGTCAGAAAACCAGATTTTTCTTCTTGAATACGTAGAATCCCCTGAAGCCCATAATTCTTGCTTGGTGAGCTTTGTGGCTGCGATGAGCGCGTTTCATAGCCGAAAATGTGCTGTCCTGAGAGCCTTGTCAGTGTTCAACATAACCGACGCGCCGTCCCTTGCATAACAATGAACGTCAGAGCTTTACCGTGGACACCGCAGTTGTACTTTGGGGAGGGCGAAGCGAGGCCCTGCGCTGTCCATATGTTCCGCCTTCCTCTTTCAACTCAATGTTTACCCTTGTGAACCCTTGTCACCCAGGCTGTCAAAAACAATAGTTTTCCGACCACTACCCCCACGAGAAGGTACGGTGCCATGACACGAATACAACTATTCCTCCTTTCTCTGCAGCCTTGAAAGGAAAAGGTCCGTCACAAACAGTTCTCGAGATGGACGCGTGTTGGCCATACACAGCTGATGGTTGTTTTCGTTGTCATGTTTTACCAACGTATCAGGCAGCTGTGAGTTTCTTGACTTGTTTTGCGATGTATCACAGGCGTAGAACCCAAAGGCAAGAGATGAAGCCGTAAAGGCTGAACACAAATGCATCCACATCAAGAAAAAAGGTCCTTCACAGCACACAAACAGAAAGTTTCGTTCATTAGAATACTTGTATCAAAGCTAATCTTCTAATCCAGAAGCGCACAAAAGGAGCCTAATGATACATTAATGGTAAGACGTTTCTTTGAAGGCTACTGAAGTAAAGTTTCATGACAAGTGGAGTGCTGAGAAAAAAGACCTGCGCATACAGCCGGGAAGTTGTCATGCAGTGCGCAACGAGCTCAAGCAAAGGAGAAACGAACCTGGTAGCATCTCGAGCAGCCATTGCAACATCTGTACTGGTCACACACTTGTTAAACATTCACGCAAACGAAAGCCCCTGGAAAGCAAAGCCCCGCACGCATGCAGCCCCCGAAGCTTCCCCTCTCGCACCCAGGCTCAAACACTATGGGCTATTTTCTGAAGCACTGCTGCAAAACGTAAAGCCCCAATCACACGAAGCTCCGCTCGTAATGGGATTACCTGCCTGAAAATTATGGACCCAAATTTATACCATTTCTACTTTTAGATTCCCTCAAGTGAGGAAATCTTCACAGATGAATGAGCAGCTTCTAGGCAGTGCTTTGTGATGGGGCTCGGTACAGAGGCAGTCAGACCATGCATTGCTGAGCACTCTCAATGGGCACATGAGCCCGTTAGTTGGCACACTTAAAGACGCATTCGCCGTGCCCGTGGTAAGGCAGGAGATGGCCAGTACAATTACCATTAACCGTATTTGGGCACGAGGGGAATATGATTGTAATTACCCGCTGAAGTAACTGTTTATCAGGTGTAAAAAGTGACTCGCCCACCAACCCCGCCCCCTGTGAATCCTGGTGACCCTGGCAACCATGTCAAATAAGGAGTGTGTTCCTCTCATTATCATCATCTCCAATGAGCTCACACTCCATTGCCAAGCTTAATAAGAATCAAATTTGATGGTATTGAACGGCGCACGCTTGCAGAGCTGTCAGTCTTTTTTTGTGTCGCCTGACCCGAGACAACTTTGCAGTAAGGCGTGTCATCACTCCAACCGGCCTTCATTATCATCTTGCAATTCAGTCTTAATTCAATACAAATTTACTCACTTTCAAATCAACAATTGGGGTCTGCAGTTCAAGCTGCTACTTTTCTCATCCTTGTGACCTCCGACGTCCGAAAAGTTATCTTTTTCAATGCGAGCGCACCACACCTACTGGTATGAACAATTCAATGTGGTCTCCAAGTGCTGTTCGTGTTTTCAACCTGATCATTTTATTTTGATTCACATTTTGAAAGATGGTGTGTGTGGCAAGGGAGGGGTGGAAGAGGAATCACTGGATGTCAAGCCAATGACTGAACAATCATCTGCATTCTCCTTCACAACGCAGCGGTACTTATCTTCACCAACCAAAAAGGAGACTTGCGGTGCATGGACTGCAGAAGTACCAGTGAGCGAAGTTTAACGACCTCCAGAGTTTGACCCGTACGGCTCACGAAAAGCCTTCGCTCCGGAGTACAAACTCGCAAAGTCCAATTTTGGAACTATTCTTTACAATTACATCTTGTTTTCTGCAACCAGCTTTTGGTGAACACACACACAACTCAAAAGAACGACAAGAGGCTCAATGAAGCTCTCCACATCCAAAAGTGATCTCTTTCGAACGCAACAAATTTGAGACAAAAGTAGTCCTGAATTGATTGAACGAACTTCACAGCAAGCCACAGTTGCGACATTTGCCGTTTTGCCATGTTTGGGCACAATTGCCATTGACTTTTCAAGATTCAGCAAATGAAATCAGGCTGAAAACGCCTGTGAATAGACGCGCGACTCCCCAAATAAAATGAGTACCATGGGAAATTCGTCCATTTGAGGACACATGACTAATCTGAACAGTTGGACAAATAGATATTTGCAGCAAATGAAATGTCTAATTATGCTCATTATCCGAGCTTAAGTAAATCTCAAATGCTGCATTGCATTTGGGAACGCTCTGACAATGCATCTCGCTGCGGAGCCCAAACCATCCGCAGGCCAAACATTTGAAAAATATCAGATTCATGTTTCATCGCAGCTGAACTCGCAAGTGATGGATGCGCTTGAGACAATAAACAGCAATTAAGAATTTATCCTCATGCTTTAAAAATCAGCCAAAGCTGCTAAGCACTGCTAAGGGCCAACAACATTAGGACGTAGAAAATGCATCAGCAGCAAATGATCGATCACACTCGTAAAACATCTGTTGTCAGTTTCAACAAGGCACTGGTTACTTTTTAATTCTTAAGATGGCTTGCTGAGTGTTTAATTCCAGGTGTGCAATGGGAAACTTTCAAAGAATTGTGCGCGCGGCTAATGTGTCAAAAGATAATAGGATTGGCGCGAACCACGGGATTCCACAGAGATCACGCAACCTCAAATCCGAATCGATCAGTTGCACCACTGAATTCTGCAAAACTCCCAACACCAATGGTATGACGTGAAGTTGTCATCTTGAGCAGCGCCTTTCCTGTTCCAGATCGCGCAACGAAATCAAAGTGCGTAAATCAGTTCGATCTTCATTTTCTGAAAATCTCCTGCCTGTCTTGCCTCTCTCCACAAAGCAGAACAATCGCACCCTCAACAAAATCCAACCCACTTATCTGGATGACATCGAAGGGTCAGTTGCCACTTTCTGGATGTCCAGTCCTTGGGGAACACACAGCGTCTGTCCCTGACCATTCTATTTCTTATTCAAAAGTTGAGAAAAGAGTGGAATTCTTCAAAGGAAAGACTGGAACGGAAGATTTAACTGGGCAACTTAATCAAGTGTTAAATATGAGGATTCATTCCCCCTCGAGCACAAGTGTCATCGATCGATATCCGGGAGGTGCTGCCATCTTTCATTAGCGCAAAAGTCCAGATGACTGGATGACCGGTGCAGGAGGTTTTCAAACCCTTGAGACATTGCTTTCCCATTGTCTAAGTGCTTGGTGTGGCAACGACACTTCTTTCTTCGCTTTGGCACTCCAGCTTGTGAACACCACCCTGCTTGTTTCCCAAACAGCTAGAACAGCACACTCGGGAATTGCACGCGCCACCAAGGCGGAAAAGTCAGTTTTCCTGCCAGAATGGCAGGTTTTTTTCGCTTTGCACTGAGGCACCGACAACGTAGACCCACACGCGCAAGTTGTGTTTTTTTTTTTTCAAAAACAAAAGCGGGGGGGGGGGGACACAAAATTTGACCATTCATAGATCCATTTTTCTTTCCCCGCTTCGACACTGCATCTGGCTTCAGCACACATCTCTCCACAAGATCAGTTTTTTGTTGTTGTTTTTTTCCACAACACATACTCGTACATGCTCCAACACGACCATTTTGCAATTTCTTTTTCATTCCACTCCATTCGCGTTTCTTCTCACACGCTTTTGATCGGTTTAATTGTACATGTCCCAAAACCATACTTCGCCACAGCTGTTCACTTAACTACGAAATAAAAGAAGAGGTTGCTTTATCCTCGCGCCATGAAAGGCAATTTAGTGCATTTGGAGGACAATTTTTTCAAAAATAACAACTCTTCAATGTTTCTCCCTCGTCCACACGACTGCAGGGAATGGTGAAAATACACCGAAAACGATTTCCACGTTGGTGTGCAGACGTGTGCTGCGAAAGATGACAGCTCGCACAAACGCGGCGAAAATGGCGCTTGAACAAACTCAAGTCTTCTCTTTGAGGAACCAGTCACTCTGAACAGAAGAACAGATGACGAAACCTCGGGAACGAAGACAGGAGGATAAACTGTTTTCAAACATTGGACCAAGCGATCCATGACAACGTCAGAAGATTCGGGGACAGAAATGGCAAATGGAAGAAAGGATCAGTAATTTCACGTGCATTGATCTCAGATGGGAAATCAATGCGAGTATTTACTGTCTATGACAATCCTGTCGATGTTGGTGAGAAGTGTGAGCCACCTCCCTCGGACAAACTTGTGAATTCTGCTTGATTGATCTACGTCAGTGGCCCAACAGAAAACAACAATGGATGCTCTCGGTCCCATTCTGGCAGTTCGATACGTCATTCTTGTCATATGGTATGGATCACACACGCCTCGTGCACCGATCATGTCAAATTGTCTCGATCTTCGCTTACAAGCATACAAAGCACACACGAGAGCATACAGAAAGATAATTCACTTTTCCATAAGCACAAGAAATTGTTCATTACACAAGTCTGAAAAGTGGGTAAATATCAAATATTTCGTCTGTCAGTAATTGCGTCCTGCGCAAAACCCGGCCTGTCTGTCGTTCTAAACCCCTTGCTTTTGCACTCCTTGTTTGGAAACACGCTGGAAGCATCAATTCGAACAAGCAATGTTAATGAAAGGTAAGTTTGTCGGTATGAGAAAGGAACACAAAGATGTTGCACTGAAAAGGGGGTAAGTTTCTGAAAGAATCGATCTTCTGGACACACGATGCTTCCGTCAATACTAACATCCTTTCTAGATGCTGAAATTCCATCCTTTACTTAGAGAATACTTATTAGGGTACAGTAGGTACAGAGGCAATATAAGTTTCATTCCAGGCTATTTCTGATGTATAAATGATACGTACAGGTCAACTAGTGGAAGGACACATCCTTTCTTGAAGCCTCAACTTTCTTTTTGGAACAGACAAATGTTACTGCGCAAGAACTTCGTCAACTCAATAAATCTTCAAACTTTTAGATGTGAATGTGTTTGCTTGGAAGGCTATGAAGGCAAATTTTTTGCATATCGAATTTCTGGTTTCAATTAAAATTGAAACGCTTTCCAGTCTTTCTTCTTTATTAAGCTGACTCTTTGTCTCCTTGCCGTGGTTCTGTGTGATTTGCGCACACAGAGACAAAGAAATGTCAGGAAGTGAGATCAGAGTTGGAAATTTTGTGTACAATTTTTAAAGTTGGTATTTAGTCAGGTGTTAAATGGCCCGTTGCTTTCAGTTCTTATTTCAATGCTGTAGAAGGCGCGAACACACAACGGCAGCCTGAGCTGTGTACAGCTGCTGCCACTTCATGTATTGTGAGGCAGCTAAATCCCAGCAGCTTATACGCTCTGCATGCATGACTACATGCTGCGCAAATAGGCCTGAATTCACTCAACCAGCCTCTGCATCCACACAATGCAACTTAGAAAGCTTCAGCACACCGGATCCGCTCACCTTGATCTGGCTCACTCAACTTGCGCAGTTCTATTCATGCTTCAGTGCCCATTAAACCTGTTACCATGGAAATTAAGCTATTCTCAGTGAAAAGAACTCCTACCTGGCCCAAACTTTCTCCGCAGTTCCCATTTAAGGGGGAAATTAAGCTGAATTATGCTATTATTGGATAATGCTCAGCAATTAATAATTCATGCATAAATAGCTTGAACCCTGCACGAAAATTTGCTAAAATTATACTGAATGGACTGCTGAAAGTGAGGTATTTGTTGTGTACGTGAGACTGCCAGGCCCTTCTGCAATTTATCCCTGACAAAAGATCGCAGTGAGGATAAACGCTGGGTTACTATGTAATTGTGAGCAGTTTCCAACGCCGAGGTGAATGGCAGGCGAAATCCTGCCCGCAAGTCGACTGATCCTGAACTGCACGCACTGATTCATTCACAGGCAGCTCGGGCCCTTCGCAGGTAGGCTTGGGAGATTACGGATAAACTCCTCACAAAGGCTCCAGGTATTCAGCTTGGCGCGTCAAGCCGCGGCTTGACGCCCCGCCATACCACGCTCGTTTGAATGACACTGCTGTGTGTGCTGCGTTGTGCAGCCTGGAAACAAAGACCCAAAGGTTCTTCTTGGGAAGTTGGTCTTGGGCGAAGGTGACACGCCGAGCGTTTGGTTTCCAACAGGTCCACAGCGTTCACAGGTCCACAGGTTCCCTGACTGTATGCGTCCAAAATGCACGCGAAAACAAATTCTTTTTTGGGTCTTTCATTTGGAATCATTTTTTTCTCTGGGAGATTGAATTTGGTCACCATTTTCGACGGCCGCCAAAGAGCAAACAACCCTGGAAACAAGTCCTGCTCACGTCTGTACCCCAGACAATGTTTTGGACATGAAAATGGTCAAACAAACCGGGCACCAAGTTAGACACGTCCCTTTCTCTTGTTGATCTTTTCAGCTCACAGCTTGGTTTCTTCTTCTAAACCCCCCCCCCCCCCACATTTTACCACTGCAGATCTGCACAAAGTTGAGAAGCACAAGCAGCACGTGTACGAGGTGCCTCAGAAAACGAATGGACGCAGGGTCAGACTCAGTTTGTCACCATCCAACTGGCCTTCTTGTCAATACTTGGAGATCAACTTGCGCCGGTTGTCAGGGCACTGACCAATCGTGATTTGCTCAATATGAAACCTTGTCCAAAATCCAGAGAGGTGGGGTGATAACATCATTTGTCTCTTTCTTGAGAACCGCTGGTTGGCCTGTATGATCCAGACAATGTTGGCACCTGAAGACAGAAAGCCGATAGCGGATGCAGTGTTCAAATTTGTCTGAAATGGTCCAGAAAGTCCAATAATTTCCAGCGACGCCACTTTTGTCTCATTTCAAATCATTTGAAATGGCAAACAAGCCACAATTGTTAACGAGAGTTTTTGTCTTGCAACCAAACCGAAGGAAATCTCAAAACTTGAAAGCTTGCTTTGGATAATGCTGCACGCAGGAGCAGATGCTGACATCTGCTCACGCAAACTTGCTCACAGAATGCCAATGATAAATTCACCCGTTTCGACCCATCATTTTCCGAACCCATTTTGGACCAAGACAGAGAAAGACTTCATCCCTCAGGCCAACAAAGATCCTTGTTTTCACACGCCGCCGTGGCATACCAAACGTTCGACGAAACTTTCACTGACGATTTGTGACCAGAACACCAATGTCCATGAGTCCTCTGAGCCAAAGGTGTCCCAGTGGGGGGACGGTCACCAACAGAATTCCACTCAAGTCCTCTCCACCAAAGTTGTCTGTGCAGGTGTTGTTGTTGTTGTTGTTGTTGTTGTTGTTGTTGTTGTTGTTGTTGTTTGTTTGTTTGTGTGTGTGTGTGTGTGTGTGTGTGTGTGTGTGTGTGTGTGTGTGTGTAACTTGTGTTCTGAAGACCTTCGGATTGAAATTATCCAAGTAGCTTTGTTTTTGACATCCTGACTGGGTGCCAGGACACAAAGAAATGTTTGCATTTTCGTTCGCCAAAGCTCAAGCTGTCAGCGCACGTGAAAGAAGGTTCCACATAATTTCTTCAATTGTGCAATCGGAGTGAGCTCTGCCTGGCTCCTTGATTTGCTCACAAGAGGGTGTCCCTGGGTCCTGCCAACACCTCGGGCGTCCGCCGAAGTGTGACCAACGATACGCGAGTGAACAAGGCAGCCAGAAAACACATCTGAAGGTTTGCTTTCGAACCTTGTCTGGAAAACTTCCATTCTGCACCAAAATGTCACGAAGAAGTCATGAAGCAAATTTCGTGATTGCGATCTAAATGAAATGCTTTCAGCGGCAAATGTAGCTGAAGGCAAAAAGAAGGGACGAAATTTTGTGGAAATTTACCTCGATGGGAACATGCATCATAATGAATGTAATGAACCGAACCAATCTCTTGGACCCCAAATCGGGGCGGTATCTGAGCGTTGGAATTGTCTCTATTCCTACACCATGGATGCATGCATTGCTGTTCCCTCACAAGAAGCACATCATCCAACAGAGAGTCCGCCACAGCATCGGCGAGTAATTCAAGGTTTCAGACTTCTGACTTCCAAATGTTGCAGCCAGTTCATTGAAGTCTTGTCTGCCTGGCAGATGGGCAAAAACTCACGGGACTTGAGCCAAGAAATCGCCGCTTTTCGAGGCTCAATGCCAAGGCACTTGTGGAACAGTCGCAAAACATATTGATTTGCATGTTCTGCTGATCGGGAAGACAAAACGATCAAAGAAAATTCGAGTGGCTTGTAGTCATCGCTTCTACCTGCAAGAATTTTGCCGCGAGGAGAGGTCAAGGCTGTGCCTCTGCCAGGGTCAGCACCTCCCATTTGAAGGAAGTTCTGCAAGAAGGCTCTTCATATTGTCACAGTCCTCTTCTATCATCCCACTTTGATGTAAAAAAGAGAGTACATTGACAGAGGCAAAGACAGGCAGCTTGTAGAAACTTTCACAAAATTATTTGGCAAAAAATTCTCCAACAGATCTACCGGACGGTGACATGTGCAACGTTATCAGGCTGCAGAACGAGGGTGTTTTCAAAAAGTTCGCAGGCGCGATTGGTGTGCTTGTCCAAAATGTACTTATGAGCACAATCATACACTCATGAGAACACTATAAGGATATCTTACCCTGCAATAGAAGTTTTTTTTATCTACACCGAAAAATCAGCAGTTGAAAAAAAAACCCCCAAAGTATAACATCCTGCCCAACTATGGAACTGTTTGGTTCAATCAAGCTTGAAAAGCAAGAAATGTCCTGTTAACTTTTGTAGAACAGCAAATCAAAACTGCAGTAAACATATCCATTTTATAAAAAGCAATGACTTGACAATTGTATAACTTACAACCTATTTTTCAGGTTGCACTGTCTCACCCTGGTGACTCACAAAGCATCAATTAGAAGGTCAGTAGATACTGACCTTCACCGTCACTGAAAGCTCACTGATTCAGAAATTTCTATGTCAGAGAAACAGACCCCACCTACGAACTGTTGAAAACCTCCTCGTATGTGTGACTTTGACAGGTTCGTGACAGGTTCGAACCAAGCACGCCTCAAGTACGAAAACCGTCTTTTTCTGTTGCGAATTCAGCAATCATTCCACAAAACAGCCCTGATTGTCCTCAGCCACATGCAGCCAACTACTTCACTTCCGGCAACTTTGTAAAGTTGAGCAGAGCAAGTCGTGGAAAAGCAAGGGACGCAGACGAAGGAGACATACGAGGCCGAGAAAACGACACTTCCAGCTCAACTGGCTGTCCTGCATGCCAGTGTATTTCCTGCCAGTTTATTATTTTTCACCATTGTGCGAAGCGCATTCGAAAACGCGTTTTGCTTCAGCTGCTTCGCCTGAACAATACCCAAACCAAAGCCGAATACGAAATTTTGCGAATTTTAGTGCACTTTGATCACCGTAACGCACTCGTCCCCAACCCATCATTACAGCAATTTTGCTGTTATCAACAACCCTACGAAGCCAAAGTGGTTCGAAAAGCAGTCATCAAAGCTCCAACAAAAGTTTATATGCCGAGAAAGTAAACAAGAGTGCGCGCGACTGAAATAAGGGGAGTGCGTCAGATGGAAGACAGCTTGAGTGAGTGTGCTGTGAAGCAACTTATAAATATTTAATGTGCCAATTGTTACACAGTGGAGAGTTACCACAATGACAGTCAGTCAGGCGAGTACACAAATGCACCTTTAAACCGTCACTAAAATTCAAGTCCGAAATAAAAATATTTCATGATTACCTGAAAAGATTGGCAGGCTGATCTGCCACTCACTGCGTTAAAATCCAGTGTCTAAAATGCCTTCATAGTTCAGCAGTGGTCCACAATAGCTGCATTTTCCCAATGTGGCGCAAAAATCAAGTCCTGAACTGCGAAACGTGGCGAACCAACAGAGGCTCGATGCAAAAATGACTGATATTGCAGGAGATGCGACGAGGAAGCCAGACTCAAAGATTGATCTAGGAAAGCCCATTTATACGGAGATGAAATACTTTGAATTGATCTTTTATTGAAAAACAATTAACTATAATGAGTGTTGTCACTGCACAAGACTCACATGATACAAATACGCTTGTCGAAAAGCCAATATCTGCCACGGGCCTGAAGGCAAACCTCCCGACGTGAATCTCTGCAAGCGTACACTGCGAAATCTTCTCTGCACACGCAGGGCTCAAAATGTACGATACATGTTCTGACAAAGCAGAAGGGTCCCACCGACAAATGCGTGAGCACACATTGCTCTAAATGTTTCCAGGGGACCTTGTCACCTCATCGAATCACAATATTTTGTACAAATATTGTCAACGCTTTGTCCTGAGTGAATGGATGATATGATTATAATTGACAATTGCACAAGACAGGCTTGTAACAGTGTTCTGGGTGGATGCGTGGATTCATGCCTTCAGTCAATTCATTCACATCACAACATCATCGCCCAGCACCCGAGCCAAAATGGTCGAGCAGAAACCGCAGGTCTCGCATGCATGTTTGAAAGCACCAAACTTGGGGCGATATGCGTGCACATGTGTTTTTTTCAATGTTCCTCGCTCTGGAGTCCAGACGTCAACAACAGTTGCACCCAGAACCAAAACACAAACACGACGATCCCGCGATCTTTGCGAACTTCTGTTGATCTGCCGCCTTCAATTGGGGCGTATCACCCTCTTTGAAAAGAATGGTACGATTTTCCCTCCAAAGTCCAGCCATGTGACACAATTTTACTGGTGTTGAAAAACTGTTTACAGCTGGCGGTGGATCAGATGGTTCCCCATGAAGTACCAAATGGTCTTTTTTTCCATTTTTATATGCTTTGAAATTTCGTCCTTCGATTTGATTTGATCTTTTTGTTTGTTGACGATCTATTGTTCACACCATTCACAACCCTTTACTCAGACAATCCTACGGGACAGTGTGTTTGTGATGGAAGCTGTCTGCTGCATGCAATTTTGTTTGAAACATTTGTGACAAAAAATATTTCAGCTCTTGGAGGAGGTTCGTGGGTTCTTGTGTACCTACCTCCACCCTGGTCAAAGATGCGCACATCGTCACAAAGAACCAGACTTTGCGAGGTCGACAGACTCAGGTTTTGTGACTGAATCGACACACAGGCATCACTCACCTTTCGTCTTCATCAGGCGGTAATTTCTCAACGACGTACCGTGCAGTATGTCTCTTTCTACAAACAAAAAGCACAATGGTACCTGCTGCAGCCGGAGGTCGCACAAATCCTGATGTTTTGCAGATCAAATCTGGCTGTGTGCTGAACATGGTGTGTTTCAACAATCTAAAATATCTGACGACCATTCATCTCCAGAACACACGCTCTGAACAATGATCTTTTCGGGCGTTTTCCTTTGGAAAATACCAGGTCCACACCGAAAGACACTGAAACAAGAGCACCGACCAGTGTGGACACACGGCGACACCTCGGCAGTGACTTTGGAAATTGCTGCTGGACACCAGAGGCAGGTTCAGCAAATCACAGTCTGCACCACAAATTTAGGGTCAAAACAAGCAAACATCACCGGTTTGTTTTTGAGTTTTGTTCCTTTTCTTTCTTTTTGCTTCCAACCCACCTCCCACACACAAGACCACTGTGTGCTGGGAGCAAATTGTTCTACCGAACCTGCCTGAGATCAGACCACTGTGATCTGTTTCTGTTGACTCGATGACATTGGTCCGGAAGAACTTTCATTTTGGCATGTCCAATGCCAGAGCCAGCACACACACACACACACACACACACACACACACACACACACACACACTTTCTTTGATAAAACACGCAATGTTTGGAAAAAAGAAGACCTCTGGGCTTCGAGGTAATTTGAACATGTGGTCATTCGGCTTGCTCACTTTTTCAAAAAAAAGATGTGAAATGACAACAAAGTCTAACTTTATGTGTGTGTTCAGCCTGCGACGCTTTGTGCTGGGAATGTCTGTACATGAGGCTTTGATGCTCAATGTGAGTGAGGTCCAAGACTGCCTCCTGCGATCATCTTGGAACACAACTTGCCTTTTATCGAACACCAAGGTATCAGTGGCACGCAAAGAACACAGTAATAACACAGCAAATACAGTCCAAGATCCAGGCATTGGGTTGTGCCAGTGTTGTTGTTGATTGAGTTTTCCTTTTACCTGAGACAAACTTTTGGGCCTGATTCCGCAGTATGAGTATTACGAGGCTGGGCAGTGTTGCCAGATTGGGCTACTTTTGATCAAAAAACCGGCAGGGTACCCACTTTTGTCTGAATTTTTTCCCCTGACTTTTCCAGAAAAAATTCACAGTGAGGTACTTTTTGACTTTCTCATACTTTCTGGTTTCTTGTTGCTTCTTTCTTCTTTGGCTTCCTTTGACTTTTTCGTCACAATTCTGAGGGTTCCTTTTTCATACCAAGCTTGCACCTTTGGCTGTTTTTACTCTCCAACCATAAAACCTCCCCTTCTGGCCACCACCAAAGCAAAGTACTGCAAACTGCTTTCAAATAGAAGCGGAAACCAAAAGCAGAGACAAGATCAAATGCTCTATCTATTTCAAAAGCACATGAGTACTGAGATCCAAGATTTTGCTCAGCAGTACAAAGCATTCTCCACCTTTCTTTTTTTTATGTTTGTTTTCAGAAAGCACTGTATACTTTTGTTATTGACAAAATTTTACTTTCAGGTGATTTGTGTAGGTCTCACTGTTGAAGGTTGAAAAAAGCAACCTGAACAGTCCATCTGAAACAAATCACCCAAAGGCAGAAATTTATAGAATTTACAAGAAATGTCAGATGTGATGATTGGAATCAATAGGTATGATGACTGAAATTATTGTGGTCATCATGCCTATTGATTCCAATCAAAACATCTGACATCTTCTTGTAAATTCTATGCTTTTAAAAGCTCCATAACACAAATTTCCTCATTTGGAAATTTCAAATCAACCCCAGGCATCTGCAATAGGATCCAAAGTGATCCTAATCATTGTACCATTGAATTCAGATCTTGAGATCTTGATATTTCATACCTGTTCCACCACTTTCACACATTTTAAAATTTTTAATTCCTCATTTGGTGTGGCAAAATGAAGCTTTGAAATTTTTTTGAACCTTTGAAATGTGATATCTGATCATGCTTGACCA
>JAAUXT010022490.1_pt1 | contig 24515 bp, 25 predicted proteins | sample 7278171 | NCBI WGS metagenome assembly JAAUXT01 (sample SAMN14350112, study PRJNA611818) | marine sediment metagenome | isolation source: surface marine sediment (1.8m) | place: French Polynesia: Moorea | collected 2018-08
CTCTCTTGGTCTGTGTGTGTGTGTGTGTGTGTGTGTTGCTCTGAGTGAGGTGCCCTCCCTCCCCCACAACTCCCTCTCTCACCTGCAGGACTGACGGACCTCGGCTGCATCGGACAGTGCGCCGGTCTGGAGACGCTCGACCTGTCTCACAACGCCCTCTCCCGACTCAACGGGCTCTCCGGACTCAAGGAACTCGTCTCGCTGAACCTCTCCAGGAACAGGATCCACTCCCTCGGTCCGGAAACACTTTCACTTTCACTTTCGGATGTACCAGGGTGTGGGAGTTTGTGTGCCAGGGTCTCTGTGCATGTGTTTGAGTGAAATGGTTCGGATGTGAAGGTTTAGGCGTGAGGGTTTGAGGAGCAAGGGACAGGTTCTAGGGTTGGGTGTGAGTGTTCGGGCTTCAGGCGAATGACTGGTGGGTGAGGTTTGAGGGTTCTGTGTTCGGGTGCACACAGTTCGGCTGTGATGTTCGATTCTGATCCGAGTTGAGAGTCGATTCCAATTCAGACTCGTCCGATTTCGATTCGATTCCGATTCGACTTGAATCCGATTCTTGTTTCTCTTCACCTTTGCACAGACGGCCTGCAGAGTCTGGAGAAACTAGAGAAACTTAACGTCGCGGGAAACTGCATTTCAAGGTGCGTCTATCTGGAAATCGAACGATTCCGATTCGATTCGATTCGATTTCTGTCTCAGGTCAAAGGGGGCGACCTCTCCTGCAGCGGATCCAGGGTCCAGTCCAACCTCGGGGGTTGGGACCTGGACTCAACTTGTCAAAAGCAGAGGTGATTTGGCACCTGCATGACGGCTCAGATTTTCGACGAGACAAAACGTTTCTGGCGTCTGCAAGGTGTGCCTGGACCTCTGAGAACACCACCCTGTACCCAAGACCCTCTCCTGAAGATGAAAAATCCATCATATCAAAAATCCCAAAAAACATTATGCCTTGTGGAAATTTAAAAAATTTGGGTGCTGCCCATCGGACCCTGACCTTGACCCCTGTCACAGCTCCCACATCCTCCCCCTGGTGTCCGTGTTCGCAGCGACGGAAGTGACGGATTGCGCATGAGCTGACGCTTCTGTTCTTTTCCCCAGCGTCTCTGCGCTGCAGTACGTGAGTACCCTGGAGCAGCTGACCGTCCTGCGCCTCCGGGACCCGCTAGAGGACCTGAGCAACCCGCTGTGCTCCGAGACGCCGGTAGAGGGGGCGATCTCCACGACGCTGAGCGCGGACCTGCCACACGGGGGCGCCTTCTGCACTGACGCGACGTACAGACGTGATGTGACGTCACTGCTGCCCAGACTCATCTGGCTCGACGGTAAACAACGGAGAGGCAGTGTGTGTCTGTGTGTGTGTGTGTGTGTGTGTGTGTGTGTGTGCGTGTGTGTGAGTGTATGTGTGTGTGGAAATATTGCTTGTTTTATGCCCCTTGGATCCGCGGTGGAATGTCTGATAAAAGCTTATTCTTCAGGAGAGCGGGTGCAGGGCGAGGGCAGCGAGGTGTTCACAAGCATGCACAACATGGACGAGAAGCTGAGAGGTGAGACACACACACGCACGCACACGTGTACAACACACACACACACACACACACACACGCACGCACACGTGTACAACACACACACACACACACACACACACATACACACACACAAGCTAAACAGCAACTCAAAGGCCGTGCTCCTCTGTCACAAAACATTGAGAACGCACGTGCACGCACACACGCACCACACACGCACATTCTCCAGTTCACCCCTCAGCAAACTGGTTCTGTTCCAGCCCTGGAGACGCTGCGTCGCCACACTGACGTCACGCAGACTCCGGCGCCTGCGCAGTGGCCCCCGCCCGACTACTGGGCACCGTCCTCACAGTTCGAGAAGTCCAGCCTCGGGGACGCAGAGCAGCAGCTCCAGGGTATGCGTGCAACACACGCACGCACACGCGCGAAATTGCGTCAGTTCCTGGTCTCTTTTCCTCAGCAGGCAGAATACTCACGAGTGTTCGCTGGTCATGTCACGTGGTCCAATCATTTGGCCTCGTTTTCAGATCTGCTGACCGACTGCGGCCGAATGACGGCCGAGGCACACCGGAAGCTGCAGGGAGACCGCGCGCGCTTCGCCCCCTAGTGGCACTGGAAACCACCGGAAATCTCCACCACACGACGCGCCACCTGACGCCAAAAGACAACCGCACCCACCGAGCCTGACTCCATTTGCGCTGGTGCTTGTCAAGGAAAGAATTGCGCACAGAAGAATGCCAAAATCGCAGCCCTCGAGGGAAAGGGCCGGCTATCGCCATATTGGTGCAGGGTGGTACTAAAGGGGGCACACTGCCGTCCCCAGACTTCACAGGCATCAATTTACCCCCCGCAATTTTGCGGAATTGTAAGATTTTTTCTGTCTCCCTTTCGGGGGGGGGCAGGATCCCTGGAGGCGCCGTCCTTGACCTGGATCGACTCGTCTCTGTCGTTTAGCAGGACGTTCGAGAAGATCCAGGGGTCTAGGTACCCTGCGTCCCCCCCCCAACAATTTTTGTGCTGTCACTCACGTGGTTATTGTTCCTGTTCAAAATGTTATACTGTGCAGCCTGATCCCCTGCCAACTTTTTTTCTTTAAAATTTGAGCTACTCAGGGTCAGGGGGAGGCCAGAGCCCCCAGCCCCCTGAACCCAGTCCTGATGCAATCAAATGGCCAAATCCTGAAAACAGAAGACACGGGGTTCTGGTCTGGTCATTTCAGGTTGGACCTGAAACCCAGAGATGCCAAGCAGTACCTGGTCATTTCAGGTCCCGTCCCAAAATGGCCGAACACTCGTGCCTGGGAAAATGGTGCCGTTGTCATTGAATTCCAGTCTCCCAGGTTGAGGGGGCAGCAGCCAGAATTCCACTTCCCCACTGAAAAATGTCAAAAATAGATCCACCTAAGCAAACAGGTCCATGCTTGCCAAATGACAAAAAAAGGTTTGATTTTCTGCTTTTAATGGTGTTGTCCTTTTGCACAATACAGTAAAACACTTCAAAAGGTCAAGTGTTGAACGCTTCCCGCATAAAACGCTTCTTTTCATGTCTCCTGGAATGATCGTGGGCGCAGTGCTTTTTGACTGCAAATCACTGATAATTACAGTGTTCTGTAATGAGTTTCATTTGCTTGAAAAGTTCTCTTTTCACTTGGGCAGAACAACCAACATTTCTGTTGTATCACTGCAGTCTTGTGTAACTTTGGTTCATCCAGTGATCAGTCAATTGAGTCTTGCACCAAAAAAGACTTGAACATCCATGCAGAACATTTGGTTTTCACTGCTTTTGAACACAATGGCAAGTTCTTTCTTGAAAAGGACCAAGAATTCTTAGGTCATGGAACTTATGGAGAACTTTTCAGTTTTTTTATTGTACCAACAACAAAAACAATGGGGTTGATGGTTGAATTGAGAGGGCTGAGAACTACTGTTGCCCAGTACACCATCTTGATAGGATATTCTTCTGCAAACATTGATATCAGATAAATAACAGCACAAGGCACCCAACACAGAATATTTGAGCTTGTAACAACGAGAAGTTGGGCTATCAACATTTTGTTTGAGTGTTTCCTTGAGACACATTCTTGAAGGAATTTTTGTGACTCTTTAATTGCCAGAACCATTTTTCGGTAGACAGAAATAATGAATATGGCAGCAAACAGTTGAAGGATAATCGTGATCCATGTGAGGACTTTTTGTGCTGTTGCATTGTTTTCAGGATCGACATAAGGAGAGCACAGGCTCAAGGGAAGGACACTGTGTAAAACATATGAATTGAGAGCCCAATTTAAGACAGTCACAACCACAGACAATGAAACACAAGAGGCATAAATATAGGCAACACATTTCTGAACAAAGCTTGTTTCTTTAAACATTGTGTCCACAGGATGTTCAACGACCATGAGCCTTGAAACTGACAGCCAGGACAGGGAAACTGGTGACAACACATTGAACAGAAAGGTTGTGGCAAAGATCAGGTAACACACCACAGACCTTTTCCAATATTCTTCATTGAAAATGAATTGTTCTGTATATATCAAATCTGTGATCCACAGCATAAGCAAAGGCACTGAGCAAAGAATATCTACACTGTTGATCAAAGCTACAGTTGTGCCAGGAGCTCCTGTTTTTTCCAGGCCTTTGCCAAAAGTTATTCTTTGAAGACAAAGAGAAATGATGTTTGCAACAAAAATTGTGGAGGACATGGCATAAAAAGTAACTTTGATGGCAGTGTTTGGCAACAGGTCAGAGCAAGACATATGCCAAGGTATCTGACTTGTACACTGAGCTCCTGGGGGTAAAATACAACAAAATCGAACATCATTTGTTTCCAAAACTTTCAATGCAGTCGTCTGAAAAATGCTTTCATTGGAAACAGCAACCATTGTGACAATCAATGAAACAAGCTGAAGTGCAGAATTTGTGCAGAAAACATCTGCTTGTATCATGGACAGGGGATTGTTGGACAAGTTGACAAACCTCAACAACAAAAGGCCAGAAAAAACTTTTGAATTCAATGTGGCCAATCTGTTGTTGTTGATTTGCAATTCCTGCAGTGTGTTGGGTGTACTGAAGCAACCATTTGGTATAGTTTTCATTGCGTTGAAACCTACATCAACTGTAAGAACATATTTAGACTCATAGATGATGCTACAAAGGTTCTCCAAATTTGAATGCTGAATTTTCAATGTGATCAATTTTTGTAAAACAAGGTTGCTTGTCAGCTCAAAAGAAGAATCTTGAACACAAAGAGAGTGTGGAGAAAAGAAACCACCAAAGAAATGGTCTCTGATTGTTGTGTTTGTGCACAATATTGCAAATGTGTGACACACACATGGTGCAGGACAAGTCTTATTGTGAAGGGAACAAAGAAACTCATCATCCTTCATTGGACAATCTGCAGTGCCATCACACACATCTGACAAATGTACGCAAGTTGTGAAATTTTTGCAGTTGAATAAGTTGGCACATTTTCCAACTTTTTCACAGAAATGGCTTGACTCATCAGAACCTGAGGGACAATCCCATTTGGTGTCACATACATGTTTCCATGGAATGCAATAATAATGTGGACACTTGAACATAGCGTTGCATTCAAAGGACTTGCAGTTCTTGAGGTGTTCTCCTGTTCTACAGGTCATAAGTTTACCCTCTTGACTCATCTGATATTCACAAATTTCTGAGAAATTGTAGCATTTAGGGTGTCCATCTCGACATGGAATTTGGTAGGAGTTTGCACAAGGAAAGTAAGATCCATGATAAAATATTGAGTCCAACAAAAATTCATCTTCTCCACCTGGATAACAGTCATCAACCAAATCATTCTGAAAATCATTTCCTATCAGTTTCCCGTTCCTGCATTTAATTTCCTCCAGACTCTTTTGGTCATCTTTAGGTGCATAATCAAGAAGAAATGCAAAACAATTTCTGTCATGTGAAGTATAATACAGGTTTGAGCATCTGGGCTTGCCATTTTCAGATTTGGCAAACTTGCAGATGTTGTCCACCTCCTCTGTCTGACTACACAGGCAGCTATGAGGATCATCACAAACAAAAACTGCTGATGTGTAGCTGTTGTCCAGGCTTTTGTGGAGATTGCCCCCCACAGCTGTGATTGAAATATTTTGAGAACACAGAATGACTCCTGCAACACAGTTGTTCACAATTTTGTGTTTTATGTACCTGTACTTCATTTGAATAATTATTGTGTGGTACTGAGCATCAGGAGCAAAAATTGGTGGGAAGTATAGGTCAGTAACAGCATCAAACAAATACTGAAGATGGAAGATATTTTCAGATGAACTTGGACAATTCTTGAATTCTTGCATATTCTTGTGTTTGGGTCTAAAATCTAGGCATCTTTTTCCTGCTCTCACCAAAAATTTGGGGCAAAAATACACTGATACATTTTGAGGTTCAGTCGCTTTGTTGAAATGTTTGTTGGGAAGACTGCAGAGAAAATCAGGTGAAAGTGTCTTTTTACAGTCTATATTTCTCCAGTGTGGGTTTGCTAAGTTCACCATCACCAGTGCAATGCAAGCGTGACAACACACAGGAGATAAACAGTCAGTTGATTTGGAAGCTGTGAATGTGTGCTTTTCAGAAACACTTCCATCTAAATAGATGTTGTAACTGGTAAAATTGTACCATGTTGTGACTTTAGTGTCCTGGAACATAAGGGGAAACCATGGGTTTGTTTCTTTGGTTGTCTGATTGTACCATTTTGCAACTTGGTAGCCCAATCTCTCTTGATAACCAACTGGATCTCTGTTGTTCCAAAACTGTAAACCCTGTGGGGGAAAATTGAAGATCACTGCATTGCATCACAACACTCACAACACCAAAAATCAACAGTGGCACACAGTGGTCTGCTGCACGTGCTCTTGAGTAGAGATAAAGGTGGTATTGTCTCATGAAGTTTGCAACAGAGATCTATGTCAAACAGTGCTTCCAAGTGCACCACATTCTGTTGTTTACTGGTTGTGTGAACCAAGGAAGAAGAGGGCAAAAGTACTCTTCAGTCATTTTTGTTGTACACAATGTCAAAAACGTTACATGAAAGAAAAAATGGCATATCTGAATTACAAATTTGGCGAGGACTTCTAATTGACACAAATTGAAGTAGATTGGGGAAAAAATACAAGTCTCTCACCTTAAGTCCAAGAAAAAGGATTGTCGTATTGACCGAGACATCCTTGAAAACTTGAAAAGTTTGATTGAGTTCTTCTCTGTTTCTTGTGACAGGGAAATGTCCATCCAAAGTCTGGCATATTTCTGAAGCTCTGCTCCAAGAAAATTTGTCTTGTTTTGAAGAGACTGCTTTCAAATAAGTAAAAAGATTTGTATGCTGATGTTGCAATGAGCTCAAGTTGTAACAGGACACATCTTTGACCCCAGGTAACTCACAGAAAGAGAACAATGGTGGGTCTTTGTTGCTGAGCAAGTGAATTATCCAAGTCACTTTCAAAGTTAATTCTTCAGAAACATGGTCAAAAATAAAGCGTCTTCCCTTCATGGTCTCTTTTGCCCTTTTGGTTTTGGTTTTGGAAGACTTGCCAGAATATTTCACACTGCTCTCATTCTTCAAAAGCCTCACACAACTCTTCCGTGTAAATTCATGTGAGAGTCCCAGAAAAACATAATGAAAGATGCCTGGTTTTCCTGCAGAAAATTGCAGAAGAAAATCATTTTCTTTCCATCTTGTTGTTTGATTCAACAGATACATGGATGCAAATGAAAATGCCATTTTCAACTGCAATAAAACAGTAGCACTCAAGAAAGGGAGTGGCAAGCCTGTAAATTGCAATTTTGTCAGTGGGTAACAACACTGGTTCCAGTGGGACCTGGAGACTGTCTCCCCCAACCCTAACAAAGGTGGAAATTGTAAACAACATCCAGATAACAGACAACACAACAGCACAATCACATCCTTTGAAATATTCTTACTGTGAACAAAGACATTTCAGTTTGTCTATATTTGGGTTTTATCCTGCAAACTGGCATCACAAATCTTTTGTGACAAATTTGGTGTGTGTGCATACATTATGAGTGGGCGAGAGAATTGTTTGTACTTTGATAAATTCTTTAAAGCAAACAACCCCAACACATTCACCCCTCCCTCTGATTTTTTCCATGTGTGCACACTTTGGGTGAACAACATGTACAAGTTTGCTCTTGTACAAATGTTGTGGGAACAATGTTCTGGTTCAAAGCATCAACAGAAGTGAAAGCGCAAAATAGAAGGGAAAAGTTGTGAAAAACAAAATCTTGCCTGCCAGTCCAATTTTGTGCTGGATGGAAACACTGAGAAATTCATCAATTTCAACATTTGGTCATTTTCATCATAAGGACGCTTCAGTCCATGAAGCCCTGCCCTCAGCAAGTCTGCGATGCTGATGATGTCATCAAAACATTTTTCACATATGTTTGACTGGACAGAAATGGGTTTAATGTCTTGCATTTTGACCACAATATTTATCATGCTTTGACCATTTGTTTCTATTTCTGGCACAGCATTTGAACCAGAAATGGGTGTTTCAACAGAAAGCACAAAATAGAACTTTGTGTGTGATTTATTCCTTTCTTGATGCAAAATTCTCTCTTCTGCTGCTGCCTCTTGGTCAATTTTAATGCCACCACCTTCAATAATTTTTGAAAAATTCACACTTTCAACAAAGATGCAAGGAAGTATCATTGAAAAAAACATTTGACACGTACCCTTCAGGATTCCTCTACTACTCAGGATCAGCAATTTCCCTCTCTCTCCAAAATTGCTCTGCCTTATTTCGATTTTACACTTGGTTCCTGGTGTCGTCAAGACCAGAATAAAACACGAGTAATTTTTTTGAGAAATTTTTTTGAGATCCTAAGTTATGTCAACATGAGGTTTTGAAACCCATTTTACTTTCAGGAATGAATAACTCTTCTTCACCCTGTTGTCTGTCACCATTTTGTGACTCCAGTGGTGGGTATCGTGTGTTCTTCGTGTCCGGTCGTAATCCCACGTTTCAATTTCTACAAGCTCCGTTTTACATGCAGAAGCAGAGACTGAAATGCTGAGATTCATGATCGCATATTCTGGGTATGCATACCAGACCAACAAGGAGGTGTTGCTGGTGGAATAAATGTTGAAGACTTCAGTTTTTGGAAATCTTTGTTTCTCATAGCTGATGTTCCAGAAAAATTGTTGTCTCCACTCGCAGGTTTCATTCTGGTTCTCGAAAATAAATTTTCGAGTTTTTGAAAATGTCCTGACCAAAGATTCTTTCATACATTCAATTTTCAAGAGCTGATATCTATTTTCTGTAGCAGCAAAAACAGACAAACCTGTGTGGTCACAGTTTCCTCCACCACCACTTCCTTTGTAATGAAATGCATGCAGACTAAAATTGAGAACATAGTTATTGTCTGTTGTGACATTGAAGACACACAGAGTTGAATCCATGCAACTTTCTTTGTCGGGCAAAAGTCTCCTTCCAGTGGAATATTTTGGTGTAAAAAGATGAGGATATGTCACATAATTTTCCTTGTACATTATGGCAAAATTGATTGATGTATTTTTGAAAACAAGAAAGATGCTGCATTGAAATTTTGTAGTTTTGTACTTCAGTGTACCTTTGTATTGTTTGTGGGGTGTGAGCTGCTTTGATTTGCTCCCAGGACCATCGTGTAATTTTATATCACGTGGTCTGTCTTCCTCAATCACTATATCCAGGTGTTTGAATGTCTCTACCACCATGTGGAAAATTTGAAAGCTGATGTCTTCAGCAAAGAAACATGCAGTGTATTTTGGAGCCAGAGAAGTGGAACTGAATGGGACAGGTACATTACCCACTCTGTTGGCATCAATAATGCTGTACGCCATTTCAGTTTTCATAAACACATCAGGTTTACTTCTGAATTGCACCTGGACTACACTTGATGCTGGATAACTTGTGAGCTGTGAATAAATACCACAATATTTCAAATTTTGTGGTTGGCTTTGAATGAAAATATAACCATCCTGACAAAATGCTTCATGCCCATTTGAAAAGGAAATATAAATGTTGTGAAAAGTGATGTTTGCTTTCACATTTTTGTCCAAAAGAAACATGTAGTCCAAGAATTCTCCATATTTGTACACTGTATGATCAAAAATGTGAGGGTTGTGCTCACAGAAAACCAAACTGTCAAATTTGACAGACGGGAGGAAACCTATTGGTCTTGTGACTGTCATCAGTCCATCCCACTGTGAGCAGTTGAACAGGGAGGTGCTGCATCTGAAATGAACAAACATTTGGACAGGAATGAGAACTGCGCAGGTATGTTTCCTTCTACAGTTAGCACTCTCAAAATTTAGTTGGACTTTGTGAGTTTGAAAGGGCCCTGTTATTTTCTGGAACTGGGTGGGTGTCACGTGAAATGAAACAAAACCCAAACAGACAACATAAACTTGTCTGATGTGCCTAGCCAAGGCAGGAAATGATCCTGACTTGATGCCTTTGCTGAAGCCTCAAAATACCCATCTGCTTCATTCCCACCATCCCTGTTCTGAAACAAGGTCAACTCACACTGTCCCCACCTGGGACCAGTTCCTGAAGACCAGAACAGCCTCAATATTTTACAAGGCTCCAGCTCATCAGCAGAGTGTGAACTTCCCTGATCTGTCCCACCCAACAAACACAAAGACAGAACCGTTGCAGGAATTAACATCAAGTCATGAGTTTGTTTTCCACAGAGGGTACCTCGTATCCTCTTCATGACTCTCAACAGTACAAACATACCCACCCAGGAAAAATTACTCTGGCAACAGGTTCGTGTTGCAGACAAAAAGGAACTGGTGACAAAGTCATCCACTCCACGTCTCCTCCTGCAGCACTTTGGGTGTTTTTAAACAGACCTGCTTCTCTCAAAATATTATGAAAATGATGCACAGTATCACCAATTACTTTTTCCTTGTTTCTGAAAAATACTTTTTGAAAGTGGGAACATGAAAATGCCACTATGTATTTGTACCAATGTTTGGAGGCATTTTTGTGAACATGGCTGTCCAAAAAATGTTTGCTGATTATGAATGATTCAGCAAAAACAAAATGAAATAAAAACACACAATTTTGACCTTTTAGCATTCAAACTCCTGTTTAGAAAAGGAATGGAAAACAATAACTTTACAAATTTTCCCTATCTCCAAACAAAAACATTCAAGTTCAGGAACCAGACTTGCAAATGCCTCTGTTTCAAACCAACAGCAACAATATTTGCTCAGTTCTGATGTCATGTGGATATTGTGAATGGATGGATGTTGTGGCAACAGTTGGACAAGGAAAAACACTGTTCCAGGAATAGTGTTGCACATTGAAATGACAACAGAAAAAACAGGTGTAAAATTGTTCAGCATTTGTTTGTAAAGGCAGATTACAACTCTCTGCTTGGGTCCTGACATGTGTGAATACAATCTGTATTGTTGTAGTTGTCCAAAGCCTGTGGATGACAGCATAAAGCAATCATTTTTTCATGTTTTTCAGCTTTTTCTCAAGCTCAATAGCATCTAGTGTGTGTCATGTCACCAAAAGAAAACAACCCGGATGTAATTTGTCCCTCTGGCCAGGACTTGCTGAAGGACTGGTGTTGTGGACTGCGAGCTGCATTATGTGCTGATTGTTTGACAGTTTGTCCCTTGTTTTATAACATGATGTTGTGATGCGTGTGATGCGACTGAAATAATTGACAAGTTCTGCAGTGAATTTGCTGCTTGTCTCTGTGTGAATTTTCCCACAGATTTGTTCAGAATCAAGTTGATCACATTTTCAGTCCAGCTGGAGGTCACGTTGCCCATACATGGCTGATCTTCACAGCTTCCTCCCTGTCACAGTGCTGTGTTGTGCATTGCTTGGGGAGATCACAGAGAGCAATGCAGAGCTGCTGGTCACATGGTGCAGACTGCCTGCATTGGACTCGCTCAGCTGGGGGAAGGTCTGTGTGTGTTTGTTTGTGTGTGTTTGTGTGTGTTTGTTTGTGTGTGTTTGTTTGTGTGTGTGTGTCAGAGAGAGAGAGAGAGAGAGAGAGAGAGAGAGAGAGAGGGAGGGACAGAGGGATGGATGGAGGGGCATGTGAGTACTGCAACTGATAGATCTACAGTGCATACAGCTTGCTGCACCTGATTGCAATGGAACCACAATGTGGTTCTCGTGAGCCTGCGCAGAGGCCTGTCTCTCCATCCTCCAGCTCAGCCTACAGGTCCACTGCATGATGCCTGATTTTCCTGTCCAGTGGCCTGCCACCACTTGTAAACCAGGTGCATTGGCATACTGGCCTGAATCACGTGGCTTTTCCTTGGATTTCAGAATACTTGTAAAAAAGGGAGCAAAGCTATTTATAACAACCACTGTTCAACACATGGGCAATGGAAAGATCTCCAACTTCGAAGTGCTGTCCAGGCGCACAATAGACACAATCCTGTCTCTTTCAGGTTGCGCTGTTTGAGGGAGCTCAATTTTTGAGCGACCTAAAACAGGGCGAGCTGAACGAATTACCCGAAGGCAGCGTCTACCAAGTGTGTGTATACCAGTTTCATAGTGAAGATGAGGATGAATTTCAGATCTTTTGGGCTTTTTTGGTTCCTTTTGGGTTGGGGACAATGTGCAAGGAAGGAAAATGTGAAATTTGAATTTTGGGGTTGTTTAGGTCAAATAGTTCAAATTTGGAGGGGAAGAAAATTTGGGACATCCTTGGACAAATTGGTCTTTGTCTCAGAAAGTACAAATATTTGGTGAAAGAAGATTTTTGATAAAATGTAGTGTATTGTACGGGTGTTTGAGTGGTAGCATTTCATTTTTGATTTTCAAGAAATTTTACATGATTTTCAAGTGGGGTCAAAGTTTGGGTACAAATTTGGGATTTGGGTATATTCTAAGTGATTAAAATAACATAAATATTTATTTAAATTAATAATTTGTGCATCTGCTTTGTTGTGTTTTGGTCACTGTATTCAGGTCACTGTGTTTCTCAAATCACCTGGAGCTACAATTTTCTGTTGGAGTGCAATATTTTCTTGGCTACTCATATTCTCACAGCTTTTAACGCTGTTCGACACACATCAAAAAAGTCATGTCCTTGTGACATGCAATCATTATGTTCGGGACCAGTGCACCAGCTTCTGATCCAGGATCTGGGTTGGGTATGGGGGGCGAACTCAGTCTCTGCCAGCATCTGACTCCAAACATTATGGGTGTTCTTCTCCTTGGTTCCTGTCTGGGGCACCTATCTTGTCCTCATGTATCTGTCAGTTGCACAAATTTGATCACGCAAAAGGCTTGGTCTATTTGTGTCTGCCCAAAGCAAGTTTGTTCAAATCTTTCAGGTTCAATTTTGTTGAAATGATGAGACAGCACCCAGTTTAAAGTTCAAGTAAAAATGCTGACATTGAGATGTCATGAACTGCTTACTTGCCCTCTGAAATCTCAAGATAATGTCAAACAAGCCTCTGAGGAAAAAAACAGCAGTAGGGCATTTCTATCCATGACCTGCTTGGCCACCACACACACAAGAAGAGTGAGACAGATATGATGCTAAAAGAACACAAAACCTCAAATTGCTGTGTGGATTTTTGTGACATTTTGGGTCAACACGAAAGTTCACCTGATTGTGATGATATCTTTTCTGAATCATACCACAGACAGTCACAAGTACACACCACTGATTTGTCAGAATGCTGAAGATTGTCTGTGTTTTGCTGATTTTGGCAGCTCTTTCCATCTGTGGAACAGAGACCAGAGAATATGAGTTGATCAAGAAGGATACATGGTGCCTGCCACAATATTTTGACAGGGATTAGTGAGTAACTTTGCTTCAGAATAATTCCTGTCACAACAAATCCTCCACTCCTTCCTCACTTTTGAAGATTTTCCATGAACACACGGAACACTGTCCCTGTTGACAAACAACCAGCGAACGGACACAAAACTCCATTTTACCTCACCATCAGCTCACAACCACGTTTCTGCCATTGTTGACACACTGCTTGCTTTGTTCAAAACACAAATTTGTATGATATCAAAATGCCTGAAGTGGATAAAGTTCAAAGAAGACAAGGCTGGGCAAGAAGCAGCAGTCAACACTGCTTCCACTGCTTCAACTACGTACATATTGAAGTTTGCTCCTTTTTGTAGTGAACGGGCAAAAACGTTGGAGGGGTGTTTTCACAAGTGTGACATGAGGTGCTGTGAGTACGTGATATGGTGGATTCCATTCGGAGGCTGCCAGTTACTCAAGGTGGACGTCTGTGGGAAGGATAGACAGGAGCAGCTGGAAAACTACATGATGTACCTGCCAAAGGGAGGTGTGGGATTTGGTAGAGTTCCTACTATTTCTTCTACTTGAAGTAAGAATTTTTGGATTATTTTCTTGGCATTTTTCTGTTTCAGGAAAAGATGCTTGTGAAAAGCCCACAACCACAACTGTTGTGACAACAGCAACCACTTCAATTGAAAGCTCTCCAACCCATACATTTTCTGCTCAAAATACATCTCAAATGGAAACCATGACAACCACCCCTGCTGATAGTTTCCAGTATTCAGCAGGAGCTGTAGGGCTGGGCTTGCTACCCACCCTGGTGGCTCCTGCATGTGTAGCTCTTGCTGTTTCAATCACATTTTAATCAGTCAGGTCAAGAATAAAAATCTTGAGCACCAACTTTGCTGCATATTGTTTGTGATGATTTAGCAGCCCACATTTTGCACTGAATCACAATGCTGCTGCACTGTGAAATTCTGCACAGATCTTGCTGCTCCTGTGTCAGAACACGGCATACACTGTGGGTAGCGCAAAACAAATTTCCCTGGAGAAGCCAAGATTCCACAAAAGTTGCATTCTAGTTCGTAATTTTTCACGAACAGAAACATTTTCATTTCCAGATCCAACACAAAAAGGTCCACGGCACAAAATGACCCGCGCCACAAAATTGAGTGAAAGTACAACATTTTCACTTTATTTGCACGACTTCCGCATGCGCGTGCGCGCGCACTCACCGGAAGTGGCCACGTGATTATTCGTTAATTGATTGAAAAGACATTGATTTTTCTTGGCACAAACATTTCAAAAACATCCAAACGAGATCCTGTCTCTCATTTCCCCACCAGCTGGGGGTTCGTCTCGCGTACTGAAGGAGTCTGCAGTCAGACCTGTCGCAACGCGTGACAATTATTCGCGCTGCCATTGGCCACTGGTACTCATCAATGACACGCAGTACTCACGAGGATTTGTCGTATTTGCAGCGAACGCTGTGAGTACCAGTGGGATCACCCTCCCGAGCGGAGGTCACATTGAAACATGTGAACTCGTGGCCAGGTTTCAAACACCCCTCCTTTTGAAGCTCAAATTCAGTTCGAGTCAACTCTGTTCACACCAGTCCTACGACAGAATCGGACCACACAATGGAGCACAACAGTTCTGTGGCTGAAATGGCTCGTACATGTTTCAGTTATTTGTTCACACTCGTGCTGCACCCAAAACCTTTCCCTCACGGACACACAACATTCCTCAGAAGTGGTGTGATCAGGGGGGAAAGGCTTCACCTTGCACATGGGTGAAAACGACAGTTATTTCTTATCAGGTTTACAGGGAGAAGTCAGTAGCTTTTTTTCCACCCAATCTGAACACACCTTCAAAATGAACACAATGTGGTTCTGTGCAAAACACAAATATCCTGAGTATTTCTCACAAATCAATTGTTTCCAGCGAACATAATGCACATTTCCTGCAGTATCAGAGATTCAAGGCAACGTGCGCACTGAGAGCGTCACGCGTTGCGTCACCAGGAAAACGACGACGACGCAGCGTCTTGAGCCACGGCACAGGGACGCGACATGTGACATACCCAGTGTGAACCCTTCTGACGGGTGACGTACCCGATGTGAACCCTCGTGAAAAGTGATGCACCTGATGTGAACCCCTGTGACGCGTGACGCACCCAGTGTGAACCCTTGTGACGCGTGACGCACCCAGTGTCAACCCGAAAGGGTCACAACGCACCATCTGGTGGTGAGGTAGGTGTCCACATACATTTTACCCGTCCACGACGAACACAAGCGAACTTCGTTTCAACTTCACTGTTTCCTAGCAACACCACGTCACCCTGCGGACCTTGGAATGCACAAAGTTATCAACACGAATCATGTTCGAGGGTCAAGGACAAGCCGCGCGCCATCCCCCACAGACGCACCATCTGGAGGTCAGGTCAGGTGCCCTCGCCGCTTCTGTGTCCACCAGAGGGAGTCTTCATCAGAACCCCATCACGCCGCTCGACTTCCGCTTCTTCAACTTCCGCTTGGGGAAAACCGGGTTCTTGAAGAAGGAACCGAGTCCCCGACCGAGTCCCGGGGATCGCCCGCCATGTTGGAACCGTCCGCCATATTGGAATTGCTTGTCGTGGGGAGGGGCCGGTCTCGGAGGAACAGCTCCGGATGCAGGGGAAGTGGAGGGAACAGCACCAGGGCCAGGTACTCCCCGGGAGGTGGAGGGAACAGCCCTGAGTCCCGGGGAGGCGAACGGAACAGCGGCACGTCCTGGGGAGGCTGAGAGAACAGCTCGGCTGGGGCTGTTCCAGAGCGACCCCCACCCGCCCCCCGGAGAGCGTCGGGCGCGCTTGGTGACGGGACTGATGTCTCCGCCCAGAACAGCGAGCTCCGTCACTGAGTCCGTGAGGCGTTTCCGCTTCCGGGACGACGCCGTCGATGACGTCACGGACGCGCGCTCGTCGTCGCTGCTGCCGGGCGGCGTTCCCGGAAGTCCCCTTTTGTCGCTCAACAGTACTGGTGTCCTCGGGGACTGGTACCCGAGTCTGTGGGCCGGCGATGAGATAGGCGTGGAGGGGAAGCGGCGTTGCGTGGCAACCACGCTCGGTGACACAGTTCTTCCTGAAGAATCCACATCCCTCCCTGTGGGGAGGGTCACTTTTTGGCCCGTCGCGTCCTTGGGCGTCGTTCGTTTTTCACTTCTCGTGGGGGTCGCGCTTTCACTCACACTCGCCGGTGGTCCAGGACTCTTCACCACATCCGGGCGTCTGGAACCTGAAGTCATGTGCTGTTCCCTGATTGGCTGCGTCTCTGTCCCCTTGGTAACGGTCGCTGCGACCTCATTTGCTGACTCCTCCTCTTCCTCCTCCTCCTCCCCTTCCTCCTCCATGGTGTCGAGTTTGTCCAGGGCGGAGGTGTCCTTTCCCCTTTTCGTCATCCTCCTCCTGACTCGCGCCCGCGTCCACCCCTTCTTTTCCTCATCCTGCAAACAAGAACAGAGGAGCGTTGAAGACGCGCGGTCCGACCGGTAATTTAACCAGCGACCCTGGGCGTCGAATCTTCCTGCGTGAACGAGGTTGACAAAAATCAGACGGAAACAGCCTCTTGCCAACAAGAACACTTGAGCCTTGAAGACGCGCAGCGCGAAGTTTCCAGACACAGCCCTCCCCACCCCGCCCCGCCGTCCTCACCCTCTCCCTGAGCAGCGGCAGCAGCTCCTCCCCGGACCGCCCTCTCCACTGCGCGAGCAGCAGCCGCGACGCCACGTCGTCGTACGCGTCCGCGTCCACGTGGTGCGCGTCGCGCAGGCGCGTCACGGCGTCCGACGCCGCGTCGCCCGGGACGCTGGGGATCCGCCGCGACGATGAGGACTGGAGAATAGGGAGAATAGGGAGATCAGGCAAGCGTGTCAGACCAACGACCCTGCACAAAACACACACACGCAAAGATCACACGTGATGTGCTGATAAGACTCGTGGTGTTTCCTGCTCTAAGCCTCGCCGAGAAACCACGTCCATCTTATTTCCAAAGGGCGTTCCCAACAAAAGCCGTGGAAGGTGCCAGGACACACAAACACACACACACACACAAACACACACACACACACACACCACAGGCTGCCCCCCCCCCTGGCCCCGTCTCTCAGGTCACGTGCCCCACGTCCTCACCGGCGCGCTCCGGAAGGTGTCGCTGAGCGCTGCGCTGGTTCCCCGGGACACGCCGCATCGCGTGCACGTGTCAGGCACGTTCCGCGCCTCGCCGGTAGGGGGCGCGACGCGCAGGCGCGGGCGGCACAGCGAGCACGTGATGGTCGCCTGAGGACACGACCCAAACTCTGGAACAAAACCACGTGGAGGGTCACGCACTCAGGGAAGACCTCACGGCAACGTTGAGGCTTTCCACATGCGCATGGAACAAGAAACGTGTCAGTCCACACACACGTAACATCAAGGAAAGAAACTCAATGCAGGAGGCCATGACCCTGTTATTTTATGTCTGCTTTTCTGGCACTGGCCGTGACAAGGAATTTCACTCTCAAGTAAAGTCACAAAAGGCCGACTTCTTGGTGGAAACTCCCTCGTATTGATTGCACTTTGTTGGTCCCGACACTGGCCACAACATGGAATTTCATTGCAGACATGGCCCAAGGCGGAATTGAAAACTCCCTTGTGTTGACTGCACTTTGTGGGTGGGTGTTGTCGAGGTGTGCGTGCCTGTCTTGCACGTCCCACGACATCAAGGTCACTCGTTTCCGCCAGCTGACAGCACAGCGGAGGGATACACACCTTCCAGCACGTGTGACACGTCGACGCCTGCGCGGCGGGGCGCCGCACCACTTCCGGCGCCGCCGTCTCCCTCCGCCGCCGTGACGCCGCCGCCAGGGGACGCCGCCTCTGCCTCCCGCGCCCACGCACGCCACGCCATCTGCACGTCGCGTCCTGCGAGGAGACGCAGAATAGCGACGTTAGGCAAACGTTCCGTCCGGTGAAGAGTCGGAACGGATGAAGAGGCGTTCAACCTGTGAACGGTCAAAGGGACACAGGAACAGGGAGCGAGTCTGGGTCTGCCACGCACAGTCAGTCACAGGATTCGTTCCTTGGTGCGCATTCCTTGTCTGAGATAACACAAACACACATGCACACACACACACACACACACACACACGGGTAGACACGCACAAACAAACGCACACAGCCGCACTTACGCGCCTGTGCACACACCATTCCTCACTTCGTCTCTGCTCTCCTTCCTACTCCTATTCCAACAAAAGGATCGCACACTCGCACATACACACACACACACACACACACACACACACACACACACACACACACACGCCGAGAACGAGGACGCGGGACTGACCAAGACGCAGACGCTGATGCCCGGGCCCGAGACTCCATGTGACGTCATCACATCGTGACGTCAGCGAGAACTGCTGATAGAACACGTCTCCCACTGACGTCATCTACAGGACAAAACGTAAAATCTACATTGCGTAGACGCACGTATCTCACATTTATCACAAGCTTCGTAGCAGTGCATTGAACACATACCGCCCCCACAAAATCGTTGTCTTGACGGAAGTGAGTTGGACACACACCTCACCACACAGCGACACCCACATGACCGCACAGCAGTGAGTTGCATGTACACACGCACACTCACACTTACTTTCGTCACTTGGTAGGTGGTGAGTTGTTGGCACACACACATACTCGTGATGAGACCTGCAGTGAGTCGCAAGCACACTTCACACACGCACATGTCACACACACCTAACACATGCACACCTGACACACGCACGTGTTACACACACCTCACACATGCACAAGTCACACACATCTCACACATGCACACCTCACACACACACACAAGACACACAAATCTCACACATGCACACCTCACACACATGTTACACACACCTCGCACATGCACACCTCACACACACACACCTCACCCACATGTTACACACACCTCACACACGCACGCACACTTCAGACACGCACGCACCTGGACGGCGGTGAAGCCGTTCCTCTGCGCGGCGTCCGTGACGGCGGCCACGCCCACCAGGGGGCGGTGCAGGCGCTGCGTCAGCACCGAGACCGGCACGTGGAGCCCGCGCTGCGGCTGCGTCGAGCCCAGTCGGGACACGTCGCTGAAACCCATGTGAGCGATAATGCAGGACGTGAGCGATAATATAAGACTTGAGCGATATTCCAATCTCAACGTGGAGGCCGCGCTGCGGCAGTGTCGAGCCCAGCCGAGACACGTCGCTGAAACCCATGCGAGCGATAATACAAGACGTGAGCGATAATACACAATGTGGGGGCCGCGGCGTGGCTGCGAGACTTGGGCTTCCCTTGGGGATCGACAGCGCAAAACTCAAACAGACGAGCGACAAAACAGAAACTCAGCAGGTTTTGGGATTATTCCCATCAGAGTTCGCGTCGCTGATCTTCGTGCCACACACCGACAGGAAAAATCCCAGTTTCCACGTACTATCTCAGCTCGAAGCATCGCAACGTGATGTCACGTACGTCACGTCACGTCACGTGACTGGGTTTTGACGCTTTCCACAGCGGCGCGGAGATCTGGGGCGGCGTATTCCCGGTGTTGAGCCGCATTTCGTATGACGTCATCGTCACGTCATCACTACGTGACGTCACGTCACACGCTCACGTACCTGGCTTTTGACGCTTTCCACAGCGGTGCTGACATCTGGGGCGGCGTTTTCCCGGCGTTCAGACGCAGCTGGAAGCAGTGCGCCTCCGGGGGCTCCTGGCTCCCTAGTACTATGACGTCATCGCCACGTGACGTCACGTCACACGCCACGTGTACGTAGACGGGCGGCGTCTGGAGCAGGTGGTCCCACTGCAGTACCTGGAGGGGGGGGAGACATTTTGAAAGATATTTTATTTTTGTTTCACTTGTGCTTCCAAAATTGCACACACACACGCACACACCCACACCCACACACCCAAGCGCGCGCACAGACACAGACGCTCATACACAATCAGTCACACACAGCGGCATACCCATGGAACACACACACACACACACACACACACACACAAGTGCTGACTCCCATGTAGGTACTCATTCATTGACACCCACACGCACTCTTTCTTTGTTTCTCTCTCTCCCACACGTACTCTCTCTCTCTCTCTCTCTCCCACACGTACTCTCTCTCTCTCTCTCTCTCTCTCTCCTACACGTACTCTCTCTCTCTCTCACACATACACACACGCACGCACACACAGCATCAAGCGTGATGGTCCCAACTCACCAAACCCCCCCTCCTCTCAAACACACCTCAACCACCCACCCACAGCCACCTCTTCGCGCATGCGCACACATCTCCCACCAGGGGGCGTTGCGCCCGACCTCACCGGTCTGTTCGGGACGCGCTGGTCGAGCAGCAGCAGCTGCTGCGTCGTCGCGACCACGTGGTACAGCGGGTCCCCGGGGTGCGCACGCGCACACGTGACGCGCTCGCGCGTGTGTAGGAACCGGTGCGGCAGCGTGAACAGGTCCCCAGCGGGACGCGCGGACGCCTGAGGGAGCAAACAAGAACGCGAGTCAGTGCTGTGTCGCGCAGCAACTCAGGCTGTTGACTGGGGTCAACACGTGACGCATGGTTGGAGCGAAGCCACCGAACGCCACGATGTGACGCAGCCAAAGCGAACTCGGCCCAAGCTTTGGTACGGGCTGCGACAGAGTGACGCCTTTCGGACGCGGCAAGCCCACCACCCTCAACCAGATACAACCTGGATACTGGGCACACCGTAATGCCTCCGAGGCTGGATACAGTATTGTGCGTTGATTCTCCCCTGAGACATGGCCCAGATGTGGTCCTGGGACGCCACGTTGGGGGCAAGACGCACGTGACCCCAGTGAACGCCACTGGACACGCCACTGGGACACGCAACGCCGGAAGAACGCCAGAGGACGCTACTGGTTACAGACGCACGAGAGAGGGCGGCACCACTGACCCTGACGTCCAGGAGCGCGACGCCGCTGCGGTCCGACAGCGCCACCTGGCGTGGGTGCGCCGAGAACTGCGCGCTCCACCAGGGGGACATCACCGCGAACCTGCCGACAGAGACACCTGGTGGTCAGCAGCGGAAGCAACGGACACCTTGTGGTCAGAAGTGGAGGTGTCCTGTGCGTCACACAGAACTAAAGACAGAACTGCACACTTGGCCAGGCAGACTTGCAAACACACTGCCCACCCCACCCCATCCCACCCAGCCGCCACCCTATATCATCCCACCCTCCCCACATGACCCACCCATCCCTACCCTGCTCATCCAACCCCACCCCACTCACCTGACCCCACCCTACCCCGCCCACATACCTGACCTCAGCCCACCCACTGCGCCTCACCCGACACCACCCCACCCCACCCATTCCCACCCAGCTCACCTGACCCCACCTCGCCCACTCCACTCCAGCCACTACCACCATTCCATCCCATCACGCCCCCGCCCACCTGACCCCCAAGCCCGAGTCTTGACCCTCCCTTCCCCCGGTACCTGTGTTCAGAGTTCTTCACGAGGCAGGAGTGGTGTGAGTCGGAGTGAAGGTAGACCGCTCCAGTCTCGTATGCCGTCAGGAACTCTCCAGGAATGAAGGGGCTGAAACAGAGATGTGCGTGTGTGACTGAGGTATGCGTGCACTGTGAGGCACAGTGGAAGTAGACCGCTCCCGTCTCATAGACCGTCAGGAACTCTCCAGGAATGAAGGGGCTGAAACAGAGATGTGCGTGTGTGACTGAGGTACGCGTGCACTGTGAGGCACAGTGGAGGCCAGCCACTCCAATCTCGCAGGCCGTCAGGAACTCTCACGGGATAAACGGGCTAAAACCAGATGTGTGTGTGTGGCCCAGATATGCGTGCAATACGACATGAGACAGCGCCAGTGTCGTGATCGCTAAACGGAACAAAGCCGCCTGAGCCTGACGCGCCCACCAACCAACACGCACGCGCACGCATCTGCGTCACAGTTCACTTACCTCAAGTTCACCGAGGTCATGGTCGTGTCCTCCATGGAGAAAACGGACAAGTGATCGAGGCGCCACCCGGCCGGGTCCTCGGGCGAGACGCGCAGCAGCGCAGCGCTCTCATTGGCTGTCCGAGCCGCGCAGAATGTGACGTCATCAACACGTGACGAGTCCACCTGCCGAGAGACGCGAGAAATATGTCAAGAGCATGCACACACGCACATCAGGCGCACACACACACACACACACACACACACACACACACACAAAGCGCAAACCCCTTGATCCACAGATCAGCTCTTGCGACAATCGATCTGTTCTCTCCATGGTTTGAACCTCAGGACACCTCCCAAAAGACACCCCCCACCGCTCAAAAATGATAACCTCCCCTCACTGTTCTCCACTTCCCCCAGGTCTCCTTGCAGCAACACCCACTCAACTCCGCCCCAGTTGTGTCTGGAAAGGTCTGGTGGTTCCGGACGTCTCGTCTTGAACGCGCGAGACAACGCGAGAAACAAGGAACGCGAAACAACGCGGGAACCGAGCCGCGAGATTGCGCGAGAACAGCGCTCCGAACCTGCAGGATTCTGCTGCCGCAGTCGAACGTCGCTGCGGGCTGACCGCTCTTCACGCGAACGCCTGACTCCATCTCAGTCACCACTGCGAGGAACAAGAACACCGTCACTTTGGAGACGCGTGTTTCGCAAAAATAAAACAACAACAGGAAATAGTTCACTTGTTTTACCAATTTGGTTTGGCGCCAAACTGCGCCGTGCACCATTGAGAGACGTGCGGACATTTCTACAGCTTACGAGGAGCCCCAGGACAACCAGTCACTGTCACAGTTTGAGTTGCGATTGTCAACGTCGCAGCTGATTCCCAGCGTCACCGCCAGAGTGCGCACGTGTTACTCACCCAGACTGCGCATGTCCTCGTCCGACGCGCGCACGAGGAGCCCCGCAGCGCCCCCTGCCGCCCCCGCCGCCTGGTACGTGAGCGCACCGCCGGTGAACGCAGCGTTCGCCGGCTGAAAAACACGTGGGTCCCCGGTCAGAGCGCGCGCATGCGCACACGCAGCTCCTACCAGCCCATATTGGGTCACACTGAGCGCGCATGCGTACACGCCGCTTCTGGCACAAACCAATGCTACGAGAAACCACGGGCAAAAGCACGAATGTAGAGTGGATTGGGAAAGAGTGGAACCACCGGGGGCTCAGCGCCACTTCACTTTTCGCAACGACGCCCCCCCCCCAACACAAAATACAAACTGCCCAGATGGAGAGAAAGGAAACTGCTCAAAGGTTTGGTGGCCCCGTGTTGGTGGGGGGGGGGGCATTTATTTTTCAGGGTGTCGAGAGAGGGGCCAGGGGCCCTCAAGGATCTGCCCCTGCTGTCGCGTTGTACTGTCCCATGTGCAGTCCTGCCCAAATCTGTGTGGGAAGGGTAAAATCCAAGATGGCGGTGCTCACGGTGAGGTCGCGGTCCTCTGCGCGCAGACGCGCCATGTCCCGCGCGAGCGCGCGGAAGGTGCGCGGGACTCGCCCGAGGACCGGGCCCGGCTCCACCAGGCTTTGCAGCAGACGCTGCTTCTCCTCCCGCCGCGCAGACCGAACCTGGGGACAACAAGAACACTGGTCGGGGATGACACGTGCCTCTGTCGCAGTGAGAAACAAGGGAAACAAAGGCGTTGGTTGGAGGTGACATGCGCCCGGCCCGAGAAAACTAAAGAAACAAGAGTGCTTATCAGAGGTGACCCGCGCCTCTGCCACAACCAAGCGCCCCATCGCTGTCACAACGACCAAGTCTGAGACTTTTTCCAGTTTACGGGTATTGCTGCTTCAGAAAGAAACTGCAGAGATTTGTGTCTCCAGCAAACTCTGCGCGCGCTCAGCCTGGACTCAGTGAGGATTGTGGGAGTTGAGTATGCGGGCTGGTACTCAAGAGTTGGGTGTGCTGGTAAAATCAAGATTTGGGGCAGACCTACTGAGTTGGGTGTGCTGGTGCTCTCAAATTTGGGTGTGTTGTTGGCCACTGAGAGTGGGGTATGCTGGTGGGTACTCAGAATGAGGTACGCTGGTGGGTACTCAGTGGGGTATGCTGTTGGGGTACGCTGGTGGGGTACGCTGGTGGGTACTCAGAGTGGGGTATGCTGGTGGGTACTCTGAGTGGGGTACGCTGTTGGGGTACGCTGGTGGGTACTCAGAGTGGGGTATGCTGGTGGGTA
>JAAUXT010034374.1_pt1 | contig 24514 bp, 31 predicted proteins | sample 7278171 | NCBI WGS metagenome assembly JAAUXT01 (sample SAMN14350112, study PRJNA611818) | marine sediment metagenome | isolation source: surface marine sediment (1.8m) | place: French Polynesia: Moorea | collected 2018-08
CCCATTTGGACACAGATGAGCACATTCTTTGTTTGCAACAAAAGAATTGCGTAGTCTGCGAGTGGACAAGAACATGCACAAGGACACTTTGACTTGAAAGATCCTCGTATTGCAACGGTGCGAATGCTCCAAGTGCTGCAAGATTGCAATTGAGGGCGATTGTTCTGAAACTTGATGCACGCTCAAGAAGTGAGAAATAGATTTCACGGGTGAACGAGCACAGGGTGAAGAAATGAGAGCACCCGTTCAAATTGAGTCCAAATGACTGCAGAAAAGAAGTGTTTCCTCTGTCCTGCCATGCGCACTACAATTCACTCGAGGGAAGGGGAAACCCCAACCCTAAGGGAGTCTTGTCCCAGCTTTGAACAATTTTCCTTGCAAACAGTAAAACTTTTGTGCCCGATATGAGGTGATAAGACTGCGAGGCAGAGTGCTGCACTCGACCCACTTCTGGGTCCAAATGCCCTTCGACCTCCCCCCCCCCTCCCAATTTAAATTCACGGTGTTGTTACGAGTCTATTTGTCATACTTGACCACAGAACAGGACAATTGTGACAAAACAATTTTCCCCACCAGACGGCGCCTCTGACTCTGACTCGGAGTTCAGCTCGGGCAGTAAGAAGGAGGACATCTACGCGCGCGTCAACCGCCGCCCGACGCCGCACAAGAAGCGCACCAAGCCGCGCTACTCGGACGGGTCGCTGCCGCCGCCGCCGCTCCCGCCCTACACGGACGACCGCCACGCCCTCATGCAGCAGGACATGCTCGAGAAGGGTGAGCACGCATACCTCACACACACGCACCTCTCTCTCTCTCTCTCTCTCTCTCTCTCTCACACACACACACACACACACACACGCACACACACACACACACTTTGTGGCCAACCCACTTCATTTGTGGTGATTTCATTTGACTTTGACATGTCGCCCGCAATGACATTTGTTTCACGAAATTGGCAGTCTTCTGTTGCGTTTGGCCACTCAGATTCAGTCATGATTTCCCTGATCCCTTTGTGCCAACTGAGGTGCTCGCACCAATTCACAACTATCCAGCCTCTGCTCTGATTGGCTGTGCTGACCCTTTGACCCGCTCTGCGGTCTCCTTTGAGACTCGTGGTGGAGTTGCTCACCCTGAGCGCGGCGTCTCCACGACGTGTGAATGCGTCGCGTGTGAGCGTCGCTCAGGCAACGTTGTCATGGTGATGCTGAAACTGGGTTGTCATTCATTGCGAAGTCAGACTGGAGACAGGATCTACTTGCCTGTGCGCGAAGCGGAGAAAGTCCTTGTCAATTTGAAGATTTGTGTTCAACATTGGGAAAAATTCAAGAAAAAGTCAGGAAAGATGGAGGTTATTGTGACTATGCCGTTTGTGGTGTGCAAAGTTTTGAAAACTGTCACTCTGTATTTCGGTAAGTTTCAGAGATTTTCTCTGCTGTATTGCTTTGGTGCATTTTCCAGGACGAAGCGAAATATTGGTGGAGTTTGTCTGTGATTGTGGAATCGTGAATGTCAGCACAAATTAGCACATGATCTAGCTTGACGTCACTGACACTCGAAAACACTTGCTGTATGAGGACCACTCTCTATGCCGGGCGAGAGAAGCAAGACCGCAGTCTCTTGTCCGCGCTTCAGAATTTTCTGCATTTGCTTTGAATTTCTCTCGTGCAGCTCGCTGTCAGTCCGCATCCGACGCGTCGGACGGGTCCTGGGACGAGGGGCGGCCGGACAAGGGGCGGCGGCGCCGCAGCAACCGCGGCAAGAAGTCCGGCGGCAGCGGCGGGGCGGGGACCGCGGGCGCCCGGGGCCTCAACACGACCACCGAGTCGGACTCGGCGCTGGTAATCTCTCCGCCCTGGAGCGACTGCGAGGTCAGCCAGTCGTCGACGGGCCGCGGCGAGGACGACCTCGGCTTCTACTCCCGCGACGGCTCCGGCAAGGTGGGTATGGGGGACGCGGGGTGGGTGGGCACACACACACGCACGCACGCAGCCACTCTCAGAGTAACCTGCCTTTGGTTTCCGGTGTGTATTCGGCGCACGCTCAGATTATACCAGGTGGGGGTTGATCTTTTCTTTCGCCGCAACAAACAGAATTTCTCAAACAAACCTGACCACACGAAGCAAAACAATCAGCTCTCAATGCACCCCTTGGCTTGCCGCAGAGACAAAGCTTGACGAATTCCATCTGAATCCAGCATTGTGCATGGATGTCACACAAACAAAACGCTCACCATGCGTATCTGTGTTTCAGTTCGGAGATGAGGAGTTCGACCTGGCCGACTCCGGCTACTGGAGACGGAAACTGCGACTCAAGTCGGAGACGGAGAAACAGCGTCAGAAGGAAGAGAAGAAACTGAAGGAGGACGAGAAGAAGAAGAAAAAGGAGGAGGTGAGTGGGGCACGGAGAGAGGGAGAGAGAGAGAAGGAGTTGAAGAAGGGGGATAAGTGCAACACTGAGAGAGGGGGGAACAGTGGCGAAAGGGATGACGGAAGACAAGACAGAGGGAGGGAGACAGACGTGGGGATTTGGGGACAGTGGGAGAGAAACAGGCCAAACGACAGTGGTGTTTGAAATTTTCCGGACGGGAGTGAGATTTGTGTTTGACGGACAGACACAGCGCTGCCAATGTTGTGGTTTCAAAAGTCAAATCTCGTTCTGTCTCGCGAGACTTCGTCGCAGCAAAATGATTTGCTCCGGTTTACTGACGAATTGTCGCGGTCGTTGCAGGAGAAGCGACAAAAGGCGATGTCGAAGAAGAGTAAAAAGAAGGACGGGCGGCCGCTGGGGCCGCAGTCTCAGTCGAGCATCGGCTTCCTCGAGGACATGGTGCAGGTGAGCACGCGTGCGCACGCACGCACACACACACACACACACACACACACACACACTGAAAGTTTATTACATTCGGAAGAGGACGTCACAGCCAGAAAATTGCTATTAGTTGTGATGCAATACAAATGTCCCCCACCTCTACCCAAGCTCCCTTCGCCTGCTCAAGCCTCCCCTCCCTCAACCCCCACCCCATCCTAGGCAGGTCAGGCACACAAGATGACACCCTGCGACCTGCTGCTGCTGGAACATCGCACCCGCAGTTCCATTGAGCACTGCTTCTTGTTCCCCCAATCAGTGCGTTCACAATCAGTGCGTTCGCTGCTCGTAGCTTTGCACAAGGAACTGACCCTGGCGTCTCTCTGTTTCAGTCGGAGACGAACCTGGTGCCGTGCTTCGTGGAGAAGTGCGTCGGCTTCATCGAGGCGGAGGGTCTGTCGGCCGAGGGAATCTACCGCGTCCCGGGCAACCGCGCGCACGTGGACCTGCTCACCGAGAGGTTCAAGGAAGGTCAGTACTGCTGCGGGTACACGCGCGCGCGCACACACACACACACACACACACACACACACAAAGACACGACACTCAGTGACGGACAGGTTCAAGGAGGGTCAGTGCTCACGCAGACGCAACGGTACAACACGCTCAGTACAGGACGTATCCGCACACCTTGGCACAGGTCAATCACAAATGTACTGCTGTCATGGTTGTTCCATACAAAGCGTGTCATTCGGGTTCCAGTCTTTCTCACTGTTGCACACGTACTTCATTCCCACACACGCACATAATCCGCAGATGTGTCCCAGTCAAGCCCAGGACACCCTCATGACTGCACGCATACCTCATCACACACACGCTCATCACCCTTCTCTCCCCAACAGAGGGCGCTGCTCTCGACATCGCGTCGCTCGACATCCCGGTGAACGCCGTCGCCACGGCGCTCAAGGGATTCTTCGCGGACCTCGCCGAGCCTCTCATCCCGCTCGCGCTCACCGACGACCTGGAGGCGGCCACCTTCGTGCGGGACCGCGCCGACCGGCTACGCGCGATCCGAGGCGTGCTGCGCCGCATCCCGCAGTGCAACTGGGACGTGCTCCAGTTCCTCATAACACACTTAGTCAGGTGGGTGCGCTGGGAGGAGGGGATGGGCGGGCCTGACTAGGCGGAGGAATAGGGTAGGCTGGGACGTGCTGCGGTTCTCCATCACGCGCTCAGTGACGTAGGCGGGTGGGGGGGGGGGGGACCCGGGACCTGCTCACACACTTGGTGCTGCTCACCAAGCATTTGGTAAGGCAGGTGCGCTGGGTGGGCAGACAGGGTGACGAGTGGGCGATGCTGGATGGGGTGGGGCGAATCCTCAAAGGATCCTTCAATGTAACTGAGCTGTGTTGCAGTTGCCATTGATGCCATGTCAGGTTGAAGCAGAGCGTGGGATGTTTACCCTTTGTCTTGTCTCTGCAGGGTGGCGGAGCACTCCTCCTCAAACAGCATGGACTCCAAAAACCTCGCCATCTGCTTCTGGCCGACGCTGCTGCGGCCGGAGTTCACGTCGTTCGAGAAGATGACTCTCGTGTCCAAACAGCTTGAACAGATCGTGGTGTGTCTGATAGACGAACCTGAATTCTTCTTCACGTCATCAGCAGTCCCATCATCCAGCCAAAACCAAACGTAGTAGACGCCGACTCAAATCGTGAAACGCGTCATCCTATTGGACGCGCACATGGGCCAATCAGCGCACGCGACGCGATGTGGCGGGAAAATGGACGTGAATTGGAATTTCGCGCCATCTGTGGAAGTGGATGAACTACACGTGCCTGGGAACGCCTGAAAGTGGCCGAATAACGGGACGCTGGACCCTGGATTTCACCAAGTGAGACACGTGGCTGTGACCCGTAGCGCTGGCGTGTTCCATGATTTGAGTGACGCTGCGCAGTCGTCGTGTTTCAAGGGAGAGTACGTTGCTAGGAAACTTGTGTGCTGTGCGTTGTGTGAGGAAGGAAGAATGCGTGGGAACCAAGTGATGTGTGCAAAATCTCTTCAGATCCAGCCAATCCACGGGACAGAGAAGAAAATCCAGTTTCAGTGATGCACAGTGTGACCGGACCTGGTGCCGCACAACTTTACACACCGTTGACCATATTTTGCACTTTCTACAGTCTTGGAATCCCACCCAGTTTGATTCAGCCAGTTTTTCACGGTCAGTCTCAGTACACAGACAGCAACATTTTTACTTGACAAACCAACTCCGTAGAAATTCCGTTGTTCGTGACAATGCGTCAAAAGTGCGTCAACTGTGGGCGTCGTAGTGCGTCGTCTGAAGGACGCAACGCCTGCATTGTTGAAACAGACCGCACGGAAGAGGAGGGGGTACGTACGGTGCTCGCACATCACTATCCGCACACACTTGTAACCCAGATCTAGTCCATTGCAGCACTTGTACTGACGTGTGAGTGTGTTTGTGTGTGATGCGCGTGCGCATGTTGGCTGCGTTCTATTTTTGAACCCGGATGCACTTGCGCAGAAAGGTGTGCGCAGCACAAGCTCGAAAAATGGTCCATGTTGAATGGTGTCAGGGTGCGTCCAAGGCACTCGTTTCGTCTCTGTCCCGTTTGCATGAATCGAACGCAGCCACTATGTGAGCGTCGCTGTTTGTATTGTGTTCACTCTGCGACCCTGGACGTGTCCGTCGCTTCCCGTCTCACGCACCGCTCATTGATATGTACAGGAAGCTGAGGACACGTGCACAGACGCGGGATGAACTTACGCCTTGTTTCATACTGGATGCGTTACGCGTCCCTGTGCAAGCCAATGCACGTGGTGTCATGGCGCCCATTGGCTTGTGCAAGGACGCGACATGTGTAGTGTGGAACAAGGTGTGCGTGCGTGTGTGGGAGGAGGGTATGCGTTGTTATCTGTGATTCCACTTGTAAATATGTACAGCGTCTCTGTGTCCGTGGCTCCTGTGGGGAGATGTGTTCGTAGCGTGTCCACCGTCGTGTCCGGTCGCTTCTTCCTTTTGACGTCGTCGTCTTGTGTTATTTGTCCATTGTTTGTTCAGGGTTTAAACTCTTTGTCGCTTGAAACACCAGCAGCTGCGTTGCAGCGATGACACGGATGATTTCTTGCTTGTGTTTCCCGCAAAAATTGACCAAAAAATGCTGAACTCCTGATGTGGTTCGGATTCCTGCGTTCTGTCCGTGCGTTCGGGGGTGTTGCGCCCCTTGTCATGACGTCCGACCCCCCCCCGCCCTCGCCCTTCAAAATTGGCCGTGTCGTGTGGAAGATATCGCATCTTCCCACGCGTGCAATCCAGCTTTTGCTGAGTACCCGAAGAAGCCGCTTCCGCTGAGGTGCGTGAGGCTTGAACCGTTCCTCTGGGTACTCAGCATTCCAGCGAAAGCTGGATCGCACGCGTGGGAAGATGCAATATCTTCCACACGACAGGCATGTTCGATTTGACGTTGCGTCAAAGCACACACACCCAATGCCACTCCTTTTGCAGCTGTCTCCTTCCTACTTCAGGATCGTTTCAATTTTGGCTCTCCCCAGGCCTCACGCACGCTTCACGTTCTATTGGTGCATCAAATCGAACGCGCCCACACTCGTGTCCGCTGCAGCTCGGCGGTGGTGTCCCCTTGCGGCGCGTCTCCGTACTCGTCTGTGTTCTTGTCCACCAGTTGACTGTCCGCAGGCGCCGCCTGCACCACGCGACTTGAAATCCATGGGGCAAATACTCGTCATGCAACTGTACCTGTTGGGGGCTGGGGTCACGCTGGGTGCGTCACGTGTTGCGCCCCTCCACACACTAGTGGGCGCTGTGTTGCGCGGTACCCAATGGCTGGTGCAGGGAGACAGTGCGTCATGCATCCAGCGTGAGACCAGCCATGATGCGGTGAAACCTCGAGTTTGCGACCACTTCTTCCGAGCGACCACCCTTCCGATTGAGTGGCCGCAAAATTGGAGTGGCCGTAAAGTTGAGGTTTCACCGCATCGCCAACACAAAGTCTCGGGCTGCGTTCGGTTGAGCCCACTGGCGGGCTCTGACTCTTGTGTGAGCCCAATGCCAAAAGGCGGGAGAACTGAGCTCGCGACTGGGCAAATCGAACACAGCTCCAACGGCTGTTTCTACTTGAGGGTCAGTATGAGTACGCGAATGCTGCCATTACAATGGACGCCAGTACGATTGTGTTTTGCATCAGTTGCCACGGCAACAAGTGTGAATGAAAATCGTATCTCATGACACGGACCTGGAGGTGTGAATGTGAACTGAAATCCGCTGCTGACCCAATTACATGACCTACTTAATGGAAAATAGTCCCACGTGTCAACCAGTCACACGACTCAACCATTTCATGTGGTAAAACTTCGTTGCTAAGCAACCTGTTGTGTGTGAAAAAAGTGGAATTTATGCAAAAGCACTTTTGCCAAAACAAGTGAGTGGTCAACTGTTTCAAATCGACGCGATTCTGTACAAGCTGCCGAGCGACAACAAAGGATAAACATGACTGCGCGTGCCATGCCACAGCTGGTGCTACTCTCTACCGGATAAAAGTTCGCTTTGTTTCTTTCGTGCACATTTTGTTGATGTCAGTGACTGTGAAAATTTTTGCGCAAAACAGTTGGGTAATCGGAAGAAAGCGGGTTCCTCCCATGACGTCACTTCCTGTTTGTCGCCAACGCGTTCAGAGTCGAACTTGTCAAAAATCGCCATCTGTCGCAGGATTCGTGGTGCATGTGTCGTGCGCTGCACAAATCCTCGCGTGGCTGCGTCAATTTACCGACATGAGAATTCCTACTTCGGTCTCGAATGTGTGTTGCCCAAAAAGAACTTTTCAGAACAAGCGCCATGTTTGAAGCAAGTTTTCTTGCGCGATGTTCCCCCTGGTGTGAGTGTGGACGGAGCGCGAGTGAAACCGAGGCTGTTTCCGTCACGTGATGACAACACGTGACCTCATCACGTGATCTGTTCGCGCCCCTCATGACGTCAACAAAGATGAACTGATGATGAATAAATCTATTTATGTACATACGGGGAACTCCACTCACCCTGTGTTGCTTCTCTTGCGACAGTTTTGAACGTTCTGAGAGAAAATTCAGTTAAAGATTCACGAAAGAATTATCAAGCGAACTCGTCGGTTCTGAGTTCGCTTCAGTTGCGGTTGTCTCTCTTGCCCCCAAATACCATGACAACGCGGTTGCTGCGCGAAGACCATACCAGCCCAACGAACGACAAACTTCGACAACAAACAGGGAGTTTCAGGAAACAACGCGCAATTCTGGAAACACAAACGTACTGGTAACTTGTGGCATGCTGTGATGGTCAAAAGTTTCGTTTACGTTTGCGTTTCCAGGTTGCGGGCTGTTTGCTGAAACTCCCCATTGTAAAGCGAGCGACGCACGTTTGCGACTGTGCAACGTTTTTGAAGCTGGAGAATGCAGAATGCTGTGAGAGAGAGAAGGCCGACGAAGATTATGTTTCGTATTTGCCAAACAAAACTGGTGGGAAATTGACCCTTTGTTCGGCGCCGCACAACATGTCGCATTCAGGGCCAGAAACTGTCGCGACCAACAGCTCGTTGCTTGTCTGCGATCCTTGTAGAGTCTCCCGGTGTGTAACACAAATGCACAAACTGAGATTCCACCACACGTTTTCTGACAAGCTTCCATCACAATCACACAGAAAGAAACTCAAAACTTTCACATCAGACAAAAGTGTTCGATCTGTACGAACAACCACGCACCGCGATCACTACCGGTATGTTTGAGGGGTACGAGTGTTCGGCGTGCAACTCGAACACACCCAGTGAATGAAATATACCACATACCAATCCACACTGACACAGATGATCGCAAAACCTCGACGGTGTCCTTCAGCTGAACAGAATGCGGAAACAGTTCTGCGGACGTGAACAACCGTGATGATAATCGCCGAGAAACAAAATTTCAAAATCAATCAGTTTTGTGGATCGACAAAGATAGAGCCAGATCCAGGGGCGGATCCAGGGGGAGCGACCATACCACCCAGATCCCCAATAGCCTCAGCCCACGTACCTTCACCATACTCCTTCCGTGACCCTCCCATCCTGGATCCGATCCCAGGACTGCTCAGATTTTCTTCAATACTGTATGACACAGGCAGGAGCGCGACCCTATTTTTCTCACCGGAAACGCCACCGCAGACAGACACTGTGAGAAAACAGTGGCGACTGAGGTTCTCGCAAAAACAGCAAACAAGATGACCAGGAGGTCACATGTCGCTCAGGCCATAGATGAAGAAATCCATAGCAGAGCCAAAAGCCATAAAACAAAATAGCAGCCCTATATGGCTCTATATTATCTGATATCCATAGTAGAACTGCAAAACAAAATGGCAGCCCCCATGCAGGTATAATAGCTGCCCCCATATAAGAAAACCAAAATGGCTACTCTCTCTCAAGAGCCCAAATAAGATGTTGCCTCCTCAGCTGCTAGCATACAAATGATACTTATACTGATTTCCAAGCCCCGTTGAAGCCTTTCAGCTAATCAGAATGTATTATGTGCTCTGGCCCTGAACCTGGCATGGCATAACTGCTCATGGGGGGGGTCCCACTGGGTCGCATGTCACAAACAGACACATACTGACAATACTAGTCGCGCCTTACGCGATTAAAAAAGAAAGCTTCGTGTTGAGAGACAGGAGGGAAAACGGTTCTCAAACCATAGTGTTCATCTAAGATTTACAACAAAATACATCACACAAACAGACGGAAACATGACGAAAAGTCGACAACATATTGTACTAGGTTTCCACTGGACGCGTCGTGCGTCGCGTCGCGTCGTAAAACGCTTGCAGCGTCGTCCCCACGCGTCCAGTGTGAACCAGGCGTGACCCTGATGCTCAATACTTGCAGGGTTGAGCAGATTTCTCTGCAATACTTCAACACACTTGTGCGCTTGGTGTGTTTTCATCACATTTCAAACTTTCAAATTGCCGCGAGGAAAGCTGCTGGTTGCATAGTGAATATTTTGACATGTATACGAACGTGAGTACGACAATGACAATCTTTCAACAACACAGTAGATCTACAACGAACCGATATGCACTCTCAAACCATCCAGGATTGTTTCAATCTAGATTCGTCACCGGTGGATTCGCTGTTTCACGTCTTTGGGAGCTGCGTCTCCAGCAACGACGCGTATGCGGGGGAACACACAAGTGTTCGAATGTAAAAGCGATGTGGCACACACGTAGGAACAAATTGGAAGTGAAATGCCTTTTTCTGCACCGGGTTGGGGGGTTTCTTTCAGTTGGCGGAAAGGACAGAGATCCAAGATTCAATGAAGGGGCTTTGGCCCGAACCAATAAAATCGAAAATTTTGACAAGGGATATGAAATTCGAGATGCGACTGTTCAAACACGCTCGTAAAGACTCTGTCATGACAATGCGAAAAGTTGTGTACAAAGCGAGAAAAAAGGCGAGGTTTAGCTTGTGCCTCGTGGCGCGTGTCTTGCACAGCGTGAAGCACAACGTCCCCACCCGTCAAACCCACGTTCACCGTGGGTCAAACCTCGGCACAGCTAAAACTCGCCACTCAAGCATTGCACTGTATGTATAGCTGCCAGATGATAAATAAACAATTGCTTGATGATACAGGCGCACGCAAGAGTCGGTAAACTTCGGTTTGTTCCTTTCCGACCCCATATGGAAGTCACGTGTGCGCGCGCACGCACATGCGCACAAATAACATCACGCTGCGCGCGTGCGCGATTTGACTTTTTGCTTGGCAACAGACTTCAACTCACTTATGGTAAACTGCACAGCAAAAACCTGAATTTACAACCACCGCTTGCAGATACATGTTTGAGTGGTCGCACAAAATATAGTTGCTTTGGAGAACAAATGTCAGAAAACGAAGACAGCGTTTTGGATTTTGCTCGGCGCACGCAATAGCCATGGTTTCACAGAGTCGTTGCCGTTTTCAGGTTTTGCTGTGTTGGGTAGTTATCACAGTTCCACACTCCGGTGCGCAAGTGTCGTTGGGTGGAGTGAAAGAAGATTCGCTGTCTCACGCACCGCCCATGTCTGGAAACGCTGAGACCTGTTCCACTCCAGAAGCGTCATGCGCTGCGTCCCTGCACAAGTCTTTGACCCTTCCGGTTTGGTGCAAGTCGATGTGTCTTACGTCCCTGTTCAAGCCAACAGGCAGGTTTCCCCGCACAATTTGACGAGCGACGCAGCACCGATCGACTGGTCCAGGGTCGCAGCGCACGACGCGTCTCCTATGTTGACCCAGCCCCGAGCTGCTCCACACTCAGCTCTCAGTCCTGTATCACGTGACTCCCTCCGGATCAGTCCGAGTCCACATCCACCATCCAGGGACTCGGAATCCTGCCGTACTGCAACACCGAACAAACACTCGTCAACACAGGCCCGACACGACCTTCGGATCACGTGATAAATACGGAAGACGAAGTTCACGTCCAGTCTGTGAGTACTGACCTGGACCTGTCCACATGAACCGGTACCGACAGAGATCTCAACTGGATGCGTTGTTGTTTTGTTTGTTGGTTTGTTTTTTTTTGGAGGGGGGGGGATACTTGTCTGTGAGTACTGACCTGTATCTCTGTTAGTACTGACCAGTATCTTTGTGAGTACTGACCTGTGTCTCTGTGAGTACTTGCTTGTATGTCTGTGAGTACTGACCTGTGTGTGTGTCCGTGAGTACTGGCCTGTATGACTGTGAGTACTGACCTGTATGTCTGTGAGTACTGACCTGTGTGTGTCCGTGAGTACTGACCTGTGTCTCTGTGAGTACTGACCTGTATGTCTGTGAGTTGGTTCCAGAATCGCTGCCACAAGTGATCCCCGTCCATGGTTGGGATGAAGAGCGTGCGACCCTCGAAGATGATGTTGTCGATGGGACAGACGACGCAGGCCGTGCCCGCGCCGAACAGCTCCAGCAGCTACAGGAGAGAGAGAGAATGAATGAATGAATGAATGAATGAATGAATGAATCAATCAATCAATCAATCAATCAATCAATCAATCAATCAACTAGACTTTCAAATAGAGAATCAGCCGCGCGCAGCATACATCAGCAAAAATTTGCTAGGCAGGGGGGGGGGTATCCCGGACAATGTCCGAGATACCCTGCTCTGGACAATGTCCAAGTTGCAAAAATTTGCTAAGCGGGGGGGTATCCCGGACAATGTCCGAGATACCCTAACCCAGACAATGTCCGAGATACCCTGCCCCGGACAATGTCCGAGTTGCAAAAATTTGCTAAGCAGGGGGGGGGGGAGTATCCCAGACAATGTCCAAGATACCCTAACCCGGACAATGTACGAGAAACCCTGCCCCGGACAATGTCCAAGCTGGAAAAATTTGCTAAGCAGGGGGGGGGGTATCCCAGACAATGTCTGAGTTAGGGTATCTGGGACATTGTCCAAGATACCCCCCCCCCCTGAGATACCCTGACAAAAGACACAAATATTATATTATTTTTGTCTTTTGTAGGTCTCGTAAGAGGAGGAGATGCATCATAGTTGGTGAGAATAATGTCTATAGTGCCACCAATTTGTGTGCTGTATTGTGTTTCATTAGTGTGTGTATAACCCTCAAAATTCTGACATTTTTTCCCCCCAAGACGGACGGATGCGGATACAGGGGCAAACCAATATCAGCTCGCTACCGCGGCTGATAAACAGTTCAAACGCCATTTCAATTCGTTTCCGATCACAACATTGTCTAACGCAGGGAGAACCTTATTTCCGTCCTCACAGCTGATGAAAGGAAAACGAGGCAGATAAACCCAGCACCCACATGTCATTCCGGACAACTCAAAATTCTGCAAGGATGCATCGTTCTCAGAGAGTCAAAACAAAAGAAAATTCAACATTCTCATGCAAAATTTCTCCCGCGAAATCCCAGAAAATGAGAGATTTTGCAATTTGTGAAAAAAGCTCAAGAAACGTCACAATCACCACAATGGTAAAAACGTAGCAAAATCCGACCACCCAAAAGCACAGGAACAGAAGCGCCACCCCACCAGGTGGCAGGACTGTTGTCTGGACACGTCCAAAACCCCATCGTCAGCATCACACGTGTCCAAACAACACACAAGTTCAACATCTACGAAAAAATTTGCTCTGGCAGGCGGGCTGTACATGTGCAAAATGCTGCAACAAATGTGGAAAAAAAATTATCCTGCAGACTGTAGAAGGAACCCTGCACCCAATAGACCCAGGCAGGTTGGCCCTGGAACCCGTGGTCCGGGGACCAGGCCTTACCCGGTTTTACCGGACGCGGCCGCCAGGTGAATGGGCGTCTGTTCCTCCTCGTTTTTGGCGTCCGAGTCGGCGCCATGGTCGATGAGGGCCTTCAAAGATGGCGCAGGTCAAGGTCACACAAAACGCTTAGAGACTAGACGCACGATGGTGACGTCAGTGGAGTCCCCATGGCAACGCACTGTCCTTGATGAATCTGCCACTTCCGGTACAAAACGCATGCACCACAAGAGGAACAGCAGTGCCACCAGGTCGGAACCGTGTGTGCGTCCGTGATTCCACGCCTGAGGCTCAGACGTAGACTTTTCAGCCTGTTTTACATTGGACGGATCGCACCAGAAGCGCGTGGCGCCCCCAGTGTGAACCCGACATCATCCAAACACGTGCAACACGTGACCTGCTGTCTTGGTGAGCCGTTATTCTCCACAAGGTGGCGCACACACGTTTCTTTCCTGGTTCGCTGCAGCCACTTTACCACAACAACAGGCAATCGTTTGGCTGAAATCAGCAACAGTAAGTCGGTGAACAAAAGAACACAACGCAACGTAGTGGTGTGAGCCAATCAACATCAGGGTTAGTCTCAGGCTGCCTTCGAGCGCTGTGATTGGCTGAAAGGTAAAAACATCCACAAACCACGTGGTGCGCCAGAGAGGAGTCCAAAGCGAATCAGGGGTTGAATGACACGCCAGGTCACTGACACCAATCATGTCACAGCTCCAACACTTCATCATCAACCACAGTGTATCAACCCGGTTTCACACTGGACGCATCCCGCACGGTATCCTTGCGCAAGGAGACGCAACGCGTGACGCGTCCAGAGCGAACCAGGCCCAAGACCTCATTCCCCAAGATCCTCCAACATGACACACTGAGAACGGCTCCCAGATTGTGTTGATCTCTACAGAGTAGATACACACCAAGAACATCACAACCCTCTTTTGCCGAGTCAGCACAAGATTTCTACAGCTGTCACACTGTCTGCACGCGTGTCAGACTGCGCATGACACAAGTTCACACGTCACAAATCACACCAATCAGAGGATAGTATCTCGAGACACCAGTCGCGTGACATCCTGATGTCTGTCAATCACGTTGCGTCACGTGCTGCTCCCTGCGCGGGTCAACGGACGCTGCGCCTCCTGGCAACACAACGCTCACTGACCTGAACAGGGACGCCACGTGATGCCTCATGCAAGCGTTTCCATTGGGTAAGCATGATTGACAGCAAAGTGATTCTCATCAAATTTGATTCAAAGGTGATTATTTTCTCCATGAACGTCTCTTCACACTGAGTGAACAAGGTGTGAACAAGAAGTGAACAAATTCACACTCCGAGCTCATAGAGACCTTACAAGAGCACAGTTCCACACACAAGGCAGAACCTGCCACGTGGTCTGACACGTGGTCCGCGCTGCACCCACCGCGCATGCGCGCGCGCAGGTCACAGCGTCTCACCTCGTTTTACCGAACATCGCCGCTAGGTGGAGCGGCGTTCGGTCCTCCTCATTCTTGGGAGCTATCTCCCCTCCATACTCCAGAACTGCCTGTACTCGTGTGAGTGGGCGATAAAACAAGATCAGTGCGAGGTCTCAACGCCATGGAACACAACTCAGGGTGCAAAATCAAACACAACCAATTCAATAAAATCAATCCACAATCTGAAATCAATCATAAAGGATTTGAAATGAAACTGAAAATGAAGACAAAGAAACTCGTTCTGACAAACTGACCCCTCCGGGGACTCAAGGCCAGACACACAAAAAAGTTTTCAATTTTTGGTGGGCGGTGGAGGGGGTGGATCCAGTGAATGACACTGCCCCACCCCTTCGAAAAAAAAAGATATGACATTGATTGTGTGCCACAAACGAAGTGACACGAAGTCGTTGTGTGACAACTTTGACCGACTCTTGTTCACCGTCCGAAAAGCAGTTTGTCACCACGAGGCTCCTTGTCTGAGGCTGCTTCGCGCGGGATGCGTCACGCGTAGCGTCCCTGCGCACGCAGGTGACGCTGCGTCGTCTGCTGAAGTTGACGCAGCGCCCACTGACCTGCGCACAGACGTAACGCGCGCGTCTTGCGTCAACCTAGCTTTGACCACGCCAAACAAAAATTAAAATCCAAGAGCACGAAAACGCACAAACAAACGAGACACGGAACAAGTTCAGGAAGGTCCCAGAATTGTTGTGGAGAAACTGAACGAAGCAAAAATAAACCACTCGCACGAATCTGAAACGTCAAAGTTTTGAGTGCCTGTTGGAGAGAGAAGAGTTCCTGGAAAGGGAATATGTGCTGACAACAGCGTAAAACTACCAGGGGGTCATGCCACGATCCAGAATGCAGTCAGTCGCTTATGAGTTAGTTCTCATTGGGTGTCAGCCTCAAACGAATTTGCTTGCAATCCAGAAATTCCGTTCTTACGAGGGAAGTCCTATAATATGCGGTTTCTGTCCGGAAAAAAAGGACTTCGGGTGGTGCGATGTTCATGCCAACTTTAATGTGAACACACAAGATGCCAACAAATGCCAACAGTAATAAAATATGTAAAATGCAAAAGAACAAAAGGTCCAAAAATGGAATTCAAAAGTGGAACTCATGCTTCAAACGGCAGCAAAATGCGCAACAATTGTCAGTCTGATTCCTGCTCTTCACAACTTACATTTTCATCACTGGAACTGTTCTCCTCCTCACTGCCTTCACCAAAGATGATCTCCAGGTTGTGTTGAGCAGGGTCAATTGGAAGATGATGTCCCTCAAAGTACTCCCCCCCCCACAGAGACACACTTCATCCAGCAGATTGGCAAGGACATGAGTGCAGTTGCGAAGTCTTGATGTGGAATTTTCCTGACCACCTTGAGAACAGCAGTTTTCATTGCATCCAAATTGGCATGTCTGACTCCACCCAGTTCTTTCTTGATCCTCGGAAATAAAAAGTAATCACATGGGGCCAGATCAGGCGAGTAGGGGGGATGGGCCAGGAGATTGATGTTCTGCTCTCCCAGGAGTGCCAAGGTTGGAGTCGATGTGTGGCTTGAGGCATTGTCATGGTGCATGAGATAAGGGCGTTCCCCCCCCCCTCCTGATCTGGCCCCAAAGATGAGGGCGTTTCCTCCTGATCTTGTCCTTCAGCCTCAGCAACAAATCACAGTACTGTTCAGAGTCAACTGTCTCTCCAGGTGGCAAAAATTCAGCCAGAACCACACCCATCTTGTCAAAAAAAACAGTCAACATTGCTTTGCGCTCGGAACGTTGCTTTCTGGCCTTTGTTGGTCGCGCGTCCTTGGAACCCTTCTTTATCCACTCAGAACTTGCCTGTTTTGTGGTGATCTCCAAGACAGAAATCCAGGATTCGTCCCCAGTAACCACGAAATCCATGAGGTCAGGTCTCCCACTGAGCAACTCCAGATTTTCCTCACACAACCGCTTTCTGAAAGATTTCTGTTCATCTGTCAAGTCCTTGGGCACAAGTTTCGGTGCGATTTTGCTGAGGTTCAAATCCTTTTTCAAAATTCCATGAACAGATGACTTGGAAATGTTTGTTTCATCAGCCAGTTCTCTCACAGTGAAGGATCGGTTGTTCCTCAAAGCAGCCTGCACATTCTGGATATTTTTTTGGCACTCCGAGCTGACCTTGGTCTTCCTGTGTGTTTGTCATCCTTAAAACTGTCCCTACCTTGAAGGAAACGTTTGTGCCACACCCAGATCCTTGATTTTGACATCATTGCAGCTCCAAAGACACCTGTCATCTGCCTCCAACATTCTATGGGCTTTTTGCCCTCACGCACCAGAAATCGTAGCACAGTCCTCTGCTCAACTTTCGCATCCATTGTTGGAGACGGAGCCATGGAACTCATCCAGAAAAGCAAAAAGATCATTGAGAAATCCATGTTGACACACACCACAAGGATGCGAAACGCCAACTGCTGTGCACTCACTGAACTTCAGTGCATCGCCAGTGACCTGTCTGGGATCGTGACACACTTCTTTCATGATCAAAACAAGGACAAGATCATCCTCCCTCTCAATTCCTGCACCCGTCCAAGAAAAAAAAACTCCCGAAAAAGTGGAAATTTCCGGACAGAAACCGCATATTATAGGACTTCCCTCGTAGTAAGGCCTGTTTCACAGTGTGTGCGTCGCCGAATACGCCAGAGGGGGCTGCGTTGGCTCACGCAGAAAAACGTGCGAACAAACGCCCACTGACCTTCCCCAGTGACGTCAGTGGGCGCTGCGTTCACTGAATGACGAAGCGCCCACTGATTTCCACAGTCATTTTGTTTTGGCACATCTGCCTCCTGCACACACAGGCGCCGCGTTGACCAAGCCAAGCAACGCCCATTCACATTCAGACGCCATGCACGATGCCTCCATTGTGAAACAGGCCTCACACACCATCACTAATCATTCCTTCAGGCCTATGATTCGTTCAGTGCACTCTGCAGGGGGCAGCACAATCACAGGGAGACGCTACGTTGAATCTAAGCACTGGTTACCATGGTTACCATCTACATCACTCCATCTGAAACGGCACAATGTGAATGGGGTTGGTTCTCGCGCCTCCCGCCAGGGGGACTTACTTGGTTTTCCCGAACTTCGCCGCCAGGTGGAGCGGCGTCTGCTCCTCTTCGTTCTTGGCGTCCATGTCTGACCCTGCGCTTAAAAGCGACTGAAAACACGTCAAACGGATGTTAGTTTTCTGAGCAGACAGAGACAGACAGGCGCTTAACTCTTTCTGAAACAAATGCAGAATTTGTTCATTTCTCCTCCATCGCGTGCAAAGACAACGCCATCACGCAGGCAAAGCTGCACCAGCGGAATCAGAAAGACAATTTTCTGAAACAAGACGCAAGTAGTGAATTGTTGCCGGCGAAAAATATTGTAAAAGTACAAAGAAACGTTTCATTTCACAAACGCGTTGAAAAAACATCAAATCTTTCACAGCGTCGCAAAGTTATTTGAAAGAAAACAATTCTGTCTTTTTGAAGCAGAGTTATTCTTTGACACACACTCCGAGGCGACCCCTCCCGATCTCCGACCGCCACACCCATTGGTGGAGCTCCCACCCACACGCCCCCTCCCGAACCTCGTGCTGACCCCGCCCTCTATCGGTGCTGGCTGCACCTCCCTTTGAATCTCGTTGTCAGCCCGCCCCCTGCTGGGTCTCGCCCGACCTGCCCCCTGGTGGGGTTCGCACGCACCTTGACGCAGCTGACGTAGCCCTTCTGCGCGGCGATGTGCAGCGGCGTGTTGTCATAGCGATCGCTGATGTCGAGCAGGTCCTTGCTGTTCGGGTGCTCCAGCAGCGCCTGAAACAACAGCGCAGGAGCCACGTGACAACAAAACCGGAAACACGTGAGGCTCAATCGCCTTGTCAGACAGCAACCTGCATGCGTGGAAAAATCTGAAGCCTCAAGTCCCAGTCCACCACCACCAGAAGAACCCACTGTGTTGAGCACCCAGGTCTCCCAATCCCCTTTCGACTTTAGCACCGTGTTGTACTCAACCTCATTCCACCACACCTACATGTACTTGTCCAAACTCCGACTCACCCCAAACTCCCAAATCCTCTCCCTCCCTGCCTCCACATCCATCTCACTCAACCCACCCGTCCTCCACTTTCATCCCATTCCCAGCCCCGCCCCACCCACTCTCGAGCACCACGATGTTGTCCTCCTCGGCCGCCCAAAACACAACACCCCGCCTCACCCCAACCCCTCCACCCATGCCACCCTGCACCCCACCTATCCGCTGCACCCTGCAACACCACACCCCACCTCACCTCACCCCACCCACCTCTACTCACCCCGCACCTCCCAACCACCCACCCACCCTAACTTGCCCCACCACCCCCTCACCCCCACCCCACCCTGCTCCACCCACCCACCTCAAGCGCCTTGACATCGTCATCGGCCGCCCAGAACACCACACCACACCTCACCTCCCAACACCCACCCCGCAAATCCTGTTCACCCCCCACCCCCACCCGACCCCGCAACACCCACCTCGAGCGCCTCGACGTTGTCCTCCTCGGCCGCCCAGAAGAGCGCCGTCTTGTCGTTCTTGTCGACGTCGTAGAGTCGCGCCCCCTTGCGGAGCAACGTGCGGATCGTGGATGCGTGCCCGTTACTCGCCGCGATCAGCAGAGGGGAGAAGTTGTCCTTGTCGCGCCGGTTGATACGAGCGCCTCTAGCGGAGAGAAGTGAGACACACGTGTGAGGGAGGTGTGTGTGTGTGTGTGTGTGTGTGTGTGTGTGTGTGTGTGTGTGTGCTGTGTGTTTGTGTCAAATGAATGCAATGACACATTTGTGTATGTGTGTGTGTCTGTGTGTGTACGTGTGTGTGTGCCTGTGTGTGTGTGTGTTTCTGTGTTTGCCTGTGTGTAGTGTTCACTCCTGAAGGAACTTCTCGTTTTGCAATGCGTACCCACACCAGAACCTAGTACTCACTCAGTACTCACACCAGAACCCAGTACTCACTCAGTACCCACACCAGAACCCAGTACTCACTCAGTACTCACTCCTGGCCTCAATACTCACTTCTCGATCAGGTACTCGACGACCTCGGCGTGATCGTACGCGGCTGCCTTGTGCAGCGGCGTCTGTTGGTGTATGTCCAGCACGTCGACGCGCACGTTGTGCTCCAGTAGGAGGCGCACGATGTCGATCTCGCCCGTCACGGCCGCCAGGTGGAGCGGCGTCTGGTAGTTGGAGCGAGGCGTGTTCACATCCGCGTCTGCGCAGTAAGGGAGGAGAGAGCGACCAATGAGAGCGATTCAAATTGCGTGTGACCAATGAGCGTGGTGACTTTGCGTGAAACGGGGAATGAGCACGCGTCCGTTGATTCGCTGCACCAAGGGTACAGGCCCGTGATCATACCCGTCACACCCCTCTTCAAGGAGTGTGTGTGTGTTTGTGTGTGTGTGTGTGTGTGGTGTGTATATGTGTGTGCGTTCAGTGTGTGTGCATTTTCCGATGTTTTGGTGGGTTCCTGTGCAACACACGCCCAGGCATTCGTTTCACACTGTCCCCCTCCCCTCACGAGGAAAGTGCAGATGGCCGTGGTTCAGGCGTTGCACGAACATCCTGACTCCATTTAAAATTGTCATCTTGCAGTGTTCGCCACACAATTCGAACAGTGTCAATCAATCAATCAATCAATCTGTCAATGACAAGAGAAAGAAACACCATTCTTTGTGATTTTGCAATTCCAACAGAAAACTGTCCGAAAAAGGAACGAAATTTGTGGGACGTGTAAACCCAACGTTGTGAGAGTGGTTCGTACCAGCGACACTGGCGTTCGGCACCATGGTCGTGTTCGATGTATGTGAGCCACGACCCTCTGACGAAGTCGCGCGACTTCGCCGATGGCTAGGAGGGGGGGGGGGCGAAATCAGACAGCCCGGCTCACTCAATCGAACGCGCCCAATGTGTCAAGCAGTGGCTGTTGTGAAATGGTGGTGAGAAACTTCCGATTTGAGACTCAAAACTAGAGCTGCGTTCAAGAAAGTCCCTGAAGTGCGACTGACCCTTGAGCACAGATTCTTACAAATGAGATACTCCTTGTGGTGGGTCTTGATTTTGAACCCCTGTTCAATGTGCTGAAAGTGACTTGGGTCTTGTCATGGGTGGCGAGTGATTTACTGGGACCACACGTGGTGGGTCCGGCTGCTGACTTGGCCCGTGTTCGATTTCGCGCACCAGAAGCGTCCCAAACCGCACGTGCTCCGTACAGTCCAACAGACAAGGCTGCGCTGTGCGCACCGGTGCGTCAAATCGAACACGGCCTCATACTCGTGCGGGAGTGGCGTGACTTGGTCATGTGATAACGATCCCTTTATCAGTGCGGTGTTCGAACCCTTACCTCGACCCAGCTCCTCCACTGTTGCCATAACAACACTGTTTCCATCAATGTTTTCACAGACAAGATTTTCCCACTCGCGATACACGCACGCAACAAAATCAGTGCGGGCGGAAATGATTGTGGTACGAAAACACTTTTTGCGAGGGTGCGGGTAAGCCGACCCTTGGAATTTACAGGGAAAAGAAAGGAGACACGAAAATAGAACGCTCCCAAGGAAAGACCCCCGCGCAAATCGAACGCTGCTTTCAAGAAAGACTTGCGCGAACACCGAACGGTCCCAAAGTCAAAATCGCGTGAAGATCGAACGCTGCCGCCAAAACAGACGGTCGCGAAAATCCAACGACTCGCGTACAAATCGAACACTGCCGGAGAGAGAGGGGTGGGGTTCGATTTACCATTCCATCCTTCCGTTGCAATTCCAAAATGGCCCCTCCATCCAGCAGAGTGGAATGGCTGCGACAATCCAGAATACCAAGAAATGCACAAACCCTGATCTTTTTGTTGAATCCTAAGCAATTCCAGGTTGACGGAAGGGAAAATCGAACACCACCAGAGACTGACGCGTGAATCGAACGCAGCCACCGAGAGAGACTCACTCTTCTCGATGAGCAGCTTGGCGACCTCGTAACTCCGATTCTCAACAGCGAGATGCAGCGGGGTGTTCTGCTCGTTGTCCTGGTCCGTCACCATCTGCGTCAAAAAGGCGTCGTTACGCTTGCGTCACTTTCCACTGCGGAACGCAACGCTAAAACTCGCAAAAGGTATGGAGGCGGTGCGGTGTCCATGTTCACTCCCACACGCTGGCGTTTGGTTGTTTCATTCAGGAAGCATCGGAGTTCCAGGCACTGGGCTGGGTGGCCAAGGACACAGTACCGTTGGGTCCCTCAGTACAAGAGACCCCAGTTCCTTCTGCTGGTAACCTCTACGCACCTGGGAGATGGTGACCTCTACGCACCTGCGAAATTGTGACCCAACCATCGAGCTTCTCTCCCGCCTCGAACAGCATGCGCACCACCTGCAGTGGAAATACATATACAACTGCATGATGAACGCACACATCCACACATGCACGCACACAGGTACATTCGCACCTCCACACACTCGCAGAACAATGCGGTTGTCCGCACAGGAGAACCTGAGCGGGCTCGCACCATTCACTGTGGGCAAACAGTCAAACGTACGCACGCACACCTCCACACACGCACGCACACATTCACACACACACAAAGGACACATGTATGCTGCACACACCACTACGCACGCACACCTTCACCTGCTCACTGCTCTCCATGGTTCAGCGGCATCGTCATCACCTCGTCTACACCAAACGCTCACCAACACACACACGTCCACACACGCACCCACACTCACCAACACACACACAACTACACAAACACACATACACACACACACCTTCTCACCATCCTCCCTGCACGCGAAGTGCAGTGTCATCCCTTTCTCATCTTCCGCCCCCCTCTGACACACCCCTCCACACACGCACGCATACCTCCACACACGCACGCACGCACGCACCTTCTCGCTGCCCTCCATGCAGGCGAAGTGCAGCGGCGTCCCCATCTCCTCGTCGCAGCACCGCAGGTTGGCGCTGCGCTCGATCAGCATGCGGCACACTTCGACCTCGTCGTGCGACGCCGCCAGGTGGAGCGCCGTCATCTGCTGCTTGTCGATCGCCTGCAAAGAAGAAGACGTGTTCACACACGCGGGCACGTGACCTCCACACACACACACACACACACACACACACGCACGCACGCACGCACACCTCTTCCCACTGCTTGGCGATCGCCTGCGGGAATCATTTCTCCAGCGACAAGAACACACACACACACACACACTCACACACACGCACACACACGCACCTCAATGTTGATCCCCCTGCAGCTCAGCAGTTCCTTGGTCGCCACCTCGTTGCCTCTGATCGCAGCGAAGTGCAGCGGGGTGCACCCATAGATGTCGCGCGCGTTCACGTCGCCGCCCGCGTGCTTCAGGTAGATTATGACGCTGTTGTCCACCGTCGACTCCTCCAGCTCCTCCGCCTCCTGTCAAACAAACGGGAAACGTCACGCGCTGCGTCTCTGCGCAGGTCAGTGGGCGCTGCGTCCCTGCACAGCAAGATGGACGCTGCGTCCCTGCGCAGGTCAGTGTGTGTTGCGTCTCTCTGTAGGTCAATGGACGCTGCGTCGCTTGAGACGCCTACTCCGCCATGCAGCGTCTGTTGACGCATCTCGGACGCAATCAACCAACAACGCCTCCTGCCATCTCACACTGGATGACGTCACGGAAGGCCGCAACGAGTCCTGCCAAACAACACAACACAGATACGACGTCTTTCGCTGCATCCGCAATTATTTTGCACAACGGACGTTACGCTGAGAAAACGCTGCGTCCAATGACGCGGACACAACGACCTTGATTCTGCGTGTTCTGCGAGTCTGTGATGCAGTGTTTCACGCTGGACGCCACGCACGACGCAACCAGTGTGAGCAACGCTTCCAACAACAGTTTTACGACCTCAAGTCATACAGGTACGCTGGATTTACTGGACAGTGTGTGAGTGAATCCAGGGAATCCAACATGGCGGAGCTTAAATGAGCACGAAACACAACAATAAGAAGGACAGAGTCTGGAAATCTACCACTGGATGAGACCAGCAGTTGAAGAAATCACAACGTCATCAAAGCGAGGATTCACAGCAGAATTTGGAAACTTGACAACAGTCCAGACTTCAAGTTTCACTGGGGAACCAAACGGTCGCCATGGTTTCATAAAAATTTTCCAATTTTTGAAGAGTCCTGTTCGACTGGGGACTGATTGAACAGAATCTCGAACCTAAAGAATTTTTCTTTCTTTTGGCGATAAGTTCATCAATTTGGACAGTTTCAATTTCATTTTGTAAATTTGCGTCTGTCTATTCTTGTTCTTCAGCTGAACAAAGGAATTTTGCATCAATTGTCAGAAGCAAAACGGACGATTATTGGCTTCTGTGCAAATAACAACGACCTGTACACACTGTGTGATTGTGGGAATAGATTCGATTCAGTGGAAAATTACGACCCAGAGCCCGCATCCACGTCACGTGATATATTCCCGTTCCTTTTGGAGACTACGAGGGGGGACGCGCAAAATTTGATCAAAGGACAACATGGAGACTGTCAACCTCACAACATATTCTGCTTTCTGTGGATGAGTGCAGTCAACAGGACAGGGTTTGGGCCAAAAACACGTCAGTTTACTTTCCAAACTGAAATCCACCCCTCCCCCCTTGAAGGGTGCCCCCCCAGGGGGTAGCCCCCGCTGACCAGCCCCTGGATCCGCCCCTGGTGAAACCCAATTGAACCGACTCGTGGGAAGTCGAGCCTAAAATTGATCTGGCACTGTCAAAATCTTGGTCGTCGCCACATGTTGATGTATGTGTGTGACATTTTGTGACAACAATAATGCTACGCATAAAAAGCGTGTGGTATATACTTTCGCTTTTAATAAATTTTCATTTAAAAAAAAAAAAAAAAAAAAAAAAAATTTCGAAAGCGGGTC
>JAAUXT010131197.1_pt1 | contig 24506 bp, 22 predicted proteins | sample 7278171 | NCBI WGS metagenome assembly JAAUXT01 (sample SAMN14350112, study PRJNA611818) | marine sediment metagenome | isolation source: surface marine sediment (1.8m) | place: French Polynesia: Moorea | collected 2018-08
CCAAGTAAGACTTGATCCTGCAGTATATTACAGTCAATCATTACGGGATATGCATTGTTGTTTTAACAGAACAGACTTCTACTACTCACTACTCAGTCCACCGTTATTGCAATACAGGAGCGTCTGACACGCGTGTTTTGCCCTCATTCTGATCACAAGTTGTCCTTCCGTCCTCGTACCTTGTCTGGAAAGAGTAACCACATGACAGAACAACATTCCCGATTCCCAACGCGTGTTGCTAATTCTGGCTGTCAGAGACACAGACCATCATCAGGTTGGACGTGTGATCTCCTCTCTACTTCACACAACAGCTTCTCATCCCACCGCCGACAGAAACAGAACATCATGAAGCTTTGCCGTCTCTGAAACAAAGAGAACAAACACGCGTTTGACAGAGCTCTTGGAACCGCGTTTCCCTGAGGGCTGTTTGGGGTCAAGCATGTAAACGGAGGGTCAGCAACGATCCGGCTCCAAGCGGTGCTCCTCGCCCCCTATATTGACCCGTTTCCAGGGACGTTTTCACATTGAGTGCGGCCCGCCCAACTGGCTCACTGATCAATGCTCTTTCCACAGACTCAATTTAGACTTCTCGCTGACGACATCGCCCTTTATGGTTTTTCAATAACCATTGCTCGGGCCGGATTCAATCCAGGATCTGCGCAATGAAGCTACAGGTCTTTGAGTTAAAAGTGTGTAAATGGCAGTGATGAAGGCTTTCAACTGGTGAAGCTTGCCTCATGAAAACCTTTGTGGTGTGTGTGTGTGTGTGTGTGTGTGTGTGTGTGTGTGTGTGTGTGTGTGTGTATGCTGGCATGTTTGTCCTGGCAAAGTGGCCGGAAAACGGAGGAACGTCTTTTGACCCTGCTTGTCGGAGCTGCGAAGTGGTCTGTGGAAGACAAGGTTCACGTGAGATCCAGCCGAGTAACTCACACACTGCATACCACAAGAAAAAAACAGGGGAGGGGGGAGCTTTCTCAAGTCACCTGGCAGAATTGAGAGTCGTTGATGGAAGTCATGCTGTGGGCGCCATTTTGAACAGTGACACACCACCATCCCAAAACAAAAACATCAAAAGTTTTCAGAATAGAAACGAAGACCTTGTTTGGCACATCAGGTGGCCAGCAAAACTTTGCGCTGCTTTCGTTTGTCCGTGATTGTCATTTTCCTGTCAACTTTGCAAGGGAAAACAGTCATTGTCATGAAAACTTCACTTTTGAGCTGCAAAATTTGACACGACACTGAAACCAGACACCGACGTTTGTTCGCATCAAGAAGAACAACCTGCGGAGGTTTTGTGCGCTAGAAAATGAAATATCTATTGAGAAACCAAACCTGCGCGGTGAAATTTCACCTGTGGTAACTTCAGACTTCCTTTCAAATACATTTAGTTTGTTGCTTCCTTCGCTTGTGGCACACTTTGATATCGCATTCGTCGTGACAAACTTTGTATGATTATAAACCAAGAGCTCTCCGAACAGATTCAGGTCAGGATGAAATGTAGCAAAGGCGCTTCGCATCGTCCAAGTTTGAGAAGATGAGAAAGGCACATTACAGTGTACTTTGATACACTTTCGGCAAACAAATTGAAGTTGCAGGGACAAAGGGAACGTGCAAACAAGGCCGATGTCACACCGATCGTGTCGCTGGGTCCAGTGAAGCTGCACCGCTTTTGGTGCCTCTTGTACCATTGATATCAAGGGTCATAAACCAACTTTGAACCCAAAGAAGACACCTCCCATGGTACGAACATGGTTTCCTTTCATGAATGTGGGCCGTTGTGCTCAAATCACAGCAGTTCAGGGTCGTCCACCAGGTCAAAAATGGTCAAACATTGTGTCCTTCATTCAGAGCAATTTATTCTTTCCATTTGAAAGTTTACCTCCGCAGTTCTAACTTGAAAGGTTTCAGAAGAACGTTTTGGTTTTTTTGTTCATGTGCAGAAAAACTTGTGGAAAAACAGAGTCCCACAACTTGTAAGTTGTCAACAATTCCTCGGTTGTTCCTTTTGGGGAAGCTCTGATTGGGCTGGGCCCCTCATCTGACCGACAACTCCGGGTTGCAAGAAAGAAACAGAAAAGAAGGGTGTGTATGTGTTGTCTCATCGAGTCTTTCTGCCAAATGAGTCCAAAGTGCCTTCCGTTGTGGCATGTTTGCGAAATCGATCAAAGTCATGAAACACCTTTGATCAAGTAAATGGCAACAGCCCTTCTCTGAGCGCAATTCTGTCAAGATCCACTGCAAAGATTCCATCATTCTTGTCGACTGCTTCAAGTGATAGAAATCAAAAAATGATGAGAAAATGCTTTGTTCTGAAGGAATCGGAAAATGCACACGCTGTTGGACTCCATTGTGGGGGCATCTCAGTGAGTTCCACAGCTGGAGAATAAACAGCCGAAAACAGACACAGAAATAGCTGCAGCAGATTGCCTCCCAGTCAGGTGTCACTCGCGGTAAGTGAGGGCATTAGACCAACACTGGATGAAGGTCGGGCTGACAGAGTGAACATGCAGGCAGCAGTGCCGCGAACAACACATGCCCACTCAGAAGTCGTTCTTGCGATTGGCCGTTCACATGTAGGTCTACGTATTTGATGACGAAGTACGAGAGAACAAAATGTGTTTTACGATGCTGAAGAACCAAGAAGTTTGGTTCTTTCGTGAAATGTCCAAAAGTGCAATGTACAGTGCAACAAAACGAAACGTGGTCAGTCGTGCCCTTGAGTTCAGCCAGGCGTCAATTCGGTTCCCATGTCACGATGCGTCTGCACTCAGATGAAGTCCTTTTCCAGTTCAGTTCAAGCACAGAGCATTGGGGCTCCATCTCGGCAGCAAAAGAACTCAAGGCTCCAGCTTTTACTCCATTTAGCTGGGTGTTTATCACCTGCCTGTGGCTGCCACTCTTCCTTTTGATCTTTCATATATTTGTCCGCTGCCTTGCTTGTACCCTGCAGACCTATCTACTCACCGGTTCCTGACACAGTTGTGGAGACCTTTCAGACAAACGTGTGTTCACTGAAATGCACATGAAGACTGTCAACTTTTTGGTTGTCACCGATGTCTCTATCACACTCAAAAGGTTTCATTTTTGTTCTTTCAGGTAAGAGGCCACAAGAAGCTTTGCTTCCCGCAGGTACCGGTAGGTCTGGTTTTGTTCACTTTTCTCAATGGGAGCCGCTGCGTTTTGAAAAATCTCGATTTCGGAAGCAAAACATGAAAGGTGGGAAAATCTTCGTAGCAAATTGGAGTTCTTCAAACTTTCCTTTTCTCTGCTTCAAACCATTTTCGTGGTTTCCTAGATTGCACTATGTGTTCTTTACGTTTGCCTTTTTGCCTTTTTGCACATTGCGCCATCTTTCTTCATCTGCCACGAATTACAATTGACTGATGCTTGTCAAGAGACTCACTTTCGAAGCACAGTCCAGAAGTGCAACCAGACCAGAATGCCATCTTAGCAGAGCAAAGATGATGTGCAATCAACAGTTGAAGCCTGTAACACCGAGGTTATTACAGGGCGCCAGTCTCACCCACAGACCAGACAAGTTTATGAGAGTCGGGTCACTTGCGACCAAGCAGCCAACCCAGTCCCTCGCCCCCTTTGCGTCATTGGGTCAATATTTTGGAAAAACCTCTTTGGTAGGGTGGCTTCAAAGGAGACTTTGACCAAACTGTGAAATCCTTTTCCGTTCACAATTTCTGAAGCGGCAAAAATGAAGCGGAATGATGGCGCAGTTTGTGGCCAGATACGGATTCCGACTTGGACTGAATCAGACCAGTACACAAAAGGCCTGATCTCGACCCCTCTCCCAAAAAGATCAGTTCCCCTGAGGATACTTCCGAGTTATCATGTCACGTTTCGTCTCGCTGTCCACCCACCACAAATCAGAAACAGTGAAGAGAATCAAAAGGGTGTTTTTGACCAAACGCCTCTGACCGGTCGGTTTGGAAGAACATGCCCAATTGATTGGATTCTACATGCAGCCTTACTCTGCTCCAACGCGGGCCAAAATTTGCTGAATCGATATCGCAGAGGTTCGTGTTTTTGCTGTTCTCTCTAAATTTTTGATCGAGAGTTGTGAAGTGCACACACTCAAAATTCCTTCCACTGTTCGTGGTCCCATTCACCCGGCGCGGCAACTTGCGTTCGTTGGTGCCAAATCTCTCGGTACCTGTTGAGTTTGCAGGTCTCGCGGTGTGAGCGTGTGGATGCCTGAAGACCAGATTTGTTGGGAAGGTTTGGGGGCTCTGAAACCAAAACCTCCCAAAAGGCCACCAGCCACACCTCCACAGTCCACCTTCAGTAAAAGCTCGATTCGCCTGCGGCACAACAAGAGGGACTGATAGAACTTTGAGGTCTGGGAGTGCGGAGGCCCTGTGAGTTTCTTTGATTTGTCTGCCAGAAGCAACATTGAGGTTCACAGTGGAGGAGCACCAGCCTCACATACTCACCATTGGCAACTGCACGTGCACGAGCTCAAGCAAGGAATCAGTGACATTTCCTTCCACCTGGTTCCTGGTTATGGTGCAACACGTTCCGGGAGAAATTCACCACAGAAAAAAAAAACGTCGCGTGAGCACACGTTTCAGGGTGGGTGACAGTCCTTCCACAGCTGGTTCGAGGTTCAATGCAGATGTTTGAAGCTGGTGAAAGTGACCATTGTGGATCACGCTCACTTTCTGGGCATGCATGCACGGCAAGGAAATCTCTGCAGCGAGTGACATGGCTTGTTGGTAATCAGTGTGTGTCTAACAATGCAGACACCTGTTGACAGGGCCTGGACACTCTGATTGCTTCGGTTGTAGCCATCTTGTGCGGTGATAGAAAATGTGCAATTCGAGATCCTTTACTCTTCCAAAAACACAGAACAGAGTTCGATGTTCCCCGCCGAAGTCCCAGTGGATAAGGCTGACGCAAACACCAGCGATTTGCTGGCCACATGTTCAGCACGAAAACTTGTTGGCCATGTCTTTCCCATCAAACGGGCAGGAGGGACGCACCTTGACATTGGTGACTGTTTGTGGACAGCAACATGACAGCAGCTTGATGTCCAAGGTTTTGCTACAGTTTCATGAGTGCATTTTGTTCTTGCTGTACTGCCTCGACACATTGTTGCAAGTGAATGCAAAGTTATTGGTTTCTGGACTCTGGTTCCATGTCACAGTCCGTGGACAGGAGCCGTTCTCCAGAAAACACGCGTTGCCTTTTCACAGGCGCAGAGGCTGAGGATAGAACAATTTATAACCCGAACTCCTAATGGTGAATAATGGACATTTACACATGCAGACCATTCAGGGTCTGGTGGCCAATGAAGTAAACAGCTGACCCGGACGTGCGGCCCACATCCATCGCGGCCCGAAACGTGGAGTCAACGACTCAATGGCCAGTTCTTGAAAGTGCGTTTAGCCTTTGCCTTCCATCAATTTCTCTGTTTGAGTTGGTGTTCTCTCTACGCTTTCAGACTGGCTGCTCGCACTGTGTGACTGGACTCCTTGCTCGCCACAACAGCAGATTATCTTGATTGAGCCAGTGAGCCGGAGCCTGTAATTCTGCGCACAAACACTGGTCGCTCACCTAATCACCAGCTCCGCGGCAATTCGCGCGGGTCACGACATGGCAGTGCTCTCTCTACCTGGGCTGAAGTTGAAGCTAATAGTGCATTGCAGGACTGGCCTGCAAAGGGTGGCTGTGTTGGCGTCATTAGGAAGTGGGCATGATTCAGGTTCACCAAAGGGTGGCCACAACAGGACTGTTTTCGTGTGTGGAGCAGGCCGCCTGGTTCTTCCTGTGGTTTGGGCCAACGGATGAATGTAGAACAAGTACAAGCAGAACACAACAGGGATAGTCTTGTTTGGGCAGCCACCTATTTTGGAGCGCACATTGTCGCAGTGAAGAGGAAGAGGGGCGGGGGGTGGACCATCCGCTGGGGGTTTCAACATCCCCAGAGAGTTCCACTGACAATCGAGAGGAGTTTCCACCATCCGCATGGGACCTGATCCGTACATCTGTCATCTAAAGAAAGGGGACGATGCACGAGAGAGGGGAGAGCGTAACATGTTGGTGCACTTTCGCACATGCGGATACACGATTGTAGATTCTACCGTCTGGTTAGCAAAGTGCTCTGTGGACACCTGCGCAAATTCCTTTGGATTTGGAGATTTGTTGCGTGGCTGGTTGGTTGTTGGGTCTACAAATTCTTGCGCTGTCGAAACAGCAAGGACGTCTGACAATACATTGTCACAATTCAACGTTTTTAAAGTCAGGAAAGTCCTACCTGTTTTGTAATCTGAGATCGTTTCCAATTATGTGACGACATCACGATGCTAAAATTGAATTCACACCCGCCGACAAAAACGTGCCAAAGTGAAACGAAATTGGATTCACGTTCTGTCCACACCAATGGGCAGGATCTTAGTGATCGCGAGTGAAAACTTACCGGTCACATTTGACGATCGCTCGTTGTATATACGACAGAAAAACGAGCTTCCATTGACAATTGAAAGAGCACCCCCCACACACACACACACCAAACTACAATCGCTGTTGTTTTTCCACACATTCGACCCCCCCCCCTTCTCCGTTCGAATTGAGTCTGCTTGGTTTTGGGTTTCACTCACGCTGTGACATGCTGCAACAAGTTCTCATCCAGGAGTGTCCGTTTGACTCAATGACTAAAGAACAGACCCACACCTCTTGAAGTCAACCACTGTCTTTGACTCAAGCACTGTCCAGCTGGACGGAAAACACACCTGTGCAACATTGACTGTATGCGTGAGTGTGGAACCACAATAGAAACAGGCACAGAACAGCAGCAAGTGTAGTTGTTGACCCTCAGTTCACCCAAAACAGGTCTACTGTTCCGAGCCAGTGCACAGGCAGCTTTTCTCCTTCCTTCTGCTGACCAACTGACAGCTTCGTGTTCATCAGGCGAATCAAGGCGACACCTTGATCCCAGTGAAAATCTCAGTTGTACTGTCGAGAGGCCAATCATTTGAATCACTTTGACACCAAAACGGTACAATATGTCTGGTGGAAGCAAAACCACGACGTGAGGAGGCATCTTGCTTGCAGCTCCGGGTTGAATGTCGCTGGTATATTTCAGGGTCCCGGGGGCGGGGGGGGGCTCTGGTGACGAAAACGTGCCGTTCACCGTTGCACTTGGCTCAGAGAAATCGCTGATTCTCGACTGAAATCCACAGCGCATTCGACACAGCTCGTCCCATCCCGACGGAGACGCTCGGCAGCGGCTCTTTGAGCAGGTCGTTGTTGTGGTGCTGATGGATGGTACGAGGTTTGAAGGGGCGACACATCATGATGGATTCTTCCCAAGAGCCCCTGCACTCTCCCCACCTTCCGCTACATAACAATGTGCTTATCTCTCATCTACACCTCTCGCGGTCTGCAGTCTCCGCCAGGAAACTGGGCGGGAGCGCTGGGATGGGCGCACTAAGGACGCTGCTTCTTGTGCACACAGCTTTCGTGTGTCTTTTCACCTTTGAGGAAAAGAACACCAGGGAACTCTGGGTACTGGGCCATCCAACATCGGAACAAATGAGTTTTACAACTCGCGAGGTCTGGACTTAGCTTCCCCAGTCCTGGTTCACCAAGGGATTGTACAGGTCTGAGGAAAACAAGACGCCTTCAGGCTTGGATACGTTGTGACAAACAAACGACATGAAGACGTTGGGGTCGATTGACAGAGGCCTCGGGTCACGCCAACGCCCTTGTTTCCATCGTTTTCCAGTCTCAACTGCAAGGTGGTCACAGTGTTGCTCAGGACCGGTTCCACATTCTGAACCAACAAGCAAATTCATTGTTGTAGAACCCCAACAGGTTTGCAGATTTTCACCTGACTGATCTCAAGAGAACTCTCACTTGCACCAGTCCCAAAGCTTGCTGTGGCGAAGCCCAGTCATGCGCTGTGAATCTCGATGTGTTTGCGTCGGTTGCGCGAGGCATCGGCGGACGGAGCAGCGGAAGCATCTGATGGATCCGCCCGTCAAGACCACTTGACCCGCGGCGGGACATCCGGCCTCGTCGTGCCGCGCTGATTTGTCTGACCCCGCCGGACTCGGTGCCCTGCATGTGAAACCAAACGCAGGAACTGTTTCACACCTAAATGGTCGGAAATGGAATGATGGATTTGAAAAACTTGAAGTTTTGGGATCGAGAAACTTTCAGTTGACACGAGACCATGCATTGATAAAACTTCCTTCCGTTCATTTGGGAATGAACTGCTGGAGTTGGAATTAATTGATGGATGGTTCAGCCAGAGCGCAGCCAATAAAACAAATTTGCTGCAGTTCCGTGACAAAGAAGGACGTTTCCTTCCTGGACGGAAGTGCCCAAACATTGGATTATTTCTTAGTCGAAAAAAGTTTTTCCTCCAACAGTTCCATCATTTGTTTTGTTTTTGTTCGAAAGATTCCAGAACGCTTACCCAGACTCGAGACATTGACAACTTGTCATGTCTTGTTTTCTTTATTCGTAGCCTCATCGCAACAAAGCGTCTGGGGTCTGCCGCACGTTTCAGCGAGTTTCACCACCGGCTTGCTTTGTTCTGCATTGACATCCTTACAACTTCCAAAATATTCAAACATCGTTGGGAAAAAATAACAGTGTTGTCGGGTGGTGTGCTATCCCCGTCGCACATGTATGCACACACACACACACACACACACACACACACACACACACACACACACACACACACACGTCTCTCCGGTGTCAACCTGCGTTTGCTCAGGACCAACTTCACACGATTTTCACCGAGTTTTATCTGCTGCTCAGCAGCTTCCTTTTGTTTCGTGTCCTTGATGTTGGCGTCAAAGGGCACTTTGCTTTGCTTCTCAGATTCCTCATCGCATTGGCCTTCATTTGTCCGAGTCCTCGTTCACACACGGGCCTGTGGCCGTGTCTGTTGGAGTGACTGAATGCTGCAAAATAACAAGCACAACACAGCAGCAAAATAACAACTCACAGCACGAGTCCGACCAAATGCGCGAAAATTTCCCGGAAGAAACAAAAAGAAACACACGCGTAAATTGTCAGGGGGCCTACTGTTCACAAGTGCATGCAGTCCTGTTTCCCATCCCTCCACAGGGGCGTTTTGGACTTCTGCTCAGCTATTCTTTATTTTTGGACAAACTTTCTTGAAACTGAAACTGAGAGGCCTTGAAAGCCAGAGGCCTGAGGTCTCTGAATTTTGTGAAACGGACAGGCCTCAAATGTCAGTTTCGTGTGTGTCAAGGTGAGTGTAAAACTGAAGGGCCTGAGGCTTCTGAGTCCAGACTCACCACTGAAACGGAAAGACCTCAGGCCCTCAGTTTGAGACTCACCCTGGAATCCGGAGCCCTGAGGTGTACGAGTCCGTAAGGCCTCTCAATTTCGTTACACAAAGGAAATTACTCAATTTCCTACCTTTCCACCGAATACAGTGCCAGAATCCGTCTTTTGTGATTTGATACGTGTTGGTCAAGCTCGTTTTGCATTTTACCTTGCTCAGAAAAGCATACAATCTGGAGCAGCAAAATATACACGTTTCACTTGTTTCAATAGTTATTTTTGCCCAGACAAGCTGCTGTTTCGTTGGGCCTGCAGGACGAGAAAAAAACTTGTTGTCTGCCAAAAGGAAAGCATTTCCGTGTTTGACGGGGGCCGTTGGGGCCTTTGCCTTTTGTCGACGCATTAATTGTAAATGTTGGGTCAGGACCTGTTGTAGTGCGTTCTGTCAGTGTCTCACCACCAACAGCGTCAAACATAGTACCTGGGCCTGCTGTTTTCCTGGCAGCTTTCGCAGATGGACGACAACTGACACTTGTGATAACTACGTCTGCGAACGTTCAACGTGACACAATGCACGTACTCGTACAACATCAGGTGGTACGACTCCAAAGTAATCTTCAAGCCCGTGACAAGGGAATCTGCGCGGAAACAGTGTCATCATACTGCTCAAATTTTCCTTCACGACGCTTCTTAGATTCCACGCAATCAGAAACCAGGAAAGTGAAGGCAGAAACAATGAACCCAGCCCGGAGAAGTGGGTGCGTTTGAATGACTCTGCGAGTCGTTTTCTCCGATTTTCCAGCTCGGCAGCTCGATCTCAGGGCAAACCGGTGTGCGAGGAATCAATGGAACTGGCGTACGGTGCCAGAGGCCCTGACCACCCGCACGTCTTTCCCACGGAGTTTTCAGACAAGAAAGAAACTGGGACGGCCCTCGAGTCGGGACGAAACTCTGTTCTCAACGTGGCGCTGTGAAGTGCGGAACTTCACATTTCAAAGCTTCCAAAGTCAGCAGCCGTGCCCTGGGGAAAATTCCCTGATCAAATCTGGATCTGCCACTGGAAAGGCAGACATCTGTATATTTATCATTTCAACCTCGACTGTCAAGATTGGAATGACCAATGTGTGTTCGGGCGCACGGAGGCTGCGTGCCTGTCTAGACTCCGAGTGTTCAGCAATGAGATTGGGTCCCAAATGGTCACCGATAGCTGCTTGGTTTCGCTTTGTGGCTTGATTCAAATCCGAGTCAAACAGGTTGCTGTGAACCCGGAACTAATCCTGCAAGAAATCAAGTTTCGAGACTCATGGTCTGTTGTTTCGCTTCTTTCTCACCCAGTGATGGACTGTATCAGGCGACATCAAATGAGCCTCACCCAGATAATTCTGTTGAGTGGTGGAGGGAGATACGCTTTGCGGAGACACGACCTCAGTGTTGGATATGAATGCTTGAGATCCACCATAAACTACCGCCTTACTGGCAATCAATGCCGGCTCCACCAGCAATCTACACTCTCAACCAGAAAATCCCCCCAGGATGCACTGTCGGATTTGAGAGACACCGAGCCACCATTCCCCCGGGAAGTGTCGGACGGATGTAGGTCCAGCAACTCTGCGTTCATTGTCCTTTGTTATGTCATATTCTTTTGACAATTTCAAAACACAAAAACTTTGATGTGAGGTGTTCGAAAAGTTGAACAAAGCTCTGGCTGGGTTCTTCCTTTCTGACGTCGAAAAGGCAGCATTCTTGAAGCACGCGAGTCCAACAGCGCACACCTGTACCGTTTTGTTCAGAGGGTCCGCTGTGTGGAATATGGCATATTGATCATGTTTGCACAGACCTAATGCTTCTCCCTATCTTCGCATGTCGTTGTATGTCAGACCACGCCGCTTTGCGATAAGTTCTGGTGTGAACGGCAATTTCAATACCGAGACAGGGCAAGTTCCTCAGGAACAAATGCCACCGCAAAATCAATTGCGTTTTCTCTTGCTAGCCGCGGTTGTTCTTTGACAGGTTGATCAATGCAAGCGTACGCGCTCGTGTTTTGGGAATCGAACCAAGAAAAGAAAAATAGTGCAGGGGACAAATTTGATGATTTGGCAGGACAGAAAACACAGGGTTATGTCAGTTCAAATGGTTATGTGATGGCTTTTATGCTTAGAGAATCTCTTCAAAATAATTCTGTGCTCTCTGAGGACTTTTGAGTGCGGCGCAGGCTGACGGAAGTTTACGTTTGTGTGTATCCGCGACGTGCCTCACACACACGCCTCCCGCACGCACACACTCTGCCACTAAATTTCTGTGACTGTGAAAGGGTACTTAAACGTGAGTATCACTGACATGCAGCAGGCAGAAAAATATTTCGTATTGATCACTTGGGCATGAATTCGAGTTATTACGCGAACAAGAGTGTTCGATTTCCCAGGGGTCGCCAGAAACGTTTTCGTCACGCAGTGCTCACATTTCCGTCCCAAGTTCTGCAGCCGACGTGAACCATGGAGCTGACACGTCACACACAATGGGCCCTGCGTTGTCTGTGTGATCGTTTTTCGGGGCTGAAACCAAAACCAACAACGTTCAAAGCAGCTGAGCAGTCGTTGAGCAAAGCGAGGGTTATGTTTCCTTCAGGGGTTTCAGTTCTGGGGTTCGAGCTCTGCAACAAAACTCAAAATTTTCGCCATCAACACTTCATTTGATTGAGGTAAACTGCACTCAAACGTGGCCAGCTCGGTGCGCAGTGAGAACTGCAGGTGAGAAGACAGCGCTGCAGAGACCGCAGGCCAGAACACGCAGAATTAAATCAGGGGAGTCTCCTGGTGCACCCATAATGATGTTGCCGCTCTCATAAATCCAATTGGAGACAGAAGAAACTATTGCAAAAGTTGGCGGGAAAAGACAATCACTGAGCAAAATTTATGAGAGCCCACCCCAGGGAGGCAAAGTGTGAGGGTGATATGAGGGAAAGCAGAATGTTCTTGGAGGAGAAAGCAAATTAGTTTTACAATGCTGTTCCCTGAAAGCGCCTCTGTAGATCTTGCGCCAGACTCACAACTGCGTGTACTCCTGATGTCATGACAAAACAGGTGAAGCACAGCATATTTCTCCGAGACGGGTTGTCCGATACTGGTGGACCTTGAGTCCAAACGCTGCAACCAAGAAACAAATAACAAACGCAGAAGACCTTTGGATGAACCCGTCAAAACTCACTGACAAAAAATAACACTTGAGTTTGTGAACCTGAATCATGGATGTCTTGTTGAGAGTAAGGGAAACCTTCCTGAAAAATCTGAAGATGGCATGCATTTCAGTGCACAAAGAAAGAACGCAGCAACTGTCAATCGTGGATCACCTCACCTTGTACCTGGCGGAGATAACTCGAGGTGCTTCTGCACACAGCTTCGGGCAGAGCAAATGTGTTGCCTTTTTCTTCAAACACACGGATCGTAACTATACCAGCGAGGAGTTCATGCAAGGAGCCTGTCTCATGAGAACTATCACACACACTTTTGTGATGAGAATTGTCTTTCCATTCATCCTTCACACTTTGAATCCTTGTCGTCGAACACCAACGCTGATCCGCGCTTTTGAATGCGACTCATTTTTCTGAAATGCCACTCAGGTGATATGTGCAGCCGAAGTCGCTCAGAAGGAGACTCGCTGGCTTTGTATCGAAGCTCAAAGCAAAAACAGCACACGAAGACTCCAGTGGAGTCACGAAGCCCAACTTCAGAACTTGCACGAAAACATTGGGAGACAGCAGGGACGCTAAAAAACAGGATGACGAAACAAAGAAACTTTCAGGATTGGATGTTACAGAGCGATCACATGTCACACACCACAGACACACCTCATCCTTCTTTTGGTTGTGTTCACCGGTAAAAAGGGCTCACAAAACCGTTCAAGTGATTGTTCTGTGTCTTATTCGTCGTTTGGAACAGTTGTATTTATCTCTTTTGGCATTTTGGTCGTGCTTTGTTTTGTCTGTTCTTGTTTTATCCCACACGAGGTGAACAAGAATTCAGCATTGTTCATGGCAGCCCAATCCCATCCTGTCATGTCAGGAACCGTGAGAGACTTGATCTTCTTGTTGACATTGAAATCTCAGCTCCTCTTTGAGGTGAAGAAAGGTTTGTTTTGTTTTGGAATCATTCTGGACAACAGCTGTTTGCTTTGTTTTGCCACAGAAAGGGAAGAACGCTGTTGCTTTTGAAAAATTCTCGAATCGCAGCCAAGCAACCCGGGGACATCGCACCCACAGAACTTCGCCCAAGACACCGATTCTTGCTTTGTCCGTCTTGAAGCCAGTCACCAAGTTTGTTTGGAGGAGACGAATTTCACTGAGAAAAGATTATCCTCCATTGCACCTTGCATCTTGGTGGGTCTCTCGTCGAGTGTCCGATGTCCCGCTGATCAACACCTGCGTCCTGCAGAGAAAGCAGCGGATCAGTTTCATTCAAGAGTTGCCAGAGAAACTTTTTTCATCAAGAAAGTCATTATTCTTGCTGTTTGTTTGGCTTCAGTATCGTCGTAGCATGGCTTTAGAAAACGCAAACTGACGTCACTGACACAAATGAAAATGTCCACTGTCAAAATATTTCGTTGCCGTTCCTCTTGCAAGAAATCGAGATATTTTTCCTCTGTTTGTTCTTTCCAGCGACTGACGCGCCCACAGTACAAAAGTTGCCAATACAGTTTTACATTCAGCATCTTCCACACAGAATTTCACCTTTGCGTGAGGTGCGCGAAGAACTTGAAGCTGCAGTTCAGACACAAACGCGCTGGAGAAAGGCGTTTTTGAACAAAAAGAGGATGGCAGGGGTTGTTGCCCAGATCTTGATTTCCGCTCCCACCACTTGAGCTGCATCAAAGTTGTGACAACAGGTCTTCTTGTTTTCACATTGCAGTTTCTCTGCTGAATGAAGGTGAATTGAATTTGACTGAGTGAGGTTTCTCAGGAGAAATAAGCCACGAACAGAGCATCAGGAGCCGAGCTGTGAGGAAAACAATCTGGATTTGTTTTCTGGTTGCAACATCTGTCTTCCCACGGGCAAATTTTGTTGTTTTTCTCCAGCTCAATGTTTTGACGTCTGATTGCACAAGTTCTGAGGTTCGAGTGACTTTTGGTGACCACCACACGCGCTGGTCTTTTTGTCCAGCCAGGTAATACGTTTGCAAGACGAATGGAGCGCCTAAAGCAGCTCAGAGATCTTTTTCTGGCACGGAAGGACAAACGCACGTCCGGTTGAGTGAACCTGGAAGAGCAGCACCATTATGATATGGGGAGCGATATAGGAGAGACGCAGGACAAAGTGAGACCCTGTTCTGCCTGTCTACATCTAAAATTCTGTCCCTACTAAACCAGGTTACAGGCTCAACACAAAAATCTATCTTCTGCGCTGTGAAAGACAGACTGAGTAGTTGAGGTGAGCGGTTTGGAGTCCAGAAACAAAACATTAACTTCATACTTAGTCGAAGTAAACTCGAGGGAATTGTGCCGTCAGAGCCGGATTCTTTTGTTGCCCATGTGAATCCAGGTTTGTGACCTTCTGACCCACCCGTCACCACCCTCTGCGGAGCGGTTTCAACCGTCGTCACCCACCAATGAGGCAACAGTCCACAGCAGAATTTTTTTGTTTGAGTGAACAGTTTTTCTCGAAGATGTGATGTTTTTGTTCACAGTCACACCGAACCGTGGACGAGCCTCCAGACCAACCAATCAAACGGTCCGCCAGGCACGGGAGAAAAGGCCAGATTTCACCTTGCGATTAGGACTGCCTGTGTTGCCGAGTTCATCGACTTGCAGATGGACTGGTGTTGCTATCCGTGGCTCTTTTGTCAGAGGCAGACTCCTCATTCGGCCTGTTCAGCTATTCTGGACGGAATGCAAGGAAAACAGACTTGAGGCACCCTCAATCACTATCTAAAGCTGAACAGGGACAGCCACTGTCAGGGGTACACTTTTTTCAAAAAAGGAAAAAAAGACACGAAGCGTGACACAAAACAAAACCTCTGCTTTGCAAAGAGCCCCACCTCTTCCAAGAAAGGCGTGGATTCTCCCTGTCACTCGGTACTCTGGTGTCCCATTTATGCAATTTCTCTTTGTCTGCGTCGGATGTTAATCAGAGACAAACTACAGAACAGCAACAGAAATCATCCCTTAATTCGCAACAATTCTATTATTGTGTGCTCAAACGCGCATAACAACACAGCTCACTGCTGCCTGTGTGCTGAAATCTCCTCCCAGAGAGGCAATAGAGCAGTAACTACATCCCTGTTTCTATCGATATGAAATGTTTTTAAATCTCTGGCTGGGGAATTCAGGCAAAAACCTACTCGTAACGCAGTTGGTGAAATGTTGCATTTGACAACACGCAAGAGGATGGGTTCATCTGTCGCACGGACATGGAAAGGCAAAACAACGGTCCAAAGTATGCATTTATTTTTGGTCAGAGAATGAAAGTTATGAACAACATGAAGAAGAATCCAATATATTGCTCGTGAATTCAAAATGTTCAGATCTGTGGAGCAACCATGACAATGTTTGCGAACAATGCAAAAAGCGTTTTTGCGTTCCTCCACATTCAACCACAACAATCCAGATTCGATGAATGTCACACAGGCTCGTGCGCGAGCACCAAAGTTCAAACGTTCTGTTCCCTCACGTCAGATGTACCAGGTCGAGGTGGAGTCTGCTCGGCTTCAGTGGAGCCCTCCCGCTGTGTGCGCGGATCAGTAGCAGTGTGAATTATGCAGCCTTTATGCAACTGTACAAAAGTGGCGCTGATTTACTCCAGCGGCTGCCGTGGAGGCTCCAGTGGCCTCACACACAAAGGAAATCACTCAACAACAGCGAAATCCCTGTGTAATTAATTTGGAAAATCGCCCATTTTATGGTTGCGTTGGGAAAGTCTTCGGGGACATGGCCGCCCCCATTCCTCATTGCGAAAATTCTTGAAAGTGCCGAGACATGCCGAGCCAAAAAAAACAAGACACACGTTGATCTGACCAGACAAAAATCACCTTGGCTGTTGAGCTCCAAGCTCACCTGGTCAAACTCTGGCCGGTCCGATTTGGATCAGCCGTGATTCTGACCCACGTCTCGTCAAACAGTTGGAATCAGGTGTGGGACGGGCACTTGTTCTGGTCTTCTGTCTGCATGGACCTTCACAGTGTAATTTTCAGCACTGGAAGACCATGCAAAGCTTGAAATGGGGAACGACTCGTGTCTATGTCTCTGAATGAGTTTCAGAAGTGTGTGTGTGTTTGGTTTCCGTTTGGCTGCTTGTTGCGAGGCAAGTCAGAATGTTTTTTTACAAGGCACACAAATCCAACACGCGCGCGCACGCACACAGGTAGTGTACACATGGGTACACACGCACTCACGAAGAGAAACCCAAACACCTCGAACGCGAAGGACTAAAGAGTGATTGGAGAGCCAAACAAACAAATTACAGTCCAGTCTGTTCTTTTGGAACCAGAAGTCAACCTGGAAAAGTAAAATTTGTGGCGCTGCCTTGCTGTGTTTTGATCCGCCTGAATGCACGGGTTGGTTTGTATGCTGCTGGCCTGTAATGAACTCCGTCCGTCCGTCAGTTCCTCTCTGAGCGTACAATCACTGATTCAATACGACCGTCGTTGAAGATCAGCATTGGCCTGGCCTGCGGCTTTGGAACACAGGTGACAAGGCAATCAAACACACGGCACCCGCCGATGTGAGGAGAAAGCTTCATCAGGTGGTAGGATCATTCTCACCGGCGCCTCCGTCCTGAGTTCCTCGACCGGATTTGCCAGTTGCAATTCATTCGCTCACCAAGTTCTTTTTGAGTACGAATAAAAAGCTTTGATGTCGCTAACGATTTCCCTTGTAAAGGCATGGGGCTGACCCTGAAACACGGCTTTTGCAGATACTTTTAAACGGCAAGAACTGGGGAAAATTCAGCTTGAATTGGAGAGGTCTGGAGTCTTGTGAGAGATCTTGTCAATGCGTGCAATCATCATATGTATCGACCAAGCAAAACTACTAGGTCACTGAGCAATCTTGCGTTGAGAGAGACCTGTCGCGAAAGCCTGGCCCAGTCAGGTCCTTACCTCGTAAAATCAACTTGGCAACCGGAACTTCCTTGCTTTGTTCAGAGGAAAGCACGCAAGCACATAGTGACACTTTGCTTGTGTGTCTCCTGGTCATGCAGTGACCAAAGTAAACTCCCTTTCATCTGTCTCTGCTTTGAACGGTGATTGGACCAAAACTTTGCGTGAACTGAGACCATTTGCTGGGAACCACGTCCATCACATTCGTTTAGAGTAAATAAAAGCTTGTTCGTGTCAACACAAGGAACAGGGAGAATTTTTCTCTTCTGCGCTGCCGACTCTTGAAACAGCTTTTGTCACAACAAAAGTTTGAAAGTCAGAAACAGTGGACACGTTTTGAAAGTATGTGCTGCCATTCTCCTTGAGCAAAGGAGTTGGTTTGGGCATCCGTTCTGAGACCCAGCTTTTCACTGTGTGATTTGTGCGAATGTCCGTGGAATGTCTTCCTGGCTGCACGAAACAGCGCACGGCAGGTGATTTTGTGTACATGCGACACAAGTCAGCGAACAAAGAAACAGAAGATGGAGAATATCATAACATCTTCCGACACCGAAAACAAGACACGCTGCCAACATTTTAATGCTTATGGAAAAGGAAGCAGCTAGCATGTCCGCTGGGGAACCAGAGTTGGGGCAATTATTTGTTTGGAGTACCGGTAGATATCCGATGCAAAGTTGGAGGTTCATCGACCTCGCCTCTCCCATTCGTGATCTGATGACATGACGTCAGCTTCGTTGTCACGGCAATGCTGGAGTGAGCTCTGTGCTTTGTTCCCAAATGTTTTGGGGTCAGGGAGTCAAATCTGTAAGTTTAGTTATCAAGCGCGAGAGAGATGCTCATCTCAGTTGATGTTTTGCCTAAGCTAATTGGAAAGGACCTTCCTTGCAAAAATCAGATCATTTGAATTGCGGCTGCTTCTTCCTGAGTGAACAGGAAGACCTGGCGCTGCACTCCTGGAAAAGTCAACTATCCTGTGCCCCAACAGGAAGACTCCAATCGCGGACAAATGAGTCCAGCCCAGTATCAGATGAGAATGCGGCTAACAGTCTGTGTCTTTTCTGCAATGTCGGAGACTGAAATGTATTCGAGCATGTTTTATTCCCGAGACAGGTGCAGCTGTGCTGTTCGCACCTCCTCCGTGCCGTAGGCTCTTGTTTCTCTTGCAGACGGACGATACACGCTGTCCAAACTCCACGCAGGTTTGTGCGCAGCTAATCAATGTGAAAACAGGAAGGTCCACCTTTGCTTGACTCAAAACCCACAGAAAAGTGCTCCACCGTGTGACCTGGGTGCAATAGCGTACAACCCAAACCAAGAAACTTGCAGCGTCCCATCTCTCCTGCTCGTCTCCCAAGGAGCAGCGAATCTGGCGCGGCGCGACGCTCCGGTTTGAGAGTGGTCGGCCGCCCCGCCGGGCTCAGGTCCTCGGCGCCGCCAGTTGTGTTGCGGTTGATTGCCGCGACACAGAGGCGCAGGAAAGGTCACACCTCCCCAGATGCTCCTGTCCCGCCGTTTTTTGCAATGCTGTCCTTTTACGTGTCCTTCTCATTTCGACTGAGGATGAACAATGACACATTTTCTGCGTGCGAAATGTGTCCGAGTTTTCCCCGACGAGAGCGTTTTGTTCCTCCAGCAAAGTATTTTCGCGGAAAAGACAATGGGCTTCATAAAGAACCACAAAGGCTCGTGTCCATGTCAAGTTCTGTTCTTCCACACATAAAATGTCAACCTTCCATCATTCGAATCCACCCTTAAAATAGCCGAAAAGCAGCCATTCCTTGAATCATTGATGTCCTGATGAGGCCCCGTGTTTCAGAGCAAAGGAATGGACGTTTGTTTCACAGTGGTCAGTAACCCTTGTGCTGTGAGTCTCAGTCCACGAAAAGCAGATATGTTGTCTTCCTCCGTCTGATTCTGGACTCAAGGCTAAGCTTGGACCTGTTAAGTTTCATGCAGATTTCTGTAATTATCAAAATATCAAGGTTTTCAAAAAGAAACGGCTAAAACAAATTAGCAAGCATAAGATTCCTTCATTTGTGTTGTGTGATCACACCTGACCACCCTTCGTCCCAGGAGACCTCCCTTTGGATACGATAGGGTTCTGCAACGCTGCATTTACAAAAGTCTCTCGTACAAAAGATCATTGTTGCAGAAGTGAGTTTACACACTGAAGAAAAAGTTTCTGTTCTGTCACACAATTCTTTTCTCAACCAAAGGTCTCGAAAAGTCACCATGTGATTTCACAGGAACCGTTTTTCTAGCGTGAACCGAAACAGCAGCAGCAAGTTGCAAAGCACAGCGAGGCAAAAGTACAACCCAGTAAAACCCCACAGGAACCAAAAATACAACCTCAACATTTCTTGCAAGTCTAAAAATTGAGAACGTCTCACTTTTTTGTTCTATTTGGCCTTGAGACCACTTCTCTCCATTGGAACAAGATTTGGGCCCTCCCATCTGCAACCACTTGTGTTCAAAAATCTATCTCCCACCACATACCTGGTGGCCCTCAAGATGCACAACAGTATCCCAGTGGAACAATGGTTTGAGTTCAAATTGTTTTCTGTTCACTTGTACACACACACACACACACACACACACACACACACACACATCGTCTGTGCTACCCAAGGTTCTCAGTGGCGCTTGGGGACAGACAGGCCCAGACCCAAGGCTCCAGTTTGCATTGTGACGGTGAGATGTGCATCCCAACTGACTTGGGAGATCGTAAACCGGGGACGTGCGTGTCTGGCAAACCCCGACAGCTGGTGAAGATGCGGGTCCTGTCTCTCTGGTATGTTGTGTCACAGTACGAGATGGTTGTTTGTGCCCGTGGGTTCAATTTTCGAGGAACTATGCGCAGTCTGGCTCGCAAATCTTTGAGGAGACGGTTCGTTCTCAGACGTGTGGCCTCAGAACCACCATGCAGGGTGACTTCTGCGGATTCAGTGTCCTTCCAAGTTGACGTATTGGAGCATAAACCAGTCAAAGTGCTCCAGCAAACACTGCCTGAAGCAACCAAAACCACACGCACTTGCCAAACGACAAGCAATCTAGAGGACACAAATTTTATTCCCAAACAAGAGGGGGCAAGTTTCCTGTTGCTCGTGGAACACCATTAACCATGCATTCAGTGAGCTCAGACAAGCTTTTATGGATTACTTGGCCCATCCAAAGAGACTTATACCGTGAAATTGGGTTGTTTTCAGTCCTACATGGCAGAAGATCCTTGTCTGAGTGCATAACTGCGGATTTGAAAGGCCATGAATCCGTTTGTGACATTTGACTGATAACGTTGTCACTGCTGTTGGAAAGCTTACATCAGGAGAGTAACTGATGTGTATTGCAGAGATTTGCAGGGTAAACAGAACCACCAAATTGAAAGTACCGTGACCACTCGTGGTATTTGTCTTCGCAAAACGGCCCACCCAAAGAGACAGGAGAGCACGCCCAGTTTGACTGCTCAATGAACCTGCAATGTGCTTTTTCTGCTCATGTGGTGCAGCACCTGCCCAACAACGTTTTGCTTTAAAACAGACATGCTCAAGGCAGTCAAAGGTTGCGCAAAGTGAAAAGGTGAGATTAGACCGACGCTTCTGCTGCACCCTTGGAGTGTTGTGAAGCTGATGCTTGTCAGTATGATTGTGGACCTGGGGGTACATGTGATGATCCCAAGAACAGTAGACTTCTTTCCTTCATGGTTCCCACAATTGACAGTTCCAAGGAAGTACAGCAGGGGTGTTTTGGCTGTCCACTAGGATTTTCATGGACAATGCAAAAAGACCACATCTGTCAACTTGCGCGTACAAGCCGCATCAAAAAGAGAGAAGACTTCTGTGTTCAACATCCACATCCATGCGTGCACCAGCGGCACGTCCCTGATCTCCTGGGAGAATGGTCAGCTCTTTGATCAAAAGCGTCTTTTGTCTTGATGTCTTGAACTGCAAGGACATCCGGGACAAACAATGTTCACTTCCTTGTGGTGAGGACCACTAATACAACAAAAAGACCACTGAACCCAAAATTTCTGCCAAAAACCAGACCCACAAAGCAAGAACAAGGTCGCTTTCGCTGAAGCTGAAGCAACCGGAACAAGTACCGTTCAAATCACCCAAAACGCGAGTCACTGCAGTGCTTCCCTTGTTGATTTCGTTCGTCCTTCCCCTTGGTATTTTTCATTAAGACTTCTGCTGTTGGTGTGAGTATCGCGTCGGTTTGTTGACCCCCAAGACGCACGTGTTTCCGGTCGCCTTTGTGTGTCATCCCGTGGGAACAGGGAAGATCTATGTGCACTCCTTGGACCTGGGGGAGGCAATTTGTCCTGGATACCTCTGGCAGATCTGGAGAGTCCCTGCCCCCTCGTGAGTTATTTGCGGGGGTCAAACAGAGGCGCACTATCTGCTGTCAGAGTGAAGGCTCCTAAATAGGGTCCCCCGCGAGAGGAAAACGACATGTGTCGCCAAACACAGCTTCCTGTGATTCGGTCTTTGTTGACAGGCGGGCAGGATTGCGTTTGAAAGAAAACAATTTTGCTCCACAAACTCGGAATGTTTTCCGTGCTGGTGTGTTGGGTCTGGTCCTCATGAGTTGTGATGATTTGTGATGTCAAGTACACAGACGCAGGTCCGCAGACTGAGACGGGAGGATCAGTGGACCGACAGAGCAAAACAACGTGGTGGCACCAGTGCAGAACACTGTTCTTGCGTTTGAGTAACCAATGCCACTTTTGGAAAACACAGACAGGAAATAACCTGAAGCTAGATGCTGGAATTCAAGCTGAAAACGATTCCTGTGTCGTGTTTCGTGTTGGCATTAAAGCCTGCTGAAAGGAGCTGGAATACGACAATTTTCACGACAAATGACACATTGAAAAGGGTGACCTTTCAACGCAAGAAAATACTGGTGCGAACAGAACTTTCCACAAGACATTCAAAAGTGGAAACTATCGATCTTTAAGCAGTCTGAAAATGTCCTTGCGTAGTGCCACTTTGCAGAAGCACACACCATGTTGTACTTCATACAAACAAGTGCTGTGAAGCAGAACAAGTTTGGGCAAATGAGTTCTCTTGTGGTTCTCTCGCAAGGTCTTCAGGCCCACTATCTGACAGCCTTTCGGTGCAGACTTGTCAAATTTCTCTGCGATCATCAGGACAACCATCATCCGGTTGTCTTGCCATCCAATTGTTCTGCCCCCTCCACACATCGTGCAGCTACAAACAAGAGGTTCAGCAGCACCACCAACTGGGCGATAACTGTGCGAATGAATTGGTCTCAGATGTGCGGAAATCGGTCGTGTGAATGGAGTCCAACAGAAAGACGCAGTGTGGCCTGCAAAGAACGATTGGAGTCTGGGGAACCAAAGGCCGCGCCGTGGACTATGAAGCCAGCAATCAGCGACTTTGAAACAAGACAAGAAGCGTTTCGTTGCCTCTGTAAAACTCTTCGAATGACAGTTGTGTCCTCTTTTTGTCGATCACCCTTCACGGGAGTGCTCTTCGTGTTCCACAGACTTTGTCAGGTTGTTGGTGTCGAAAACGAATTGGTTCCTTTTCCCAAAACTTCATCACCAAGATTTCGTCTTTTGTGTCTTTTCAGGTGCGTATCTCACTCGCTGCTACAGGCAGCCCAAACGCAGAGGATCGTCGAACTGTCGAACGGTGTATGAGAAGGTACTGTCACCCGTGATAACCCAAGAAGGACGGAGATCACGTTGACAACAATTGTTTGTCTGGTACACATTTGTATTGTGACACCACTGTTTCTGATCTGGTTTGTTTGCGTTCGAACCAGAAACTACCAAACTGCAAGTTGTGTGGAGCTTGGTGACCATCGTTTTCGTAGAACACAAACGAACACACAACATCCCAAACCTGGTTCTTGCGCCCGCTGAAAAGGCAATATGTGTGGGACCTTGCCAAAACCCCACCCTCTCAGCCTGAGGAAGGGTACGGTGTTCTTGCTCGCCCAATGAATAGCGGTTGGAATTGAGCTCATAACACAAGTCAGCAAAGAATAAACTGCATTTGAGAGCACTTTTGGTTGATGATCCAGTTTGCTGGACAGCGCAACACTCCATGGCTCTGTGTGTGAGGCTGATGGAGGATAAAGCACACACCTGAAGAGACAACAATGTTTGAGTTGAACGAATTGGGTGGGATTTCCTGGATTTAATATTTCCACCAAAGTTTGCGCCTGTGGTGAGGATGACTTTCAGATCGTTTGACAGTGCAGTGAGTTGCCATCTGAGATCAGAGGAGAATAATCAGAAGAGCTTCAAGAGGCGAAGCCTGACAACGCAGTGGATGTCACGCGCGCTCAGACCTGCCGTCTCTGCGCTGACTGCTGAAGGAGCCCGACTGTGGGGGGACCTCGGGTGCCTTGATCCCCCACGGCACGAGCACTGCAACCATTGGGGAAGGTAAACACGGTCAGCTCATGCAGGAGAACCGCACGAGTAGAATATCCCTATTTTTATGAGACCAAGGTCTTCAAGCTCAACCCTTCTTGCGGATACACAAAAACTCCTGCGAACCATGCTCATTTCAAACGAACTCTGGCCTAATCCCCACTGAAATCTGACGCCTCTTGCAGCTGCAGAGTGGAGCTTCTGTCGAGTGGATGCCAAAATAAAACTGAAGGCAATTTCTGGTCTTCACTTCACAAGCACCTCCACAAGCACACATCTCAGTGGCTCTGGGAACGTTCGTGTCTTGTGATCAGTTGGCATCAGTATCAGACCGAACAGAAAGGTTCGAGTGATCACGAGTCTGCCGAAATCGTTGGATCAAGTGGCAGAACGATTCAGAGCTTTTCCCTGCCTGAGGCACCAGCAGTTTGGCATGAGATTGAACGAATGATTTGCCTCAATTTCTGCTCGACTTCCCGACGAAGAAGTTCTGGAGAAGCTCGCCGTGACCTCACACACTCAACCGAGCAGAAAAAAGCACGAAATGACATTCAATGGGTGCTTGTGTAGTCTATTTGCAAAACGGGTCAGATCGATCGGAAAAGTGATACGAGGATACTTGCAATTCCAACGTTCGAGTGAACATGTTGTATCACCTTTGCGTCGGCATTGTTGCACTCATAACTGTGTTAACTGGTACCAATTTTAGGGCAGAAAGGACACAAACCAAAGGTGATAC
>JAAUXT010008243.1_pt1 | contig 24502 bp, 35 predicted proteins | sample 7278171 | NCBI WGS metagenome assembly JAAUXT01 (sample SAMN14350112, study PRJNA611818) | marine sediment metagenome | isolation source: surface marine sediment (1.8m) | place: French Polynesia: Moorea | collected 2018-08
GGAAAATATTGAAAAATGAGTGCCTTACCTACAGTGATTCAGATTTGCATTAGTCAAGCTGCCTCAACCACACAATCAGGGATGTGTCAGGGACAGATTTACACTATTACGCAAGGAAAAAATGCTGGGACTGCTACAAATTTGCAAAAAATACCCCAAACACGTTTTTGTCCATATCTTCGCTCCTAATTGACCGATTTTCATCATTCAACTTGGAGCACGAAGCTGAGATCGAGCCCCACCTGTTGGAATTGGTTCTGAAGGTTTCTGCCACTAGAGGGCGCCGTACGACGTGTGCGTGCGAACACACACACACACACACACAATTTCTCAAGTTCCAACTCCATGTGGTGTGGTGAATCTAAACCTTGAACACTGGTAGATCTATTTCAACTTCCTGAACAGTTGGTGTGGTGAATCTAGACCTTGAACACTTGTTGCCCACTTGCCTTTGATCTTCAGTTGGTGTGGTGAATCTACTTTCCTTTGATCTTCAATTGGTGTGGTGACCACGCTTTCCTGATTGCAAATGGCTGATGCCTGCGAAGTGATGACGTGACCATCCGGGTCCGATTACCGGACTTCCTTGTTCTTGAATCCACCCTGATGTTCTCGCACAATGAGTTATTGACTGAGCATATGATCATTGCATCCTGTACACATGTACACTCAATGGTGACGAAGTTTTGCCCGTTTGCGGGTGAATTCATGCTCAGAAAAAAAGAAACATTCCAGTTATTGGTGCACTGTACCGAAAACAAAAACACACGATTATGTGTTGGTGCTGTGATTCCCTCATCGGTTATCCTGCACAGCTGAACCGAAGGTGCACACGTTCATGTTGGTTCGTGGTGTTTTTCACTCAAGTTTTTGTTGTGATATTTTTGTCGAAACATTCTTGAAAACGTGTTTGTTGTACATTTTTTCAGAAATATAGTTCCTGTGCACAGGCAAAAAAATGAAAACAAAGATCTTGTTGTTGGCACACAGCTTCGGAGCTGGCGTCATGTTGTGCTTCAATGTTCAACACGAGGACTGTATGGCAAAGTAACAGATAGTTGCCAATGCCAAAAGATGTGATTGTTTTGTTGGGCATGTCCCTTTTGGGGCAAGAGCAGTGTGGTTGGAATTGAACACTTTTTGATGGCCTCGTGTTCACTCTGCTGGAGCACCGGTCTACAACCATTCACTTCACACCATGGTTGTCTCGCGCTGGGCATCCATTTGGCCCGATACCAACACTAAGGTGAGTGGAATTCATGTCACTCCACAGCATCACCTCCCCACCCCACCCCCCACCCCCCTCTTCGTGTTGAGCTGTTGACAGTCCAATGTGTCCAATGTTTTATCATGCCCTTGCATTTAAGATTTTCTTTCAATGGACGCGGTAGATATGCGTGTGCCGAGTAGCATCCATCCAAATTTATGCCAAATGGCTGACGTCGCCCCATCACCAAGTCAGGGGCGAAATAACGCGCAACGAGTTTGCGCTCTTTGGTCGTTTCCCCGACTGAGAAGTGGCGGGAAGCACGGCGTCAGCGGCGACATCTTCCGTTCGTGTATCGTAACCAAACAAATATGGCTGCCTGCGGAGTACGACCTATTTTTCTCGCGTGTTTTTAGAAAAATTGAGATGTAAAAAGTTTATCTTGCGAACTGTGAACTTGTGACGACTGATTGGCTGGCCTTGACGAAAGAGTCGCACCTCTGACCGGTTGTCGAAATGGATGTGGACGAGGAATCGGTCCGCACCTTGATGAACATGGGGTTTCCAAGCGAAAACGAAATACGCAAGGCTTTGCGTATGTCCAAAAATGATCTGAGTGAAGCCGTGGCTATCTTGACGGATGAACACCCAGCTTCGACTTTCGACACGATTGACGACGTCGAGATGCGGGAGGCTGACAGGGGTTCGACTCGACCCACGGTGTACGGTCCTCCGACCCAACCCCCTTCCTACGACCAGGTGGTGGAAAGCGAAACTGTCAGCCCAGTGAGTCGACCTGTCAGAAACTTGACAGGACTTTGATTGCTTTGTACAGTGGAATGGAATGAAGACTGTATTGTTGAAAATTGTACGATCTGCACTCACTGGTGATGAAACCACAAGTTGTTCCCAATCACTCAGTTGCACCACACCTGTCAACACGATCACTTTCAGGGTCAGAGAGACGCAGAGAGTGGAAGCCAGCAGGGCTCCCCCGAAGAGGATGAAAATTCGCTTGAGTTTCCCGTGGCCAATCTGTACGAGTTGGAGAACAGGGTTTTCACGGAGTCGTGGTCAATTCCGTACAAACGGGAGGAGTCCCTCGGGAAGTGCCTCGTTGCGGCAGCTCGACTCGCACAAGAAGGTGAGACTTGCAGATTGCAGCAAAATCAACTTTGCCGTGCCACCATTCAATTCCAGGACCATTGAAGTGCTGGAATCATTGGAATCGTGACGACTGTGTCCGTCGCTGACTTTAAAATAATTTAGCGAGGTGATTCAGAATGGAAAACTTGAATGCCAACGTTGCCTCAATGTCAACATCGGTATTTCAATGAGTCAGTTGACAAGCAGCACAGTCAATAGTGAGGTTTTGCAGTGCTAAACTTGAACGCCAACGTCAGCATTTGCCTTTCCCATATCTTTTTCCAAAATGAGCTCAATAACTTTGAAATACCATTTGCCTGCCCCATCTCTTTTTGGAATGCATCTCTCAAATTCAATGATATTTGCCTTTTTGCACCGCAGTTCGCGTTGTGTTTCCGCTGACGACTTGGGAGATTGACCTATCTCTGTTTTCAGGTTTATCAGACAATGATCAGCATTGTCGACGCTTCTTGGACAGATGCATGCCCGAATCCTTTCAAAAAGTGAGTCAGCAGCTCATCAGTCACAACAAATTTGTTTCTTCTTCTTGCCAAAGCTACTTGTAGAACTTTCCGATTTACTTCTTTTTTGCTTGATTTGAGATAAACACGTGTCGCTCCACATCACCTTTGCATGAATATTGCAGTGTGATTCACAAATTTTTTCCTTCGCAGTTGCTGACTGCTGGCGCAGTGCACAGATGGGGTCCAGAGATTCAGGAAGGAATCTACAACATGCTTCAATTGCTCGTCGACCTGGTCGCCACCAGACTCAAATATTCTCCCGTGCCCACTGGGCTGTTAGAAGTTCTCACTTTGGTGAGTTTGTCAGAAATTGCGGGAGAAGAAATGCCAAGGAGCATTTGCTCTTTCTTGACTTTCATTTTGATGTCAATGCCATTCGTCAATTGTGGTAGAAAGCCGATAGTTCATCGCAGCTTAGTGCAATGATCTCTCTCGCAGGCTTTCAATCCAACGACAGAGTTTCAGACCAAGAACAAGACTCGTCGTGCAGACAGAACTCATTGGGAAGAGGTGTTTGGCGCGGGAAAGGCGTTTGCCTTGAGCCCAGCCGCAAATACTTACAAGGTCCGTGTTCAGAATTATTCTTCAATGACAACTGAAATATTTGTCGTGATGCCTGCGTGTTCGGAACACGGCGTGCGAGAGTGCTGTGTTATTCACGGCCAGAACAACACTCACGAACTTTGTTTCATTTCTTTCACAGCAGGAGTCGTACGGATGGCTGACAAACATCATAAACAGAGTGAGCGTACAACACATTGTCTCGTGAAAAGGATGTTGCCGCGTCAAAACAGTTGATTCCGTCCCGTGTCAGAACTGTTGGTTGATGAAGGTTGCAACATCCTGCGTGTTTGTTTTACTTCAGTTCGCGGAAAAGGAAGGGTTCGAAAGCATCAAAGAAAGACTGGAAGAGGAAAACATCGATGCTCCCGTGAGTCCAATCTTTCAAGAATACTCTGTTGACGGCAGCGAACGGCTCACTGGTGTTAGCACCACAACGATAATGGAGAGAAAGCGATGTTGCTCAAGTGATCCCAAAGTGCCCGTCCCCCCAGTCATGGCAACTCCGGTGCAATTGCTGTCAATGTGGTTTCAGGTGATGTCTGCGCTGTTCATGCCGTTCGGCGAGTGCGCGGAGTTGCTCAACACGAAGGCGGTGCAGCCACTGCTCGCGCCCGGCATGGAGACGGCCGTGCGCTACGTGCAGAAGCTCTCCGACGATGACCTCAAGGACAAGGTGCGCTGCCCTTACTGGAGTTCTGATCCGCTGCACCAGAGTGCTGACGAGTGCTGTTGCACACGACGCCTTCCAGCTGAAGTTCACACGGACACAATACGATCAACGTACCCTGGTGAAATGAGGGGTGTTGTGGACATAGCAAGATGATCCTGAACGGGAGTGCGTCAAAGACATCACAGAAAATGAGAAACAATGCTGGGTCCAAGTTTTGGCTGCCTTGGCCTTGCCTCTTTATGATTAATTTCAATAAAACATGTCAACATTCTGTGCTTTTTGTGGATGGATTTCTATGTGATTTTTTGTTTGCAGAAACTGGGGTGTGTGAGTGACCTATTGGCGACGATGAAGCTGATGTGTCTCCACATGTGGCCCAACGAGGTGCGCAACGTGGACGACCTGCGCCTCGAGATCGCGCTGCGCATGCTCAAGTCTCCGCACTTCAACGCGCGCATGAACTCGCTCAAAGAGGTGAGTCAAGTTTGCTTGCAGATGACTGAGCGATCCCAGCTGTTCAACTCACCAGAAAACGAAATCATGTCAAACGGTGGCTGGCTGTTGTGCACAGGTGACGAAGCTGATCGAGGACAGCTGCAGCACCAAGATCAGCAAGACGGCCATTCAGCACGACAAGATCCTCGACTGGCTCGTCAATAACCGGGTGCTCTCAATCGCGCTCGAAGGTGCGTTTGGGTTCTTGTTGTACGGTGGCGTGCATAGATTTGACTGCTCAGACGGGAGCAGGTGGATCCACCGACTGTTCCTGCGAACAGTTTTCACTGAATTTTGTTTGTGCTCTTTGCAGGCAACATCGACCAGGTTCAGTATTGTGATAAAATCAAGAACATCGTCGACTTCTTGGGCAGCAAGCTCTCCATCGAAGAACTCACCAAAATATGGGCTATGCAGGTCACTTCAGCTTCTTCATCATGATGTCCACATGTGCAGTGTGTGGTGCCTCGGCCCATTCATTCATTCATTCATTCATTCATTCATTTCTGATGGATAGAAGGATGAATCGGTGGTGGTGATCGACAACATTCACTCCATCATCGTCGCCGCCGGAGGGAAGTTCAACGAGACGCAGCTCGAGCATCTCTTCGTCCTCATCACCGAGGTGCGTGTCAAGGACACAGGTCCGTCTGGTGCCTTGTCATGGAGGCAAAGCTGAATGACGTAACATCAAGAGACAGTTAAGCTCACGTCCTTTCAAGGTGATTTGAGGAGGCACTGTTGAAGGTCGCAAAATGCGACCTGAACAGTCCAACCAAATGACCAACAGGCAGCCTTAACCAAAAGTATGTGTACAGCAGTTTCATGGTCAAGAGAAATTTCAAATTTGGATCTTTTGGGTGTTTTTGAATTTGTATGGGTCAAAGATAATGTGGGAGTCAGGAATTTGTCAAGTGTGCATTTTCAGGTGTTTGAGGGCAAAAAGTTCAAATTTTTAGGGTCACTGAATTTTGGACTTTGCTGCACAAATCAGGCAATGTCTCAGAAAGATGAAGTATATATTGATGAAATGTAGTATATTGATTGGGTATTGGACTGGTGTTATTTGCTTTTTGGGTGATTTGAGGAGGTTGCACCATTGAAGGGCACTTGATAAAGCAACTGAAATGGTAGCAACCAAAATCAAAGCACCTATAGGCAGTGTGTACCAAAAGTGTGTGTAAACCTGTTTCATGGTCAGGATGAGGATAAATTTTGGATCTTGCAGGCTCCTTTGGTTCAATTTGGGTTGGGGATAATGCACTGGGAAGGATTTGGGAAGTTTGAATTTTTGGGTTCTTTTGGTCAAAAAGTTTGAATTTGAAAGTATGGAAAATATGGGGTATGAATGTAGAAATAGGCTCATATCTCAGAAAGTAAGAATATTTGGTGAAAGAAGTGTATTGATAAAATGTAGCATTTATATAGGGGTTTGAGAGGTAGCATTTGATATTTGATTTTTGAAAAAATTTTATTGCTTTGTAGGTGGGGTCAAAGGCAGGGTAGAAAAGGCATTTTTGATGGAAAATTTAACAATTGATATTGGGCAATTCTTTTGGTTAATATGTGGATATTGATGTGAAACAATATCAAAAAGTTCTATTTTGTTGATTTCATTCCATTTGGGTGTGTGCAAAATGAGTTCCAAGTTGAGGATGTTGAGTAAAATGGCAAGAATTTGGACAAAAAAAAAAGCAACTGAAAGCAGAGCAACTGAAATCAGAGCAACTAAAATCAAAGCAACCAAAATCCTCAAATCACTGTGAGCTCCATGAAGCCATTTTTTATTTTAGAAAAAAAAAATTGTAAGCAGTTTTTAGGTGGGGCCAAAGTTTGGGTATAAATTTGGGATTTTAGGAAAGTGTTCAAATAGATGTTTTACAAAGATTTTGGTTAGCTTTATGTGCAATTACACAACGAGTTTCAATGTATGGATAATTTAGGTGCATTCTAAGTGATAAAAATAATATAAATATGTGTTGAAAGCAATAATGTGTGCAACTGCTTGTTTGGGTTGCTGTGTTTAGGTTGCTGTGTTTAGGTCACTGTGTTTGGGTGGCTGTGTTTGGGTTGCTGTGTTTAGGTCGCTTCTCAAATCACCGGGAGCTCCATGGAGCTATTTTTTTGGGGGGGGGGGTCAATTGGCGACGAGTGAAAATCCTCTCCACGTTTCATGTCTGATTTTGAGTCAGCTGGTTGTGCTAATTGACGACAAAATGCAGAGGTGTCAGGTAAGGCTGCCGGCATCAGTGAAATTGTGTCAAATTACGTTTTTTGCATTTTGCAGAGTTGGAGCCAAAAAGAAAATGATCGAATATTGAAGGAGAAATTCCTGCACCTTTTGGGAAAGATTGGGAAAGAGGCGAAATCTCCAAAATCTGTTCAAAGAGTAAGTGCACGACGGACTTTTCCAGCAGACCTGGGCCCAACTAAGTGCAATACACGCGTGTTGTGCAAATCGTCCCTCAGTCCCAGTGTGTGAATATTGCAATGTGTTCTTTACGCTCCCCCATTTTGTCCAACCGCGTCTCGAGTTTTCGGATGTGAGGGTCACAAACAGTTCCTACTGTGTGGCTCACGCGCTTTTCCTTGTCTGCTGTTGTGTGGACAGGTTGCTTTGCTGGGAGTGGAAGGGGGGGGGGGTGGTAAAAAAAAAACAACGTAGCTAAACCAACTTGCAGGTTGGAAGGTAGAACAGAACAGTGCAAGAATTGTCCAAGGAATCGCATTCTAGTAGTAGGACACGCAGCTGATGTACACTTGCAAGTCTAGTCCGTTTGGAACTGGCTGAACGAGTTGTCAACCGGAATTAAAGGGAAGTGGTTGTGCGGCAGGTGTTGGAGGTGCTGTGGGAGCTGGCGCACCAGCCGGACCTGCCAACGGGGCTGGTGGAGGAGGCGCTCGAGCAGCATCTGTCCATCCTCTCCGACACCTACTCTGTCAAGGAGTCCGTCAAGAAGTCCTACGTCCTCAAGTGCGTCGACGACCTCCGAAAAGTGAGTGCGCGTCGCAGATTTGTCCACAGACCGATGTTCGTTCCAGCGCGTTGTGTAACGCAACACCACTCAACTGTCCATTTTTCCAGGGCACGTGGGTACTTCCAGCGCTACGGCAGATGTTGCAAATTTCCAAGAACATCACGAAACACACGTACAGCAAATCGGACAAGGTACAGAAATTTGACTTCGCGCGTGCGTTTTGTGAGGAAAAGTTCAGAATGAACAACTTTTGAGTCAGTTGAGCTTTTGAGGCGGTGATTTTGACAATTCGACCAAAAACAGAGGGATGACGGAGTGTTTGTGTTGCAGGGCATCCTTCAAGAGCTGCACAAATCGCACGACGTGATCAAGCTGGTAACTGGGAACCTGGTGCGGTCGCACGCTGCAGCCGTCACCAAGGCGAAAATTGGGCTCACCACCGACACCCTCACAGACGGGAAGTACACGCACAAAGACGTGAGTCTCTTTTCGTTCTGTTGATTCACAGAATGTGTCCATACGAAACCCGTGGATGAACGTGAAAGGAAAAGTGCAGGAAACAAAGAAACATGCAGTGAAATCGTTGAATCTTGACCACATTTCGTGTTTGTTATGTCACTCGTTGTGTAAGATGGAGTTTTCAGCCCCACGACTAGTCAGCATCGTGGGTCTGATCAATCGAATTTGTGACATTCGGATTCTGTGCGAGCAGGACCCTCGTCTTTTGCAAAACTTGTCCCGCCTTGTGTGTGCGCTTGACGACAGCTGTACTCAGGACTCTTTGAATCAGCAAAATGTTTGTGTGTGAAAAGTACATTCCCGTTCTCGTTACCTGACCTGGGACCTGTTTATTTTCAGTTCGTGATGGTGCACCTCAACTTCCTGCAGTTCATCCTGCAGGACGGGGCTCTCTACCTGCCCTGCAACCGCGCCAGGGAAATCTGGACAACGCTCATCTCCAACTCGGACGCCTGCTTCTGGGACAGAGAAGTCAGTGTTGGAGAAACTGACATCCCGGCCACGAAGTTTTGTGGTTTTGTTTTGCAAAGTAGATCAAGAAAACTTCCCAATGAAGTGTTTTGTGCCTCAGAGAGTCAGAGACCCTTCTTGTCGAGAATTTGTATTTGCCTTGGACAGTCTGTGTGACGGGCGCGTCTGTTTCGGTTGCAGACGGGCTTCGAGTGGTTCACGAAGGGGATGTCGGACCTGGAGCAGGAGACGCAGGCGCAGCTCTTCACCAAGGAGTTTCTCAAACTCCAGCCCAAGTCCATCACAACCAGAGGTTTCACGTCTTTTTTGAGTCTTCTTGGTCTGTTCTCGAAATTTTCCAGACCTTCCAGTGGGAGTGTATCGCAGTTGACTTGTGTCAACGACAGCTTTTTTCTCTCCAGCAGGATTTGCTTGCTTCAAATCGTTCTTCGAGAATGTGAATATCTACGAGCACAAACTGAAGAAGCCTGGAATGGTACGTTGCTCATTCTCAGTGGTAGTTTCGCTTCGTAGCCATCAGATGATGTGCAAGCAGTGTGCCCAAGACTTTTGTCATTTCTCACACATTTGAATGAGATGGTTTTGTGTGCAGGTTGTAGAGAAGTTGGAGTTGGCCGGGCTTGATTTCCTGTGGCAGATCTGCCTCGACACGCCCGACCCGATGATCGCAGAGTCGGCCATCTCGCTGCTCATGAACGTCAGCTACTCCAACATCACGCCCAAGCTCAAAAAGGTGCGCCGGTATGAACTCGTGGATTTGGTGAAACATTTGCCACAAAAGACCACAAAGGAAAACAATGAATCTTCACCTGATTGACTGTCGCCAAAGAGGACCTGACAAGGATTTTTAGATTCCGGTGAACCTGATTGACTGTCGCCAAAGAGGACCTGACAAGGATTTTTAGATTCCGGTGAATGTGCACTGTCTCTTGTCCACAGGATCTGGAGGGTTTGCACAAGAAGTTCATTGATGACTGCAACACCAGGCTGGAGGTGAGCTACCAGTAAAATTGAGTGTGACTCGAAGCCACCTCACGGTACCAAGGGACAAGCTCAGTCACAGTACAGCGTGATATTTAGTTTGTTCCGACTCTGGTCTGGCGTGTTTTTGACTCCCGCCACACGACGAGTTTCAGGCGGCGGTGATCCCGCTGTCGGCCGGCTCGGTGTGGGCAACTCTCTTCAAGAGCGCCACGACGGTCGCGAGTGCTCCCGTCGTCGCCGCCGCCGCCGCGCTGCCCTCGCCGTCCAGGTCAGTGAAACGGAGTTAAAAACAGCGACAATCGTATTTTGGTCGTGCCATGTTAAAGCAGTGAACCAAACAAATGCCGTGCGTCGAACGTGGAACCGAGGATGTCACGGACGTGTTGCACGTCACAAATGGAACACGCAGCATAAAAGCGTACGAGATGCTCCAACAAAGCGAATGATTCCAAGCTGACCAGTGACGTATTGTGCCTATTGGACGTCAGGGCAGATCCTCGTCACTGCAGCTGGGTTTCGTTGGCGTTGCAGGTCGTCGAACCTGCTGCGGATCGAGCGGCTGCTTCTGGTGGCGGAGCGCTACGTGCTGACGGTCGAGGAGGCGTACACGAGCGCGCGCACCATCTTGCCGCACGCCGCGTCCTTCCGCGGGGACCCGCTCTCGCTCTTCTGCACCTGCGAGTCGCCCAAGATGGACTTCAACATCAAGGTGCGGACGGAGCACAGGCTGTTTCTCGTGTTGGTTCTGCCAGTTTTTCACTGATAACGGATCGCGCAGTGCGCCCAAAGATTCACCAGTGTCGAGCCAGACTTCAGTCTTGTTCCTTTGCGAAGAACCTTTCAACAAGACAAGGGAGGGTGAAGGCAGAACAGCTCTTTGAATTATGTTTTCACATTGATGCACCGGTTGTTCGGATTTGTCAATTACTGCGTGTGCGAGACAGGCTCAGTCTTACTTGTGTTACCGTTGTTCCAGGTTCACAGCAACGAGACGATCGGCTCCGTGCGGCAGCGCGTCGCCAACAAACTCAAGTACAAGGCCGACCAGATCCAGATGGTCGTCAACGAGAAGATGGTGTGTTGACAAATAGACGGATCTTGGCTTGACGCATCATGTTGGGTTGGTGGGAAAAATGGCGTTTCTTGCAATAGAAAAATTGTTCTTGATCTGAAATGCGGTTGAATTGCAGCTGCAGCCGAGCAAGGATCAGAAGCTGGTGTCGCAGCTGCAGCTGGAGGACCACACGGCCGTCAGCGTGCGCGCCTTCACCTCCTCGCTGTCCGCCAACATGTGCCAGATCAGAGAGGTGAGTCGCCGTCGTGCGTCTCTGTTCAGTGAGGGGAGCCAGTCGAGTCAGGGCAGAAAAGGGTCAACAGGATTACGCCACAGTCTGGGCCAGCCAACTGGTCCACAGAATGAGAAACTTGCCTTGGTCTCGTGTGGAAGACACCTTTTCAAGCCCGCGGCATTTCGGCGAGCCGCGGGCTTGCAATTCAACAGCAAAGCCACTTGTCGTTTTCTTTGTGTTGTGCTGTGCGCATTGACGAGATTTTTGTCCCTTGCGTGTGCAGGACTACCCGACGAGTCAGAAACAGTACGAGTTGGAGCAGGAGAAGATGCTGCCCGGAGTCGTCATGGCGAAGGGCGGCCAGGTGTTCGAGATGCTCTACCGCCTCTCCGACCTCGATGAACCCAAGTGAGCGCTCGTTTTCTGACCGGCGTTCTGAATCTGATGTCGTTGCACGAGTTGGATCGTTTCACTTCACCAGGTCGTTGTGGCCGCTTGATAGGCTGTGTGTTTTGGTGCACCGAAAGTGAGTTGACTCACATGTTTCAGAATCACAAACCGGGTGAAGAGCCTCCTCTACCTGGTTCCCACTGACCCGGCCGTCAGCGACACGCTCGATCGCGTCGGTCAGAAGGTGAGTCAGACGTCACGGTCACCAATGAAAAGAATCGCGCTTTTCTGTGTGACAGCAACAAGTTTGGGAGTAGCTCTGGTTGTGCGATTGTCCCGTCAACCTGAATAGGGCGACGTCCGGGGCATTGTGCCTAAAAACCAAACTGCTCTTCTGCTTTCCGCTGTTCTCGTCTTCGTCTTGAGTGTTACTTGTGGTGTCGTGTACTTCAGTTGCTAAGGCAGCCGTCTCCTGACGACACCACCAACTCTAGTCCGAGGAGCAGTCCTCGCAAATTTACGCCCAGTCCTGTGCCGCCACCCAGCGCGTCAACTCGCCCCACGAGCATGCGAGAAGTTCTGCGAGGCCTGTTCGACGCGTCGGCGCCCGACATGTCCACCTTCAGAGTGCTGTATAACCTGGAGGTGAGTGGACGGGGAGGCTGCGTGCTGCTTCGAATTGTGCAACCCTTCCTGCACGTTTGTCTTCTCACTCAGTTTATCAAGAGTTGAAACGCCTTCATTGTGATCAAACTGATTTTCCTCCACACCAAATGTCTTGCGCTCCTCAGGTGCTCAGCAGCAAGTTGATGCCGAGTATCCGGGACGCGGGGTCGCTGTCGAGCGCCCGGGCCTTCTGTGAGGACTTCCTGGCGGCGGGCGGCCTCAGCCTCATCGTGAACGTGCTGCAGCGCGGCTCCGTGCCGGCCGAGGTCGACTACGAGACGCGCCAGGGCTGCTACTCGACCGCGCTCCAACTGCTGAGGTAACTGCACTGAATCTTCGTCGCGACCAGTTGCAACACGCGCTGGGGAGTGTTGCCGTTTTACTTGAACAATCCACTTTTCGTGATGTGAGGATGGCTCAGTTCTCGTTGAACTACACTGTCTCAGTTCTCACTGCAGAAGCTGTTCTAAAACTTAGTCCATGATTTCCCCGCAACAAAGTTTGAAACCAGGTTGTCTTTGAAGACCACAGTCGGTTTTGCCTGAAGGAATTGATTGGGAACGGACGCGCCATGCTGGGTGTTGCAGGAACCTGTTGTGCGGGTCGGAGTCGGTGCCGGGAGAGTTCGGGCGGCGGAACAGCACGAGCTCCGTCGGCTTCAGTGGACCCGGCTCCCTGGGTTCTTCCGGCCCCTCCAGCTTCGACTCCCCCATCGCCATCACCAAAGCTGTGCAGGTCTGTTGTGCGACGGACGCAATGTGGCACATCTGTGTTCTTGGTCATTGCACATGCCGTCCAGCTGGAGAGCGTGTGCACCTGCTGACCAGGCTTGAACATTCCTTTTGTTGCAGACGATGAGTGTGAGCGACTTCACAGACATGGTCACATCGTACATGCGGGTGGCGTGGGCAGCGGCGGCCGGGAAGCTGCACCTCGTCAGCTCGGCGCAGTCACTGCGCGACTCGACGAGCGGCTACAGCTCATCGAGCCGCAGCAGGCAGAGCAGCACAGGTACAGCTGAGAAGGGACAGAGTGAGAACGGGTCGAGGGAACCGGTCTTATCAGTGTTTGAAACATCATGTCTGTGAGACATGTGTTGCTGGTCCCAGTCACTCATTGGCCGGGTGTCGTTCGCTTTCTGCTTTGGGCTTCTGTGGAGCCGTGTCTTTATGTCCCTCGATGTCCGTTCACAGGCAGCACTGCGAGTTCGGGAAGCGACTCGGAGGGCAACTCGCTGCACGCGGGCGTCTGCGCGAAGCAGTCGACCGTCCCGCCGAAAGACGCGCACATCGCGCGGGAGGCGCTCGAGCTGCTCGTCACGTGTCTGCAGATGAGGTGTCAGCTGCTCGGTATGTGCCCGCACAGCGTTCTTCTGGCAAACAGCTGGAGTCGCCAGCTTCGCAGTTTGTCCTCGTTTCTTTGTGTCCAGTGACGTGAGGCTCAGATTCTCAGAAAAATGAGCGCGCAATGTTTTGCAAGTTTGTCAGAATTGACCATCGATGTTTGAGGGAATGAAGACGCTGCTTGAGTCTTCGTGACTTTGATGCGTGTTTTTCTGCTGCAGCGACGTTTTACAACCAGCCGTCCGTGTCCGACTTCATCATCGACATCCTCGTCGGGTCCGCGGAGAGCGACATCCGCGACACGGCGCTCGAGCAGTTCTACATGTTGTCGCAGACCGAGACGACGGGGGTCGGCGGCGCCTGGTCGGGCGCCTCGGGGCTGCGCGCCGCGGGGGACGGAGGCGCCGGGTCGGCGCCGACACAAACACCGCTGGCGTTCATGCTGACGACGCTGCTGCAGGCGCGACTCCCGTTCTGGGTGACGACGTCCACCGCGCGAGGACCAAGTGCCAGGTGAGACTGGACTGCGGAGGCTGGTGACGGAGGATCCGAATGGAAGAACTGCTTTGTCACTTCAACCTTTTGCTGTTCGTTCTGTTCAGTTGTGGGAGACACATTTTGATAGGGTTAGCACTGTCTGTGCCTGTGACAGGCTCTGCGACCTGTTGTACATTTCAGCCACCGTTGTGTTGAATTTTGATGCTTTGATGAAACGGAGTAGAATCTGTCAGAGAACTCGAGTTGAGCCGGCGTTGTCAGTTTGTCATGAGTGTTCAGAACTGAAGCAAAAACCTGGAGAACCTCTACTTTGCAGGCTCTTGAAGCAGTGCACGCAGTACTTCAATCTCAGATGTCGATTACTCGGCTACTTGACAAGTGAGTGCACACTCAGGTTTTGTGCGTTCGATAACGCTGAGTGCAGCAACACAGTTTTCAACAACAGCCACCGAGCGTTTGGAGAAAAAAAAACAACAAAACAACATGACCGCACGTGTCTGGTTCCGTCGTGGTAATTTTCTTCCAAGGTTGATTTCTGATGTCGTTTTGCACTCGCTGCAGAGTACGAGCAGAAGCAACTCGGGGTCACGGTGCACCAGATGCTGGACGACGAGCTCGGCTGGCTCAGCAACTTCGTTCCGTCCGAGAACCCCGAGGTGCGCGAGACGGACAACACGCTGCTCGCCGGCCACCTCAAACTCGTCAAGACGCTGCTCACGTGTGAAGGCGTCGACAAGACCAGCGTCGGTAAGTACCCGGGGTCTCGTGCGAAAAGTGACATCACAGGCTGAAGGTTTGTGAAGTCCGCTGAATGGTCACGATGATGTGCGGTGCTACTTTGTGTGTGCGCTGATGTGTCTCAATTTCGCAAGTTAAATGTCTCCCAGAAGTTTGGTCTGCGAGAAGCACCGCAGGAGCTCTCGCGATTTCGTTGAGAAAGTCACGAGGCACGAAGTGTACAACACTGGGCCAGAAATGGAAAAAGAATGTTGTTGGCAGATCAGAGGTCCAGTCCTTTCGCCTCAAGTTTTGTGCTTTGTGAATTGGCATTTGACTGAAGAAAGTGCTTCAGGAAACCACAAGTTTCAGGTCACTGTCCCATAACTTGACTGATGCAGCTGGAGTGAAGGTCAGTTGTGATGGTTTGTTGCAGGGAAGAACTTGATTCAGAACCTGCTGCACGAGTTCCTCTTCCCGGCGACGCGGCAGATCATGAGCGAATCGTCCAGCGAGTCGTCCAGCCTCGATGATCCGTACAACAAGAAGGACCCCGTCACCACCAAGTGAGCGGCATCCATGCTGCTGCGGCAGTGCTTTCTTGTCTCGATGTTCGCGAATGTTCCCTTTGTGCAGCCACCACGATATTTGGGGAAGTGGGGAAGTGCATCTTTTAGACACAGTTGATGGACACCACGCGTTTGTCGCTGCAGATGTTCGGACTCGACGTCTCGGATCGCGGCGTACGACGTGCTCGTCGAGTTGAGCGACGGGTGCGTGAGCAACCTGACGGAGCTGTGCCACGAGCTCATCAGCATGCACCACCAACACAACCTCGATCTTGCCAACGAGTGGGAGGTAGGCCACGCCTGCTCTTCGACGTTTTGGAGTTGTTGGTCCATGATGTGATTTTGAGGGGGGAAAGATTCCCGTGCAGTTGCTCCCAGCAGGTCACATAAGAACGCGTTGCTCAAGTCACTTCTTTTGTTCGTATGGTTTTTGTAACCAAGTCGAACAGTTCAACAAAGCCACATCGTCGAAAGAAAACTTTTGTGCTCACCTAAGTTTGCTTCAACAAGTTTTAAAACCAACAAATGACGAGGCTGACACGTGGCGCTGTCCGGTTTCAGTACATGCCTCCGGTGGAGGGTCGGGCGGCGGTCGGGTTCGTCGGGCTCAAGAACGGCGGAGCGACGTGCTACATGAACTCCGTCATGCAGCAGCTGTTCATGACGCCCGGCGTCGTCAAGTCTGTGCTGGGCATCGAAGTCGAAAACGTCGACGAGGACAGGTGAGCTCTGTCTTCAGGAGGTGCCCATCACGAGGAGGTGGGCTATGAGTTGTGTCGCTTCAAATCACTGCTGCCAAAACAACCCAGAAAAGTTGCTGCGAAAGTGATCAAAACCGTCAGTGTTGTTTTCTTGCAGGAAACTGAATCAGTTTCAGTTGCTTGACGCGTTCTTGTTTTGAAAGATGGAGAACGAAATGTTCTGCTTCGTGTATTCTGTTCGAAATAAATCGAAGGACTTGTCCTTGTCGTTTGCAGCGTTTTCCACCAGATGCAGTACGTGTTCGGGCACCTGCTCGAGTCGAAGCTGCAGTACTACGAGCCAGAGCGCTTCTGGAAGGTGTTCAAGCTGTGGGGGCAGGTGGTGAACGTGCGCGAGCAGCAGGACGCCTGCGACTTCTACCAGGCGCTCATCGACCAGGTCGACGAGCAGATCAAGGTCAGAACCTCGCCGACCGAAGTGCTGTCTCAGAAGATGCGCAAGCTGAATCGCGTCTGTTGCGATCACTCCTGCGCCGTGCTTGTGTGTGCGTACATGCCGTCCCTCTCCCCGTCCAGACGACCAGTTGTGTGTGTTGGCTTCTGTCTGGTTCCATCGCGTGTCAACGACGCAGAACTACCGTGTAGTAGGATTGTGGTAATCAGTCGTGTTGTGAAGAAAACTGGAATCTTGTTTCATGTTTGCAGAAACTGGGCAAAGAAGAAGTGTTCAAGAAGAAGTTCCAAGGGGTGTTCTCGGACCAGAAGATCTGCAAAGACTGCCCGCACAGGTACGATATGAGCGTCGTTGATTGTCGTTCGTAGTTTTCTGAAATTCCTGTCTCTCCGAACGAGCGACTTGCACCTTGTGTGGATTGAGAAAACAAACCACGAAAATGACAGTGACACCAGGTTTTTCCACACGATCGAAAATCTCACATGCCACATGACTTGTCCAGGTACGAGCGGGAGGAGGTGTTCTTCGCGCTGAGCGTCACCGTGAAGAACCAGACTCTGCAGGACTCGCTCGACCAGTACGTGAAGGGAGAGCTGCTCGACGGCGACAACGCCTACTTCTGTGAGAAGTGCGGTGAGAAGGTGAGGAGGACCGCGCCTGTGGTTCTGAGGGAGAAGGGCTGAAATCTGCTCTGTCGTGCATCGACCTGATGTCGTCACAAGTTTTCATTGAATCAGTCCAGATACTCGGTTGAGTTTGTTGGTTGAGGTCGATGAGTTCCATTCTTTCGGTTGTGATGAATGAAAACGCCTCTCACTTTGTGACTGGCTGCCGCTGAAGTGCCGCAAGTTTCACGTTGTGCCTGTACGTTTGTCGCCGACAGCGGAACACGATCAAGCGGATGTGCATCAAGACGCTTCCGCCGATTCTCTGCATCCAACTCAAGCGCTTCGACTACGACTGGGAGGCGAACCGAGCGCTCAAGTTCGACGACTACTTCAAGGTTCGGCCTCGCCGCTGATCAAATTTTACACTGAAAATATAAAATTGTCGGTGGTTCTTCAAATTCTCTCAATGTGTTTGTGTGCTGCGCTGACGGCACCTGACCTGGATAACACTCCAATTTCTCTGGCAGTTCCCGTGGATCTTGGACATGGAGCCGTACACGGCGGAGGGCATGAGGCGGCGCGAGGAGGAGGACGAGCTGCAGGGCGGCAGCAGCAAACGCTCCTCCGCCTCGCTCAGCATGTCGCAGAGCAGCAAGAACCTCGAGGCGACCACCGGCTCCGCCGCCATGGACCTGCACACGACGCCCACCAAGTGCCCGTGAGTGGCGAACATCTTTTTGCTCCCAGTCAAGCAACCAGGGTAATGTTGAGTGCAGCAAACGTGTTGGCAATACGAACCGCACAGAACCGCGTGTTTCTTGGCATCCGAGCAAAGCCTTCTTGCTTCAAAATCTCCGGACCACGATGAGGCTCGCCCCTCCATCCACAAGTAACGCTGGACGAAGAAAATCTTTTGCTGCTGCTTGGCTGCGGAAACTGTCGCCTTGCGAAGATCAAACTGCACACAAGGCGGCTTTCTGTGCTGTTCATGTCTGTCATTTCGAATCCTGAATCGCTGCTTCGTTGTTCAGATCGGCGGCGTCTCTCGAGGTGCTCAACACGGCTGCTGTGTCGCTCAGCAGCCACCAGATCAACTACGAGCTCGTCGGCATCGTCGTGCACAGCGGTCAGGCAAACGCGGGACACTACTACTCCTTCATCAAGGACAGGAGGTAACGCCGCCCGAACAGTTTTCTGGGGCCCGAGGGAATGAGCTGAGTACATTTTGTTTTTGGCGTGAGCATAAGTTGAATATTTGTTTCGCCAGAGAATTCATCAGAACTTGGAGGTATGTTATGAAAATGTTCCGAATTCGCCCGTCGTTTGGGGTCTCGTTTTGGTGAGATTTTGTGGTGCGAATGTGGCACTTACACAACCACCTGAAAGTCGACAGGAATTGGAAACTGGAACACGCCGATGTCGTGGAAGGTCAAATTCGTTTTCGTGCGCACGTGGTGTTTTGAAAGTAACAAAAGCCATTCAGTTGTCCACGAACAAGAGTCTCTTTTTGAAGAGGTAACCACCTCACCAACCCGAACAAGGGCAAATGGTTCAAGTTCAACGACACTGTGATCGAGGAGTACGACATGAACGACCAAGCGCTGGAGGAGCAGTGCTTCGGCGGCGCCTACAAGGCCAAGGTCTTCGACCACAGTGAGTGCCAAGTTGTAGTTTTTACACGCGCCAACCGCTGAGGCATTGGCGCGAGAAAAATGATGACATTTCGGCGTGGACCAGACCAAAGGATGGGGGGACACACTCCTCCACGCGCGTCAAACAGAACCATTCAACAAAGGAGGTGGTATCCTGCCCCTCTTTCCCCTGCAAAACAGAACTTGGGCAAAATCGGGCAAATTTTGAAATGCACAGCATGTTGCAAAAAGAATGGACAATGGACGCCAAGAAAAGACAACTGACATGAGCAACAATGAGAGCGACCAGTCATATTCTTCCACTCCTTCCACATGCAAACCCCTGATTCTTTGATCAAACTTTTGAGGCGTCCAGCGATGCAAACCTCTTCCAATGAAAAGAGTTGTCAAGCCCCCCACTGCGACACAGCTCAGTGAAATGCGGAACGTTGATTTTTTTCGCAGCGAGTTCGTACCCGGAGGATCGACTTCGCTACTGGAACGGCTACCTGCTCTTCTACGAGCGCGTCGAGGAGGTGCGCACGCCCGTGTCCGCCAAGAAGTCGCGCGTCTCGCTCAGCAAACGCAGCGTAGAGATGCCCGCCGCATCCGGGTGAGTGTGTGCGTGCCGTGACTACCTGCGGCACCTGAACCGTGAGTTCGGCTCGTCTGGTCGAAACCGCGTTCAGTGGCCGCAGCGCGTCTGTAACTTGTCTGCGAGGGGACATCCAATTCTGCTTTCCGATGTCTCACTCCACATGTCGAACTTCTGCGCAGTCTTCGACACATTTCTGAGCAATTGACTGACTGTGAACCAATCTATTCGGTCGCGCAGTGACGTGATTCAACATGACATCGGAAAGCAGAATTGGATGTCCCCTCGTAAACGCTCAGTCGTGTTGTTCTTTCCCAGGCTGCTGAAGCGGAGTTCGGACAGCTTCGCACAACTGGCCGAAATGGTGCACAAGACGGAGAAGACGGGGCACTTCGCGACGATGCCGGGGTCCATCCAGCAGGTGGTGCGCGAGGAGAACCTCTGCTTCATGAAGAACAGAGACGTCTATGACATCGACTACTTCCGATTCGTCAAGAAACTCGTCAACAAATCATCCGTGAGTTGAAGCGTGTGCCTTCGTTGAGTGTTCTGTCCGCACACATCGAGCCCCTGGAACATGAGTTTGTCTGGTCTCTTCGCACTCTGATTGTGAACGGTATTCGGCTGACCTCTCGCTGAAAGAAGACTGAACGTTCAGCTCCACAGCTCGTTGTGGGTCGATGTTTCAGGGTCAGGTGGGGAACGAGCACTACACGGAGATCTGCGTTCAGGCGCTGCAGCTCGGAGTCCACTTTCTCTTCAACACGTACTTCAGGACCAAGCGCAAACTCAGGTCAGTTCATGTTTGGCTGAAGCGAGTGACTTGTTCTGCAAACATGTTGGGGCACTTTGAACCCCATAACTCCTTCTTGACTGGTTCAAGAATGATATAACTGTGACCTCGTGTCCGCGCGTACTTTGCTCGTCCCTCACGGTGACCCGGATGTTCTTCAGAAGCGACATGACTGAGTGGGTGAGCGTGGTCGAGACGATCCTGCAGCGTTGCAAGGAGGCGTGCACGTGGACGGTGGAGTTCCTCAGCACCGAGGGACACAGCTACCTCAAGTGAGAATTCATTTCAGGGGGAATGCAGAACTGTGAATTGGAGCGAACTGGGCTGAGCAAGGCACAAACCAGAAAGCCATGCAAATCATAACTCATAATAAAATTTTGTTCGTTCCATTTGCGAAAATATGCCTGGGAAAACTGTTTCTGCCGATGTATGTCGGTGTTCTAAAGTCAGAAAATCTTGCGATTGCGCACACAGACAAGTGCCAACACCAGTGTCTTTTCTTGTTGTCACGCATTGTTCTTATCTGACCTTGTGACAGGCCTTTCCTGCTCGAGTGTCCGACGCGTGAGGTGCGGACGTCCTTCTCCAAGATCCTCGAGAGAACCATGTCCGGCTTCTTCCACCACGGCGGCTCTGCGGTGAGTTCGTCCACAGAGAATGGGCAGCAAGGCTTCCTCAAATGAAACAAATATTGTCGGCATGTTCGAAAAACGTCTGGGTGGGCGGAATCCAGTTCAGCATCAGTGTTCGAATTGCCTTTTTGGTGATTTGCACCGGGTACCGGTCGAGCACGAAGCACAACAGGCATGGTCTACCAAAAATTGTGTACAGCTGTTTCTCCCTGAGAATGGTATTCAATTGCGTTCATATTTGGGCTGTAGATTTGTTGTTAGGCAAGGACAAGGCATAAGGAAGGAATTTGATCAGAAGCTTTGAAACTTGGCAATGTTCCAAGTGCTCTTGTCTGGACTATTGACCGCAAATCATGCGAGGCCGGTCGGCCTATTTTTTTTATGAAGTATTCCTGGTGTTACAACAGTCTGGCCGGAATGTGTGCGCACCCCGCAGTCCGCCGTTCAGGCCACGCGCGTGTCCACATCGACAGGTATTCTTGTTGTTGCAGCTGCACAAGTGCTTCGACAAGTTGGTGAGCGACCTGTTACTCATGCTGAGCAAAGACGTGGCTGAGAACGTGAAGACGTGCAGCCAGTACTTCTGGCTCCTCCACATGTACGTCCAGATGGTACGTGTCCGCAGCTTCCTTCACTCGAGTCTTCTCGCGACAAGGCGTCTCAACGCTGGAATTTGTTTTGATCTGAGCAAAAAACAGTCGGCTGCAAGAAAAATGTCGGAAGCACCTCAGGCTGCTCGCAGGTGTTTCTTGTTGTTTCGTCGCTGTTTGTCTTGTGTGGTGTTTGAAACGCACGATACCTTCTCCTCAGGGCACGAAGGCGTGTTCGCACATGTACGGCAAGGACGCGTTCATGAGTCTCATCACCTTCCTGCTCGGCGCCACCGTCACAAAGCCCAACACCAGCGGCGCAGGCGACCACAGCAACAACCAGGTGTGTTCACCGACCATTGTTGGCCTGTGACTTCATTCGTCAGGCTGTTGACTTGTTTGCCTTCGCGCTAACGGCACTTTGTCAAAGAGTAGCTTGCGTACAGGCGAGCACAGAGACGTCATCGCAGTATATCCGTGGGCCGTGTTGAACGTCATTGCGTACGCGGGTATATTTGTGTGACGCGCGGTGTCGTCTCCTCGCAGGAGATGGCGCTGCGGCGCTGGAGCTCGGCGCAGGCGCGCGACTTCGGCGCGCTGCACGCCACGCTCGCCACGCTCATCCTCAACGCCGACGTGTCGCCCTACAGAACAGAGTGTGAGTTGGTCGCCGCTGTTGAGGACGAAATAGATTTTTGAGCGGCAAAACAATTGATCTCTGGGAATCGCTTCTGCTTTTCCGTGTTCGTCGTCGTCCACAGAATGGGTGTGAATTGGAACTGTGTGTCTGCGGGATGCTGACATAAGTTTCTGTGCGCAGCTCCGGGGCAGCACCCGATCCGCAGCCCGGTCACGGTGGTGCCGACGCGCTATCTCAAGATGAAGCCGGAGATGCAGGCCTACGTGTTCGGCGCCGAGTCGTCGCACTACATCAGAGAGGTACACCGTGCCGCTCAAACCCCTGTTGGGCCGAGCAGGAACGCGGCAGTTTTCGAACACCATCATTGGCAAAAACCCAACATTTTGCCTGTTCAAGGGCACCACAGAAGAAACGAACGTCATGTCACTTTGGTGCGAGGGTCACTATTTTGTGTTGCGCGGTGCTTCGGGTTCTTCCTGCACACCTCACACCCTTGATTCGAGCAGCTTCACCTCTCGGCCAATACAACCTCGAGTGCCACCTGAAGTCTATTCGTTCAGTGCCATCACCCAAACACGTGTCGTGTGCGCGATGCTGCTTTGATCAAAGTAAGACTGTAATGCAGCATCGCGAGTGGAAGTGGGTGGGCGCTGCACGCGTCGCTCGGAGACTGAAGGGACGTGTCGCTGCAGGTGGTGCTGGCGCTGCGCGAGGTGTCGGGCTCGACGGACACACTCATCGACATGCTGCTCTACTGCAGCTTCAACAACCACACCTTCTCCGTCAACCTCCTCAAAAACATCATGGTGCGTGCACGTCTGTCGTTCCAAAAACGTTGGCCACCGTTCTTGTCAACCCGAATATGCACAGTCAAGATACTGTTACAGTGAAATTTGAGTTCTGTCAAGAATTCGCAAGAGATCCAAGAGTAGACAGTACGAATTACAAATCAGGTTTGTGTGACAAAGCAATTGAGGTGATGTGTTCGTTGTTTGCAACTCGAATGGTGTTTGTCGCTGGAGCTGTGCACGACTGTGCTGCTGCTGCTGTTTGATCTTTTGTGACGCAACAACCGAAACTGGTTTTGCCTTTCATGTGCAGCTGCAGTACGCAAGTGCTCCGTCCAACGAACTGAAGGGTTTATTCGATGTCCTCACTCAGTTGCTGGTAAGTTCTTCTCATGGTCGCGTTTTGAGCCCCGTTTTGTCTCGAATTGTCGTCGTTTATCAATTGAAAATTCCCTTTGGAAATGACAAGTTTCTTTTTCGGCAGGTGCTTGAAGACGCGTTGCAACTGAAGCGGCTGCAATGCGTCATCGATGGCTACATGGACGAGGACTCAACGCACTATGAGGGAATGCTGGGTGCGTACTGGGCGTGAACAGTTTCATGCGCGACCAAGCACCGTGCAGTATCTGTGGTAGAATACGAACTTACTTGGTCTCATGTCACAAGAGGAGACTCTGCACCCGAGCTGATGCGAAACTTGTTGTTTTGCTTTCAGCTGTGATAAAGACGAATCACAGCAACGACAGTCGGCGCTCGTACCACTGCATCAAGTTCCTGGTGGCGCTCGCCAACAAGTGTCCGATGGCGAATGACTACCTTCTGCAGAACCCGACCAAGTGGCAGTGGGCCGTCAACTGGCTCAAGAAGAAGGCAAGGCGCCAGATAGCTCCATGATTTGTGTTTTGACCTTCAGTTTGGAAGACCTAAGGTTCAAAGTTAACATTTGCCTGATCTCTCCAGTGCTTGTTTTTTTGTGCACAACGTTCCCTAAGCTTGAGTTGGGAGATGGAGAAGAGTGAACACGCGTTTTGCGTCGCTGAAAGATGCTCTCAACTTTTTTAGATGGACGACAAGTGGCAGCCCGCTTCCACGTCTGTAGCATCCAATGAAGATTCGGACAGCAGATCCTTCCAGCGAACCATCAGCGCACAGGTACCGACCCCCGTCGATTGTGGTGCAGACGAATGGCCGTGTTCACAGTTGACGTCAATTTACCACTGACGAATCAAAGTTCACTGAAGCGGAAGTGTGAGGGGAAAAACTGCGACCGATAAGTGGTTCGGGGTCTCTGGGTTGACGTCTGGATTCGCTGGTGACTGGCTCGTGTATCTGCTGCGCAGGACACGCTGGCGGAGGCGACGGCGATGCTGAGCGGCTTCGAGACGCAGGACATGGACGTGTCGAGCTCCACCTCCGGCACCGCAGACTCGGGGTGAGTGCGGCTCTCACGACTCGCCCGCGCACTGCCGACCCAGAGTCGGTCGCTCGTCGCGCGAAATATGAGTGTCTCCTCTTCAGCTGGCCTCCTGAACACGTTGCAGTGGCTGAACCTTGGCCGAGTCCTTCCCGTGTTGTAGACGGTGCTGTCGCGCTTTAGTCTCTCACTGTTAGTGACGCGTTCAAGCAGGGAATGACAAACTGCTTTCCTGGGGTCGGGATCAGGTTGACTTGTGCAGTGGTGCGACAGTGAGCAGTGTGCAGCAGGAAAGTCGTCGTTGGGTTCAGGGTGTCAGAACTGCAGCTCAGAACTGCACGTGTTCATAGCAGACTTGCTGCAACGAACTGCAGTGTATTTTGTGTTATGCTGTGCTATGCTGTGCTGTGCTGTGCTCTGTGTGTGTGTGTGTGTGTGTGTGTGTGTGTGTGTGTGTGTGTGTGTGCGTGCGTGCATGTGTGTGTGTGTTTTGGGGGGGGGGGGTCGCGTGCTTTTCGCTGTTGAATGCGTTTGGACTGAGTGTCTTAAGAGTGGAGTTTTGGTATTTTATTTCAGCGGCTTAACAGAATCGGACAGTTCGAAACTGTCAAAAGTTTAGCCCCCGA